>Ga0209379_10000190_pt1 | contig 69666 bp, 64 predicted proteins | sample tdDd001_FD_187124 | JGI IMG/M metagenome (GOLD analysis project Ga0209379, IMG submission 187124) | Marine sediment microbial communities from the Atlantic coast under amendment with organic carbon and nitrate - tdDd00.1 (SPAdes)... | ecosystem: Environmental > Aquatic > Marine > Coastal >... | reverse complement strand
ATCCGCATCTTTTATAAATTCTAAAATTTCATTCCTGTCCATTTTTCCATGGTCTAAGTCTGTTAAATAAACCATTTTTTTATCATGACCTTCCACTGCATAGGCTAAATTGCCCCCCGGATGAACCGTAGGGAAAGACACAACCTTACAGTCAGATGAGAGCTTGACCACATCATGGGGGTCCAGTTCATTAAAGCGAATATCCGCTTTTAAGGTTTCCCAAGGGACCGGAAAATATGGATAAGCCATTAATCCTCTAAAGACATTTTCTAGAGTAACGTCTTCACGGCGAAGTCCATAAATTGTTAGTTTATTGTCTGGCAGGTAAGCCTGAGAGAAGAAAGGCATACCCAAAACATGGTCCCAGTGTGTATGGGAAATAAACATATGCATGTCTAGTGGCCGTTCTTCATTTAGCTTTCTCCCAAGAGGCACAACACCCGTTCCACAATCTAATATGATTAAGAGGTCGTCCATTCGAACTTCGATACAAGGGGTTGCGATTCCATATTCACTAATATTTCGATTTGCGCCAGGACAAGATCCAACAACGCCCCAAAGTGTTACATTCATGTCTCCCACTATGCTTCCCCCTTTTCTTCCAACTCATAGGCCTTCTCTTTAACGAAAATTTCTACAAGGTCTGGATCAAGATGATACCTGTCTGCCTCTTCCTGTATAATATCTAAGGTTTTAGGGATTGGAATGGCAGGTTTATAAGGCCTGTCTTTAGCAGTGAGTGCGTCAAATATATCCGCCACTGCTAAAATGCGTGCCTGTACAGGCATTTCATCTGCTGTTAAGCCTTTAGGATACCCTTCTCCATTCATTTTTTCATGATGTGAAGCTGATATTATAGGAACATTACTTAACTCACTTGTCCACTTAATGCCAGACAATATTTCAAAAGAGAATCTGGCGTGGGACTGGATCATTGCTCTTTCTTCCGCTGTAAGAGTACCTTTTCTTATACTTAGAGATTCCAGTTCATGTGGGGTAAGTAAAACCACAGTTTCAGTTATAGTTTCCCCTTCAAGGTTCTTCTTTTGTAGTTCAAAATCTAGACCACCCATAAACTCCAGTTTTAGTAGTTCATCATCGGGAAGGTATCCCTTTTGGTTAATGTCACTGATGAATGCCCAGTATCCTTCAATATTTTCAAGTATAAGTGCCTCATTATCTATTAAGTTACCTTCCTTTGACTTAATAATTAAGTGATTTTTAATCCATTGATACTTATAAAATAAGGCCTGCATTTCAGAATCTAGCAGTTTATTTTGTTTCATTAAAACAAACTCTCGAACGCCAATCTTTCCTACGTCATGAAGGAGCCCTGCATAATACATCTCTTTAAACTCTTCCTGAGAAAAATGAAGATCTGCATAAGGTCCATAGCCGACTTCATCTACTTTATGTGCTAAATTTAATGCATACTCAGTTACCCGTTTTGAATGACCTGCTGTAATGGGGTCTCGCTGGTCGAGCGCAGTTACCAAAGACACAGTGAAGGATTCTAACAACTCTTCGATTTCGTCAAACAACTGACTGCGTTCAATTAAAATTGCCGCTTGGGCAGCTAAACTCTCAATAATTTCAGCTTCACGATCCAGAAACGGAACAATCTGTTCAGGTATACTTTCAGGTTCACCCAGAATCAAGTCTGGATCTCGTTTTTTATTGATGAGCTGAAGCACACCAATAACATCCCCGCTATAATTTTTCATAGGGATGACAAGCATGTTACAGGTCTTATAGTTTATAGATTTATCAAAACTGCCATCGTGTTTTATACCAATTTTTTCAACGGTCTCATCCATGCTTTTCAAGTTGTAGATGACACCATTAAAAGCACATGCTCCAGCAATGGAGTTTGTGTTGAGCGGCATGGTAAAAGACTTAAAAGGAAAACTTTTAGACTTGTTTTGAGTGTGTCTAAAGCGAATACAGTCTTCTCCGTCACAGTCTTCTTTGAAATACAAACTGCCAGCATCACAGCCCGTAATATTCATACATTCAATTAAAATCTTCTCTAAAAGTTTATCTACATCTTTTTCTGCTGAAAGTTCAATCCCAATCTGAGTTAGATGCTCAACAATGGCATCTAAAAACTCTACTTGAATTTCCCCATTTGTGTTCATTTTATTCATCATATAATCATTCCCGCTCTCAAGAGGATCAGTAAGTAACCTTAGGTAGATGTCCTGGTTTTTACAAACTATCACGTATTTAATCCCTACCCATTTTTAGTGGTCAATCCCAAAAAGGCTTAAGCATTTTATTTAGAAACTTGAATTCCAGACAAAAGACTCTTAACACCCGTATCTGTTTTAAAACTCTTGTGCAATAACAAAAGACATCGTATATCCACACGATGTCTTTTAGTAACTTATTAAAAAAAATTCTATTTCCTGAACTTACATTAATTTAGCTCATTAAGACCTGTCTTGAATCAAAGTCCCTGTCTTCCCCGCTATCCCCTCTTTAGCTTTTTCAAGAGATGTGATAAGTGCTTTTCTACCCGATTTTGACCCTGCAAACTGCATTGCTGCTTTAACTTTAGGTAACATAGACCCTGGGGCAAAATGACCTTCATCAATTAGACGACTTGCTGTTGACAGGTCTAGTTCACTTAACCAAGACTCATTGTCTTTACCAAAGTTAATGGCTACTTTTTCAACGGCTGTGAGAATAATTAAATAATCTGCATCTAATATCTCAGCCACTTTTGCTGAAGCAAAATCCTTATCGATGACTGCTGGAACCCCAATAAGTCCCATGCCCTCTTGAACAACCGGGATGCCCCCGCCACCAACAGTAATAACCACATGACCAGCATTAACCAAGGTACTCACCGTTTCCTTTTCAGCCACATCTACAGGAATTGGACTCGGAACCACACGTCTCCATCCACGGCCTGCGTCCTCAATCATTTTATAACCTTTATCTTGCGTGAGTTTTTCAGCTTCTTCTTTATTATAAAATGACCCAATCGGCTTTGATGGATTCGTAAATGCTGGGTCATCTTTATCCACAATAACTTGTGTTACTACCGTTGCTACAGGCGTCTTCATATTACGCGTAAGCAATTCTTCACGTATAGCGTTTTGCAGGTGAAAACCTATATACCCTTGGCTCATTGCCCCACACTCAGGAAATGGCATTTCGGGTGTCCCGGCGTCTTCATGACCACTGGCAGTTTCCATTGCCAAGTTGATCATTCCTACTTGTGGACCATTGCCATGGGCCAACACAACCTCATGCCCCTCTTGAATTAAATCTACAATGGGTTTAGCTGTATTTTTAACAAGTCCAAGTTGCTCCATAGGTGTTTTGCCAAGTGCATTTCCACCTAAAGCCACTACAATCTTTTGTTTCATAGTATTACTCCTTTCAGAAGTTGGTCACACAATAGCACGTGAGGATTTCTCAATTGGATGTAACGAAGAGTTACGGTAATCTAGGTGCTTATAGTAAGTGCTGAGAATCTTTCAAATCGAGGCACAGCAATTCTAGAATACCGGAGCGTGCTCAAGACACGTGAGGATTTCTATAATTGATGTAACGCAGAGATGGGCGAACTTTCTTTATTTATATAAGTGCCTAAATTTTCGTAAATTGAGGCGCAGCTGATTGTGAACACCGGAGCGTGCTTAAGGCACGTGAGGATTTCTCAATTGGATGTAACGAAGAGTTACGGTAATCTAGGTGCTTAGCTTACAATTTGCCAGCGGTTGCACACATAACAGCCTTAATAGTATGCATTCTATTTTCAGCTTCATCAAAGACGACGGAGTGTTTACTTCTGAACACTTCGTCGGACACTTCCATGGAACTTAGTCCAAACTTCTCTTTTATCTCTTGACCAATCACTGTTTTTTCATCATGGAATGCTGGTAGACAGTGCATAAAAATCACATCATTATTTTCTGTTTTCTTGACCATATCCATATTAACTTGGTAAGGCGTTAACAGTTCAATACGTTCTGCAAACTGGTCTTCTTCCCCCATGGAAACCCATACGTCTGTGTAGAGAACATCGGCATTTTCAACGTCGTCCACATTTTCTGTAAGCTCTATAATTGCGCCCGTTTTTTCAGCTTCTTTACGCATTTCTTTAACTAAGTCATCTGAAGGCCAAAGGTCTTTAGGTGCTAAGGCAACAAAGTGCATCCCCATTTTTGCTGCGCCGATCATGAGTGAGTTGCCCATGTTGTTTCTTGCATCACCTACGTAGACAAATTTCACTTGATTGAGTGGCTTATTAACATGTTCCATAACGGTTAAAAAATCAGCTAATATTTGTGTTGGATGGTACATGTCTGTGAGTCCATTCCAAACTGGAACACCTGCGTGAGCCGCTAGGTCTTCTACTGTTTCTTGTTTAAATCCACGAAACTCAATACCGTCATAATAACGACCAAGTACCTTTGCTGTATCTTCAATGGATTCTTTTTTACCCATTTGGCTGTTGGATAGAAAAGTCACTTGTGCCCCTTCATCAAAGGCCGCAACTTCAAAGGCACAACGGGTTCTTGTTGACGTTTTTTCAAACAAGAGAACGATATTTTTACCGGATAATAGGTCCCCTTTAATTCCTGCACGTTTTTTTGCTTTTAGGTCGGCAGACAAGTTTAATAAGTATTGTATTTCCTGTGGTGTGTAATCCTTCAATGTAATTAAGTGTCTACCTCTCATGTTTACTGGCATAATGAGCCTCCTTAGATTTTATATAAGCTACTTCTTCAATATTGAAGAAATTCTAAAGTCACAATTATCTTCATATATAAATGGGTCTTCATTTCCAAATATTTTTGGGGAAAGGAGAAAGCCATACCAAGCGTTACGCTTTGATATGACTCTCTCTTCATGTTCATGAAGCAACCCAATGGGTGCATCAAATCTTTTCTTTTTTAGATCTTGATAGACCTATGATGCTTTTGCTGATTTATCCTCAACTACAGCCTCTTCTTCAACTTCTTGTCCGACAAATCGCACCACTGCGTAACACGCAGCGAGACCAATAATAAGTGAAATAGCTGGGTTGATACCAATGAGTGCTGCAGGGAGATACCCTACAGTAACTGCAATTGCAGCAACAGTTAAAGCATATGGAATCTGAGTTTTAACATGATCAATATGATCCGAGGCCGATGCCATGGATGACATGATGGTCGTATCAGATATTGGTGAACAGTGGTCCCCGAAGACTGCGCCTGTAAATACTGCACCAATTGTGGCATTTAATAAAATGCCTGTGTCTCCACCACTTAACTGGTATACCAGTGGAACTGCTATCGGCATTAGGATAGCTGTTGTGCCCCACGATGTACCTGTTGCAAATGCAATGAAACAACCCAATAAAAATACAGCTAGAGGTAAGATCGATGCTGATATTTTTCCGTCTAAAATACCCACTAAGTACTTAGCTGTTCCAAGATCTTTACAAATACCGCCAATGCCCCAAGCCAGTACAAGTACCATCAGAGCGATCATTAGTGATTTTGCACCATCTACCCAAGCATCCATTGCTTCTCTGAAAGTCAAAATCTTTTGACCTAATACGAGTGCAAAGGCAACAACTGAACCTGTATAAGATGCCCACATCATTGCAACCGCTGCATTAGCAGAACCAATAACTTGACGTAGTACAGGACCAGCAAATGGTGTAGCTTTCACAGCTTGGATGAGTGCTTCGTCCCCACCTGACATAACTGCAGAACGCCCATTAATATATAGACCTGCAATAACCATAACAATAACCGTTAAAACCGGAATAATAGCATTCATTGCACGTAGTGGAATACCCTCTGGGATTTCCATTTCTGTGAGTTCTTTAGATGCAAGTGGCGTGGAGCCGTCAGCAACCAATTTACCTTCACGGCGCGCACGTCTTTCAGCTTTAAGCATTGGACCATAATCTCTTCCTGTGAAAGATATCATGAGTACAAAACCTAACATAAGCAAACTGTAAAATCTAAATGGTATAGATTGAAGAAATACACCATAAGCATTTGCTTCTACACCAATCATTTCAAATGCATCTTTTAATAATCCGAGTTCATAAGCAATCCATGTTGAAACAAAAGCCATTGATGCAACTGGAGCTGCTGTTGCATCCGTTAAAAATGATAACTTTTCACGTGAGATGCGCTTTTCATCTGTAAGCGGTCTCATTGTTGTGCCTACCAGCAGTGTATTTGAGTAATCATCAAAGAATATTGCCAGCCCCATAGCCCAAGTTGCAACCATGGCACTTTTTGCACTTTTTACCTTACTCCCCAAGTACTCAGCAATTGCTTTTGCACCACCTGATTTAGCAACCAAACCAATCATACCGCCAAGGCCTATATCAAAGATAATAATACCTGCATTCCATTCTGAAGCGAGTGAGCCTGCGATGTTCTTAGTAACTGCATTAGCAAATCCTACAAATATGTTCCCCTCCGCAATAATCGTGGCACCCACAATAATTGCTGCAAATAGTGATGGGATAACTTGTTTCGTCCTAAACGCGAGGACGATTGCCACAACCGGTGGCAGTAATGACCAAATACCAAAATGTTCAACCATAATAAATAAATCCCCCTTCCTTAAACTTATTATGGAAGGGGGATTCAGTAAGCCTCAATGTGCTTCATTATGCTTCGTATTATTTTGAATTTTTAGATTTTTTCTAAAACTCATCTTCTAATTGGCTTTCAACAATTAAAGCTTCTATAAACTTGTACACATTCACACGTCCACCTTGTTTGCGCACGCCGCGTATGTAATCCATCTCTGCTTTAACCTCTTCGAAGTCGAAAAACGCGCCTGAATACTGTACAAAAACATCATTCAAATAATCTTCTATTCCTAATGTGGCAAAGTTTCTGAGACCATTTTGTAGGGAACGTCTCATACGTTGTTTCATAATTTTCGGTTTCTGTCCCAGTGCCTCACACACCTTATTTAAATGATTAGATACGCCATGTTCTATCCCTTTATCAAGGAGGGCTGTAGAACTGTTTAAAATGTCGCTAGCCCCTTTTTCACCTAAAATTCCAAAACGACTTAGGACACGTTTCATGTTTTCTTCTCGTTTTGACCGATCCATTTTAGATGTAACTGGGTTTGAAACATCTATGGCTGAAGTTTGTTTTAAGAGCCCATTAATCTGGGCTAAGGCACGTTTCATCTCAATTTTCTCTACTATAGACATTAAAACTCGCCTTACTTCTATAATATTTATGGGTTTCTGAATAAAGAACTCTATACCAGCCTCGTAAGACTCACCAATCATATCTTTGTCTGAAACCTGAGATATAATAACACATGCAGTTTCAGGAAGTTCAGCATGTACTTGACGCACCAATGCAGCACCATCCATCCCAGGCATTAAATAGTCTACAAGTAAAATGTCTGGTCGAAACGCCCTTAGTTCATGTAGTGCTTTTTGAGGGTCAACGTTGCTGCCTAAAACATGTCCTATATTTTCTTTATGTATAACATTTTCCAAGATTTTTAGAATATTTGGATCGTCGTCAACTAAATAAAACCGCATCACTCCACCTCCAATGCTCTAACAGGAATCAAAATGGAAAACTCAGTTCCGACACCTTCTTCTGTTTCAACATCAAGTGAACCCGAAAAGGTTTCTTCAACAAGGGATTTTACCATTGTAAGTCCAATCCCACGACAAATATCTCCTGTCTGTTCATTAAACTTAGTTGAAAATCCTGGATTAAAAATATATGAAGCTATATCCCCATCCATGCCCGGACCATTGTCTGCCACAGTAAACCGCACCGAATCCGCCTCATCTTGAACTTTTACCTCAATCAAACCTTCTCCAAGCTCTGAACAGGCCTCCATGGCATTGTTCACTAAATTTCTAAGCACAGACATTAAGTAATAATGTTTGGTGACATTTACATTTGAGGAAACTCTACATTTCAATCGAATTTTTGATTGGTTACTTTCGATGACTTCTAAGGTATTTTCTTCAAGAATACCAATAAGGTCCTTAATTTTTATAATGCTAAGGGGGAGTTTTTCACTAAACCCTTGCTCCAGCCCCTGAATTACACGTATGTAGTCTTTCTTAATTTCATGAACATCTTTGGTGATGTCCAGTAGTTCCCGTTTAAGCTCGTCTGACACATCTTCCGAACTGGCCAGTTTATATGTCTTATAGGACTTTTTCATGATGTTTTCAATATACATCATATTCTTTTGCATGAAATAGGCTTCTGATTTAAAGGCAGATGTGAGCATCATTAATTTTCTATATCTGAGCTCATGTTCTTCGCGCACCAAAAATGACTTGTACCACCTCAGGTAAATAATAATTCCAAAGACAACTAACAACCTACCAAAAGCAATAAAGACAAGTCCGCGCAGAATGGTTCCATCCATTCCAGTTACACGGGTACGTACACTCATTTCCATTAGGTTAGAAACAAAATCGCTTAAAAAAACTGCAATTAAGAACTGGGTTGTATTGGATTCTTTTCGCCCCCAATAAACCAAGTAAAAAACAATACCATAGGTCACATAAAATATAATGTCTGGATAAACAAGTCCAATGACAAACTTGGGATCCCCTGACTGAAGGATCATAAGCATGGCTCGAATAAAGGGACTTACAATAGCAGTCAGACAACCAATCCAAATGGGGTTTAAATCCTGATTTTTAAACAGTAAAACAGGCAGTATGATGATAGATAGGGTTATAATAAATCCTTCAACAAATAAATTAAGGGAAAACTGAGCTCCTATAGATATAGCAAGTGCAACAAGCATCATTTTAAAGAATCTATTTAACATCTTATGCTCCCCCATGACCTTGATTACTTTCTCTGATTTAAGCCGTACCACCGAATGGCTACCGATAGTTCTTGATCTATATATGCCTTTTCTACAATATCCTCTAACAACCCTTTAATTCTGTCCATTCTGTACCTAATGGTATTCCCATGCTGATACAAAAGCTCTGCCGTTTTTTTAATATCACACCCATTTTCAATATAAATTTGGGCCGTCTTCATTAAGTCTGCTCCATTTTTCTCATCATACTCAATTATAGGTTGAACAATTTTTTTACAATACTCTATCAACCATCGGTTTCCTTCAAGAGGTAGTAATGCTTTATATAGTCCTAATTCGTCGAATTTAATTAGACTTGTTCTATTTTTAAACTTCGAATATTGAAGGGCAAAATCAGATTCAATATAAGCAAGGTTAACTGAATCAATGGTATGAATATTACTAATTCCCCCACTATATCTTTGAGCTACAATACCAATAGACTCTAGCAAACTTAAGTGTGTTGATTCACTAACTTCTTTAGTATCAAAGCTTGTAAATAAAGTCACAAGACCCTCTTCAATGTAACATTTATGGTGGATGCCTAATATTTTATTAGCATGATAAGCTGAAACTCGAGAAGGAACTCCTGATAATTCTACTTTAATAACACTTATCCAAGCCCTAAAATCAGGGTTAAGTTTGTAGGCGATTTTTTGTGTTTCTTCTATTGATAAAGATTCATTAAGTAAAGTATGGACCAATGCCATTTGACCGCTTAAGGCAGTGGAGGTTTTTATATACTCAACAAGTTCCGTAATAATATCCTCGTAATATACATCTTCGTACAAAAACACTGGGTAATTATGTGTGCGCGCCAGTCTTATAACTGCATCAGGAACTTCATCTATATATAGGGTTTTTATTGCAAGACCAGCGGTCTTTGCATTTATAAGTCTATTTACTACATCTTCTAGTTGGCTTAAGTCATCTTTTATAAGGAGTAAATTGGTTAAAACAAACTCTCCTTCTATAAAACTATTATCTATGACTTCACCAATTTCATGATCTAAAATACCAACCTTCGTTATAGTTCGGTTTAAACCTTCTCTGCCACAGATGAGTTGAAAGTCTTTCATTATATTAAGATTTAATACTTCGCTTAGTAAAACAGACATGTTTTCCTCCGTTATTCGTTTCATCAATTATAATAAATTCACACCGAATTATCTATCCACATATTTATTGACAAAGCCTGTAACACTTCAAATTTTACGAAGATTTATTTTAAGGATATGTAAAATTCAACTCAATTCCATAACACCTTTCATCACTTATACCACACGGTATTTTTACTGAGTAGTACAGTCTAACTCAACTGTTTTCAACAGATACACCATATCCAAAGCATCATTTTATTATAAAATGTTACAATAATTTAATATTTAAATAAAAATGCATATATTCTGTAACAATTTCAACCTGTGATTTTAAAAACCCACAGTATTTTCACTGTTTTTCTAAGAAAATTAGAAAATTAGACGAACATTTATACATAATTTTGAGGTAAATCCCTTCCTAGATCATTCCCACATACTTACTTTTTTAAGTAAATATTGATTCAAATATTCAAGCGATGTGTAATCAATCACCCTAACAAACGGTAGGTTGATCACGTGTTTTTGGCGAAAACCCTTGGTTTCATTGCCTTTAGCCTAATTTCCTAGTTTTTCATCCAAATCATATTTTAGTCACAGTTTTGTATTTTTATGCACATCCCTTGCTTGACCGAATTGTCTGAATTATGTATCATCACTTTAAAGCAAGTAAGCTATTATTCGTCTTCCCACCTGCTTTTGTCAGATGTATCAAGGGGGTTGTTGGGACAAGACGAGCACACTTTATACTTTGCGAGTTCCATATGTTTTCTATTATAGTACTTTCTTCTATTACAGATTATATATGTTCTTGCTGACAACTTCATATTTATAAATACATAAAAGTTGATCATGTGTAAAGCATTACAGCGATAGTGACGCAAGTGTGCGTTATTATAAATAATCCCGAATAACCGGGATAACCTTTGGAGGGGGAAAAACATGAAAAAACTATTATCACTTCTTATGATCCTCGTAATGGTAATCGGTATGGTAGGCTGTTCTCAACCAGCTCCTGCTGAAACTGGATCAGAAGCTCCAGCGGAAACTGCTGCTGCTTCAAACTTCAAGATTGGTATCATGACTGGTACTGTATCTCAGAACGAAGAAGAATACCGTGCTGCTGAAAATGTTCAAGCCAAGTATGGTGCTGACCGCGTTCTTATCATGACGTACCCAGATAAGTTTATGGATGAGCAAGAAACTACAATTGCAAACCTAGTTTCTATGGCTTCTGATCCTGAAGTAAAAGCACTTATCATTGTACAAGCGGTTCCTGGTACTTCTGCAGCAATCGAAAAAGTTAAAGAACTTCGTGACGATCTACTAATCATCGCTGGTACTCCTGGTGAAGATCCAAAGATGATCGCTGACAAGGCTGACGTTGTCCTAGCAATGGACGAACTAGGTATGGGCGCTACTATTCCTGAGCAAGCAAAAGCTCAAGGTGCAGAAGTGTTTGTACACTACTCATTCCCACGTCACATGTCATACGCGCTTCTTGCAGCTCGTCGTGACCTTATGAAAGACAAGTGTGAAGAAATCGGTCTTCAATTCGTAGACGCTACTGCTCCAGATCCAACTGGCGATGCTGGTGTATCAGGTGCTCAGCAGTTTATCCTTGAAGATGTTCCAAGAATGGTTGAAAAATATGGAAAGAATACTGCATTCTTCTCAACTAACTGTTCTATGCAAGTTCCACTGATCTCTGCTGCTCTTGATGAAGGCGGAATCTACCCACAACCATGTTGTCCTTCTCCATACCACGGCTTCCCATCAGCTCTAGGTATCGAGATTCCTGAAGAAAAGAAGGGTGACATTGATTTTGCTGTAGAGCAAATCAAAGCTGAAATCGCTGCTAAGGGCGGTACAGGTCGTTTCTCTACATGGCCAGTTCCTGTAGCTATGATGTTCGTTGAAGCTTCTGCTGATTATGCATTTGCATGGGGCGAAGGCGAATTCGATAACAAGCTTAATGTTGTAGAACTACAGAAGTACTTTGATGCTTACGCTAAACTACCTGTTACTCTAACAGCTCTAGACGAAAATGGTGAGCACTACGACAATTACCTAATGACTATGATGGACTTCCTAAACTTCTAGGATTTCAATTACTTAAACGCTTGTATAGCTTCCTTTAGATTTAATCGTTAGGATGCAAGCTTTACAAGTCGCTCACTTAACAAAATCCGTAAGGTTGCCCACTCAAGGGCAGCCTTACATTTTGGACAAGTCTTCAATAAAAATTGTAAGTTGAACGTTTTTTTATCATCAATATGGCAATCTTAGACCTGAACGACTCGAAATCATCATTATCTTATTCTCTAAGATAGAAATTGCGATGTTAAAGACTTTAATCATGTGTGGAGAAAATATGAAAAGGTGGTGTTTCCCGATGGCAGAATACACTCTGCAAATGAACAATATCGTTAAGGAATACTACGGGAATCGCGTTCTTAAAGGTGTTAGCCTAAAGGTTAAACCAGGTGAAATTCATGCCCTTCTTGGGGAAAACGGTGCTGGTAAGTCAACACTGATGAATATATTATTTGGTATGCCTGTCATCCATAGTACTGGTGGCTTTGAAGGTGAAGTACTTATTAATGATAAACCGGTACTCGTTAAGTCTCCAAAAGAGGCGATGGAGCAAGGTATAGGCATGGTTCATCAGGAATTTATGCTTGTCCCTGGTTTTACACTAACTGAGAACATTAAGTTAAACCGTGAAATAACAAAACCCAACCTAGTGAGCACAGTTTTTAGAAACAAAAACCTAGAAACTCTAGACAAAGCTCAAATGGATAAAGACGCAAGAACTGCCTTAGACAAACTGGGCATGAACATAGATGAATGGGTGAAAGTACAGGGACTACCTGTTGGTCACATGCAATTCATCGAAATCGCACGAGAAATTGACAAACTGGGCATTAAGCTTCTCGTGTTCGATGAGCCAACGGCTGTATTAACTGAATCTGAAGCTGGTAACTTAATTGAAGCAATGCAGAAGTTAGCTGCTACTGGGATTTCAATCCTCTTTATTACCCATAGACTAGACGAAGTTATGCAAGCTGCTCAAAACATTACAATCTTACGAGATGGTGAACTTGTTGCCACAAGACCTGTTGAAGAAACTAATGTTCTTGAATTAGCTGAATTAATGGTTGGTCGAAAAGTTGAAGTTACACAAAAAGAAGAGTCCAATGAAGACTCTATCCTTAATAAAACGGTACTTTCAATTAAAAATCTGCACGTTGCAATGCCTGGTGAAGAAGTTAAAGGTATTGACTTAGAAATTCATCAAGGGGAAATCCTTGGTATTGGTGGTCTAGCGGGTCAAGGTAAAATCGGTATTGCCAATGGTATTTGCGGTATGTATCCTTCTAGCGGAGATGTTAAGTTAAACGGTTCTCCGATGAAGTTAAACGATACACGCTACGCACTTCAAAACGGTATGTCTTTTGTATCTGAAGACCGTCGTGGTGTTGGTCTACTCCTAGATTCGTCTATAGAAGACAATATTGTTGTTACAACTATGCAAATCAAAGGTGGTTTCCTTAAGAAATTTGGACCTTTTACACAAGCAGACTTCCCGCATATCCGAGAACATGCTCTCAAAATGATCGAAGACCTTGATATCAGATGTACAGGTCCAACTCAACCAACACGCCGATTATCAGGGGGTAACCAACAAAAGGTTTGTGTTGCAAGAGCCCTTACACTAGAACCCGACGTGTTATTCGTATCAGAACCAACACGTGGTATTGATATTGGTGCCAAGAAACTGGTACTGGATCTACTCGTGAAGTTAAACAAAGAACTTGGAATGACTGTTATAATTACCTCTTCTGAGCTTGCAGAACTACGTGCAGTCTGCGATAGAATTGCTATTGTTACAGAAGGAAAAATTGAAGGCATCCTGAAGCCAGACGCACACGACCGCGATTTCGGTCTAATGATGGCTGGCGAATATCATAAAGTTATGAAGAAAAGTGGGGAGGCGATCTCATGAATGAAGCAATAAGAGACTTCACCAAAAAGGTTGGGATACCTCGTTTAATTATCTCCCTATTCTTTATCTTCCTATGTTTCTCATCGATTTCATTAGGTCTGCCATTTGCATCTCTTTCGTCTGATACACTTAGACGTTTTGGTATGAATGGTATTCTGGTACTTGCAATGATTCCATCTATCCAATCTGGTTTAGGTCCAAACTTTGGTCTACCTCTTGGAATCATCTGTGGTATTTTAGGCAGTGTATTAGCCATTGAACTTGGTTTGGTTGGTGCTGCAGGGTTCTGGGGTGCGATTATCATTGCTATGCCATTTGCAATTGGTATTGGTATCGCTTACGGAATCATGTTAAATAAGATTAAAGGCTCTGAAATGCTTGTAGCAACTTACACTGGTTTCTCCATTGTATCGTTTATGAGTATTGTCTGGATTCTTATTCCTCTAAAACACCCTGAAATGGTTTGGCCAATCGGTCGTGGCCTACGTGTTACGATTGCACTGGACTCAACCTTTGGAAACATTTTAAATGACTTCCTACGAATTGACATTGGTAAGTTTAGTATTCCAACGGGTCTTCTGTTATTCTTCTTTGCTATGTGTGCTCTCATCTGGATCTTTAACAGATCGAGAATGGGTATTGCAATGAAGGCCTCTGGTGACAATCCTAAATTTGCTATTGCATCGGGCATTGATGTTGACTTCTACCGTATTATTGGTTCTGTAATGTCAACTACGCTTGCTTCTGTTGGTATTATTGTTTATGCACAGTCTTACGGCTTTGTTCAATTATACCAAGCACCTCTTATGATGGCTTTCCCTGCTGTTGCAGCGGTTCTAATTGGTGGCGCATCTGCAAGAAAAGCAAAAATTTCACACGTTATTATTGGTACATTCCTGTTCCAGGGTCTTCTAACAGTTGCTCTACCCGTTGCCAATGAAGCAATTAAAGTTGGTAACCTGTCAGAAGTACTTCGTATGATTGTACAGAATGGTATCATCCTATATGCATTAACTAAAGTTGGAGGTGAGTCATAATGTCTGAAATCACAAATGTATCTCCAGCTACGGAAGCTCCATTTTCTCAAAGATTAAAGAGCTTTATGATCAACTACAGTGTTACGATCCTATTCGTAATTATTGGTGTATTTGGCGCTTGGATTTCAGGGCTGCCTGTATTCTTCTTAGTAAACGAACTCCTAACAAGAATCACACGTAACTCTTTCTTAGTTCTCTCCCTGCTGATTCCAGTTCTTGCTGGTATGGGACTTAACTTCAGTATTACAATTGGCGCCATGGCAGGTCAAATTGCAATCGTTCTGGTAACACACTGGGGCATTGGTGGCTTCCCAGGATTCATGCTTGCCGTTGCAATAGCTGCACCTTTTGCCATATTCTTTGGTATATTAACAGGTCGTCTACTTAATAAAACACGCGGACAAGAAATGATCGCTTCAATGATAACCGGCTTCTTTGCCAATGGTATATATCAATTCATATTCTTATTCGCCCTCGGAACCCTCATCCCATTCAAAGATGAAAAGATGATGATGTCCGGTGGTGTTGGTATCCGTAATACTGTCGATCTTTCTGGAGATACTGGAATAAAATATGCTCTTGATGGACTTGTAAAATGGCCATTCTTCTATGTGTTGGCTGCGGGTTGTGCTCTAGGTATAATCTTCTTTGTTCAAAAGCTGTATTTAAACAAGACAATCCATTTAACAGATGGTGACAGACGTAAGGGAATCTTTAACATGATTCTTTGCGGTCTTGGTGTGGCAGTAAGTATTTGGATTATGTTTAGCCCTACTCTACCAATGCAAGTGGCTATGATGAAGAATCTAAAACTTCCTGTTATTACATCCTTAGCTATCATTGGTCTTTGCATATTTAATGTCATCATAGTTAGAACCAAGTTAGGTCAGGACTTTAGAACCGTTGGCCAAGACCAGCACATTGCACAAGTTGCTGGTATCCATGTTGATAAGGTACGTATTATAGCGATCACAATTTCTATGGTACTGGCTTCATGGGGTCAGATTATCTTCTTACAAAATATGAGTGTACTTAACACATATGGTAGCCACGTTCAAATCGGTATGTTCTCCGTTGCAGCCCTTCTAATTGGTGGTGCATCAGTATCAAGAGCAACCGTAGGACAAGCAATACTGGGTGTTATCTTATTCCATACACTCTTCATTGTATCCCCTAAAGCTGGACAGGTTATGTTCGGAGATGCACAAATTGGTGAGTTCTTCCGTGCCTTCGTTGCATACGGTGTAATCGGCGTTTCCCTTGGTCTTCATGCTGTGAGAAAAGTTCACGCAGCCAAGAAGGAATAATGTGCGTATTATCGTATAACCCTCCTTCTCCAACCTTATAGGTTTATACATTAATTTGGGACGACTCATAGAGTCGTCCCATTTTGTTGTTATTCTATTAAGGTTTTGCCTATTTATAAGTTGTAAAAGTAGACATTTGGCGTATTCAAACACCGTTTGACTTTTTGTTTTTTTCATCATATACTAAAGGCATTCAAACGCCGTTTGAAAACAGGAGGTTACATGAATACACACGACAAAATTCTTAAAGCAACGATAAATTGTATTAAAGACTCTGGTATCGATGCTTTTTCCGGCAGAAAAATTTGTACGGACTTAGGCATCAATGTCAGCTCCATTAAATATCATTTTGGTTCAAAGGAAAAATTACTTGAACAAGCAATCATTGATCTTAGTAAAATGTACTTACAATTCGCTTCTGAAATTTTTACATCCGATATGGCAATTAAAGAAAAACTGATTTCTTATTACTTAAAACTCCAAGAGGTTATCGAAGAAAAACCATTTATCGCACGTCATATACTCAGTGCTAAAAATGAACTCCAGGTTGAAAGTCACTCAGACTTTGCTGTTACGATACTTGATGAACTTCATAAAAACGATATTCATATCGGTGAATACACCTTACGTATAAAAAGCCTGCAAGTTATCTCTGCTCTCGCATATCCCGCAGAGTTGGGTCTTTTTTCGAACTTCACAAAAAGACAGAAGAGAGATTATGTCAAAGGGCTTGTACAGGACTTACTTTTGAAAGGATAATTATATGAAAGAGCTTGAATTACTATTTGGCGTTTTTATAACACTTATTGGTCTTTCTCATTTTCTCTTACCCCGTGAATGGGCCTTACTTTTTAACGATTTAGAAGGCAAAGCTTATGCTGCTCCTTTGATAGGTGTAATCACACTCATTTCTGGTATTCCCATTGTCCTATTTCACAATGTGTGGGCTTTTGACTTCAGAGTGTTCACCACACTCCTAGGCTGGGCCTGGACCATTAAGAGCCTCAAATATATGACCATAAAAAACAGCTATAAATACACTTATCGACCCAGTAAGTCCGAAAAGGAATTTATAGCTGTAGGTATATTTATGATTTTCTATGGCGTCTTAATGGCAGTACCTTATTTCACAAGTTAATCTACTTTTATTGAAGACATCATTGCGTACTGCTTTGGTGTCTTTCCATATCTTTGTTTGAATAAACGGATGAAGTAAGAAACATTTTCATATCCGAGTTCATAACACACTTCTGTGACGTTTTTCGTTTTTAACATTTCCTCAGCCCTGTTGAGTTTAAAATTACGGACATACTCATTAGGAGAAAATCCCGTTACGTTTTTAAACTGCCTAGAGAAATTAGATTCTGACATATTCACAAGCCAAGAAAGTTCTTTAACCGTTATTGGCTTGTTTAAATTCTCGCGAATATAAGCAATGGCAATAGCGATGGGATGATTTTTCTCTCCGTGTAAAATATGATGTGTGCCTTTCATTTTTAGAAGTTCATAAACCAACTTTTGTGCCGTAAGATCTATAAGAAAAGATTTATTTTTGTCCTCACTCATGTAAGTTGCAACAATCTTATCAATATCGAACTTGAGTGCACCCTGGTTTGACCCTAAAAACATATTGTCATAAAAACTAGAGTTTGTTAAATCAGTGTCAAAGTCTAAACTGACCTGTTCTGCAACCGATTCCACCAATTTATTGTTCATTTCAAGCACAAGTGCTTTTGTGTTGCTGTTCATATGCATGTCAACGTGAGAATGTGATGGTAAGAGTACAAACTGGTCTTTGGTATAAGTAAACTCCGAGCCATCGTTGATTTTCACTTGTTTCTCACCATCTAATATTGTACACAATCTGACGTATTCATAGGATTTATAAGTGTCTGTAAACTGATCTGGCAAATCATAATATAACAATCTAAGATGATTTGTTTCAAACCCATCCATCACTTCTAGATTCCTGCTAAAATTCTGTATCATGGCTTCACCTCCATTTCTTAAATTTACATTTGTTAGACTTTTTTATAAATCAAAATAGTCCTATTTTGATTTATGTGCAAAAATCCAACAATCGTTTTCCAGGTTAGAAACTTCGTATTCCGTTCATTTTGCTTGCTTAGAACCTCTTACAACATAATATCAAAAAAATAGCTCAAATTTTAACACGAATCATATATGGGCTACTTTTTGGATAGATTTGTTAGTTTTCCCCTGGGAAGTTTATTATATTTATTTGTGAATAGTTTGTCAAAATATTAGGAGGTTATTATGAGTACAATGATGTTTTTTATGCCATCGGTTAATCTGATGGGTCCTGGTTCACTTAAAGATGCAGGTTCACAAATAGAGGCCCTTGGATTTAAAAAGGCCCTTATCGTTACAGATAAAGTCCTAAATGAAATTGGATTAGTGAACAAACTTACAGATGTTCTTGAATCTAAAGGTGTTGGCTATGTTGTTTATGACGGAACACAACCCAATCCAACAGTAACAAATGTACATTCTGGTCTAGATTTACTTCAAAAGAATAACTGTGACTTTGTTATTTCATTTGGTGGTGGTTCACCTCACGACTGCGCTAAAGGGATTGCCCTTGTTGCAGCCAACGGTGGAAGCATTAAAGACTACGAAGGGGTTGACCAGTCTGCAAAACCTCAAATGCCTCTGGTTGCTATTAACACAACTGCGGGTACAGCCAGTGAAATGACACGTTTTTGCATCATTACAGATGAAGAACGACACATTAAAATGGCAATCGTTGATAAAAACACAACTCCAATCATCTCTGTAAATGATCCAATTCTAATGTTAGATAAACCAGCAGGTCTTACAGCTGCTACAGGCATGGATGCACTGACGCACGCTGTTGAAGCATATGTGTCAACAATTGCAACTCCAGTTACAGATGCATGTGCCCTGCAAGCCATTACACTTGTTTCAGACCACTTACGTGGTGCTGTTGAAAACGGTAAAGACGAGTACAAACGTGACCGTATGGCCTACGCTCAGTTCTTAGCAGGTATGGCTTTTAATAATGCTAGCCTTGGTTACGTCCATGCAATGGCACACCAGTTGGGTGGATTCTACGACCTGCCACACGGTGTTTGTAATGCTGTACTGCTTCCACACGTACAAGAATACAATGCCCAAGTTGCTCCTAGTCGCCTAAAGGACGTTGCAAAAGCAATGGGGGTTAATGTTGAGTCTATGACTGACTCTGAAGGGGCACAAGCGGCTATAGACGCAATCAAATCGCTTTCTAGTGACATTGGAATTCCAGCAGGTTTAACAGACCTAGGTGCTAAAAAAGAAGACCTCACTATTCTTTCAGAAAACGCATTAAAAGACGCTTGTGGACTTACAAATCCTAAACAAGCAACGCTTGAAGAAATTATTGCAATCTACACAAATGCAATGTAAGTGTATCCAGCATAAGAAGTTTATTTAGAAGATACTTTCTCAAATAGGAAATAAACTGGTACCATAAGGCATATATAGGTTTATCAAACCAAAAAGAGGTTTGGGAACATTCCCAAACCTCTTTAATACATATAGTTCATTTTCCCGTCAAACAAAACACAAATCATCCACAGCCTGTGCATTAAATGTGGATAGTTTTTGTATACAATCCATCTAAGCCTTTGCTTCTACTACAAGTCCTTCAATCTCAGACAGTCTTGCCTGTACTTCAACCTCAATCTCACCTGAGTCTTTGTCATAACGAGAATATTTGCCAATAATTGAGTTAAAAAGATAATGTGTAGAAACCACATCGTACTTATTCAAAATTGCATAAGCACCATTTATCAATATACGTCTATGACGGCTGTTGCTCTTCTTAAACTCAACAAATAGATAGTCTCGCATTTCTACAGACTGAACATTTAACATATTAAAGAAGAACTTTAACTCATCGTTTCCGTACTTATTATTAATTAAGTCTACTACGTGGTTCTGCCCTTTCTCATGGGCAATTTTAAGTAGGGCCAACATGTCATACTTTAACTTACGCAGTTCTCCTTCAAATGGTTTATACTTAATTGCATCTACTAGGTCTAGCTCGACGTTTTCGTACTCACACGGGCTTCCTGAGTACTTCTTATTCTCTAGTAAGAAGTCCCTTCCAAGTAAAAGCATTAAATAATTAAATATGGAGTCCGGTGAATAACCTTTCATAATCATCATTACACCAATACCTAAAATCGAGATTTTAGCATAATATGTATCACTCTTCTCAAAACTTCTTGCGTAATTTTGAATTATTTCTTTGATGATATCAAACTTGGTACCATTAACAACTAACATGGCAAAGAGTGTATAGGTCTTATTTCGAGTATAGTTCGGTGACTTATCAAGATGTAGGACACCCTCTTTTTCAGCAAAGAGCGCTTCTTGATAAATCAGTGTTACGTAGTCATCAAACTTAAATTTTTCAAACAAAGTCAAATTCTTAATCCGCTCTAAATCAAAATCTTTTGCTAACGCTTCCAGAAACATTCTTTTTTCATTGTCCATATAACCGCTCCTTTGTTTTGAATTTTCTGAATACTTTATATATACTCTAGCACGAATCGCCAACGATGTCGTAGCCCCTTCATACTTTTGTATATTTACCCAAAACTTATTTGCAGAAACTGGCGATTATCTTATTTTTGCATCATGAACATATAAGGGTGCAAGTCTGTTAATTTACATGTCCATTACATAGAAAAATACCGCCAACAAGTATGTTAGCGGTATCTCTTATTGTCTTAAAGTTTTATAATTTACTTCTTAAATGGTTCATTTAACATGTCAGTGCCTTCAAGAACAAATCGGCCATCTTTTATGATCGTAGCTTTTTCATCATCACCACTGTACACCGCAATCTTAGCAAGGCCATCATATGGCAATGTAATATCTGTGTGACAGTTGGTATAAGCTTTGCTCATATCTTCTTTACGTTTAATAGAATGTTCATTATCACGCGCAATTATTTCTTTGCCATCAATTTCATTAAAGACAGGTGTGTCTTCAGCAAATGAGAAGCACGTATCGCCCACTGCAAAGTGTGGACCCATTTTTTCAACAATAAGAATCGGAAGTTTATCCGTAATGTTGTATTTTTCAGCAATAACATATGCCAGGGTGTTTGTACCTATGGCAAACTCACCAAGTGGCAGTGTATCATGTGGGAAAAGTAAGTTTTCTTTAATGTACTTTTTACTGGCTTCTTCATCTTCAAAGTTTCCACATGTGTACTCAGACACATATCCATCTTTGAACGTTAACTTAAGATCATGATAGTTAAATCCATCTAAGTAAACTTTCTTAAGGTGTAAAAGACCATTTGTCCCTTTTAAAACAGGTGATGTAAAGACTTCACCCACAGGGATATTTACGTCTGCTACACAGTTTACGAAGTTTGTTTGTTTTGCTGGATCTTCAAGCTTTTGAAGGGCCACATAAATATCTGTTGCATTATCTTCTTTACCTAGAACATGTACCTTGTCCCCTTGATCTAAAGCATCGATGATTACCTTTTGGACTTTTTCATAATCATCACTGTTTAACATATTAATTCGAGCTGTATCTTCAAAGATTGCTTCGAATTGGTCGCCTATTTCAGGGGTTGGGAAGGCTACAATGTTAAAACTTCTTTCCTTTTCAGGAATGTACTCTTCAACGGTTAGCCTTAATGCATTAAGGATGTCTTGATAAAGAGGTTGCTGGTCTTCTTTTAGAGTTACGCGGGCATCATTGCTCTTTGGACTAAAAGGTTCTTCTCCAAATTTTTCAATATAAAGAATACCCGAATAGTCGTGTAGACTTTCTTTTTCAGCTTCTGCTGCTTCCTTGCGCTGAGCTTTATAGAAATCTGTCATTTCTTGATCAATATACAGAGCCATATCAAACTTGTGGTCATAACCATATTGTTTGTTTAGATCTGTTGCTGTCATTTCAGCAACAAACCCATTTAAGTTGTTGTCTTTAAGAACTTCAATAATTCGTCTTGTTAACTTTTCCTGACCTGCAACTGCAACTAGGCGTACATTGTGACGTAGGGAAATGTCTTTATTATCTCGTCTAAAACCGTCAATGTAAGCTTTAACAATTGTCTGCGCTAACACTTCAATTTTCTCGTCTGAATATGCCTTCATAAAAGCATGTGTCTTAAGTTCATGTTCTGTAATATAAATACCATAGTCAAACAAGTAATTTGGACTAGATAGGTCAGACTCCATAACAATCTTAGTTAGTCTTAAATTTTGGGCACCGAACGTCTCTTTTGCAAATGTCTCAGAGCCATACACAATGTCATCTTTAGCAAACTCACGTACGACACCTCTAAGCGCTTCAATATCATGGTTCCCTAGAGTTTCGTAAGCTTTTATAAATAGGTCAAAAACACTGGAAATTCTAAATAATTTATTGTCATAAGCATATCCGAAACAATCACGACCTTTAGCATAAATATAAGATAAAAACTGCCCAGCAGCTTTGCCATATAAGTCTACACATACTTGTGGATTTGCTAAACTTGAACCGTATTTGTCTGGTTGAAGTTCTTTAAAACGCTCAGCATTTTCGTCTTGTAAAGACTCTAAACTCATTCTCGTTCTATCATCATGGTCTAGGTGGTCCACAAGAATGTTGACCTTCTGTAGAAGCTCTGCTGTTTGTTTAAAGTAAGAAGCGTATGGACCAGACTGTCTTCTCGATTCGTCGCGAATTTTCTTTAACGCTTGGATCTGTGTATCATAAGCAACTTTGTACTGTTCATTACGTTTTTCATACAAATTAACTGATTGCATCTAATTCCTCTTTTCTCAAACCGGTTTGAATATTTTCTTAATGTATTTGTTCGCCAAATGGATGTAAATCCCTTTAAACTCGTTAAAGTTTTTAACATGTACGCAAAAATTATTATGGTTTGGTATATAAAAAGAGCAGCCCCTAAGGACTGCTCCGTATTTAAATAATTATTAACCTGCAATGAAACCCCATAGCGAGTTGATAAATACAACTGCAATGGCAACAGGACCAACAAACTTAACAAGGAATGCCCAGAATCCAGACAGACCAAATGCAACCGTACCGCCGTTAGATGCTTCGTCGATTGCTTTGTCAGTACCCCATACCCAACCTACAAAGATACATAGAAGTAGGCCACCAAGTGGTAACATAACATTTGATGTTAAGAAGTCGAATAGGTCAAAGAAGTTCATGCCGAATAGGATTTTTACTTCTGACCAAATACCGAATGATAGAGCTGATGGTACACCTACAGCAAATACTGCAAAACCTAGTGCCCAAACTGCCAGTTTACGGTTTAGACCGTACTCATCTACTGCGTAAGATACACACACTTCAAGAAGTGAGATAGATGATGATAGTGCTGCAAATAGTACAAGAATGAAGAATAATGTACTAAATAACATACCCATAGGCATAGATGCAAATACTGCTGGAAGTGTTACAAACATTAAACCTGGGCCACCTGCTGGTTCAAAACCGAAGGCAAATACCGCTGGTAGTGTTGCAAGACCTGCAAGTAGTGCAACACCTGTATCAAGAAGTGGAATAATAGTAGCACTTTGAGGAATGTTCTCTTGATCTGGTAGGTAAGAACCGTATGTAATCATACATCCCATACCTAAACTCAGTGAGAAGAATACCTGACCCAGTGCACTTAGTACAACACTCATAGAAAGCTTTGAGAAGTCTGGTACAAGAAGGTATTTAATGCCTTCAACAGCACCAGGCAGAGTACATCCACGAACTGCTAATAGAATAATAATTACGAATAATGCTGGCATCATAACCTTGCTGGCTTTTTCGATACCACCACCAACACCACCAAGTACAATTGCAAGTGTAGCAATCATAAATAGGGCGTGGAAGAAGATAGAACCACCTGTAGAGGAAACTACAGATCCAAACATATCCCCCAGTACAGTAGCGTCAGTTACATTTAAGCCACCTGTTACAGCAGTAATCAGATATTTTATTACCCAACCACCAATAACACTGTAGTAAGAAAGAATCATAAATCCAGTTGCAATACCAAGGCCACCTACCCAAGACCACTTTTTGCTGATCTTTCTGTAAGCACCAATAGCATTTAGTTTTGTATTACGACCTAACACAAGCTCTGCAAGCATAAGTGTAAAGCCTACAAGGAATAACATGATGAAGTACACCATTACAAAGGCGCCACCACCATTTTTACCTGCTACATAAGGGAATTTCCATAAGTTCCCCAGACCTACTGCAGAACCCGCAGCAGCCATAATGAAGCCTAATTTCGAGCCCCATTGATCACGCTCTCCACCTTTACTGATATTAGCCATTTTACACGCTCCTTTTTCGAGTCTATTTATTTACATATGACTCGAGCATTTGATAGCTGGAACTGATCCATTTCATCTTAATCAACACACAGATTATTCTCCCCAAAACAATCTCAAATATTGTTATAAAATTATCAGGCATTTGAAATATTGCATTTAGATTGTTTCATAACAGATATTGATTCCACATTTTTCCCATGCGATTTATTAAGATCAGTTCACACTTTACCCCAACGTTCTCTATTTTACATGATAATTTCAAAAAAATACAGTAATATTCAACTATTTTAATAAGTCTAAATTATTTGAATATTGTGTAAAAAGAAATACGGTGATCAAAATGGACGTACATCCACTTTAAAACACCGCATCTATTAGCAATTATCCACTGTATATTGTTTTGCATCGTCTTCTGACAGAGGTCTCGAGTAATGATAACCCTGAAGATAATCAACTTTCATAATTTTTGCTTTATTCACCATCTCATCATTTTCAATACCTTCAGCCACAACTTTTAAGTCCATTTGATGACACAAAGTCACAACTGAGGTTATAAATCGATTGATGGCTGTGCTGGTCATGGCTTTTTCCATTACCTCTCGATCTACCTTCAAAGTTTTCATAGGAATGGTAATGAAGTTATTTACCGATGAATATCCGGTCCCAAAATCATCTAAAGCAGTATGGATTCCATATGCATCAAGACGTGCCAATCTATCTAATATGTCTTCGTTGGTATCGAGTGTTAATGACTCTGTAATTTCAAGTACCACAGCGTCTGGTGTGACACCAACACCTTCCACAATTTCAATGACTGTATCAACAAAGTTCCTTTGCACCAATTGTACAACCGATACATTCACACTGACTTTTAAGGCATTTCCAGTCTCTTCTCTTAATTCTTTTATAAAATGACAGGCCTTTTCTAACACAAAATTACCAATGGCAATAATATCAAGCGTTCTTTCTGCTATAGGTATAAATTGATCAGGATAAATTTCTCCCCATTTTGAGCTTGTCCATCTCACTAAGGCTTCATAACTTGCCACTTCACCAGTACTTGTCTTAATAATAGGCTGGTAGTTTAAATAAAGCTCATTAGCTTCAAGTGCAGACTTTAAACCCGTTTCTATGTGTAACTCTTGTAAAACAGATTGCTCTACAGATTCATTAAAGAAGGTACACTTGCTTTTATTGGATGCCCGTCCATAACGCATGGTTAACTTTGCACGCTGGACAAGATCATCCGGTGAATACACATCCATTGGCAGCTGACACACACCCACACTGGTTGTTATATCAAGCACCTTATCTCTTAGGGTAACACGGCCTTCTAAGGTAGATTGGAGGTCTGAAACTAAACGTTCTAAACCTTTGAATCCAATATCGTACTCAATTAATATGGCAAACTCATCTGCATGGATTCTAAACAGTATACATTTTTCATTCACAACCTGTTTAATACGTTCTGCAACTCTAATTAAAACCCTATTGCCTGTTTCATCTCCATAGGTGTCATTCACCAGTTTAAACTGATTGATATTTAAGTATATTAAAGCGCCAGGTTGACGCATGCTAATTTGCATAATCAGAAGTTCATCCAACATACTTCGGTTGTATAAACCCGTTAAACCATCTACATAAGCTAAGTTATAAATCCTGTCCTCGGCAACCTTTTGCTCGGTAATGTCTTTATGAGACCCAATGATACTTACCATATCACCAGCGTCGTCATATTCTGCTATTGCAAAGGCTTCTATCCATATGTAATTGCCTTTTTTTGTTTTTACTTTATACTGCGTTTTATATTTTGCCATCTTTTGAGATACATGTTCTTCAACTGCACTTTCCAGCTTTTCTTTGTCATCGGGATGGACTAGGGCCATCCAGTCCTCAAAAGTTGAACCTTCTAAACTGATATCAAAATTCTTGTAAAATGACTCGTTAAAAAATTTCACCGACCCATCTTGTCGCATGTCAAACAGACCCTCATTCGATACCTCAAACAACAAGAGCATACGACTTAAATCAGCATTCCTGCTTTTATCTGTGATTTGAATATCCATCCCCATAGTCATGCTCCTGTTCACTACACCTTACTACAAACAATTACGTCATTTTACATCAAATCAAATGTCACTCAGAACTTATAGGTTATTTATACCCAAATCAGTCAGTGCAATCAATGTGTCCACTTATTCGCTTTCAATCTTAGATTTTGCACTTTCAATGGCTTCTAAGCGTGCTTCAAGTTTCTTTCTTACATGCATGTTTTCAAACAACAATCCTTCGTTGATATAAAAGCTCTCTCCGATGCTTTCCATATTTTTAAAATCTCTATGAATACGGTCAATTTCTTTATCTATCAACTCAATTAAGAGTGTTTTTTCATCTGTATTAAACATTTATAGCCTCACTTTATACTCAAGTACACCTTTGTTATCTCTTCTCGCAGCATGTCCCTTCAGGTACAAGTATTCCAAGTGGGACATGGCTTCACCAGAGGCAAACCATTTTTGTGGGTCAGGAAAATCATTCCAGTCTTTTGCCCTTAATGACCAGTGCATCTGTGACGCTGTGTCTCGTATGCTTGTCCAGTCTTTTATAATTCCTTTTACTTCATCCAGACGCTCCATATGGTGTTCAATAAGTGTGTCGATGCGTCTTTTATGGTCTGTAATTAACTTTCTATGGGATGGAAGGACCAGTTTCACATCCATCTCGTAAACCTTTTTTAAACTCTTTATATAAACATCTAAAATATTCCACTCGAATCCCCAAAAGGCAATATTGGGTGTAATCGGGTCCAGAATGTGGTCCCCTGAAATAAGTAGACCTTTACTAGGATCAAACAAGGCAATGTGTCCAGGGGTGTGCCCTGGGATGTCAATCACTTCGAACTGATACATGCCCATCTCAACAAAATCGCCTTGACCAAGGGGGGTGAACTTTATTTCAGTCTTTGGACAGTACTTGTATCCAGGATGGTCGTTAAAACCAACTCCGTCTTTTTCCAGATCCATCATTAAAGCACGATTTTCAAAACTCTCCCAATAGGACTTTTTAGTCATGTCATTGATCATTTTTCCATCGACCGCACCTGTAAAGATGTCAACACCAGACTGGTTTAACTCTGCAGCCAATCCACTATGGTCTGAATGTAAGTGTGTTATGAGTAAAGTGCAATTTTCAAGGGCTACACCCAAGGTTTCTAGGGATGAAAGCAAGGTCTCTTTACAAGCTTGTGTGTTAAATCCTGTATCTATAATGTGACAGGACTTTTCACCAGTACTAGACTCGTCCACAATAATATAACTATAGATAGCCTTTAAAGGGTTCCCAGCCAAAGGAATTTCAACTTGATAAATATGCTTTGCAACTTCAATCATCTGCACACGTCCTCTTCACTTTTATGCCTTAAGGTTTTATGATAATTGCATTGGCAATCGGCCTTTCATTGCCATCTGAAGGTTTGTTTAATACCTGACCATTAAAATAGATTGTACTAGAGCCTCCACCATCTAAGTTGTAGGCGTCTTGAACACCCAGTTCTTTTAACTTATCTTGAAGCCTCTCTAAGGTTACACCTTTACTCCAGTAGGCTTGTCTACCATCGACTACAATAAGGAGTAAGTCATCATTCGCATACCTACCAATAATCGTTCTAGGGTGTTTGGTGTTTACCCAAGCCGGTGGCAAGTCAATTTGCTCTCCATTTTGAAGAAGAATTGGTATAAAACTTAGTCCCGCTTTAGGGTTTAAAGCATCTACATCTGCTTGTGACTTAGGAATGGTGCCAACTACACGACCATCATCGTCAATGCCTGCAAAAAACAGGGGTTCATCTTTTACTATAAACGGTTGAACCACTTGACCGTCAACAACCGTACCCCCGATCATACTGGAAAGGTATTTGCCCCCATCTTTATAAGAACCAAATCCGCCCCCATTAATGGCCAGCATTCCCCGGTGGCGTTTAGCCATACTTGATGTGGTTTCAAATCCACCAACTTCGTCTTTGGCTAAAACAACCTGAAATGCATCGGAGTCAAAGAGTTTCACCTTAGCCATAAAGCCACGATAGTCTAACTCTTTGAGTTCAAACAACTTGATTTCAACTTGGGGACTCCTATGCGTACGTACGGGTTCTCCAAGTACTGATGAAATGCGTCTTTCATAAATATCATCTGATAAGGTTTGCTGGTCTAAACTTCTTTCAATTTCTGCTTCCAGAGCAAGAGACTGTCCAGAAAAGGTTTCAATATATTCTTTAACAACTTTTTCAATCTGCTTTGATTTTTCAAGTACTGTATTTGATTTTTCACTCAGGTGACTCAGTTCAACCTCAGCACTGCTTAAGGCTTCAATTTCATAATGTGAGTAAGTCAACCCGCCAGCATGTTGCTTTAATCCAAGCAGAATACCTAAAAATGGTGCCATCAATAAAAAGAGAAACACCACTAAGATATCAATTTTTCTCATTAGGTGCCACCTCAAGGGTTTGTAAGCTTTTCTGCAGTTCAGAAAGCCTTTGGTCTAGTTCCTCTAAGTAGGTACTAATTTCAAGCTGAACCTGTTCGGAATCTATAATGTTTGTATCTATAATTTCCATTTGAACTAACATATCTTCAAGGCCGTCGTTAAATCGTGTAATTTCATCATTCAGTGCCATCACTTCTTTTTTTAAGTCTGTTGTTTCCTTGTTTGCCTCTTGGATCTGAGCCTCAATTTCTTGTATTTGAAGGGAGTGTTCTAACTTAATGTCCTTCACTGATGCATCCAGAGTTTGAATGGCCTGTTGATAACCTACGTATGCCATACCAATCCATCCACATATTATTAGAATTGTTAATAATACATACAGTCCTGTTCTATTTTTACTCATACTTTCACCTCTAATTTATTTTCACCTTATTAGTATAACAAATAGACATCTCAAACACATGTCAAATGACACATCTCAAAAATATTTATCTTTATATTTAAACAAATAGAGTTAAAATATACCCAAAGGGTACATATTATACGAGGTGATTTTATGGAAAACAAGTCCGATCTTACACAGGGATCGATTAGAACACATATTAGGCGCATTGCTGTACCAGCCAGTATAGGCATGTTGTTTAATACACTTTTTAACGTAGTTGATACCATCTACGCTGGGAACATTGGAACCAGTGCACTTGCTGGCATGTCCCTCTCTTTCCCTATATTCTTCATCATCCTTTCCATGGCCTTCGGTATTGGGACAGGTGCCACAGCACTCATTTCCAATGCATTAGGGGAAAAAGATGAAAAGGGATTTCATATTTTTGGTTACAACGCTCTAACTCTTGGTGTAGCTGTTTCTCTTGTGTTAACCATAGTGGGGCAGTTTATATCTGAACCTATGTTCCGAATTATGGGAGCACAAGGTCAAACATTACAGTACGGTATGGACTATACCAACTTAATTTTTTTAGGCACAATATTCTTTATTTTGAGTATGATATTAAACTCTATGTTGTCCTCTCAGGGGGATACAGTTTCGTACCGAAATGTACTTATTTTAGGATTCTTTATTAACCTAATTCTTGACCCTCTGTTCATTTTAGGGTGGTTTGGTTTTCCAAAGATGGGCACAGCCGGTGTTGCACTTGCAACGGTGATTGTTCAAGCCATTAGTACGGTTTACATGGCCTATAGACTCTCTAAGAGTGAACACTTTGTCGCTTCTGAGTTTAAAGCTTGTAAAGTTTCAATGACAGCCTGGAAGGACATTTTAAAACAAGGTGTTCCAGCAAGTTTAAACATGATGACTATTGCACTTGGCGTTTTTGTTATTAACTACTTTATTATTAAGTATGCTGGGGATGTTTCTGTTGCAGCTTATGGTGCAGCTGTGCGTATTGAACAACTTGCTTTACTGCCAGCCCTCGGTCTGAACACAGCTACATTAACCATGGTAGGTCAAAACTATGGTGCTAAAAAGTACGACCGCATCGTTAAAATTTATAAAAAATGTATGTTATACGGTGTTGTTATCATGACCGCAGCTATGGTGATTGTCTATCCAACCGCTGGATTCTTTGTACGGATCTTTAATAAAGACCCAGCCGTAATTCAAGCTGGTGCAGATTATTTGAGAATAGAATACATTTGTTTTAACACATATATTTTAATGAATGTTTCCATCGCTTTATTACAAGGGCTTAAACGTCCTGGTATTGCAGTTTATGTAGGCCTTTACAGACAAATTATTATGCCAGTCATCGTATTTTATGCCCTTGGCACTATGTTAAGCATGGGAGTCTTTGGTGTATGGTGGGGTATTGTAATTATTAACTGGACTGCAGCTATATTTACAGTCCTTTACACACTTAAAAAACTAAAAGAAGTTAAACTAGAGCTGGAATCAGAAAGTGCAGATTCAGAAATGGCTAATTCTTAATATCAAATCAGAAAATCAATAAAAGAACGTGCTTAAGCAAAATAGGCTTAGCACGTTCTTTTTTATTCAAATATAACTTGTTCTATGCTGTAATAAACAGCCATATGCCCTAAATTAGGGATTTAGGGTTAAACATAAAATGATATATGTAATTTATCCGTGTAGGGATTTGTATTAATATGTGCGTTAACACCAAAGACTTGTTTAAACATGGTTTCGTTTAATACGTCTTCTGGCCTACCCGAGGAATGTACACGTCCTTCGTGAAGTATGTACACGCTATCACAATACTGAGCCGCTATATTAAAATCATGTATTGCAGCAAAGGTTGTCACGTTCAAAGACTTTAAGAGTTCCATTACTTGTAATTGATACTTGATATCTAAATGGTTTGTTGGTTCATCTAACACGACAACTTCTGAGTTTTGTGCGAGTGCCCGAGCGATTAAAACACGCTGTTTCTCACCACCTGACAGGCTTAAGAAACTTCTTTTTTGAAAGCCTTCAAGACCAACACGTTCAATTGCATTATTTACAACATCTGCATCTTGTCCTGAATCTGATTCAAATAGTTTTTTATGTGTAAATCGGCCCATCATCACCATTTCATCTACTAAAAAATCAAACTGGTGGTTACTTTCTTGCGAAACAACCGCAAGCTGTTTAGCAAAGTCTTTAGGTCTAAACCGCTTTACATTTTTGCCATCAATAAAAATACTGCCATGACTCGGTTCATACATCTTATAAATATTCTTTAGCAGGGTTGACTTCCCACATCCATTTGGACCAATGAGTCCTACAAACTGCTTCTTTTTCACCTGCATATCTATGTCGTTAAAAATATTTTTATCATCATAGGAAAAGCTTAATTCCTCAACATGTATATTAGCCATTGTTACCTCCAAACCCATAGGTATTTCTTTGAATGAGCCATATAAAGAAAGGCGCTCCAAGAAATGCCGTGATCACACCTAGAGGGATTTCCTCTGGTCTACCAATGAGTCTAGCAAGCACATCAGCCCATATGACAAGAATCGGTCCAAGCAGAAGAGACAAAGTCGCTACCCTTTTATGATCCGACCCGACAAGTGTACGGGCCACATGGGGAATGATGAGGCCGACGAATCCTATTATACCTGTATTGGCTACAAGAAATCCTGTGAGTATGCTGGACAAGATTAGAATGGTGTTTTTAAGGGCTTTTGTATTAACCCCTAAAGTTTTTGCAACATCCTCACCTAGGAGCAAACTGTTCAAACCTCTTGAAAAAACAAGGATGAAAACGAATGACAGTAAAACGCCCATCGCTGGAGCTGCAAGGTTTTCAAACCTGCCGCCAGATAAACTTCCCGTCATCCAGAATAAGGCGGTTGTCACCTTATTTTGATCACTTGCTGTAAATATAATAAAGCTGGTAATGCTAGAAAACAGGGCTGAAATCGATACGCCGATAAGTACCAGTCGCGTCGAAGACATACCGCCATTTCTGCTGGCTAAAACAAATACCACTATACTGGTCCCAAAAGCCCCGACAAAAGCTCCCATTGCAGGAGAATTTATACCTAGGACATGGATGCCACCCAGGACAATGACCATTACAGCCCCTGTGGTCGCTCCAGATGAAATACCTAGAATATAAGGGTTAGCCAAGGGATTTTTAGTAAGTGCTTGCATCATAATCCCAGCTAACGCAAACCCCGACCCTGCAAGAACGCCAAGAAGGGTTCGTGGCATACGTAAATTCCATACAATATTTTCTGTGGCCTTAGACCACTGTGGTTCTATAAACTCAATTCCAGTCGTTTTACTTACTAATATCCCAAATACATGTTTTGGGTCAAGACTGACCGCACCCAGTGCTGTGGATGCGATCAGCGTTATCAGTAAAACACATGAAAGAAGGGTACAAAATAATATGAATCCTTTTTTTGATTTCATGACCTATCCTGACTTTTATCTAGTTGAATTTTTCAGGGTAGAAGCCTTGAGCTAATGTTTTGATTGCTCCAGTGTTACGTACACCTGGAGACATATCTGCCAGACCAATCACTACAAAGTTATCTTCTATAACTGCTGTTACGTCTTGCAAAGCTGGATGGTTTTTGATCAACTCAAGTTTTGTGTCTGCACTTGTATCACCGTAATCAACAATCACAATTACCTCAGGGTCTCTCAGGACAACTTCTTCCCAAGATACAGTGGCATACCCTTTTTCGATCTCACCAAAGATGTTCTGACCTTTTGCTTGACGAATAATGTCACCACTAATACCCCCACCTGCAACTACAAATGGCTCGTTATCGCCCGAATCGTAGGCAAATACTTTTACCATATCTTCTTCTGCTAAGTCGCCAACTTGCTCTTGAATCTCAACAACTTCATTTTGCAGTTTGGCAACTACAGCTTCTGCTTTTTCATTTACATCAAATATTTTTCCTAGAGTACGGAAGTCTTCATAAACAGCTTCCATTGAACCTTCACCACTAATAGACTTAGCAAGGAATGGGTGGATGCCATTTTCCATCATTTCCGATGCAGAGGCAACGCGTTTTTCATTAAATACAGACGTCCAACCCGAGACAAAATCAGGTTCAACTGAGTACATAACCTCTTTTGATGGATATTTGTCAGAGAGGATTTCTACCTTGTCATATGCTTCTTTAAATTCAGGGTAAATGTCATTATCCATGTAGGCTGTACCTACCATTTTTTCACCAAGGTCAAGTGCCAGTAACATTTCAGTCATGAACTGTGACATTGTTACTGCTCTTTGAGGGGCTTCTGTGTAAGTTACATCGTAAGTTTCACCATATATTTCATATGTGTATGTTTGTGGCTCGTATGCCTTTTCTTCAGTAACTTCTACCTCAGTTGTCGTTTCAGTCGTTGCTTCAGTAGTCGTTTCTGCTGGTGCTTCTACTGGTGCTTCAACAGCGGGTTCTGCTGTTTGACCTGCGCAGGCAGTTAATAACATTGCTAAGATGAGTAGTGTAGATAAAAGTATTTTCTTCATTGTTATCCTCCATGTTTATATTGCTTCGGGGCTAAAACACCCTAGTAGCCGATTGGGGACTCTGAATTAACTTCATTTATAACCAAGGGTATGTAGCTGCACATTGCAGCACATGCCAAGGTTTTACTTGTACAACCAAGGGTATGTAGCTGCTATTGCAGCACATGCCAAGGTTAAACATAAAACAAAAAATCCAGCCCTTGGGCTGGATAAAGTCACGTTTTCTTCACATCCATGTTCACGCGCCTTTCAAGGACGTGTGATCATATGATATTCAAGAATTCTATGAGCTTCTCTTCACCCCGAAGATTTTCACATTCCATAACAGGCAGGTCTCCTGACTCGAACATCGTCCTACTAACTCACCTTCCCATGATTATCACAGTGGTTTTTGAGTTTTCGTCCGTTCTTACAGTAGCGGGGGCTGTTGAGGTTTTTCACCTCATTCCCTATTCATCTCTGATTGAGAACCCGATTGGATTATTCCTTAATTTGTTATATTAGGTTTTAATTTCAAAGTAAGTTTAGCATAAGACTTTTTACTCTGCAAGTATCTATTTTGAAATATTTGAAACAGTGGGTATTAAAAAAACCATCCGAACTTCGGATGGTATATGGCACAAATATGATAGATTCCTTTTTACTAACCATCAGAGTTATGACTCCTAAAGCATCATAAAAAAGTATCTTCAAATGTTCCAAACCCTCACCCCGAGGATCGACATAACATACTAGGCAGGTCTCCTGGCTCGGGTTTCATTCTACTCTCCAACCTTCTCGTGCATGGCACAATGGTTTGTTAGGATTTCGTCTTCCCTTACAGTAACGGGGGCTGCTGAGGACTTTAACCTCATTCCCTATTCATCTCAAATTGAGAACCTAATATGTACTTTATTCAGTTTGAGTATTCGATTAGTTTCAAATCAAAAAGTATCTTAACTCGAATTCATTCTAACAGACAAACTTTTTTTTAGCAATCACTTTTCTCAAGTTTACTCATTTCTTATGTGTTTTGCTGTTTTTTTGTAAGTGCTTGATTAAACTTTCTTGTATAGTAAACTACATGACCAATGGTTATGACAACTACCATTAGGCCATTGTTAATGAATACTGGAATGTAATGTTCAAACCCATTATTTTTGTCTAATAGTACAATGCCAACTAATACAATATATAGAGCCATTACATTTACAATTGAGTTCACAACACATCGCATAAAAAAGCTACGCAGGTACTTTCCCTTCCAGTCATAAATCCAGTCTATAACATATTCCTGGAAAATAAGAATTAAGCCGCCAACCAAGGCAACGATTAAGAACTGCTCCACAAATTTTAATATGTTTTCTGGTTCCAAAAACATTTCTCCATAACACAGGTACAAGGTCACACCTACCCATACAGGGAAGCTTTTTTTCAGTGTATTTATCATTTGTCCCTCCTATAATCCTATATATGTTCTAAATGACTTCGTATAACTCTTGGTTACAACTAGTTCCTGATCATTTATTAGTTTCAAAACATACCGACTGTTAAACCAAGGAACGATCTCCTTAACCGTTTTTATATTAACTATTTCAGACTTATTTATTCGAATAAAACCTTTATGATGGAGCCCCTCTTCTAACTCATAAAGCTTAAACTTGCAATAGTATGACTTGTCTGTGTGAAAATATACATCATTGGAACGTGCACTGAAATACATAATTTCTTCAAACTGTATCATCGAGAACTTTTCATCACATTTACCAATTAAATAGTTTGCTGAAAAGTCGTGACCGGTTGTCACTTTACCCATTAGTTTTAGCAAAGCACCTTTGGCCTCACTTATATTATTTGCATCGATAACAAGTGTTAGAGAACATTCATTTGAGTCGTCGCTTAAACCATCTATGCAGTTTTTCTCTAAAACGACTATTTCTGCATTGTGAACTACTTCCATACCACATTCTTGTAAGAGATCTTCCATACCACTTCTATTATCTTCTGTGCAGATAAGTTGACACTTCACCCTTTCACCCCCATATTATTTCCACTTTAATTGTAAAGCCATCTTACCTTACAGTAAATACCAAAGCTGTGAGTTGACCTTATATGAATGTAAGTTGATCAAGTACAAGGAACATGTACGATTCACTTTTATAAACACATAAAAAATGACCCCGAAAAATCGGAGTCATTTCAACCATACAATTAAATTAGAAACTCTAACCAGCCTTTATATCTTCGTCCTGAAAAGTCAAAACTTTCGACAAGAAGGATCTCAGTTCCTTTGTTTTAGGATACTGAAGAATATTATTGGTACCATGTTCAATGATCTTACCATCTTGCATAAAAATGATGTAATCTGCTATGTTTTTAGCAAATCCAATTTCATGGGTAACAATGATAAAATCTTTCTTTTGGTCAGCCAGTTTCTTCACTGCTGTAAGTACCTCATAAGTTAATATTGGATCAAGAGATGAAGTCGGTTCATCCAGTAGAATAAGTTCTGGTTGAATAGCAAGTGCACGTACAATAGATACACGCTGAGATTGTCCCCCACTTAACTGGTGAGGTAACTTCATTTGGTGCTCAGCTAAATCGAACTGTCTAAGCAGTTCTTGAACCATGGGCAGAACATCTTCTCGCTTCTTTTTATGGACTTTTTCAAGCACCAACAGAATGTTTTCAATGACACTTAGATGATTAAAGAGGTTGTGGTCCTGGAATACAAAACCAACTTTTTTTCTGTAGTCATCAATGTTATCTTCGTCTACTGTAGAATCATTCACCAAGATGTTTCCACCTTGGTATTCTTCAAGACCAGCAATTAGTCTTAGAAGTGTAGATTTCCCGCTTCCCGACGCACCAATCAAAGCTAATACTTGGAAATCTTTCACTTCAATCGATATGTCATCCAATACGGTATTGCCGTTATATATTTTCTTTAGTTTCTCAAGTTGTAAATTCATAAGCTACACCTTATAATTCAGTCGATCTTCCAAATGTCTGATCAGTCTAATGATCGGAATGGTAATAATCAGGTAACCTACCGCTAAAATCACGAACCCTTCTGGATAAGCAAAGGATACGGCCATAACCGTATTCACTGAGTTTAAAAACTCACTGGTTGCCATGTAGGAAAGTAAGGCACTCCCTTTGATTGTTAATGCAAACTGACCAGCCAGAGGCGGTAGGATCGACATAACAACTTGTGGGAAAATAATGTACCTGTACGTTTGATACCTGTTAAATCCGAACATCTTAGCAGCTTGCCACTGGTTGTGGTGGATCGATTCGATCGCACCTTTGTAAATATCTGCGATGTATGCGCCAATATAAAGTGACAAGGTAATCACACCAATCCAGAACTTTGAGTCAATCCCGAATGCAAAGCCAACGTAATAATACGACACAATGGCAATCACCAGAAGCGGTGTCCCAAATATAATCGTTTTATGGATTTCAGCGAGGTATTTTAGTACAGGGTACTTGGACTCGTTCATTAAGTAAAGGACAAGCCCAACCACTAAGGCAAACAGTACTGACATCACACTGATTGCAATGGTTTGGAGCCATCCAGTCCAAATGACCTTAGAGTACTCAATATACACTGAAAAATCCAGTGGCTTTCCTATTGCTGTAACTGCTACATAATAAAATACTGCAAAGTATAGCGCCAAGGCTGCTATAAAACTAGATGTCTTTTTCATATGTTTCGCTTCCAATCTTAGAAGAAGAAGTCTAGACCATACTGCTCAAACTCTTCTTGTTTTTCCTTTAAGAACTTCTCACGAATTTCATCATATGTGCCATCTTCTTTAGCTTTCATAATGAACTCATTAATTTTTTCTAGGAATTCAGGTTGTTCCTTCTGAACAGCGATGCCCCATCCACCAGTGTTTGGCAGTGGCTCTAAAACTGCTCTTGTAGAATCAGGATAATTTTCATGGTGTCTGATGATAGACAGTGGATCGTAAATAAATACGTCTGCTTTGCCCTGAGCAACTTCTAAAACAGCTGTTGCTTCTTCATCGATATTCTTAATTTGTGCATCAGGTGCATTGGACTGAGCCCAAAGTGCGCCAATTGTACCTGTTTTAGATGCAATAATAACTTCTGGATCATTCAGGTCTGCAGGAGACTTAACTTTCGAATCTTTAAACACAAGCATCATCAATTGGCTTGTAGTGTAAGGATCAGAAAAATCAACTTTCTCTTGTCGAGCCTCTGTGATCGTCATGGAAGAAATAATCATATCAATTTTACCTGTTTCAAGGGATGGGATTAAAGATGGATAAGGTGTATCCACAAATTCCACTTCTTGACCGAGGTATTCTCCTAGTGCTTTTGCAAGCATTACGGATGCGCCATCAGGGTTGCCGTCAGCGTCTTTCGTTTCAAATGGTGGATACTTAAGTTCCATACCGACCTTTAAAACGTCCTTGTCGAGTACTGATTGTTCACCAGCTGGCTGGCATCCTGTCAATACAACTGTCAGGAGCAGTACAAAAATTAGTATTTTCTTCATAATACAGTCTCTCCGTTTCTCCTATTTCCTAAGGGTGAATTCAAAATACTTTCTATTCATGCCCAATTTTCAGGAAAATATCTGCAAATCTCGTAATTATTCAATTCCGACCATTTTCCTCAAGTTAACAACCCTAATTATACTTGGACATCCAACTATCGTCAAGACATAAAAAGTTAAGTGGCACACACTGCCACCTGTTCATTTTATACCTTTTTGGGGTATTTTTAAACATCTTTACGTTAATTATCTTAGGATTGAAGTAAATAAGTTAAAACCCCTTAGGTTTATGAACTTAAGGGGTTATTATTTAAAATGACACTTCATATTCTACTTCTGGGCTCTTTTTATTTAAGACGTACATTTCTACTTGGGCACCAGTTAAAGTCTTCACCAAATCTGTCATATGTGACATGGCATCAACAAACTCCTTGTTTCTTGACGGATCTAAGGTTTCAATTACAAGTACAGCATGTTGAGTATTCTCAGTCAGCTTAGTACGGTCAGCTTCACGCCAGTTCCAACATCTGCATAAACACCCTGCGTCATCTTTATATACCACTTCTCCGGGAAGAGGGGGTTCATTTTCTTCTCCACCAATTCTGTAGAAGGACTCATTTCCACTTGCAAAACCTAAAGTAACATCACCTTTTACATGTGCAAGGTCTTCACCACCACACGGGAAGATATAACGTAGGGATACAGCATTATATAAATCCACTAGGGGTGAGATATCCGGCAGACTATCGCCTTTTTGAACACGTTTCGCCATTGCTTCAATAGAAACACGTCTCCCTTTTTTTGCACCAAAACTTTTGTAGGTTTCTCTCCACAGCTTGAGTTCTGGTAACTCCAGCAAAACTTTATCTTCCATCCGTAACCGAAGATGGTTTTCAGATTCTCTTAATATATATGCAACCTCTGGTGATATGGTTTTATTATCACAGTCTTTGATAAAGACTAAGCCGACATGTGTTAATGGGTACTGTTCTAACAGATCGGCAGCTATTGAAAATTTCATTTTTATCTCCTAAGCCATTAAATACGTTTTGATAAATGTCCAACCAAGTTTAAGGCCAAACAAAACAATTGTACTGCCACAAAGTATGTTAATTACTCGAAGGACTTTCACGGTCATTTTGTCTCTAAAAACATTAACCAGCATAGTAAGTCCTAAGAACCAGCTTGCAGATGCAATACTTACACCCAATATAAATAGTGAAGAAGCTTGGCTATCTAATGTTGCCTTAAATCCACCGAGTAAAAGCGATCCGTCAATAAGCGCTTGAGGGTTTAACCAAGTTACAGCAAAAACCATAAGTGCTATTTCCATAAGTGGTTTGTCCACATTTTGGGTTTGAATGTCATCTGGTACAGAACGCATTAATCCCACACCAATATAAAGGACAGCCAATGAACCTGCTCCGAGAACAAACATTTTGAGTATCTCAAAGGTATCTAAAAGTAGACCCACTCCAAAGAAACAAGCAAAGGCCAGTGCGATATCAAAGAGTGCTGTGATGAGTGCTACTTGAACGGCACGTCCTCTCGAACTTTGTGCAGCCGTGTTAATAACGTATGTGTTTTGCATTCCGATGGGTGCAACATAGGCAATCCCCAACATAAATCCTTGTGCTATATAAGTAAACATAAATAATTCCTTTCCCCTCTTGGTGTATTCAGTATACCTAGAAAAAAGTCATATGAAAACAACCAAAGATACAGGAAATGACCCAACCAAACCACTTATATTTGTCCGCTTTTTTGAAGACCCATTTCTTCTCGAATAATAGCCGCCAGTCTTATCAGACCAGATTCAAGGTCAGGAAGAGACGCATAGGAGTAAGAGAGTCTTAAGTACTGATTGTCCTCAAAATCATAAATCTGTCCTGGATTTATCAAAATGCCTTGTTCTGCACATACTTTAAAAAGTCTTTTCATAGACAGGCTATGATTCAGCTTTAACCATATGTAGAAACCGCCTTTAGGCAAGGTCCATGTCGCTAAATCTTTCATATGAATGTCAAGCAGGTTACACGTCAAACTCCGTCTTTGTTTTAGTTGCTCTCTAAGCTTTTTTGTATGTTCTGTATGATGGCCACCATTTAACCACTCCGTCAGAATCTCCTGGGACACTGAAGACGCGCCATAATCGGTCTGCATTTTAATATCACCCAACCGATCCACCACCGTTTCTGGACCAACTAACCAACCAATTCTAAGACCGGCTGCCAAGGCTTTAGACATACTGCCCATATAAAGAACATTCCCAGAACGATCTAAGGCTTTTAGGGGTTTGGGTGGCACTTCATCTAACCACAAGTCCCTGTATGCATCATCTTCAATAATAGGTAAACGTTCACTTCTGCAAAATTCTAAAATGTCATGCCTTCTTTGTTCTGACATGATGTGGCCCGTTGGATTATGGAAGGTTGGAATGGTATAAAGAAGAGATGTTTTTCTAACATCCAATAGTTTTCGAAGGGCTTTAAGGCTAATGCCTTCCTCATCCATTTTCACACCTTTAAGTTGCATACCGGCAGACTGGAAAATGTTTAATGATTTTAGATATGATGGCTTCTCAACAAACACATTAGAACCATTATGTAAAATCCCTAAAGATATTAACTGAAGGGCTTGTAATGATCCTGATACGATTAATATGTTCTCAGGGGAAGCTTTGACACCAAAACTATTTAAGTATCTACTTAAAGCTTGTCGAAGATGTAATGACCCTTTTGGCGCTTCATACCCCAGATTTAGAACCGTCTGTCCTACTTTGGTAAAAACTTGGGACATTGCTTCTTTGGGGTAGAGTTCAGGCGAGAGTTCCCCTGTACCCAAGCGAATCATATGAGGTTGAAACTCAAGTTTATTTATGGCTTGTATGGTTGACTGATTAGACCAATGCATGCCACTTTCTATATAATGCTCCCAATTGGGAGGTGGGTTCGATGCCATAAGTGACCATGAGTTATTAATAACCACGGTCCCTTTTCTACCTTTTCCATCTATTAATCCTTCAGACTTTAAAATATCTATAGCTTCAACAATCGTACTTCTGTTAACTTGGAACGACTCTGCCATTTCTCTTTGGGTGGATAACTTCATTCCGACTGGCCACTGACCTGATCCAATTTTCTCTTTTATATAATCGACAACCTGTTTATAAAGTGGGATATCGATATTTTTGTCAGGCTTCCAATTAGACATACCTTCACCTCATTTACTTAGCCCTGATTCTTCTAGTTAAATTTATGTTTTCAACCAGGTTCATAAACCTTACCTAAACTAATTCACCATAAAGACCAATATACCTTGTTCATTATAAAAACCATAAGAAAACCCTCATCGCGTTGGGGTGCGTCGAGGGTTTTCAGGGACAATATTGGAACAGTCAAAAGATGACCGAACTCAAACTTATTATTTAATAATCACTTCAAAAGGCTTCAGTGTCTTACCTTCATAACTGACTTCAAACTCATTATGGTTTAGTACAAATATTTTTTCACCAGATGCTGTACTTCTTTTTACGATCTCTACACCCTCTGGAGAACTGGTGGTTTCAAGACCTACATTTTTAGCGATTTCAACAGCAAGTTGACGCATTAAGTTGTTGCTTAGACCTCCACCAACATAATAGGCTTTGCCATCACCATAGTTGTTCACTGTCATACATGTTTTAGGTAAGTCTAGATTATCTTCGTACTCTGCAAGTACTTCAGCTGTTTCAGGAATCATTAAGTCACGCCATACAGAACACTCGCCGTATGCACCTTTAAATCTGCCTTTACCATCTACTTTAACCACTTGACCCTCTTGTAAAGATTCAATTTCACCCAGTTTCACACCTAATAAGTCATGAATTTTCCCAGGGAGTTTTTGATTAAAATGCAGGTTGTTGTCTCGGTCCCTAATACCTGTACGGAAGGAGAATACAACAGTGCCCCCCGCTTCAGTAAAGGATTTTAACTTATCTGCTAGGACATCATCAATAATTTGTTGTGCTGGTAGTAAAACAACGTCGTATCCACTGATGTCTCTTGTATTAGGAACAACATCCATAGATATATTTAAGTCGTGGAAAGGACGGTACAAACGCATAAGCTCTTTAGTGTAATCAAACACAGAACTCTGTCTTTGGAACTTCCATGACCATGCATTGTCAAAATCATATAAAACTGCCACTTTGTTTTTGATTTCTGCATTTAGAAGTTCTTCATTGGCACGTGCACCATTAATGATTTCTTTAGCTTCAGTATACTTACGCCCCAGCTCATTGTCATGGTCTAGGATGCCATAACAAAACTGTTCAGCTCCTTTATTCATACCCCTCCATCTGAAAAAGAGCATGTTGTTACACCCATGAGCAAAGGCTTGATTGGACCATAACTTGGATTGGTTTGGACGAGGTAAGTAACCGATTACATCATGTCCTTGTGCACCAATAAGCTGTTCTACAATCCAGAAATTTTTATTTAGTAAACCCCGATTAAAATCTAAAGTCATTGCAATATCTGCAGGCGATAGGGGTTCTCTAAGACCACCCCAAACAGGGTAATTGTCATAAGACACAAAATCCATGTCTTCTAAATTTGTTTCATGATCAAACCACTTATCGAAAAATCCACCCGAAACATTGGTTGTAACCGTTTGGTGTGACCCACGTAGTTTTTTCACAAGCGCTGTATGTGTTTTTGCAAACCCATTTAAAGAATCCGAACGGAATCTAGCCCAATCAAGTTGCAGGGCTGGATTGTGCACTGTAATTGTTTTTCTTGGTATCGGAATTTCTGAAAAATCATTATAGGTTTGACCCCAGAAAATTGTTCCATACACATCATTCAGTTTATCTATTGATCCATATTTCTGTTCTAAAAAGACTTGGAACTTACTGTGGCATGTTTCGCAGTAACACATATCGCTGCCTTCATGTCCAAACTCGTTGTCCACTTGCCAAGAGACAATGGCCTCTTCATCTTTGTAATGATTCACAAGGGCATCTACAATACGTAGAGAATATTCCATATACGCATCAGAGTTATAACAGTATTGTCTTCTACCACCAAATACACGTGGGTTTTGCGCTTCGTCTTTTGAAAGAATGTCTGGATGTTTTTTAGCTAACCAAGCTGGAAAAGTTGCAGTAGGTGTACCAAACATAACTTCTATATTAGATTCTTTTAGTTTTTGAATGACTAAATCAAAGAATGAAAAGTCATATTGACCTTCTTTTGATTCCATTAGATGCCACGCAAATTCACCGATACGGACCATGTTTACGCCCATATCTTTCATACGTTTTATGTCTTCATCTATCATTTCTGCTGGCCAGTGTTCAGGATAGTAATCTACGCCCATGTACATAACATTGTCCTCCAAATATATACGTTAGTAAAATTTCACTTTTATTTTAGTAAACATTTAACTGGTAGTCAATCATTTTTGAGTTTCAGACAAAATTTCCTCACTTCTTTACAAATTTTTATGAGATGAAGGACCATTGTCCCTAGTATAAATGACAGATGATGCTAAAAATATTATTCGATAATCGTTAGACTTGAGATAAGGGATTAGAGAAGAGTTAGTTAGTTGCAAAAAAGAAGACTTTCTTAACCTCCACTCAATACCTCTGTTGGCGTTTAGTAAAATAACTTTCTAGCAAGGGAGGCCCTTATGATTTTTAGAAAACTTCAATCAATAATACTCCTGGCCTGCCTTATTATTTTCCTTATATTTACTAACACACATAGCACTTTTGCAGATTCTAGTCTTGAACCAGTTTCCACCCAAACACAAACACATGCAGTTAACTATAGAATTTATTACCGGTCCATTAGCCCTCAAATACTAGAAGATATGAAACAACTGGACATGGTTATCTTAGAAGCCTTACAACTAGAAGGAAATATGGTGTCTGAACTTAAGCAATCTAACACTCAGATTATTGGATATATTTCCGCCATAGAAGTTGCTACATGGGATGAAAGTTTAAATGAAAAACTCACAGCCGACGAGCTCCTACATGTGGATGAGAACTTACAATTTCATGGCAAAAATCCTCTAGGCGACCTTCGTAATCCTAAATTCAGACAAGCGCTTTTAGAAATTATCGATGAGAGGATCTTTGGTAATACCCTTGATGGTATATTCATAGATTCAACATCCGTTTTAAACGACTACTTCGATGACCCCATTATAGGGGAAGGTCTTTTAGCAGGATATGTACAACTTTTAGAAGACATTAAAACGAAACACCCCCACTTAAAAATCTTACAAAACCGCGGATTTGCATATGCCAGTCGAGTTGCACCCTATTTAGATGGACTTGTTTGGGAAAACTTTAAATCCCCTCGCATAAACGACGTCAAGCGATACCAAAGACGTATAGATGCCATTCTTGAACTCCCTGAACACATTCAAATTTACACAATATCTTATGACCATTTTAGTGAAAATGAAAACCATGCACATGAATTAAACTGGATTCATTTAAGTCATAGTATTGGAACTAGCCACAGTGTTTGGATACCCCTGAATGGGATTTAATCCCCTCCTTCCCTCAAAGGAGTTCAAACAACTTTACCGATAAGAAACAAGTATATTCCCTCTTTTATACTCCCTCTTTGTTAAACATAGGAAAAAGAGCCAGCATGGGCATTTGCTGGCTCTTTTTCTATAAGTAACAATATGCTATAAAAGGATATTGCTATGGGGCTATTTAATTTACTGACTACTCAGCGTCTTCTTGAAGTTCTGCTAATTTAGCTTCAACATTCGACAGACGTTCTTCCATATTTTCGATCATCTTGTCTAGGTGTGTTTTAATAACTTCTGTGTCACCTTCTTCGATTGCAGTTTTAAAGGCTTCACGTTCTTCTTTCATTTCTTCTCTTTTAACTTGTGCTTCTGCTTTAAAAGCTTCGATTTCATCATCAGTCATATTTTCAAAATCTGGTCTTTCACCTGCAAGGCCGAATTGACCTTTAGCAACTCTTGCAACCTTACCTTGGAAATCTCCACTGTTAGCTTTTTCTTGAACCTTCTCAAATAACTCTGCTTTAAGAGCTTCTTTTTCTTCATCCGTCATGTTCTCGAAATCTGGTCTTTCACCGTCTGTAAACAGACCCATTCGTTGACCTTTTTCTGGTCTTTCACCATTTTCACTTCTTTTAACTCTAACACCCTCTGTACCTTCAGGATTCACAAGTTCACGAATTTCATCTTGTGCAGATTGAATATCGTCTTTCAAATCATTCCAAGTGTCGCTAATTTCTGGGTAGTGTTCATCGATTACTGCTTGCATTTCTGCGTCACGTTCTTCTTTACTCACTTGAAGACGTTCGCCTACTTTTTCACCACTCTTATTGCCTTTCATGATACGCATAATACCTGTTTTGTTCTCAGTATTGTCAACAGATGTAGTTTCATCAGCAAATGATAGTCCTGTAGTCATTGAAGTTAGTGCCATTACTGCTACCAGTGTGCCTGTTAATAGTCTTTTTTTCATCATTTCTTCTTCCTCCATAATCGGTTGTTTTATCGGTTGTCCCTTAGGATTTTTTGTTTTCTTAGCTTATTTATATAATACGTCTCAAATGTGTGAGAATTTTAATGAATTTGTGTAAATTCTAGGTGCCCTTACTCAGCTGCTTGAATTTCAGCTAACTTTTCTTGAGCAGAATCTAGTTTATCATTTAAATTTTCAAGTGCTTCGTCGATAAATGCCTGAATAGCGTCTGTATCACCAGATTCAAGGGCTAAGTCAAATGCAGCTTTTTTCTCTTGTTTTTCAGCTTTATTAGCTTCACGTTCTTCTTTAGAAGCTTCTTTGTTTGCTTCACGTTCAGCACGTTTAACTTCTCTTTGTGCTTTCATTTCTTCTTTGAAAGCGTCAATTTCTTCATCTGTCATGTTTTCAAAATCAGGTTTTTCCGGACGATTTGCTTCTTTGTACTCTTTTACCTGATCCATAGTGTCTTGTAATTCATCATGTGTTGCATTCCACTCATCACTGATTTCTGGATAGTGTTCATCAATTACTGCTTGCATTTCAGCTGCACGTTCTTCCCTGTTTTCTTGTCTTTCTTCACGTCTTTCACCACGTGCTTCTTGACGTTCACCTTTGTTATCTCTAAATCCCTTTACTCTTTCAATGCCTGGTCTATTACTTTGTTCTTCGTTATTTGTTGTAACTTCATCTGCAAATGAAAGTCCAGTTGTCATAGAAGATAGAGCCATTACCGCTACAAGTGTGCCTGTTAAAAGTTTTTTATTCATCATTTTCATTTCCTCCAGTATTGTTCTTAGATAGTTTTGGTTTTCGATTTGTTTTAGTTATAAGTTTCTTATTTAGTGTTAACATTAATCTCATTTGTTTTACCATGTTTACTCTTAGGTATTCCATGGATTTTTATATTGCTTTCTAATTTCTCATGATTTTTAACTTGTTTTTCTTTTGCTTGTCTTTTGGCTTGTCTTTATACTAAACCTCAAATGTAGGAGAAATTAGATGAATTTGTGGAATTTCTGTGTGAATTTTCTCCTCCTTTACTCTACTTCTACTTTTACTAAGACCAAACTTACGAATTCTGTATGTCGTTCACGGTTTCTTTTTTGTTTGCATTTGTCTGTTGTCGTTTGGCTTGTCTATATACTAGCGAGAAAATGTATGAGAAATAAGATGAATATATGTAAAGAGTATGTGAAATGATTCTGTAATAAAAAAGCCTTAATCTAAAATTAGATTAAGGCCTTTTATATTGAAGTTTATATATTACTTATTGAAACTATTTATTAAAATTACTTATTAAAACTACTTATTAAAGCAATCTTTTAAAATTGCACCTAATGATACTGGCTAAACGCTTTCGATATTTCTTTCTTACTTATTTGCGTATAGCTCAACCACTTTAATCACTGTTTCTACAGACTTAACCATAGACTCAACAGGCACATACTCAAAACGACCGTGGAAGTTATGGCCACCTGTGAATATGTTTGGCGTCGGCAGACCCATGTAAGACAGTCTTGCACCATCAGTACCCCCACGAATCGCCTTTTGCTTAGGTACTACGCCAACTGCTTCCATTGCTTCTTTAGCAGTCTCTACAATATGAATTACAGGTTCAACTTGTTGTTTCATGTTAAAGTACTGGTCTTTTAGGTCAAGAACTAAAGACCCTTCACCATACTTGTTATTGATGTATGCAGCCGCAGACTCCATCAGTGCTTTTCTTTCATTAAAACGCTCTAGATCATGGTCACGGATGATGTAAAGCATACTCGCTTCTTCAACGGTACCATTAAAATCATTAAGATGGAAGAACCCTTCATAACCTTCTGTACAGCCAGGTATTTCAGCTGGAGGTAACATACTATTAAAGTCCATTGCCATTAAAACGGCATTTTTCATTTTGTTTTTTGCATTACCAGGGTGGATGTTACGTCCATTTAGGTAAACTTTAGCACCTGCTGCATTAAAGTTTTCATATTCAAGTTCACCAATTTCACCACCATCAATGGTGTATGCAAAATCAGCGTCAAATTTTTCAACTTCAAAGTGGTCAGCACCACGGCCAACTTCTTCATCTGGAGTGAAACCAATACGTAGTTCACCATGTTTAATTTCTGGATGTGCTACCAGGTACTCAACTGCTGTTAGGATTTCAGCAATTCCAGCTTTGTTATCTGCACCAAGAAGTGTTGTACCATCTGTTGTAATTAGGGTCTGACCCACATAGTTTTTAAGTTCAGGGAAAGCCGAAACTTCCATAACGATGTTTTCTTCTTTGTTTAGAGTTAAGTCACTGCCATCATAATTTTCCCAAAGCACTGGTTTTACGTTCTCACCTGAGAAATCAGGAGATGTGTCCATATGTGCAATGAACCCAATTTTAGGTACATCTTTGTCAATGTTTGCAGGAAGTTTACCCATTAAATATCCATTATCATCTAATGTTACTTCTTGAAGACCAATTGCAATCATTTCTTCTTTTAGGGGCTTAGCTAAATTAAATTGCTTTGCAGTTGACGGCACAGTCTCTGAATTTGGATCAGATTTCGTATCGATTTCAACATACTTTAAAAATCTTTCTACAAGTTTCTTTTGAAATTCACTCTTCATTGGAATATACATTTCTTTACCTCCACATACTTCACTGTTTAAACTTTTATATTGATCCATCTATTTTTATATTGGATTTATTTATATGAGTTGCGACTTTAACACTTCATTATTGATTATAAATAAACTTCGCTTCTTGCTAGTGCACCAAAGATTCCACCCGTATGAATAAAAAGCACATTTCCTTTTAATAAAGGATTGTTCCTCCCCATTTCCTGAACCATACCATAAAAAGCTTTCCCTGTATAAACTGGGTCTAACAGAATACCTTGGTCTTTGGTAAAGGTCTTAATAAAAGATGCGTTTTCATCTGAAATTTGTCCGTATCCTGTATAAGCATATTCCATGATATGAATGGCGCTTAAGTCTAAGTCTTTGTTATACTGCAAAATTCCAGACGCTTGACCTACTAAGTCTTTAATCACTGGTTCATAGTCATTATCTTTGTCATAAATATTGATACCAACTATGTTTTTACCTGCACCCAAAATCTGATTCGCTAAATAGAGGCCTGCATAAGTCCCAGCAGATCCCACGGTTGTGCAGATGGTGTCAAATTGAATACCCAAGATTTTTTCTTGTTCTAGAATTTCTTCAAATGCAGAAAAGTAACCTAAAGTACCCAGCGGATCTGACGCACCTAAAGTAATAGTACGTGCTTTAAGCCCTTTTTCAGCATAAGCGTTTTTTAATGATTCCATCAATTCCATATACCCACCAAACTCAGCTGGGGGCACAAATGTTATTTCTGCACCGAAAATCTGATCAAGTATGTTGTTGCCAAGATTGTCTGATTTTTCACCACTAACAAGCAGATGGCATTTTAGTCCTAAACGTGCTGCTACAGCAGCGGTAGCCCGACAATGGTTAGATTGAATCCCCCCACAAGTTATGAGGACTTCTTCCCCTTTTTCTAAGGCGTCAGCAGCTATATATTCTAACTTCCTAATTTTATTACCTGAAACTTCTACACCCGTATAGTCATCTCGTTTTATGTAAAAGTTCTTATATCCTTTCACAAAGTCAGATTCTCTTAAACTTTGGATAGGGGTTGGTGTATTTGCCAGCTCTAATTTTCTTGGTCGATTCATATGTACACCTCCATTTATTATCATATAATATTTCGCCCTTCTAAGGGTTTACCCTTTAATGAATTTCCTGTAACATCTTCACCCTAAAGAATTTGGACTGTAATAAATTACAAGTTGTATAATTGAATATTTAGGGTAAAAATTTTAAGTAGGGATCATTAAAGTATTAGTGTTCAATTGTAGGGGGAATTGAAATGTTTAAACGTTTATCAATTATTGTTTTCATTCTAATATTGATGACTTCAAACACCTTGGCTTATGCAGATAATCTACAAAACATGTTAGACATGCTCAACCAACTTCCAGATGAAGTGGATTTACCAGAAGGATTTGAATTCCCTGATGGATTCGAGTTACCTGATGGTATGGAGCTTCCAGATGGCATGAATTTGCCTGATGGTATGAACTTACCTGGTGGCATGAACTTACCCGATGGTATGGAGCTTCCAGATGGCATGAACCTACCTGATGGTATGAATCTACCCGATGGTATGAATCTACCCGACGGCATGAACCTACCCGATGGTATGAATCTACCCGACGGCATGAACCTACCCGATGGCATGAAAATGCTTGATGGTATGGAAACTCAGCTAACCAGTACGCCTCTGACTCAAGTTGAAGCATCTGTTGTCGGCATCAATCCTCAACTTTTAACATCAATGGAAACTTACTTAAAAAGTAACAGCAAATACACCCACTTAGATGCCATATTAATTGCGAAAGATGGGCAATTGGCTTACAGTTATTACGCAGATCCGTTAAATAAAGACACGCCAAGTCCTGTTTTTTCAGTGACTAAAACTATTACGTCTATGATCATCGGTATTGCTGAAGATAAGCAGATATTAAATACAGACGAACCTGTCCTCAACTATTTCGATAACACACTCCTAGACAATATAACCATAGATAAAAAGAATATTTTGATCAAACACCTTATGACCATGCAGTCGGGTTTAGTTTGGGGTGAAGAGGATGACATGGGTGTGTTTATTGATCTGTACTCAAAGTCATTAAATCCTTTTAGTGGAACACATATTCCCAACACCATGATGCGTTTACCAATGGATGTTAAACCAGGTACAACTTTTAACTACAACTCAATGCATGGTAATATATTAGATGAAGTTCTGTTTAAAGCAAGTGGTATACGCTTAAAAGAATATGCTGATTTACATCTATTTGGACCATTAGGGATTCATACTTACGAGTTTGAAAAGTCTAACAGCGACGGCTCCTATTTTGGTGGTAAAGGACTTTCTATGACTGCAGAAGATATGATGAAAATTGGGCTTCTAATTGATAATGGCGGAAAACTTGGTGATGTACAACTCCTGTCTAAGGCATATATTGATAAAGCCACCAAACCGGTTATATCAAGAAATGGTAAACCACCCCTCAACTACGGATATAGCTTCAATTATGATGAAGGAGCCATTCGATTTGCCGGTGCAGGAGGACAACGTATCGATGTATATGATGCAGCGAACTTAGTTATTGTTTATAAGGTCAAAACCGACCTATATGGTGCTAGCACAGATACTATGGAAGCTGATTTATCTTATTTAACCAATACATTTATTCTTAAGTCTATTCAGTAATTTAACCGGATCGACAGCTGCATTTTCAATTTAATAATTGAAAAGTTGAACCTTGACCATGACTTACAGCACGGCCCAATAAAAATGCGTATTTAAAAAGGCACAGTATTAAGCAATTTATTGCTCATATACTGTGCCTTACTTTATTTATAGTGTTAACGCTAACTACAATTAACCTTTGTACATTTCGTTAATTTTAGCTTGTGTTGCATCATCTTCAAAGTACTCATCAAAAGTAGTTACTTTGTCAAATACACCATTTGGTGTGATTTCAATAACGCGGTTTGCAATCGTTTCAACAAACTTATGGTCATGAGATGTAAATAACATTGTACCTTTAAATGCTGTTAAGCCGTTGTTTACAGCCTGGATTGATTCAAGGTCAAGGTGGTTGGTAGGTTCATCAAGAAGTAGTACATTTGCGCCTGAAAGCATCATTCTAGAGAACATACAACGAACCTTCTCGCCACCGGAAAGTACGTTTGCTTCTTTAAGAGCTTCTTCACCTGAGAATAACATTTTTCCAAGGAATCCACGGATAAATGCTTCATCTTTTTCTACAGAGTATTGACGTAACCAGTCAACCAGGTTCATATCAAGACCTTCGAAGTACTCAGTGTTATCGTTTGGAAGGTAAGCTTGAGTTGTTGTAACCCCCCACTTAATTTCACCTGAATCCGCTTCCATCTCACCCATTAGGATCTTAAATAGCGTTGTTCTAGCAAGAGGATTTCTTGCCATAAATACAATTTTGTCCCCTTTGTTTACTGTGAATGAAACATTATCAAGTACTTTTTTATCCCCAATTGTTTTAGTGATATTGCTCACTTGAAGAATATCTTTACCCGCTTCACGCTCAGGTGTAAAGCCAACAAATGGGTAACGACGTGATGACGGTTGAATATCATCTACTGTGATTTTATCTAACATCTTCTTACGTGCAGTTGCCTGCTTAGATTTAGAAGCATTGGCACTAAATCTCGCAATAAAGTTTTGAAGTTCTGCAATTTTCTCTTCACGTTTCTTGTTCTGATCTTTCATCAGTCTAAGTGCAAGCTGTGATGACTCGTACCAGAAATCGTAGTTACCTACGAACATTTTAGCTTTACCAAAGTCAATATCAACCATGTGTGTACAAACTTTGTTTAGGAAGTGACGGTCATGGGAAACAACAATCACAGTCTTATCGTAAGTGATAAGGAATTCTTCTAACCAAGAAATTGCACGGAAATCAAGGTGGTTGGTAGGCTCATCGAGTAAAAGAATGTCTGGATCGCCAAATAGGGCTTGAGCTAGAAGTACCTTAACTTTTTCTCCACCTTTAAGTTCTGACATTTGCTTCATATGAAGATCTTTAGTAATACCTAGACCTTGTAGAAGTTTTTCAGCATTTGTTTCTGCGCTCCAACCATCCATCTCAGCAAATTCGCCTTCAAGCTCAGAAGCTTTTACGCCGTCTGCTTCAGAAAAATCTGGCTTCATGTATAAGGCGTCTTTTTCTTTCATAATGTCATATAACTTAGTATGACCCATAATAACCGTATCTAGTACCATTTCATTGTCATACTGGAAGTGGTCCTGCTTTAGTACCGCAAGTCTTTGACCTGGCCCAATAATAACTTCGCCATTAGAAGGTTCTACTTCACCTGAAAGAATCTTCAGGAATGTTGATTTACCTGCTCCATTGGCACCGATAACACCGTAACAATTGCCTGGTGTAAATTTTAAATTAACGTCTTCAAATAGTTTTTTACCTGGAAAGCGTAAGCCTACGCTAGCTACTGTAATCATTTTTTTCATCCTTTCAACATCTTGACCAGACTGTATTCTGGCATCATTATGCTTCAAATCTATATTTAACTCGGACTATTCACGAAAGCGTGTACAATTTCTCATTTTCATGAATACTCCGAGTTAAACAATTCCGCATTCACTTCATCACAAAACAAAAGCCCCTTTAAAATTTGAAGGGCTTTCGTAAGTTTTGCATCCAATTTATTATATCTGTTTTATGTTAAATGTAAAGTCTCTATTATATAAAGTCTTCATTTCACTTATTATTATTAATGATATTTTTATTCAAATGGGTAACGCAGGCCAATTTCTTGGCGTATTTGGTCAAGGGTTCGTACCAAATCTAAAGAAAAACTGTGGGGCACAACTTTACTTTCCAAGGCCCCAATAGCTACTAAATTTGTAACCGCTTGCGCCTCATGTTGGTAGCCTAAACCAGGACAAGTATCAATAAAGTGCTCTTCTTGGTTAAGAGTCTTTAGATGCGCCTCTTTAGCTCTAAAAAACTGAGGAATTTCAATCGATCCTTTTGTTCCGTATATAACCGCATTCCATTTGGTTCTTACTGCTACTGATGCGGCCAGAGTAGACGTGGTGTCATTCTCATATACAAATGACATGGTGGTTGTCTCATCGACACCTGTGTCGGTCATTAAGGCGTTCGCCTTTATACAGTAAGGCACGGTTCCCATTACAGCATTCGATAAAAGAACAGGGTAAATACCTACATCTAATAAAGCGCCTCCGGCCAAATCAGGATTTCTAATTCGACTCTTTGGATCTTTTGACAAGGTGTCACCAAAATCAGCAGTTATCAGTCGAATATCTCCTATCAAATCTGCTTTAACCCACTCAAGGGCTTTTCGTACCGCTGGCAAGTACAATGTCCACAGGGCCTCCATTACAAATCTATTGGTTTTACTTGCTGTTTGCAAAATAGACTGAACTTCCTTTTCATTGACTGCAAATGGTTTTTCGCATAAAACATGTTTACCTGCCAACATAGCTTTGATTGCAAACTCAGCATGGGTATTATGTGGTGTGCCAATATAAACCACATCTAAATCATCTTGTGCTAAAAAAGCATCCATATCGTCAAAACTATGGTCAAATCCATATTGTCTGGCTATGTCGTCGGCGCGCTCTTGCCGTCTTCCATACACTGAATGTAAATTGGCACCTTCAACCTCTACAAAATCTGTACAAAACATATCAACAATCATGCCTGTGCCTATAACACCCCATTGAATCATAAAAACCCCTCCTTAATGGTCTGTCATCTCCTAATGACTTACCCGAAAAGAGGGGTGATAATCTAAAGTACAAGATCTTATGAAACCGTCTCATTTGACTTTGTTTTGTTACTAGCTAGCTGTTTTTTCGAATCTACTTTTGCTACCATCAAACTCCTTATAACCACTGCCGTTACAACCACTAAACCACCCACAATCGCAAATGGACCAGGGGCTTCACCAGCAAACAAAAAGACCCAAATTGGATTTAAAAGAGGTTCAATAACAGGGATCAAAATAGCTTCAACCGCCGATACATGTTTGCTTGCTTCAGCAAATAGAATATACGATATGCCCAGTTGGAAAACCCCAAGGAGTACTAAACCTACAATACTCTGTGCATCAGGCATTGGCCCAATAATAAACGGAAGAGCTACGATCAAGGTTAGTATGTTCCCCAGTAAAGGCACTTCCACAGGTGAACCTTCTTTTACAAGTTTTAAACTAACCACTAAACCCGCTAAGGATACACCGGCAAATACGGCAATTATATTCCCTAACATCTGACCAACTTCTAAGTCCCCAACAAAGAATAAAACCATGCCTATCATAACTGCTGCAATGGCTGCCCAGTCAAGTTTTCTTACACGCTCCTTCAATATCCAACCCGACATAAGTGCTACCCAAACAGGTGCAGAGTATTGAAGTAATATGGTGTTGGCTGCAGTTGTCATTTTATTTGCTATAACAAACAAAATAACCGTTGTAGAATAAAATAATGCACCCACAGCTTTTTGTTTATTCACCTTAATCGGTTTTCGTAGATAAGCCATCATTACTATCGCTGCAATACCACTACGTGTGCCCGCAATAGCAACTGGATTCCAGTCAACCAGTTTAATTAAAATCCCACCAGAACTCCATAGAACAGCAGCGAGTATCAAATATAAAATTGCTTTAAGTCTTGAGTTAATCATATGTTTGTCCCCTACAATCGAATGATAATTGTCTGCCAATTTCAGACAAACTCATTATACTCCCGCGTGCTTAGAATTACAATTCAATGTAAAAAATCGAGCATTCATTTTTTTTAGTGTCTATAAAAAGCCTTATATACTTGCCCTATTTTCAAATGTATTTCCTTAGATTTATTAGATTCTTAAAACTATTTACTGGATTCTTAAGATCTTCATGATAGTATGACTACATTACATACAGGAGGTTACTATGACAGAACTACTTAACAGTCTTTTTCAACTGGATTTGAACACAGTCATCTGGGTTCAAGAAAATCTTCAATCCCCCTTATGGAATCCATTTTGGATTTTTTTAACGACCATAGGAGATGCAGGTATAATATGGATTTTACTTTCATTGGGTCTTGTTGCGCATCCTAAAACACGAACACTTGGACTCACATGTACCGCAGCCCTTGTATTCAGTGTTTTAATAACGAACTTAGGCCTTAAAAACTTAGTTGCCCGCCCACGACCATACACACACTTTGATGTAAGTTTGCTCATTAATGAAAAGTGGGATTATAGCTTCCCTTCTGGACACACATCTGCTTCATTCGCCGTAGCTTATGTGTTGTTCAAAAATAAATTTAAACTCAGAAGAGTTCCTGTTTACTTATTTGCACTTGTCCTTGCAGTACTTATGGGTTTCTCAAGATTATATTTATCAGTACATTTTCCAACAGATATTCTAGCAGGTGCTGGAGTGGGTATCTTTTGTGCTTACCTTGCTGACATAGCCATTAAAAAATACAAGCCCGGTCAATAGACCAGGCTTTTTGCATACCCTAGAAATAAGCACTCTTTTGTTTTTTAAAATGAATGTTGGTATGTTTGCGCTATTGGGATACACACCGTTTATGACAACTTATCTTCTTTCAAAATATTTCTTATTCTTGCCATCACTGCTCCACTTTCTTTAGCCAGTGCCTGGCTTATAACTTTCTCAAATTCATTTTCATATTTAGGATATTGGAGCATAAGTCTATACAAACCGTCATAAGCCCATGCGCGTACAAATTTCTTATCTGATTTTAGACCTATATCAACTATTGCTTTTAGGCTTTCTTCGTCATCAGACCCAATTTCTATATACCGAAGCACTTGAAACAAGTGGAGTTTCACTTCCCAAGGACTTTCAGCCTTTATATTTTGAATCAAAATTGATAAATACTTCGAAAGTTTTAATTCCGTCTCAGGATTTCTTATTGATTTCCCCTTTAGACGCATCTTTGTATATTTTTTGAGACCGCCTTCTTCTATGTGGTACTTCAGCATCCATGATCCAGCTATCTGAACGGTAGGGTCTAAGGATTTAAGACATTCATTTAATAGGGTGTCAAACTCAGGATTTTGATGATAGATGGCGTATAAATCAGCAAGTTCTTCCACCGTCTTTCCATCCCAATTGGCTAATGTTTTCATCCACATAATCATCCCTCATTTACAAACAGGTTTTCTTCATTTACAAAACAATTCCTCATTTTTTGAACAATTATTCAATCGTCACAAACAATTACTCTTCTAATAGTCTACGGACTGCTTCAACTTCTTCTGCTGACGCACCTTGCATCATGAAAAACCACAGAACTTTTGTCATTGGCATACCAATCATAATGCCGTAATACTGGGAATATTCATCAATCTCCATTAACACAAGAAGACTATGTGCCTTTTCTTGTGTTCTGAAATCATCTAGCCAATCATTTAAGGTATCTTCCATGGTCGGATGTTCCCTAACCACTTCACCCTCTACATATACCTCTTTTTTTATATGAATTTCTCTGGAAGATGATCCAACTTGGATTTCAAACTGTCCTGATTCAACAGCAAATCGTCCTAAATGGGTCAGGTAATATGCAAAAGCACGTTTACCTAAATTAACTGTAACCCTTTTTTCTTGTCCCGGTTCCAAGTCCACTTTTGCAAATCCTTTTAACTCTTTTTCTGGTCTAAACTCATAAGACTCCAAATCTTTTATATATACCTGAACGACTTCTTGGCCAGAAATCATTCCTACATTTTTTACTTTAACACTTATACAGTGATTTTCTAGGTCTACTGATAAATCTGAGTATGAAAAGTTTGTATAAGATAAACCATGACCAAAAGGATACTGGACAGACTGTTTTCTAGTGTCATAATACCTATACCCCGTTAGGAGTCCTTCTGAGTATACAACGTCCCATTTATTGCCTGGGAAATACCCAAAACTTGGATTGTTCTCTAAACATATAGGGAAACTTTCTGTGAGTTTACCTGATGGATTAGACAATCCAAATAGGATATTTGCTATTGCTTGACCACCACCTTCACCGGGTAACCAAGCCATTATAATAGCTTGTGATTGGTCTTCAAAATCTCTTGTTTCTATTGCTGAACCTGCATTTAAAACAATTACAATGTTCTTATTATATTGTGCAGCGGTTTGGATCACCTTTAAATGGTCTGACGGGATTTTCATGTCTGCACGGTCAAATCCTTCACTCTCAAGTTTTTCTGTTGTTCCTGTAAATATGATGAGTTTGTCTGAAGCTTTTGCAAATGTCACAACTTCATTTAAAAGCGTCTCATTAGTAAACTCAGCTTCATACCCTTTCGCATATTTAACATTGGCATGTTTCTTTATACAGTCTAGAGGTACATCCAGTTTCATTGGGTTCATATGTGAACTTCCCCCACCTTGGAATCTAGGCTCCTCAGCGAATCCACCAATAATACCTATGTGTTCATTCCTTTTTAGTGGAAGAATATCCTCATTTTTAAGAAGAACCATGGATTCCTCTGCGAGTTTAACGGCAAGTTTATGGTGTTTGTCCCAATCTATCTTAACTTCTTTCTTGTGTTCAACAGATTTCTTAATAAGGTCTAACACCCTACCTGCGTGAATATCTACAATGGATTCATCTAGATCACCTGATTGAACCGCCTTAATGACTTCAGCATCTCTAGACTGAGGGCCTGGCATTTCAAGATCCAGTCCATTTTTTATGGATAAAACCTTATCTACTACAGCGCTCCAGTCTGACATGATGAGACCCTCGTACCCATAAGTTTTTCTAAGAATGTCTTCTAACAGAACTTGGTTTTGACACGCATGTTCCCCACCCACTTTGTTATATGCCCCCATCATAGTCCATGGGTCTGCTTCTCTAATGGTCATTTCAAACGGTGCCAAATATATTTCATGAAAGCTTCTTTCATCAATGACTGAGTTTATTCTAAAACGTCTGGTTTCTTGTTCATTGCCAGCAAAATGTTTAACACATGTTCCAACACCTTGTGCTTGAACGCCCCTTACAAAAGCTGAAGCTATTTTTCCAGATAAATATGGATCTTCAGAGTAATACTCAAAATTACGACCGCCTAAAGGAGATCGTTTGCCATTTACACCAGGCCCTAGTAAAACAGAAACACCATAGTGTTGACATTCTAAACCCACTGCCCGGGCAACATCTTCAATTAGGTCTTCGTTCCACGTTGCTGCTATTCCAGCTTCTACAGGTAATGCCGTTGCTGGTTTTGTTTTGGAGTGGTTCAGTCCCTCTGATAGTCTTAACCCATGCGGTCCATCTGTTACAAGGATCTCGGGAATCCCCAATCTAGGAACGCCATTAAGATGCCATGCATCCTTTCCACATAACAAAGCGACTTTTTCCTCAAATGTTAATTCTTTTAATATAGATTCAGTGTTCATGTTCCACCTCTATTTCATTCATGATTTTAATATACCTATTTTTCATTATTCTATTTAAAATTTTAATTAAAATCAACATTTTATTCACATTATGTGTAATTTATCTGACAATTCATCTGGTTATTCTCTAAAACCAGTTTTAGTTCATTTAGATGCAACTATTCAGAGTTTTAACCAATTGCACTTATGGGGCTTTATAACATTTGTCATGGTGTACGAGTCAATAAAAAATACCCATAAACACAGTTAAACCTATGTTTATGGGTATTATCTATCCTTTTAAACCAAATAAAATCACATCTACAATCAAACGTATATCTTCACGATCCATGTCGTGTTCTTTTTTATAAATATTCTCCCTATATATAATTCTCTGAGCAAGACCCATTATAGATTGAACAACAGTATTTGCAGTCTTATCAATTATATGAGGGTCAAGAAATACTGATCCATCTGCCAATCCTTTTTTCAAAGCTTTGGAAAAGTCACTGCCTCTTGAGATGTGGTTTTTCATAAATAGCTCATACTCAGTATTATTGTATGAATCTCTAAAGTAATGGTCAAACTGAACTGTGAAATTAATCAGATCTGGATGGTCTATACAATAGTCGCAAAAAGACGTAAGTAGGACTCTGGCTTGGTCAAATCCTGATAAGTTTGGGTCAACAGGTGCCCATGCATTATTTAGAGCATTCAAATAATCCACTTGGATGTCCATTGCTAATAACTCCATATTGTCGTAATAGTTGTAAAGTGTACGTCTTTCAACTTGGGCTTCATCGGCTATGTCCTGCATGGTTGTACTATGTAAACCCTTTTCTAAGATCAGCCCCCGAGCTGCTTCTAGTATACGTTGTCTATTTCTTTTTTTAGTTCTGCTTTCATCACGATTTATAAACACAGGAGCCTCCTGAAAATTAAAAAGTACAGTATAATCAAGCCTTGACGATTCAAGTTTGATTATACTGTACCATATTTTTTACTAAAACTAATATATGCCTCTAGACCTAAACGAGAATGAATTTTTCAATCATTAAAAAGTGTGAAAAACTCCCTCCTAGAACAAACATATGGAATATCTCATGGAAACCAAATACCGAAATTTGAATACGCTTTGATTTTGTAGCATAGATGATTGAACCAACTGAGTACAAGAGTCCACCTGTTACTAGCCAAATAAATCCTTGGATTGGTAGGGCTTTATATAGAGGTACAATAAAGAAAATAGCCATCCAGCCAAGAATTAAATAAAAGGATGTATATAACCACCGAGGTGCACTAAACCACACCAGTTTCATAATGATTCCAACGATAGCCAGTCCCCACACAAGTGCAAACAAAGTCCAGCCCATAACACCTTTGAGTGCCAATAGGCAAACTGGTGTGTAGGTTCCAGCAATTAGTATGTAAATCATAGAATGGTCTACTCTTCTTAGGAGTGCGTTCTTTTTTTCAGAGCTAGGAACCCAGTGATAAACAGTCGACGCCGTATAAAGAGCTATTAAGCTTAAGCCAAATATGATGGCTGATACAATCTGTAGTGTGCTTCCGTTGGACACACCTTTTATGGTCATCCAAACAAGTGCAATAACTGATAACAAAGCCCCTGTTAGGTGGGTTAAGGTATTGACCGGTTCTTTCATGTTAAACATATTGCCCTCCTTTATCTATTTCTAATCTTTTTAACTTTCTTATAAAATCGCTCTTCTCAGCATACTCCGAGATGTATTCATGAAAAGAAGTTCACAAGTAGTATTCAATACTACTTGTGAATACTATATATTATCTGGATTGATTTGTAAAGCATGTAGTAATTAAAACTACATTAATTTTTCTCTTTCCAAAAATGTTGTATACTTATATATAGATAAAACTATTGAGCGGACAATCAGACAAAATATACTTATAGGAGTTATAACGTGAACCCAAAATTAGATGCCTTTTTTAACTACCAGGGCATATCCATGGATGATATACCTAAGATTCCACTTTACATGGATCAATTGCTCGGACTTTTTGAAGACTATTTTGCAGATTTTAGACGGGATGAAGATGAAAAGATCATGACTAAAACTATGGTGAACAACTATGTAAAATCGAAGGTTATTCGTCCACCTGAAAAAAAGAAATATTCCAGAGAGCAATTGATGTTACTTGCTCTTGTTTATCAATTAAAAAACATTTTAGCCATTAATGATGTTAAAGCATTTTTTGATTTATACGATGACGATACTCTAAGCACCAAAGAACGTAACGAACGTATAGAGGAATATTTTAAGATCTATAATGCCTTAGAAGTTGAACACATTGGTATTTTGGAAGAGCGTTATAAAACTTTCAAAGCAACCATGACCAAGGAAAATGATAAAAAAGCCTTGGTTGCTAGACTGCTTGTTGAAGCGGATTTGAACAAACGGCTGGCTCTCATGTTGATGGATGAAGAAGAGCCTGAGTAAAGCATACGATTTATTAATGGGAATGGCGTTTTTGTGAATTTCATTTGCTCCTACGTTTTTCCATCCCATTATCGAATTAGATGAAAAATAAAAAAAGCTATATCTCTGAACTGGATTAATACCGTTCAAAGATATAGCTTTAACTATTGATTTAGAACCTTACTCTTATCCATTATAACGTTCTACAAACTCAAATCGCTCATTGTCAGGACCATCAAAGAATACAATCCTAGCTGTTCCAACCACACGAGGTTCCCCTTGTATTTCAACACCTTTTTCTTTAAGCATAGCCATTTTTTCATCTAGGCTATCTACCTTAAATGCAATGTGTTCAACAGGTCCAAGTGGTCTTTCTGCATTTTCTTTTTTATAAATCAGTTCGATAATTGTACCATGGGCGTCTAAAAATACTAGATTTGATGTCGGGTACTGGTAGTCTTTTATTATTTTGCACTCTAATATTTCTGTATAAAACTTCTTTGATCTTTCAATGTCAGTTACTTTAATGCCGATGTGTCCAAACTTCATGAGATCACTCCTTTTATCATGCAAGTGTGTATATTCATACCGATTATAGCATAAGTTATAAAAGTATATTCATAATCTCTACGCGTTTGTCCATTAATCACATCTGCTTTTTATAACTAAAATATTTTGATTGAGTAACGTTTCTTGTAACTAAGTCTGATCAATTGACCTTGTGCGTTTTGTTGTGCTCTGTCGTGTCAAGTTTACAGTGTAATCTGTCACCATAGCTACAATAGCACCTTGACATATACCAGCCCATACAGCTTGTCCCATTACATACCCAGCAGCTTCTAGGTTAAGAATAAACCATGAAATTGACATGAGAGTAGACACAATTAATATAATAAATGGTATTGCCCAGTTTTCAAGCTTCTTGTTTTTCTTAAGAATAGAACCCAAATACCACATACAAGGTACAAGAATGAGTAACTCAGGTCTGATATACTCCATCATATTTGCAAGTGTGAAATCCATATTGTTTCTCCTTTCTTATGCCCTAAGGCATAGACTTAAAACTATGTCCCCATCTGGCTTTGTAACCTCTCGTGTCACAGTGCACAAACGTATTATAAACACCAATACCATCAAATCCTACTTTTTCAGCCACCGCTGCAACCAGCTCGGGCATTACTTTTCGACGATTCTTTTTTATCATGAACTGTACATCCCCCGCGTCCCCCTCTAGGTGGCGACTCCTTGGAGACCCTCCGACTTTTTCATTATGGGATTTTGATCTATAAAATGAATTGAAAATCATGTAGACTTCCTCACCGATCAGTTTTTCAAGTTCATCATGTAAAGACTGAAAAAGATCAAGAACATGGTCGTCCTTGATCTTTACCTCATGACTGCCGTCTTGGCATTCTAATTCGTATAAATGGATGTTAGGTCTTAGTTTTACGTTGTTGGGTTTATCATGACTACCCATTTGTTCACGTCCTTTCTAGAATCCTTTACCAATAATATAGCTAATGATACTTGTAACTAAACTGGTTATTGCAGCAATTACAAATGCTCTTTTATACGCTTCGTGTTCACGAACCGGCATTTCTCTAATTTCCCGAATCAGTTCTCTATTCTCATTAATTAAACCAGTGTTACTTCCGACTTTTTCATTTATCGAAGTCATTTGCTCAGCAATAACACGTACAGTTGCAACAAGTTCCATCAGTATGTCATTTTGTTTTTCTAAATCATCAATTCTTCTATGTGCTACTTTAACGGATTCAGATAGTCTAGCCACATCACCTTCCTTCACACAGGCATGATCGCTCATCATCCTCCTCCTTTCAGCTGGCTTGCAATTTAAGCCTTGCAGGTTCTTCAGATTTTGTTATTTTAGGAATGTACGAACCCATCATTTCATCAACACTATCCAGAGATCGAATTAAAAATTCTAACTCTACTTTTGTTAAACTAAATATATGATCAGAACCCCATGCGGTTTTGTCAAATGTGAAATGATGTTCAAATACAGAACACCCCAATGCTTTTGAGATAATTGTTGGCAACAGTTCATCACTATGAGATGAATAGCCAATCTTTGAGTTGGGGAACTTTTTCTTCAAATATGTGATTGTGTTTAAGTTCAACTCACTCAGAGGTGCAGGATAAGCACTACAACAACTCATAATAGATATAGATTCCTCTGATGCACCAGATCTTACAAGCACCTCTATAGCTTCTAGTACATCTGTTTCACTACTCATTCCAGTTGAAACAACAACATTTTTCCCAGTATGAGCAACTGCTTTTAATAGCCCGTGATTTCTAATTAATGCACTAGGTATTTTAATAAACGGAACATCGTATCCTGCAATAAAATCTAAACTATCTTCATCCCAAACAGATGCAGTCCATTTTATACCTTTGTTTTTACAGTGAACATCAATTACATCGTATTCGTCTTTTTCAAACTCAATTTTCTTTTTATAATCAATGTAGTCCATCTCACCCCAAGGTGTTTGACGCTTAACATGCTTTTGAGACTTTGGAACACAAACATCTGGTGTTCTCTTTTGGAACTTTACTACATCCGCTCCCGCTTCAATGGCTTCATTGATTAACTCTAACGCGATGGATAAACTTCCATTATGATTAATTCCAATTTCAGCTATAAACATGACCAGTCCACCTCTCTTGATATTCTAACAACGTCATCGACCTGAGAGGTCGAAGTCTCTAATATAATTAATTTTTCATCGCTCGCCTGAACAGTGTGAATATTTCCTGGCTTAATATGCAGGTAGTCTCCAGCTTCAATAATCATTTTTTCACCTTCCAAATAAGAAGTGCCACTGCCTTCTAATACATACCAAAACTCATCCTTAAACTGATGGTATTGAAGAGATATATTCTGTTTAGGCTCAATAATAAGCTTTTTAACAACATATTTACTATTAAATATTAGCCATTCTTCACGACCCCATATTTTAGGCACGATTCGATTCATAGTGCCTCCTGAAAAAACTCTTTAACATTTATCGCTTTATCATCCCAATAATATGACGCTGGGAGTTTTGCCCCCACTAATAAATAGTGATGTTTTACCCCCCACTTCCTTAACTGATTTTTAGTTAATTGATAGAGCTGATCGTCAGAGTAGATATATCCTCTCGCCGTTGAGTAAATTACTAAATCACCATGATCATACAAGGTGTTAAAGTAATCAATGTTTTCTACAATAGGTTGCGCTTCCTCATACTTCATCGGATTATGACTACAAATGGTATCATCGATGTCAACTACATGAACAGGTAATCCTCTTTTAAAATAAGAGTCAATTTTATATCTCATCTCATCCTTTTGTCTCTGTTCTTCTAAGTAGAGTAAAAGTTTATAATCGCTTTCTGTATCCACATCAACGGTTTCATTTTCTGGTACTTCTAGTTGCATGAAGTCATCTTTTAACATTTGACCATCGTCAAAAAACTGCTCCTTGTTAAAAATATGAAAACAATGAGCAGCCTGGTATGCTGGAATGATTTCTTTAGTTGTTAGTCTTTCATAATTTATAGGCATCAAAGCTTTCCCACTAGGTTCAAATAACCAATTAGAGAATGTTTTCACACTCGTCGCATACTCTTTACTGCTCTTTTGAAAGGCTTCGAGGGCATCTGTTAATGTGGTTGGCGTTAAATAAAATAAACATGGGTTTAAAAACATCAAATGTGTATTGGTTAAATCCTTTAAATCTTTAAAAATATAAGTAAGTGGCCCATCGACTTTACAGGTTTCAGGATCTCTTCTAATTACTTTTACACTGGGATATGCCCTTGCCAACTCTAAGAGTGCATCGTCAGTGCAAAGTGCATATTTATCAACTGTACTAGGCAATGCACTTAGGTTTTGAAGTGCTTTCTCCCACAAACACGTATCTAATATTGGTAGTATTAGCTTGTTTGGTAATCGTTCTGAGGCTAACCTTCCTGCAATGAAAACACCTATTTTTTTATTCATATTCTATACCTGCCTCTTCTCTTGTGTATCGGCCTTGGTCTTTTTGACATGTATTGCACACTATAGGCAAATTCCCATTCATTCCGGTTCGAGACAAAAACCCATCACGCACTGGTGAAACTAATATTTCAAATATACTTTCCTCATAAATATTTCCCAAAATATATCTGTCATGCAGAGGGTTATCTGATCTTAAATTACAACATGGCATTACATTTCCATTAAAATCTATGCCAACAAACTTAAAAGGTTCAAAACATGGCCTATTCCTCTTCTTTTTATCATTTTTAAATGAAACTGATGAACTATTAAGTACGCCACCTCTATCAAAGATTAATCCATTAGATAACCAATCTACATAATAGAGCACCTGCATGTTCTCAAATTTACCAATTATAAAAGGGTATTCAATTTTTTCAATTGAAATACCCCATTTTTTCATCCTTTCAATGCATTTGTTTTCACCTAAGTCATCATAGTCCATAATGGTTAACTCATCTAAATCAATACTTTCAAGTACATCGGATGAAAGATAATCCCCATTCGTATTAGAAACAAGTCGGGCCTGTGGTAAATATTGTCTAACAATTTCTATACATTTTTTAAAGTATTCTATTTCAGCGAAGGGTTCATTATATCTAGAAAACGAAATGGTTCCATTATAAGAAACTAAGGATAAATCCTCAATCAATTTTGAATATTTTTGAAAACTCAGGCTTGTATTATGTGTTCTGTCAATTGATGCATTTGGGCACCAATTGCACATTCGATTACAAAATGCATGTAATTCAATTTCAATCATTTTGGGAAAATTCAAGATTTACCTCCATACTTGTCTGCAAGCTTTACTCTCTTTTGACACCGACTACATGCCTCTGGATAAAACTTATACTCATTTGTCTGCATCCTTGTAATAAACTTCTGATATTTCTCCCCCTCGATAATATCTTTAAATTTATTATCCTTTATATTGCCTAATATCAGTTCCTTATGATGTGGAACATGACCTCTAACGTGGCAACAAGGATATATACTCCCATCACTACCAATTGCTAAACTCACCTTTGCTTCGTTACATGGTTCTGTTCTTAAGTTTCGATTCTTATACCAACTTAACAACTTGCCATTAACATTTATATTCTCAGGTAAAGCCCCTCCTCGATCCTCTAACTGAATGTGTTTTAGTGTGTTTTTTTTATACTTCAGTATAGAGTCGCTATCTGAAACATAGTAATCAAATACAGGAGTTCTTTTTATTCTGGCAAGTCCCAACTCTTCAGCAAACCAGCTCGGAGCTTTAGATAAACCATCGTAATCCATGACGTTAATTTCATGTACTTCATCTAATAGCTTAATTGTATTTCTATTTAGAAAGTCCCCATTAGTATTAATTTTGATTTTTACGTTTGTAACTAGATCTTTTAGCATTTTTATTGCAGATAATAAAAACTGAAAATCAAGAAAAGGTTCGTAAAACCCACTAAACACAATTAGACCACCATTCATTCCAAACCCAACAGATTCTAACTCATTAAATAGCTTATATAACACATTTAGATCTAGATTGACTCTATCACTATTAGGATAATAGTGAATCAAGCAAAATGGGCATGATCTATTACACTGGTTAAACAGTTCAATTTCTATTATTTTTATATTCGAAAGTTGATTCATATCACTCCTCAAATTCTACGTTGACTCGGGATATGTCTACGCCCCGTGTATACCATAGTCTTTCCTTATGACAGTGTTTACAAGATTCAGAGAAATCTTTATTAAATACATTATTCTTAAACGCAACATACTTAGCACTTGTGTAAATATCAACGATAGAATCCTTATTAATATTGCCCATCACATATGCACTATGCTTTATGTTGTCTTGACGTAAATGGCAACATGGCATTACGGCTCCAGTATGTGAAACAGTAATAAAATAGTTAGGTTCTATACATGGTTTATCCCTTAATCCAGCGCCAGCCCACCCCATTTTTTTACCGTGAATATACATTGGTTTTTGCGTATTAAAAAAACCACCTCGATCTTCCAGTGGTTTACTTTCCCAGTCCAGATTAACTGATATGTAGTCTACGACATCATGGATGGCTGTAATTCTATCTTTTTTACGTTGTACAATGGATGCCCCAACATCTTCAAGTTTGCTTTTCCAGTATGCTCGACCTTTACTGTCATAATCCATTATTCGAATGCAATCTACACCGGACAACAACTGTAGATTTTCTGGTGTAAAATAATCTCCATTCGTATTAAAGTATACATCTACATCTGTTCCAAATACATCTTTTACAAGCATTGAATATTCACTAATCAAACTAGGATTTGACATAGGTTCACAATATCCATTAAAACTGATTATTGAATTGGTCATTCTAATAAAGCCAGTTTCTCGCACTGGCATTGCAAAGCCATTACTCTTAAGATCTAACAACAATCTGTGGAAAGTGGATTTACTTAAGATTTCTTTATTCTCTGTTCTATCAAACTCACTATTAGGACACCACTCACATTTTCTATTACAGAAGCCGAACAACTCAACCTCTACTCTTAAGATATCTTTAAACAACATTTTATCACCACTCATCTTCTGAATATGATCCAGTACTATAAATAATCAAATCTTCTTTTTTGAAATTTTTATGGTAACTTGGTGCATAGATTTTCGACCATTTTTCAATATAGTTTTTATCTGAAAACAGCTCATGTCCTTTAAAAGGTTCACTTGAAGACTCATTATGTTCTGCTATTATGTCTCGTAAATAATGAGGATATACTTGGTTTGCTGCTACTAGATCTAACCAATTATCTACTGTAATTTCAACGGTCATGTTATCAATCTTAGTTAAAGACTGGACATCATTCATAATGTCATCACATTTTGTTTTGTATTCTGGGTCACTGTTATACTCTGTTCCAAATGCCACGTCAATCGGAAGTCTCTGGCGTATTGGCATAGGTAGTTTGTGCTCCTTGCTACGTTTACACCAGTAGTAGCCCTTATCTGCATTCGTAAAATGAATTGAAAAAACCCTGTGTTCTGTAGTGGGTGTTAGACCTCTAGCTTGAGCTAATAGTAATGCTGGAACACGATGATTTCCTTCAAAACTAAATAAACCTGTGTCGCCTGATTTCAATTGGCGCTCAACATAGTCTATAGAAGTAACATTAGGCCACAAATTGCCATTTAACAATATATCTTTTGCCAAGTCTATTTTACTTCCATGATATTTATTTAAAAATGGATCTGTATGAAACTTCTTCCATGGCCTTATTAAAATGCTATCTCTTAACTGTATATCAGTGATTTTAATCCATTTAAGCTCCATTAAACTTTCAGCATGAACAGATAAATCAATTAGTTTTCCTAAGTTAAAATTGACATAATGGTCATAATACATTTTTTTAAGATCATCAATTGTGTATTGTCTTTGCTCAGTTGTATTTATCTGACTCCAAGCAACATTCCTAATTGAAACTCTATAGTCTTTGTAAATAATTTTCTTTTTTTCAGTATTCACTAATACTTTTTCAAAGCTAGCTAAACGTTCTTCAAGATCTTGAGAGTAGGGCATCTCAAGAAGATCATACTCCCTACTCTCAATAAAACAACATTCAAAATCTTTAATGTCACAAGGTGACGATTGAACCGCCCAGCTAGAAATTTCACCGTTTAACGTATCATAGCAAACTGTAATTTTTCTTAGCATTGCTTTAATGCGCCCCCTTGTCTTGTCCATACTCCAACAACTGGTTTAAGTGCACCAGCTATTCTTACATGAGAATCTAACACTTGTTTACTTGTTCCACTTATCCTTACTGTTGAATTACAAAAGCCTGTTGGCTGAAGTGAAAAAATCTCTCCTGTAGTGAAGTTACCAATTGTTTTCGCATTAATTCCATTTAGTTGAACAATTAATGTTGTGGTTGTACCGATATAAAAGTTTTTTCTTAAATCAACAGTCGTTGGAATGGTTATTGTTGTTGTACCTAATGTTGTAGTTACATTCCAAGAACTTGATGTATTAAAGTTTTGTGCATGTGCACCAACACTTCCAC
>Ga0209379_10000188_pt1 | contig 69770 bp, 63 predicted proteins | sample tdDd001_FD_187124 | JGI IMG/M metagenome (GOLD analysis project Ga0209379, IMG submission 187124) | Marine sediment microbial communities from the Atlantic coast under amendment with organic carbon and nitrate - tdDd00.1 (SPAdes)... | ecosystem: Environmental > Aquatic > Marine > Coastal >... | reverse complement strand
ATCACAGACTATCCAAGACCAAGTGTCTTCCAAAGTGAGGGAGACCATGTAAGCTTGTCATTAGATGAGAACCTAAGTCAGCAGTTAAAGGCAATGAGTCAAAGAACAGGTACTACCATGCACATGTTTCTGTTAGCAGGATTTAACATCTTGTTATCTAAGTATAGTAGACAGGATGATATCGTTATTGGAAGTCCTATAGCAGGTCGACCACATAGTGACCTGTCGGGAATTGTAGGTATGTTTGTAAACACATTGGCGATGAGAAACTACCCATCAGGAGACAAGACAGTTGGTGAGTTCTTAGAAGAGGTCAAAGTCAATGCCCTGAATGCTTATGACAACCAGTCACTACAGTTTGAGGAGCTAGTAAGCTTACTTGAAGTTAAAAGAGACACAAGTAGAAATCCTCTCTTTGATGTGATGTTTACACTGCAAAATGCTGATGAGGATTATATGAAGCTTAATGCATTACAGGTAAAAAGTTATATAAGGAAGAGTGGGGTTGCAAAGTTTGACTTATCTATGATGGCCATAGAAGGTAAAGTAATCCATTTAAACATGACCTATTGCAGTGGATTATTCAACTCGGAATCAATTACTGCTATGCTGAAACATTATGTGAGAATCTTAAAAGAAATGTTAGATGAGTCAAAGGTGATAAAAGAGATAGATTTATTAGGAGGTGATGAAAAAAGGAAGATACTAGATGAGTTTAATAATACAGATTTCGAGTTTGAAGAAAAGCTATTAATTCATGAAATGATTGAAAAAGAAGCACAAGCTAACCCAAATCGTATTGCACTTATCTTAGATGATGAGACGTTGACTTATGATGAGTTAAATAAAAAAGCGAACAATGTGGCTCATTTATTAAAATCAATGAGTGTTGTTTCAGATGAGGTAGTCGGAGTTCTTTGTGATCGTTCATTTGAAATGATCATAGGTATATTAGGTGTACTAAAATCAGGAGCAGCTTATTTACCACTCGATCCTACTTTGCCACTAAGTCGTCTAAACTATATGTTAGATGATAGTAGGTCACGTATTGTACTGACTAATGTAGATGTAAAAGTAGAGTGTGAAAATATTAAGTTAAATGAAGTAAGAGGCTATTCTGATGAAAACTTATATAGAGATGTAAAGCCCAGAGACCTAGCTTATGTTATTTATACATCAGGAAGTACTGGACAACCAAAGGGGGTTATGATTGAACATGAACAGGTTTCGAATACAATAATGACTTATGGAATCAATTACAATATAGGGGCTGATGATGCACAGTTATTGTTATCAAACTATGTTTTTGATGCAAGTATCGATCAAATTTTTGGTACCTTGAGTAATGGTGCAAAATTAGTTTTAATTACATATGATCAGATGATGAATATTATGTTGTTACAAAAAATCATCATAGAGCATAATGTAAGTATTATAAATGCGTCTCCACAGTTATTACTTCAAGTATTTGATGAGAACTTTAATCCTGAATGCATAAGGTATGTTATATCGGGAGGAGATAAGTTAGATATAAATCTGATATCTAGATTAAGCGAATTAGATTGTCAGCTTAGCAACCATTATGGTCCTACAGAAACATCAATAGATGCAACTGTAGATTTTAATAGCAAAGATGTCAAATGCATTGGTAAACCGATTTCTAACATGAATGCATATATTCTCAATGAAGATTTAGAGTTACAAGGGATAAACATTCCTGGTGAATTATGTCTTTCAGGTATAGGGTTAGCTAGAGGTTATCTTAACAATGAGACTTTAACCAATGAGAAATTCATTTCACATCCATTTATAGATGGAGAAAGACTGTATAGAACAGGCGATCTTGCTAAATGGACACCAGATGGTAATATACTGTTCCTTGGTAGAATCGACAATCAAGTAAGTTTAAGAGGGTACAGAGTAGAATTAAAAGAAATTGAATCAGTACTATGTAGTTTGAAGGAAGTAAGGGAAGCAGCGGTAGTTTATGATGGGAAACATTTAATTGCCTACTTAGTTTTATCTATTGCAATTGAGGTAACGGAAATTAAAGAAAAATTGTCAAATATTATTCCAGATTACATGATTCCAACCTACTACGAAAATCTTAATGAAATTCCTAAAACAAGTACTGGAAAAATAAATAAAAAAATACTCCCAGCTATAAAAAAATCGCTGACATTACATGAGTATGAACATCCAAGGACAACCGAGGAGAAAAAGCTTGTAAATATATTTAATGAGGTATTGGGACATGACCTTCAAATAGGCATTAATGATGGATTCTTTGATTTGGGAGGATCATCAATTGATATTCTTAGATTGATTAAACGTATAAATAGTGAGTTTAATAGTGAACTTAATATTACGAGTTTATACACATCAAACAGTGTTGTAGATATATTAGGAGTGATAGAAAGTGAAGGTGATAAAAGGGTGACAAAATCAATAATTGCATTAAACGCTAAGAATAATAGTTTAAAAAAGATTTTCTTGGTACATGGAATGGATGGAGATATTTACTATTACAAGGATATTGCTAACTTATTAGAAGACGAATATGAAGTCTATGGAATAAGAGTTAAAGGATTTGATGGTGAGGTTCCTATGCACTCTGATTACTTGTCAATGTTAAAATCTTATATTGATGAGTTAAAAGAAATACAACCTAAAGGACCGTATAATATTGGCGGATTCTGTGCAGGTGGTCCACTTAGTTACGAGATGGCTATCATGTTAGAAGATAGTGGAGAATGTGTTGATAATCTAATCATGTTAGATGAGCCACCATATTTGGTTAATCATTATCCAACTTTATTATTAGATCTAATAAGTAATCCAGATTTGATAAGTTTAAATAACTTTGAAAGAAAGCAACATATTATAGATAGTCTATTGTCTCAGATTCATCATTTTGATAATATGACACAAAAACTAGTGTTAGATTTTGTTGAATTACTTAACACTAAGTATACTGACCATAGTATAAAGATACCAATGGAACTGGAGGGTGAGGAGAGAAAAGATTATATAAGGGATAAAATCAGAATAATGTCAAATGATCAGATGAGGCATCTTAGAATAGTTAACGCTGATATTGTATGTATAAACACTACAGTTAACTATGAAGACACATGGTCATTAGCATGGGACAAAATGACTCATAAATCAGTATATACATCTCTTGTTGACAGTACCCATGAAGGGATGTTACAAAAGCCTGATGTTGTAGATACTGTATCTTCGATAAGAAAACTACTTTCTAGAGAAGGAGATGGAGGACGGGTTTTAACTTATGATGATAGTATTGGATAAGATTAAAAGGTAAATGTACAAAGTATAGTTTTAACAAGTTAATATAGTTAACAAAACAGCTTAAGATAAATCAATCTTAAGCTGTTTTGTCGTTTATGGAGTTTATTTGAATAATCTGTCAAGAAATGCCGTAGAATGTACCAGCTAAATTGAAGCTGTATTACTGTATTGTCGTTCCAATCCAAGAGCCTTCAAGGAGGGGGGAGATGATATAATGTTGGAAAACTAAACAAGATAATATCATGTCTAAAAGGACCTATTTTTAGTTACAAGGAGATTGACGTGTTTGAGGCATGTTAATCTAACAACTTATATTAGTCTGCCCTGAGTAGCTAATTTATTGATAAGGAGTAACAAATGACTCTAACTGTAGTAAAAGGATGGACACTGAATCTAATTGGGATTCTTGGAGGGGCGGTTGAGGATCACTAGGTGGATGGGATACAGCAATGAAGTCACTGATGATTCTGATGACCATTGATTATATCTCTTGCTTGGTACTTGCTGGTGTATTCAAGAAAAGAATGAAGTCCGACACTGAAAGACTGTCATCAAAAGCGGACTTTATGGGCCTTGTAAAGAAAGGAGTCATCATATGGCTGGTCTTTGTCGCTCATAGGTTGATCAAACACTAGGGGTCAATTTTGTAAGAACTGGGACCGTTATCGCTTTTATGATTAATGAGGGGGGTTCTATTATCGAAAATGCAGGATTAGCTGGTGTTCCAGTACCAAAGGTCTTAGTAACGAGTATTGATATCTTAAAGAAGAGGAGTGAGGAAAATGAAGTTGCATCATGACAGAATTGATGTGTATGTAATTGATGGACATGATAAGAATACATCAGGCAAACGGAGTTTTAAGTTTGCTGATGAGTCTGAAATTATTGAAAACGATTACAATGAGCCACTAGCTGATGAAGTGGTTAGGCTCTTTAAACAAGATCCAAAGTTTAGGGTTACGTACGTAACTCCTGAAGACACCTTCAGATCTATAGCCAATCGGGCCAATGTAGTCAATCTTGATTATGAGAAACGTGGATCACGATTCGATAGAGCAATATGTATTTCCGTTCACGCCAATGCCTTTGGTAAGAAGTGGAACAATGCCAACGGTACGGAAGCACTTTATTATGAAGGCTGCAAAACTGGTAAAAAGTTCGCCACTATTATTTCAAAGAAAATATCAAATGTTTATGGTATTAGAAACAGAGGAGCAAAACCCTGAAATGACTAGGCATCATCAACTGTACACATATGCCTTGCATCATAACTGAAGTTGCATTCATGACAAATAAGAATGAAATCCTTAAGCTCATGGACTCAGAGTATCGTCTGAAATAAGCTAAAGCGATATATGAAGGCGTTTGTGAAGGTTTTGGGATAGCGGTCAGTTTTAAATATAAGTCATCAGAGTTTGTTGTACAGCTTCTAAGAGATGCAATCGACATACTAAGCAAAAAAATATAAAGCAGATATCAAGCTCAGGTCATTTATTATGGTCTGAGCTTTTTTAGTAATCTGACGTTCGTAAATATTATACAGATATATATACATAGTTTTAAGCTACTTTTTCTTGTCTATACTAGAACACATTTTCACAGTTATGCTATACTTACAGTAAATAGGAGGTGGGGTAATGAATAAAGACGACATTGTAGATTTTAACAAACCATTTCATGGAGATGAATTTGATAGAGAACAACAAATACGAAAACTGTATAGTTTGATTGTAAATAATAATAAGGGTTTTGTTTCATGCTTGAACTCTGAGTTTGGAAGAGGAAAAAGCACCTTTTTTAAGATGTTCGATGGATTTATTAAACAACAGTACAACATCCACGAAAATGACATATTATCTGTATATTATGATGCATGGGAGAATGATTATATTGATGAGCCACTGTTATCATTGATATCAGCAATTGAAAATTCGTACGCTTTTTACTCAAAAGAAGTTAGTAAAGCAAGTTTAGGTGATGTCTATTCAATAATCAGTGATTTAGCAAATGGAGTGTCAAAGTTTCTATCGCTTGGCACTATTGATTTTAAGACCATGAAAGAGAATATGAGGGAAACTCCTGAAAGAAATGCTTATTCAAATTATAAGAAAAAGAAGAATGTTAAAAAATATATACAAGACCTTCTTCAAAATCTTCCTAGTAAGAAGAAAGTTTTTTTTATAGATGAATTAGATCGGTGTAAACCAACATTTGCCTTAGAGATTCTTGAGATTATTAAACACTTCTTTAATATGGAGGATTACTTTTTTATTATAGCTGTTGATAAGAAACAGTTATATTCAACTATAAAATTAAAGTATGGAAGTGAAATAGACTGTCCTGGTTACTTGAGAAGGTTTTTTGACTTTGACATCACTATGAATCCTTTTGATCCATTAAAGTATTTAGATTTACAATTAAGGAATATGAATACAAACTATAATGACATGAGCATGTTTCAGGATGTATTGAATACGTTAATCGTAAAAAATGAAGCGAATTTAAGAGATATTGATAGAATGATTTATTACCTAAATCTACTCGAGGTAAATGTTGGTGAGTTTAGATTAAAGGATAGAAGGATCTCTAACAGTATGCAACAGGATTATTATAATTTGAATTTATCTGTTTTAGGAGTATTACTTTATCTTAAGGTGATGCGTGAGGACTTGTACATTGGTATTACACGTTCTCAGCTTAATAGAGAACGATTGACTGATTTGGCTGAATTAATGCCCGAAAATCAGGAGTTCCTCTGGAAAGTCCATCACACGAATATTGGTAATGATGGATATGGACTTGCATTTAAAAATACGATGATTGATTTATTCCTTCGTATAGGAAAGAAACTGGAACAAGCACAACCCATAAAAGTTTGGAACTATATTGAGTCATCTCTGGGTTATCATGACTTGCTGGTGAATGAGAGAGTGAGTATACCATCATTCAATCTAGTACAGTTAATAGATGATATAGAGATTATTGAAATCATTAAGGATTAATGAGGAAGAGATGGTGTTAGCTTATGAAGAAAGGTTCACTGAACTTTATATCTGTATAAAGGTATTTACGTTGGTTGAAGATAATAAGCTCAATAAGCAATAGTTTTGATAACTATACTTATTAAAGGAGATAAAACAATGAAAAAAGTATCGATGATAGGTTTTCTATTGCTATTCATCATAAGTAGTTTTGGTTTTGCATATAATGATGAACCTAATATCTGGGCTGAGGAAAGTGTTGATGAACTTAAGTCATCAAAGTCGGTATTGATAAAACATTGCTCGATCAGAATATAGAAACTATTCTCAAATGGCTTAGACAAATTGAAGGATGGTTTTCTTAAGTATTATGAATAATGACACAGATTTCTGGTATTCATACATTTGAATATACTATAATAGAGAGATAAAGAGCTAGGTTTAAGACTAAGGGGAGGAAGTATGCATAAGAAAAGCTTTGTACAAGGAATGTTACTAATGCTAGTATTGGTTATCATAATACCTGGGACATTTGCTTCAAATGTTCAACAGGCAATTGAGGTATTAGTAAATCAAGTAAATGTTAAGTTAAATGGTGAGAGTGTAGGTGTTGTCGGTGAGAACTATGTACTAGAAGATGGTACTGAGGTACCTTTTTCATTTGTTTACAAAGGAACCACATATATGGCCGTAAGAAAACTGTCGGAAACTCTTGGACTCGAGGTAGGATGGGATGGAGATACCAGTACTATAATCATTAATGAATCAACATCTTCATCAACTGACGAACAGGCTAACAACTTTACAACTGCGACTAGAACTAATCCGTTAGGTATTGGGGAAGAAGTAGAGATTTATAATCAACTTGATTCAGGTAATGCCTTTAAATCAACGATGTCAGTACTAGATGTTATTAGAGGTGAAGCTGCTTGGAAAATGGTTTATGATGCTAATTCTTTTAATCATGAACCTGGTATAAATCAAGAGTATGTTGTTATCAATTTCGCATTTAAATTACTTCATAGTGATGACCCAAATGTACAATATCCACTCAGTAAGTTTTCATTTACATTAGTAAGTGCTGATGGTAAGGATTATCCTAGTATTTCTGTAGTACCACCAAAACCTGAGTTGACGGCGAACTTATACCAAGGAGCATATCATGAGGGATATTTAGTTTATTTAGTAGATAAGGATGATAAGCTTCCACTTCTTACTACGGGTCGATTTTCTGATGGATCAGGTGGTGCATGGTTTAAGGCATATAAAGAAGCATCTGAAACTAACTCTGATGATTCTAACCCCACTGACAGTAATGATAGTTCCTCAACAACTACATTAAATTCTAAGAAGGATATTTTGGATTATTTGAATAATAATTATTCTAGACTTGATACTTCCATGGGACCTACGACTTTTACTTTCGATATACTTGAAAATGATAGTACTTTTTCTGCATATGATTATTGGATACAGGTAGAGTATGATCTTGGTTTCTTTATTGATGTTTCAAGGAGTATTAAGTATTCTATAGAGGATAGGAATGCCACAAAAGAAGAACTGAAAGAACATATGAAGAAAATGGGATTAGCTTTGACTGAATTAACTCCTGATAAAAAATTGTATGGTGGTTATTATGACTTTTGGTATACATACCCTTATAGTAAAGTTGGTCTAAACTCTAGAATGTACTACTCGTGGACGAATTACAATTATGATTATGATGTTTTTAGCGATGTAGAACGGTATTATCAATCAACACCAGATAGTTTCAGATGGTATAATTTATTGGATGATGAACTCTAGGACTAAGTATAACTGTCTCTATGCTATTGAGACAGTTATTTCTATGTCAATTTAGACTATAGTCTATTACGGTTTAAAGTACAGAACTTGACTAAGGGGTTAACTGGTGGCTTTGCCACCAATTTGCCACTATGAGACAAGTTAGAACATAAATAATACTGTAATTAGTAGTTTTATTATGTATAGTTGTGTAGATAAAGAATGGAGCAAAACAACTGTTTGAAGTGTCTAAATATGCTTGTTTGTTTAAAATCAGGAGTAAATAGATACAACACAAGTAGAATGTGAAATGAGCTGGAGCTTTGGTTTGAGTTTTTCTTAGTAAATGGAAAGTTGTATTGGGAAACAAGTGCCAGATTTATTCTGACTTGTAGATTTGAGGATATTGAGTATATATTTATTAATTAGTGTCGGCACTATTACAATTAATTCTCACTTATAGTAAGTATTAATTAGATGAGGTAGTGTTCTTAAAGTCTGGACAGGGAATTTGTTGTAAATTGTAATGCTGGATACTAATGCACATAGAACATAATATAATAGATCATTAAAAAGGTTTTTTAATGATTTAAACACTAAATTGAAAGGACTGAAATGGGAAAACAAATTGAAAAAAACAGAATCAAGTTTATAATTGAGGACAAGGATGATTGCCTAATGTATCTTGGACATATACTTGAATATGCATACAAAAAGCATAATGTACATTGGGAGCTATTTCTAGAATCGGTGCGTTACTACGCTCATGAATTGGATCAAGCAGGATGTAATTTTAGAGGCGATATTGGTATTGATCAATTAATAAAGATAGAAGATGAAAAAATACTTAATAAGGATATAACTTTTAGTAAATACAAGTTATTTACATCATCAATGAGATTTGTAGAAATGGAAATAAGAAATCTAATTGGCGACTTCAGCATAGATAAAAGATCTATTTCTTATATCAATTATTTAGATATTATTAAGAAAGGCAAGTTTAAAGGTGTTGCTTATCAACATAGTCCCCAAAGAGATAAATTGGTTAAGGAATATAATGAAATTCGTAATTATGATTCACATTTTACGAGCGATAAGTTATGTGAATGGATAGACTTTAGAATTGAGCAAGTTAAAAACTTTAATGCGGAATTTGAGTTTGGGAAAGAGTTTAGTATTCATATATGTGATAAAATACCACTAGAGAACTTTAGAAAAGAACTTGTAAGAAATTTAATATTTAGTTTTGAACTAAAAGAAATAATAGAGTTTATGAAACATGATTTCGAACATGTGTTAGGTGTCAAAATAAACTTTAATATAATAGAAAGTCATTTTGATAATAGTTGTGTAACAATTTCACAAAAAGGAATAGAAAGCCACCAGAAAAGTAGTAAAAGAAGTCAAAGATACATTTAGTAAAGAACTTTTATGCTTCAATAGATTGTAGACGAATTGAGAACTAGTAATCTAAATTCTATTAGGTAGTGTAACAAACTTTGTGAAAAACTATAAATATTTCATAAACGTAATTAATATACCTTCCCCTATAAATTGAAAGCTTTCTGTCAGTGTCTCTATAAATGCACACATATGTGATGATGATACATCTAGTTTGTGGAGAAGTGTTTTCTATGTGAATGAACATACTTCATGAGATTATATAACTGCTGAAGATTTGTCGCCATTTTGTCGCCATCGGATAGGTTTTTACATGTATAAGCTAACTTCGAATAATAATTACCTGAAAAAAAGTGATGCTCTTAGACTTTGATAAATAGACGATTAAGTGACTAAAAACCAAGATAAGAGAACGTACATTCTATGTAATTTGGAGTACAGAACTTGACTTATATTTTGTACTGGTGGCATTGCCACCATTTTGCCACCAATTTGCGACCATAAAGGTTAAGAGGAAAAGATGGGATTCTATATTTATCTGCTCTAAAGGACTTATACTATGGTTCTATAATAGGATATGCATATGCTACTAATTCAAAAACACCTATCGTTATTGAGACTTTAATACAAGCTTTAGAAAAAAATTTTGAGAACGCTCCCACTATCATTCATAGTGATATAGGATCTCAATATACGTCTCACGACTATCATATATACCTTAGTGAAAATAATTTATTGGCATCTATGTCCAGGCCTGGAACACCTATAGATAACTCACCAATTGAGAGTTTTTTCTCTACCATGAAAGCTGAATGGCTAAGTAACCCATATGATATGACTATAGTGGAAATTGGATTAGAAATTGATGAATATATAAATCTTTACAACAATGAAAGGATACAACTTAAAACGAGTAAGGCACCTATAATTGTACGAGCTGGTGCTGCATAGTAAGCCATATACGACTCTGTAATAAAGGGTTCAGATCACTTTTTTAGTTGAATAAAGTCTGTTTTAGATTTATACAGTATAAAGAAAATCAGTGTTGAAAGAACTATCACTTTAAAAGAACTCTTGGACTAATCCTCCGATTGCTACCTCGTTAAAGGAGAAGTGTTTAAAGACCGTCTGTTTCTGAGGATTTTTAATTATGGATACCCTTGGAGTACAGAAATGTGCAGGTGACCGTTCTCTTGTTGGTTGTGGTAATAGCAATCAAAGGGGGGCAAGATAGTATACGTGGTAGTATTACTGGTTTCGGAGAACCTACCAGTTGTAATCTTGGCGAAAGTGGTTATGTGAAATTGAACCGACCGATACAAAAGCATCAATTACATGACTCCCTTACTCAATTAAATTGAGAAGGGGGGGGATTTCTCATTGCCCTCACTCACAAAAGTATCGGTAAAAATTTAAATACATATTTATTAATTAAGAGAATAAGATCTATGATAAGGATAGATATAAGTTGAAAAAACAAAGTATCAACTCAAAAAATAAGTTTTAGGAATTATCTTAAGCCTAAAGACTACATAAATGACTAAGCTTGTTTATTGGTGTATATAGTATCCTTAAAAATGGTAGTTTTTTATTATATCTGGTAAAATAAAAGTTAATCAAACTTATATCTATTAAAATTCTTAGTAAGAAGGATTTTTTATAATAGGACAATGAAAGAAGGTAAGAAATTGATTGAGATAGATGAATGGTCAATGGAAGTAATTAATGAAAAATCTTATTCGATAGATTCAGTAGATAATATTAGAAGCTATGACAAGTTGTATTTTGGAGAGGATTGCGATAAATACAATGCTATTGAGTTTATTGGTATTAGGTGTACAGTTACTGGAACAAATGTATTACTAATAGCTAGTGGTAGCCCAAAAGGATTATCTGAAAAAAGCTTTCTTGTAAGCGATGACAATATTTATGTGTGCGTAGGCAATAGTGTATTTTGTGTTAATCTTATTAACTTAGAACTAAAGTGGACTGTGAATTCTGATTTTTCATGTTGTTTTAGAATATTTGAGTTGAATGATACCTTATTAATACATGGTGAATTGAAGTTGACCTCAATAGACAAGCTAGGTAAAAAGATTTGGGAGTTTTCTGGAAGGGATATTTTTGTGACACCAGACGGGGCTGATGAAGTTATAATAGCTGATGAGATAATTACTGTTACGGACTGGAACCACGATAAGTATTATTTAGATTATAATGGACGACAGATTTAAGATAATAAAGTTATTGATATTGAGGGGGATTTAATATGATTAAAAAAGAGGTACTTATTAATCAAATATTAGAAGCATATCCAGATAGATGCGATTTGATTTGAATAGCATATTGGGAAAAGTGGATATCCAATCAAATCACTTTCATGAGGACACTGAAGAATATTATATTCAAAATGGCATTGTCAAAATACCTTATAGAATATATTTAAGCTCTGAACTAGTAGATTCACCTAACTTAAATGATAGGGAAAAAAGACTTCTTTCAAATTATTTTACACGTCATAATGATGGTTATGTTAGACAAAAAGCACTGAAAGTAATTGTACATTCAGATTTCATTTATGATTATGAAGTTCCTTTCTTGTTTAGAATATGTGGAGAGTATATCGTAGAAATTCTTGAAGATGCTTTTGAAGGTGTTAAAAAAATTGATGAGGAATCAATAAAACAGTTTATTAATAGAAATCTAAAAAATATTCAGTTAAATGAAGAAAGAATGATAAGTTATTGGAGTGAGTATTATCGAAAAAATCTTATGGTATAAAATACAGACCAGTATATTCTATTTGGTCAGATTATCCTGCATGTTACTTGATTGATTATTTTAAAAAATTTGGTTATGTATCTATTCGTAAATAGGATGATGATAAGTAGTAGGGGGAAAAATGATTGAAAAACATCAAGTAATGTTATTACTAATTGAATCATGCAAATCATACAAATCGACATGGGATAAGTATATGAGTGAAAATTATCATGAGGGTGATGAACAATTACTTTATATGGATTTATCGAATTTTGCAAAGTACATTATCAAAATTTACAAGAGTGGTGAAAATGATTGCCTTTACGATGTGTTTAACACGATTGAGATAATCAACAATGATGGAGATGAGTATGTTCAAGAAGCAATTACGATTGGTTTGCTTGAGGACATTCAGAATTTTGCATTGGGTGAAAAGATTGAACTAAATGAGTTTGAAAAGTATTTAGGTAGAGAATCATCAAAATGGTGGAAACAGATTGATAAATTTTGGACTGGTAAGATAAAGTATGTTGGAGAAACCTTAAAAGATGAGTGACTAGCTTGAGTGTAATCAGTATAAAAATTCAGGAATTGAGGAGAAAGTATGTTAATTAATGATTTTAATTTTCTTTTTTAGAGGGGAAAAAATTAACTTCTGCAAAAGTGTGCATGGTAATATAAAGTAGGCCATTTTCGGACATGACTTTTAGGCCATTCATCGCCAGAAACCAGGCCACGTTCCGCCAGGAACTATACCACCTTGATTTTCTTGTTTATATATAAATATAAAGTGAAAGCATAAAAACTGACAGACGAATAAAATCTCTGTCAGTTTTCTTTATGTTAATCTTTTACTTCTACATCCATAAAGTCAAATTTTAATACGTCAAACAAGCCTTTATCCGTTAGTTTGATATCTGGTATTACAGGTAAAGCTAGGAAACTGAGGGTCATAAATGGATCAATTTTATGATTAACGCCAAGTTCATTATGAGCAATGGATAATAGTTCTTCAAGTTTTTCAGCAACAACTTCCATGGGCTGATCAGACATCAATCCTGCTATTCTGAGTTGCAGTGAGTCCACTTTATTATTATGGACAACTGCAATACCACCTTGTAGTTTTTCAACTTCTTCAATGGCCTTAATCATGTCTTTATCATTATCACCAATGACTATAAGGTTGTGAGAATCATGACCTATAGTTGTTGCAATTGCACCACCAGTTATTTTGAAATTCTCAACCAAACCCAGACCAATATTGCCTGTTTCCTTGTGTCTTTCAATCACTGCCAGCTTAACAATATCTATATGTTTATGTTTTTCAAAGTGACCATCTGCATTAATGGTGACCCTTCTAACATTTCTTTCAGTGACCAAGCTATAGGGTAAAACACTAATCACCTGAACGACATCAGATTCTAATTTAAGGTGCAAATTTTCTGCTTTTACAGGCTTCATATTGACAGTATTAACAACATTTGTAGTATCTGTTTCTTCAACGTCAAATAAGGCCTTGCCATTTTCAGCTACTTTTTTTCCTTTTTTATAGACTTGTAAAACATTAAATGCCTTTAAATCATCAATCACTATGAGGTCAGCATCATAACCTGGTGCAATGGCACCAATATCTCTTAACAAATAACACTCAGCTGTGTTGATTGTTGCCATTTGGATGGCCGTTATTGGGTCAATACCATAAGAAATGGCCTTTCTGACACTAAAGTCTATGTGGCCCTCTTTAAGGATATCCTCAGGATTTTTATCATCCGTACATAGGGTTATGCGTCTAGAATTATATTCAGTGACACCTTGGATCAAAGCTTTAAGGTTTCTAGCAGCAGAACCCTCTCTAATGGCTATATACATGCCTCTATCCAGGCGATCATTCATCTCATGAATACTACCGCATTCATGGTCTGTTTTAATGCCATTAATTAGATAGGCATTTAAATCCTTGTCCGTGATAACAGGACCATGACCATCTATTATTTTATTTTGAGCAATCATCATTTTATCTATGATGTCTTCACGGCCATTAATAACACCAGGAAAATCCATTAATTCTCCAAGACCCAAAACATTGTCCTGAGAAATAAGGGCCTCTAAATCTTTTGCCATAAGTTTTGCACCAGATGTTTCAAACTCTGTTGCAGGTACGCAAGAGGGTAACATGAAGAAAACATTTAAGGGTGCATCAGCAGCAGAATCCATCATAAACTTTATACCCTTAATACCACATACATTGGCTATTTCATGGGGATCAGCAATGATTGTTGTTGTACCTCTTGGGACTACAACTCTAGACATCTGAGCGGGTGTTACCATGGCTGATTCTAAGTGTTCATGACTGTCAATTAAACCTGGGGCAACATAGTTAAAGTTCATATCAATTTCTTTGTGACCTGTGTAATCACCAATACCGATTATTTTACCTGAATCAATGGCTATATTGCCTTCAATAATTTTATGGTTAAATACATTCACAATCTTACAGTTTTTCAGTAGCAGCTCAACCTTGTCTCGGCCTGCTGCTAGATCTATACGTCTTTTGACTCTTTCTCTTTTTGTCATACTCGACCCCTTCTATTATTTTAGTGGCATCTAATGGATCTATTTCAAGATCCTCTTCACTATATCTTTAACCCTTAAGACTAAGCTTAAAACACTTTATCCTTGATCCATAAAATTTTACAGTTTTAGGTATGAATTATTATAAGAATTAGATAAATAGGAGAATACTGGGTAAGTATCTGTCATCAAAACCCTGTTCTTATAAAAGTACTGACACCATAAGCTAAGCACTTAAGATGTTTTGATATTTCAGAAGATTCAGTCAAATGTAAGGGTATGAAAAAATGAAGCTGGATATGACAATCTGCTTATAAAGACTTAATTATGTGGAGGTAAACTTAATGAAAATGATAAGGGTTGAAAAAGCCATTGGTATGGTTCTTTGCCACGATATTACTCAAATAATACCTGGTGAGTTTAAAGGGGTTGCCTTTAAAAAGGGGCATATTATTCAAGTAGAAGATGTAGAAGTTTTGCTGTCCTTAGGCAAAAAAAATATTTATGTATGGGAAAAGCAAGCAGGTATGCTTCATGAAAACGATGCAGCTGAGATACTGGGTGAATTATGCCAAGGAGACTATGTAAGGGGAAGCGAGATCAAAGAAGGTAAAATGAACTTAATAGCCGACTGTGATGGTCTGCTAAAGATCGATATTGATCGAGTGGAAAAAATAAACAATATAGATGAAATAATGATAGCCACAAGACACCAAAACTTTATGGTTAAGAAGGGCGATAAACTAGCAGGCACAAGAGTTATTCCCCTGCTGGTTGATGAAAATAAATTAGAGACAGCAAGAGATATAGCTGGGCCACATAAGTTAATATCAATACGACCACAAAAGATTAAACGTATGGGGATCGTTACAACAGGCAGTGAAATATTCCATGGACGCATTAAAGATGCCTTTGGACCTGTTATCAGATCCAAGGTCTCAGAATATAATGTTGAAGTCATTGATCAAATAATTGTTGATGATGATCAATTAGCCATTATTGAGGCAATCAATGAATTAGAGGCAAGGGGTGCAGAACTCATTGTCTGTACCGGGGGTATGAGTGTAGACCCTGATGATAGGACTCCCTCTGCCATTAAAGCTTTGGGTGGTGAAATTATTTCCTATGGAGCACCCGTGTTACCTGGGGCTATGTTTTTATTATCTTATAAGGGTGATCTAACTATAATGGGTTTACCAGGTTGCGTCATGTATGCAAAACGCACAGTCTTTGACTTGGTTTTACCAAGAGTTTTATGTGGCGATAAAGTAGATAAAAAGTCATTAGCAGGCTATGGTCATGGAGGCTTGTGTTTATCATGTGATCCTTGTACTTTCCCACAGTGCGCTTTTGGTAAGGGCAAATAAGAGTCATTTAACTTGGAGGTAATTATGAATGAATTGACACATTTTGATAATAAAGGTCATGCCATTATGGTTGATGTTTCAGAAAAAGAAAGCTCAGTTAGAGTTGCAGTAGCAAGAGCCAGTATCTCAATGAACTTAGAGGCTTATGAGGGAATTGAGAATAAAAACAATAAAAAAGGAGATGTCCTTGGCGTCGCAAGACTGGCTGGCATAATGGCAGCTAAAAAAACATCCGATTTAATTCCCTTGTGCCACCCCCTAATGATTAGCAAGGTCAAGATAGATTTTCAGCTGAAAGACCAATGTGTAGAAATAGAAGCTGTTGTAAAATCTCATGGACAAACAGGTGTTGAAATGGAAGCCTTAACAGCAGCAAGTACGGCAGCATTAACCATCTATGATATGTGTAAGGCTCTGGATAAAAAAATGATCATAGGTGGTATTTACTTACACAAAAAAAGTGGTGGTAAAAGTGGAGATGTTTTCAATGAAATATAGAAAAATAAGTATCACCTTTTATATCATTGTCATTGGTATGATTGCCTTACCCCTTATAAGCTTACTGACTTCCTTATTTGAGTATCCCTTAAGTTTTACAGACAATCCATTACTGGTCGAGGCCATTAAGGTAAGCTTTAAAAGTTCAATGATTATGATGGTATTTGTCATTATACTAGGGACCCCCATAGCCTATGTCAGTGCAAGACTTTCTTTTAAGGGCAAAAAGCTATTAGATATTATGTTAGACTTGCCCCTGGTACTGCCACCAGCAGTTGCGGGTCTCTTGCTTTTAATGACCCTAGGTAAAGAAAGTTTTATAGGATCCATATTGCTAAAACTAGGTTGGCAGATTCCCTTTAGCTTGACAGCTGTTATACTGGCACAACTATTTGTAACATTACCAGTCTATATTAAAACCCTAGCGGATGGTTTTAGACAGGTTGATCCCTTGCTAGAACAAACTGCAATGACTCTGGGGGATTCAACTTTCCAAGCCTTCATAAAAATAAGTTTACCCCTTGCAAAACATAGCATTTTAACAGGGGCTATTATGGCCTGGGCCAGAGGGATTGCAGAGTTTGGAGCAACCATTATGTTTGCTGGCAATATGCCCTCGATTACACAAACATTGCCACTGGCCATTTACAGTGCTATGGAATCAGATATGACAGCTGCCATGAATATTGCCAGATTTATGGTTATTGTATCACTCATGGTATTACTTGTACTCTATAAATTATCCTCAAAGGAGCAAGGACATGTTAAAGGCTAACTTCATTAAAAAATTTACAGATTTTAAGTTAGATATATCTTTAGAAGTGGCCGAAAGTGAGTTGTTGGTCATTTTAGGGAAGTCAGGTTGTGGCAAGTCAACCTTGCTAAACTGTTTAGCAGGTTTTATTAGACCAGATGTTGGCTCCTTTGATATGGCAGGTAAATGTTACAACCAAACAGAAAATAATTTTATGCTAGCCATACACAAAAGGCACATAGCTTATATCCAACAAGGCAACACTTTATTTCCTCACTTATCCGTTGGTGAAAACATCCTATATAGTGTGAGAAAGAAGAAGAGAGCATTGTGGGCTGATAAATATGAAGCCTTACTCGATTTGTTAGATATCAATATGTTAATGAATCGGTCAGTAGAAACCTTGTCTGGTGGACAAAAACAGAGGGTAATAATTGCTAGGGCCCTCATGATGGATCCTGGGCTTGTTCTATGGGATGAACCCTTTACCGCATTAGATCATCAACTAAGAGAAGAACTTTCTAATTTGGTTCTTGCCTTAAAAAAACAATTAAAGATCCCCATGATTTTTGTCACCCATGACCTAGAAGAGGCCTTCAAAATGGCAGATAGCCTGGCTGTTATGCATGAAGGGCACATACTGCAATTGGATGATAAATCAAGAATTTTCAATCATCCCTGCTCTGAGCGTGTTGCTCAAACTCTAGGCATTAAAAACCGCTTATATGTAAGGTGTATGGATGAAAGGAAGGCCTTATTTGAACATACTGCTAGTGGTCATACCTTTGAAGTTAGAAATACAAAGGAATATCTAAACCAGGATTACGGGCATGAGCAAGTATTAGGCATCCGTCCAGAAAGTATAACTTTGATACCGTCTATAAAGGATGGTACAAAAACAAACACATTTTCAGTGACACTTATGTCAAAAGAAGAAAAGTTGAATTATTATCAATTAACCATAAAGCTAAAGGGCATAAAAGACTTGTTCATTATGCATTTACCAAAGGACCATGTGGAAGACATGGTTGATATTGGCGAGAAAATGTCAGTCTACATCAAGGCAAAAGACATGATGATCTTTGAGAAATAAAAGTTCATTCTTGCGGTTTAAGTAGACATTCTTAAGGGGGATAATTTGAAAGACAACAGTGGCAGACAAGTTGACTATTTACGGATATCATTAACCGATCGTTGTAATTTAAGATGCAGATATTGTATGCCAGCATCTGGTATAGAACTGATGGAACATGAAGATATTCTGACTTATGAAGAGATTATTAGACTGGTAGAAGTGGCTAGTCAACTGGGCATAAAAAAAATAAGATTAACAGGTGGTGAACCACTTGTCCGTAAGGGGCTTGTTTCTCTTGTGAAGTCCATCAAGTCCATAGAGGGTATTGAAGAACTAGCCCTTACTAGCAATGGTTTACTACTGGAGGAACAATTAGATGATTTACTAGATGCAGGACTAGACAGAGTCAACTTAAGTCTGGATACATTAAATGAGCAAACCTTTAAGAGGCTCACGAGACATGAAGGCTTAGATAAAATAATGAGGGGCTTACAACTTTGTTTAGATAAAAATGTAGTCACTAAGGTTAATACAGTTGCCATCAAGGGTATCAACGATAAAGAAATTATTGACTTCATTAGCTTAACCTATAAGTGGCAGGTTGATGTTAGATTTATTGAATTAATGCCCATTGGCTGTGGTCAAAATTTTCAAGGGCTAACAAGATCTGAAATAATGAATGAAATAAGGGCATCAGGCCTTAAGTATAGTCTACTTGATCATAAGAGGGGTAATGGTCCTTCAGACTATATTCAACTTGAGGACAGTCTTGGAAAAGTGGGTTTTATCAGTCCCATGAGTCACAAGTTTTGTGAGACCTGTAATAGAATTCGCATCACACCGGATGGTTTCTTAAAACCCTGTCTTTTCTCAGGTGAGGGTTTAGACTTAAAAGCTATTCTAAGGGCTGGCATATCCAATGATGACTTGAAAGAATTAATGGCAAGTTACATAGTCAGTAAACCCTTAAGCCATCATTTTGATGATGATAGAATTCAAGTAGATCAAAGATGGATGAATCAAATAGGAGGTTAAAGTGGGCCGAATAATTGCAGTTTGCACCAGTGATATAAAGGGTGTTGCCAAAAACAAAAAAGATTCAATTGAGTTAAAAACAGACCATGGCATCATGGGTGATGCGCATGCGGGCTCTTGGCATCGTCAGGTGAGCTTGTTGTCTTTTGAGAAAATAGAGACCTTTAAATCAAGGGGAGCACAAGTAGATCTGGGTGCCTTTGGAGAAAATATTGTGGTAAGTGGTATCGATTTGTCTGCCCTTGCTCTTGGTACAAACCTTCAGTGTAATCAGGTAATCTTGCAAGTGACTCAAATAGGTAAGGCCTGTCATCATCACTGTAAAATATATGAAGCTGTTGGCGATTGCATTATGCCAAGAGAGGGTATTTTTACTAAAGTCATTCATGGTGGCTTCATAAAAGAAGGAGATCTTATTGAAGTGGTTTAAAATGCGCAGGGTAATTCTATTATTACTGTTAACGGTGCTGCTGCTGACAAGTCTTTCTTGTCAAAATAATGATGACTCTGCTCTTGTTGTTTTCGCAGCGTCATCTCTCAGTAATGCCGTAAAAGATATTTCTACAGAGTATGAAAAAGACAATGAAATAGGTCTTATGACTGTTTTTGCAGGTTCAAATACACTTAGGACGCAGATCGAATATGGTGCTTATGCTGATATTTTTATCTCGGCCAATGAAGGCTATTACAAAGACCTGCTGGAGAAAGGCTATCTATTAGAGGGAAAAGAACTTCTGATGAATGACATGGTGCTTATTGTATCACGGAAATCCAGTGTTGAGATTAATGATTTAGAAGACCTCAGAAAAAGCCATAATTTTATAATCCCAACTCATGGGGTCCCTGCAGGTATTTATGTTAAAGAGATTTTATCAAATCTGAATCAACTTTATGGAGATGATTATTCAGAATCGGTAGAAAAAAATGTTGTCTCTGAAGAAATCAATGTTAGGCAAGTTTTGATGAAAATTGTTTTGGGTGAAGGTGATGCTTCTATAGTTTATAGGACTGATGTTACAAAAGATGTAGTAGATGCCCTAAAAGTTATTGAAATACCAGAAGCATTTAATGTCAAGGCTAGTTACTGGGTGGCCCTTATTAAGCATAAAACCATAAAGGATCAGGCAATAGATTATTTCGACTATTTAAGTGAAAAAACAAGTAGTGAGATTTTTAACTCTTATAAATTTGACACCATAAACTATAAGTAGGAGGTAAAATGTTTAAACTCGGTATTATAACAGCAAGTGACAAGGGGGCCACTGGTCAAAGAGAAGATGAAAGTGGCGCCTTGATAAAAAAAATGTTTGAAGGATATGACTATGAACTCATTCAATATAAAATTTTACCTGATGATCGCTCCCTGATCAGTCAAGCACTTATAGATTATACAGACAAAGATGAAATAGATATTATCATAACGACAGGTGGCACTGGTTTTTCACCGAGAGACTGGACGCCTGAAGCCACAGAAGATGTTATTCATCGCAGGGTACCTGGAATTGCAGAGGCTATGCGGGCTCATAGTTTAACCATTACACCAAAAGCCATGTTTGGTAGGGGGATAGCAGGTATTCGACATAGGACCCTAATTGTTAATTTACCTGGCAGTCCTAAGGCTGTAAGAGAACACTTAACCTATCTTCTACCACATTTAAAGCATGCACTAGATGTACTTATTGGTCAGGGAAGTGAATGTGGTCAAAAATAAAGTATAAGGGGTGACATTATGGATTTAAAAATATATGACATACTACAAGAAAAACTTAAGGCAAACATAAGGACTGCCCTAGTGACCATTACAAAGGAAAGTGGCAGTGCACCTCGTGGCGTTGGAAGTATGATGCTTGTGGATGAAGCTGGCAACTTAATTTATGGTACCATCGGTGGTGGTAGTATTGAACATGCAGCCATGAGGGAGGCAAAAGAAGCCATTGCCTTAGACAAGTCAACAAGTGTAGCCTATGCATTAGATGAAAAAGGAAAACTGGGTATGGCCTGTGGAGGTATTGTGGAAGTTTTTATACAAGTCCACAAGGCAGATGACCACATTGTTATAGTGGGTGGTGGCCATATTTGTGAAAAATTGTATCATTTTCTTAAGATACTCCCCTATAGAATGAGCATCATTGATCATAGAGAGGCCTTTGCAAATAGTGAAAAATATCCTGAAGCCCACTGTGAATCAGGAGACGTTGTTAAGATCCTCAAGGGTCTAGAATTGACTGCAAGTACCTCTGTTGTTATAGTCACTCATGGTCATTTATTTGATTTAGAAGCCCTGCAAGTTGTAATCAATCAACCCGTTAGATACATTGGCATGATTGGTAGTTGTAAAAAAATACTAAAATGTTATGAGGCCTTAAAAAGTCAAGGCATCACCAATAAACAGTTAGAGACTGTCTATGCACCGATTGGTTTGGATATTGGTGGTGAAAGACCAGAGGAAATAGCTTTAGCGATTTTGGCTGAGATTCAAAGTGTTAAATACCAAAAAACGAATCAGCATTTGTCCGTCAAACATCACATAGTCAATAAGCTAACTTAGGGTTATTATTTCATATAGAATTCAAGATAATTTCTTGTGATTACATATTTTGATCATAAGTGGGTAATTTATGATGGATAAGAAGCAATATATAGTAAAAACTTTAATTATCTGAATATTCAAAATATACCGAAGGTGGAGGGTGTTTATGTACATTGAAGGTGTGGTTTTAGCTGCTGGTTTATCATCTAGATTTGAAGGCTATAAGATGTCAAAAGAAATCATGGGACAATCGATGATAGAACATACTATTAAGACCATGTTAGTCCATGTGAATCAAATATATGTCATTGTTGGTCATAACAAAGATATCATAGAAAATCTCTTAAAAAAATATGAGTGTGTGACTTGTATCTATAACCCCAGTTATTTAGAGGGTATGTATACGTCCTTTAAAGTTGCTGCAAGACATGTTAAAAGTGAAAAGTGTTTTTTTATACCCGGTGACCTCCCCTTTGTTAAAGCAGATACCTATAAAAATCTATTAATGGCTGAGGGATCATGTAGGATTCCCAGTGTAGACCATCAATCAGGACATCCAATACTTTTAGATAAATCTATTGTTGACCTTATGAAGGACAGTGACAGTTTGCACATGAGGGCGTTTTTATCGAATTATGAGAAAACCTATGTTGAAGTTGATGACACAGGCATATTAAAAGATATAGATACAATAGAAGATTACAATAACTATACAAGGGGGCTCTAATGAAAATATCGGACCAAATAGTACGTGTCGATGTTGTAGAGAAAATTAATGGGACTTTGAAATACATAGAGGACATTAAATTTGATAATCTACATTATGCCAGAACATTAAGAAGTACAGTTGCAAAAGGACATATCAAGTCAATTACTTATCCCGAAAAAGAAGCAGGTATTTTTGTTGTTGATGCCAGTGATGTTTGTCATAAAAATGAAGTTGCCATGATCATCATGGATATGCCAATTTTTGCTGATAAAGAAGTGAATTATATTGGTGAACCTATAAGCTTAATTGTGGGTAAAGATAAAAATCAAGTGATAAGCTTTATGAGTAGGATTGTTGTTGAATATGACTTAATTGAACCGGTACTTACCATTGAATCAGGTCTTGAAAAAGCACAAGTTTTTACAGACCATACCTTTGAAGTTGGCGACATTAATTCAATGACTTACGATGAGTGTTTTGAACGTACTTACGAAACTGGTTATCAAGAGCAGATGTATATGGAGAAACAAGGTGTTGTTGCTACTTTTGATGGTGATATTGTAACTGTTTATGGGTCACTTCAGTGCCCCTATTATGTACTTAATGCCATGAAACATGCACTTAACTTGGATGACAAACATGTCAGAGTTATTCAAACGCCAACAGGTGGTGCTTTTGGTGGAAAAGAAGAATATCCAAGTCTTATAGCCCTTCAAGTTGCTGTTGCCTCCATGAAGGTTAAGGCCCCAGTTCGATTAATATTTGACCGTAGAGAAGACATGGCTTTTACAACCAAACGTCATCCTTCAAAATCTAGAGTTAGAACCTACCTAAAAGATAAAAGAATTGTTGGTATGGATTTCGAGATAGCCTTAGATTCTGGACCCTATATTGGTTTGTCTGATGTGGTTTTACAAAGAGCAATCTTTACATTAACAGGATGTTACATGTTTGATAACATTCGGGTGAATGGAAAAACAGTAAAAACCAATAATGTTTTTACAGGTGCCTTTAGAGGCTTTGGTGCCCCTCAGAGCATGTACGCTTTAGAATTACATATGTCTCAACTAGCAAGGTATCTCAAAAAAGATCCTGTGGACTTCAGAGCCGACTACTTTGTGCATAAGGGTGAAATGACGTCAACAAAAGGCATCTTCAACGAGGAAATCTACCTGGAAAAAATGATGGAGAGGCTCCTTGAAAATACTAACTATAGAAATCAAAAAAGAGAAGATCACGTAGGCTATGGTTTTGCCTTTATACCCCACGGTGGTGGCTTCACAGGTGATGGCGAAGCGGTACATATAAAAGCGGAAGTACATCTTAAAAAAATGAAAGACAAAATTCATATTTTAGTTTCAAATGTGGAGATGGGTCAGGGGGCGATCACTGCCTTGTCTAAAATTGTTGCATCAGTATTGGATATTGATATGGCAGACGTTATTTACACCATACCAGATACCTTTCATGTGCCAGATTCGGGTCCCACTGTTGCCTCTCGAACAACAATGGTGGTTGGTGGCTTGCTGTATAAGGCTGCTGAAAAGATGAAAAGTCGTATGCATGAAGAAGAAGTTTTGATTATTGAACATTTTAAACAACCGGACTATATTCAATGGAATCAGGAGAAACTAGAAGGTAATGCCTATATGGCTTACTCATGGTCTGCACTCATGGCCCGAGTTGAAGTGGATCAATTAACCTATGAAGTTAAATGTACAGATATCTATGGTGTATATGATGTTGGCCTTCCAATTGATGAAAAACTCCTTCTGGGACAAGTTCAAGGAGGGGTCATACAGGGGCTGGGATATGGTTTATTAGAGAATATGACCAGTGAAAATGGACAAATACAACATCATTCATTTTCGAATTATGTGATACCAACATGTGTAGATGTGCCAAAGATTCACACGGACTGGATCATTAATAAATTCCTTGATGGGCCCTTTGGGGCAAAATCGGTTGGGGAACTTACTTTAGTAGGTGTTGCACCAGCAGTAGCTGCAGCCGTTGAAGATGCCATTGCAAAAGAAATGTATTCGATTCCTGTCTTACCAGAAAAAATATTGGAGGCACTTAATGAAAATTAATTTCAACTTAAATAATAAAGCCGTGAGTGTAGAAAGCACCTTATCAAGAAGGTTATTGGATGTCCTACGTGAAGAGTTTGATTTAACTGGAACAAAAGAAGGGTGCGCAGAAGGTGAATGTGGCGCTTGTTTGCTTTATGTAGACGACCTTTTGGTGAATTCATGTTTGATTCCCATGGCAAATGTAATCGGTAAGTCAGTGATAACAATTGAGGCATTTTCAGAGACACTAGCTTATCAAGCCATAGAAAAAGCCTTTGTAACATCAGGAGCTGTTCAGTGCGGATACTGTACGCCTGGTATGGTTATGGCTGTTCATGAATTGTTTAAAACCTATCCGTCACCTAGTTTAGAGCATGTTAAAGAGGGGTTATCTGGAAATTTATGTCGCTGTACAGGGTATCAAATGATTTTTGACGCTGTGGAATTACTACGAGAAGGGGGATATAGACATGATCAATAGTTATCGCCCCCAATCCATTGAAGCGGCACTGGATATCTTAAACGAAAAAACATGTCATATTTTTGCCGGTGGTACTGACTTAATGATTCGGAAACGACAGTGGCAGGGAGCAGAAAGAAAGTTTACCCAAGACATTGTGTTTATCAATCATTTCACAGAACTTAAAAACATTGAAAAAGATGAAATATTTTATAAAATAGGCTCACTTGTGACACAAGCTGATATGGTCAAGAGTGACTTACCTGAATACATTAGAGAACCCTATAGACAGATGAGTCATCCCGCCATCAGAAATATAGCCACTGTAGGAGGCAATATTGTCAACGCCGCCAGTGTTGCAGATTCCTTGCCAATACTGTATGCATTAGATGCTGAAGTTCTACTAAGAAGTGTAGAGGGCATCAGGCAGGTAAAGATTGAAAACTTCGTATTAGGAAAATATAAGACCCTCAGAAAAAGCAATGAACTACTGACTCATGTTTTAATACCAGTCAAACCATACTCAGGATATTTTTATAAAAAACTGGGCCAGCGTAAAGCCAGCATTTTGTCCAAATTATCAGTCTTCATTCTTATGAATCAAGACGACATCAGAATTGCCATAGGGGCGGTCAATGAAACTGTCATTAGAAATAGGACTTTTGAAATGGATTATTTAAGTCATAAAAATATTGATGTCCTTAAAGACAACTATCAAAGCCTAATGATGGGAATGGATGACAAACGCTCCACTAAAGATTATAGAGAAAGAGTAGCACTGAATCTAATAGAAGATTACCTGAAGGGGGTTCAAAGTGGACTATAAGACACTTGTAAAAAAAAGAGGCGATTTTTACAGAAAAGACCTGTATCAGTTCTTAAGAGATATGATTGCCATTCCATCTACAAGCTGCAATGAAAAAGACCTTGTAAACCGTATCAGACTAGAAATGGAAAAACTGGATTATGACGAAATTAGAATTGATGGCATGGGCAATATATTAGGCCGCATGGGATCTGGTCGAAAAGTATTTGCCCTAGATGGTCACATCGATACGGTGGATGTCGGTATAGAAAGTAACTGGACTTTTGATCCATTTCAAGGTAAAGAAGATGATCTTTATATTTATGGAAGGGGTGCCAGTGACCAGGAGGGTGGCTTTGCATCTGCTGTTTATGGTGCAAAAATAATGAAGGACTTGGACCTACTTGAAGATCATACAGTCTGGGTAGTTGGTTCAATACAAGAAGAAGATTGTGATGGTCTTTGCTGGCAATATATTATAGAACAAGGTGTGATTAAACCTGAGTTTGTGGTATCAACGGAACCAACGGCCCTTAATGTTTATCGAGGACAAAGAGGTCGAATGGAAATCCGTCTTGATGTTAAAGGCGTCTCCTCTCATGGTTCAGCACCAGAACGAGGGGATAATGCGATCTATAAAATGGCTAGAATAATATCTGATTTAGAGGCGTTGAATGAAAATCTTAGAGTGGATGACTTTTTAGGAAAAGGTAGCCTTGTTGTCTCTGAAATATTTTACTCATCACCTTCTAGATGTGCAGTAGCTGATGGTTGTAGTATTTCAATAGATCGACGGTTAACCCTAGGTGAAGATGAAGCACTAGCCCTTGGAGAGATCAGAGCCTTAGAAAGTGTCATAAGGGCTCATGCAGAGGTGACAATGTATAGATACAATCAAACATCTTATAAGGGATTTGAAGCAGATGTACCTTGTTATTTCCCAACTTGGGTCATACCAGAGGATAGTCCAGTATGCCAATGTTTGTTAAAAACTTATGAGTATTTATTTGAGAAAAAAGCCATATTGGATAAATGGACATTTTCAACTAATGGTGTATCCATAATGGGTATGTATGGCATACCCTGTATCGGATTTGGACCAGGTCGTGAAGAAGAAGCACACGCACCAAATGAGAAAATTTTGAAGCAGGATTTAGTGGATGCTGCAATGTACTATTCACTATTACCACTCAGCCATAAGGGGGCATTATAATGTACGGTAAATTAAAGGGGAAACACTTCATTACTTTAAGAGATTGGACCAACTTTGAAATTGATATGTTACTTGAAACCTCAAGTGAGTTGAAGAGAAAGCATTACATGGACATTCCCACGCCAATCTTGCCCTATAAAACAATTGCCTTAATGTTTTTTGAGGAATCGACTAGAACACGTAATTCCATGGAAATGGGTATGGCGCAACTTGGTGGGCATGCCAACTTCTTAGATACTTCAACTATGCAGATATCTCATGGAGAGGTTGCAAAAGATACAGCTGTGATCTTATCGAGTTATGGGCATGGCATTGCCTGTAGAAACTGCTTCTGGGAAATTGGTAATAAGTACTTAAATGAAATGGCCAAATATTCTTCAAGACCCATTATGAACTTGCAATGTGATTTATTTCATCCTATGCAGGGATTGGCTGATTTGTTAACGATTAAGGAGTTATGTCATGAGACTAAAAGCTTAAAAGTATCCATTATATGGGCATATGCAACAAGCCATAAAAAACCAATTAGTGTACCCTTAACCCAAGCGCTTTTATTCCCACGGTATGGTATGGATGTTACCCTTGCTTATCCTGAGGGATTTGAGTTACCAGATTGGGTCATTGAAGAAGCCAAAGAAAATGCCTTAAAATATGGTGGTTCATTTAAAGTTATTCATGACATTGACGCAGCTTTTATAGATGCTGATATTGTTATTCCTAAAAATTGGGGATCGTGGAGTGGTAAAAATCCTCATGTAGATATCAATGATTTCAAGAATTGGAAGTGCACAGAAGAAAGAATGAAACTTGCTAAATCCACTGTTAAGTACATGCATGCACTACCGGCTGATAGGGGGAATGAAGTTGAAGATTCGGTTATTGATGGACCACAGTCTGTTGTATACCAGGAAGCTGAAAATAGGCTGCATACGGCAAAAGCTGTTATGGCATTAACACTATAAGGGGGATATATGAAAATACCAGTAGTGGGACCAACCTATGAAGAAATGTTACACCCATGGAAGATAGATCCTGCAATTAGAAAAGCAGCCGTTGAGATGAATAAGAAAGACCCGCTTCATCCACTCAACTTATACAATATTACTTGGAGAAATCCAGACAATTCTTATAACTATTTTGTATTGCCAAAAGAATTTACACATACTAAAGCCAATATTGTAGTCATGTTTGCAAAATATTTCCCATCAGGTTCACATAAGGTAGGGCCTACCTATTCTGTGTTAACAGAAAAAACGGTTGATGGTCAAGTGGACCCATTAACCCATACATTAGTATGGCCTTCTACCGGGAATTATGGTGTTGGTGGTGCCTTTGTAAGTTCAAGAATGAATTATAGGTCTTTGGTAGTTTTGCCTGAGGAAATGTCTCAAGAGAGATTTGATTTGATTCATAAGTATGGCTCAGAAGTCATTGCTACACCGGGATGTGAATCCAATGTAAAAGAAATATATGACAAGACACATGAATTAACTGCAAAAGATCCTGAACATATTAGAATCCTGAATCAATTTGAGTCATTTGCAAATTATCGTTTTCATGAGTATGTGACAGGCAATACCATGTTAGAACTTGTTAGGGATGAAAAAATAGGTAATCAAAAAATTGCAGCCCTTCATTTAACCGTTGGTTCAGCAGGGACAATTGCCAGTGGCGATAGGATCAAAAAGGTTTATCCAAGTGCAAAAATTATTGCAGGAGAGCCAGTTCAGTGTCCTACTCTTGCCCTTAATGGCTATGGTGGTCATGATATTCAGGGCATTGGTGATAAACATGTGACATGGATACATAATGTTATGAACTGCGATGGGGTTGTACTTATTGATGATATGGATTCAAAATGGTTGTTAAAACTCATTTCATCTGATGAAGGTAGAAGATACCTCAAGGGGTTTATGGATCATGATTTAGTTGATTTTATGTCAGATAAGTTAGGCATATCAGGGTGTGCCAATATCATTGGTGCTATTAAAACAGCAAGGCATTTTGATTTACAGGAGGGTGAAAATGTGCTAACGGTTGCAACGGATTCATTGGATCGTTACCACTCTGTCATGGCTACTTTGGATGCCCTGACACCAGGGGATTGTCAATCAATTTATCAAAGAGTTATACAACATCAGGATGGTTCCTTATTCTTTGATGGTGATCGAAACAATCGTTTGAGATGGCATAACCTTAAGTACTATACTTGGGTTGAGCAGCAAGGGAAAACTGTTGAAGCCTTAGATGAAATGTTGTATCAAGATTTCTGGGACAAAGAGGCTTTGAAAGTTGAGGCCTATAACAATAAAATTATGGCCTATCGTCAGGACCATAAAGAGGAACTGAATAAAATATTGGGGATTCAAGATGTATGATTTAAGAATTATTAATGGTCACTGTTATATCAATAAGACATTTATTAAAACAAATATTTATGTGACGTCAGGGAGGATAGCTTCAATCAATGAAGCTCTTCTTCCTGCCCATAAAACTGTTGATGCTAGCCATTTACATGTTTTACCTGGTTTTATTGACCCCCACGTTCATTTGAAACTAAATGTAGGCGAATTTACATCGGCTGATGATTTTGAAACGGGTAGTCATTTAGCAGCTCTTGGTGGTGTCACCACTTTAATTGATTTTTTAGATCCGATTTATGAGAACAAAGACCTTGAAGGGGCCTTTAAGAAAAGAAAAAAAGAGGCAGAAGCCATAAGCGTTGACTATGCTTTTCATTGCACTTTGGGTAACTATTCTGACAATGTAAAAACACTTGAGCAGAAGTTAGATGGCTTAGGTATCACAAGTGTCAAAGTTTTTACAACCTATTCGTCCTCTAACCGTCAATGTCAATATCATGTTATTAAAGACTTACTAAACACTAACTTATTAATACTTGCTCATGCTGAAGATGATGATATGATTTATAGCCCAGAAACTATTGAGGACTATGAGGCATCTCGTGGACCAACTGCAGAACTGTCAGCTGTATCTAAGTTACTCGATCTACTTAAAGAGGCTAGTGGGCGACTTTATATCGTGCATGTTTCCTCAGGAAATACTTTGGCATCTATAGATAAAAGCCTTTACGACGATCGTTTGTATTTAGAGTCTTGTCCTCAGTATTTTACCTTTACGAAAGACGTTTTCCTAAAGGAGCAAGGCCCCCTTTATCTTTTAGCACCGCCCTTCAGGGGTCATGACTCAATTGACTTACTTAAAAAAAATATCAAGAAAGTAAATTCAATTGGTACAGATCATTGTAGCTTCACATATGAAGAAAAGATGAAATATGAAGTGGTTGATAAAATTCCAAAGGGAATAGGATCGCTGGGTTTAAGTTTTCAGATTATGTATTCCTTATTTGGCAAAGATATTATTCCTAAGTTTACAAGTGAACCTGCGAGGATTTTTAACTTATCAAAAAAAGGCAAGATAAAGATAGATTATGATGCTGATTTTGCAATTATTGATTTTAATCAAGTCACAAATCCTAGTCACTATAAAAAAAATTGTGATTATGATATCTATCATGACATACTTCCCATGAAAGTAGTAAAAACTATTTTAAGGGGAGAAATCATCATGGCTGACGGAGAGGTATGGTCTGGAAAGGGCAGGTATGTGGGGAGGACAAATGAAAGCCATCATTAATGCAAGAATATATGACTATGATACCTACATAGAAAATGGTTATGTAATTTTTTGTGAAACAATTATTGAAATAGGCCCCATGACATCATTTGAGGGGGAATATGAGGTTTATGATGCAGGAGGTATGTTATTGATACCCGGTCTTTTAAATGGTCATACACATATTTATTCAACCCTATTTAGAGGGGCTCCCCTAGTAAGCGCCCCCGAGAGTTTTCAAGATATACTTGACCAAGTCTGGTGGAAATTTGATTCAAAACTAAACCTAGAAATGATTAAGGCAAGTGCCCATATATATGCAGTTGATAGTTTGAAGTTTGGTGTAACATCTGTTATTGACCACCATGCGTCAGGAACAATAAGCAAGAGTCTAAAAACTCTACATGATGGTTTAAATGAAATTGGCCTTAAGCATCTACTCTGCTTTGAAAGCAGTGATAGATTTGATTTGGACCTTTGTATAAGTGAAAACGAATATGCCCTTAAGAATCATGGCTTCTTTGGTTGTCATGCCAGTATGTCTCTGTGTGATGAAAGTCTTAAAAGGATTAAGAGGTCACTCAAAAATGCCCCCTTGCACATTCATGTGGCAGAAAGTCTTGAGGACATGAAGGATGCGAAAAGAAAGTATGACAAAACGGTCATTGAAAGATTAGGTGATAATCATTTATTAAATCCTCAATCTATATTGGCCCATTGTGTTCATATTACCGATGAGGATGCCAGCCTTATTAAAGCGTCTGACTGTGTGATTGCTATAAATCCAACGTCTAATCTTAACAATGCTGTTGGTTTATATAATGCCAAGCTCATGATTGAGAAAGACCTAGATGTCATTGTTGGTACAGATGGATTAGGTTCAAACGTTGCAAGGGAATATCAGTATCTTTATTACTTGGGCAAACAATCCATGGGACATCCTTCAAAATTACCACTTGATTGGATAAAAAAAGTCATTCAGTTTTCCTATGATTTTTTTAACAAGCAATCTCAATTAAAAATCGGGAAACTTCAACCACATTACGACAGCGATTTTATCTTAATTGACTATGATTTTGGGACACCTGTAACAAAGGATAATATTTTTTCCCATTTATTCTATGGTGTTTTTGATCAATTAAAACCCCTTGCTGTTTACGTTAATGGGCATAAAAAAATAGATCACTATAAACACCTAGGTGAAATTAAATCACACCGTCCTGTTATAGAAGAGCTTTGGGGGCAATTATGAATAGATTAAAGACAAAAATATTAGGTATTAACTTTAACAACCCATTATTACCCGCGTCTGGACCTAGTGTAGGCAGTCGTCACAGTTTGGAATTTTTCAAGGAAAGTCTTGTGGGAGGCTTGGTTACAAAAACAATTTCTGTAAAAGGTGCAGAGGTTAAAAAACCATGTATTGTAGCAAAAAATGGTATAGTTTTTAACACTGAATTGTGGTCGGAACATAGTTTAGAGGAATGGTTGACTGGTATTTTACCCTATATAAAGAAAGACTTAGATAAACCATTAATTGTTTGTGCAGGTTATACTGCAGAGGATTTTGAAATAACAGTTCCCAAACTAGATCCCTTTGCAGATATTTTTGAAGTCAGTACACATTATGGTAAAGATGCCTTGGCTAGTTTGGTATCAAAAATTGTAAGCTTAACTGAAAAACCTGTTTTTGTTAAACTCAGTCCACATGTGGACAACTATATAGACTTTGTACAAATCGCAATAGATAATGGTGCAAGGGGTGTTGTAGCCATTAACTCTGTTGGACCAGGTCTAGTTGTTGATTTAAAATCAAAATCTGTATTATTGGGTATGGCAGGTGGTCAGTCCTGGATATCTGGTCCAGCCATAAAACCAATTGCCTTAAATCGAGTTTTTAACATTAGAAAGCATTTCCCTGACCTTCCAATTATAGCCTGCGGTGGTGTTGAAAATGCTGATGATGTATTAGAGTTTATATTAGCAGGTGCAGATCTTGTGCAAATGTTATCTTCAGCCTTGTTAAAGGGCCGTCAACGTTATGATGAAATAGTTGAAGACTTAGAAGTTAGAATGGACTACTACGGCATAGAAACTTTGAAGGATCTTAGAAATGATGCCCTTATTGCCACACCACTGGGGCCTGGCCAGTATCCAGTTATTTCACACGAATTGTGTAATAAATGTATGGTATGCATAAAGATTTGTCCTGAAATAGCCATGTCTATGAATGACCAAGTTCACAATGACACAGACCGGTGTATAAGATGTGGCTTATGTGAATCAAAGTGTTCTGCAAAAGCAATTAGTGGGGTGATTAGGTGATTTTAAAGTGTGTCACATGTCAAAAGGAATTTGAACCACATAAGGGTCTCTATACATGTCCAGTATGCGGTCCCTTATACGGTACACTAGAGGTCCTATACGATTATGATCAAATACAGGCTGAAAGGAAATACAGTAAGACGGGCTCATTATTTCAGTTTTCTGACTTGTTACCCGTAACGTCTAAAACACGCCTAGATGACTTTGTTGGAGGCACCCCCCTCATTAAATTTAAAGATACTTTCGGTGTAGAGGATTTATTGATTAAGTTTGATGGTATGAGCTTTTCAGGATCATACAAGGATAGGGCCAGTATCATAGCCATCAATAAGGCTATTGAAGAAGGTTACGATCATATATTCTGTGCTTCAACAGGGAATGCAGGCAGTTCCTTAGCCTTGTTAAATGCACATACACACTTGGAAACCAGTATCTTTGTTCCTTCAACCATACCCAAGGGTAAACTCGCACAATTAAAAGCTGCAGGAGCACATGTACATTTAATAGATGCTTCTTATGATACGGTCTTTGATTTATCGCTAGAAATTGGCCTGGAAAATGGTTGGTATTCTAGACACTCTGCCATTAATCCATTTTTACTGGAGGGGAAAAAAACAGCTGCTTTTGAAATAATAGTTCAAAATGACTATCGTGTTCCTGACTATTGTTTTGTTGGAGTTGGTGATGGTACGGTCATTAGTAGTTTACTAAAGGGGTTTCATGAGTTTAAAGAGATCGGCTTAATAGATACTGTGCCAAGGGTCATTGGTGTACAAGCAGAAGGGGCCAATGCTTTAAAGAAAGTTTTTGATAATGGTCCTCCCTATACAGCCATAGATGAAGTAGCAAACACAGTGGCTGATAGTATTTCTGTTGGTCATCCAAGAGATGTCATAAAGGCATGCATTTATTTAGAACGGTATGAGGGTAAAATGATTCAAGTTAGTGATGATGCTATACTGGAAGCCATCTATTTACTGGCAAGTCGAACTGGTGTATTTGCAGAACCTGCTGGTGCAATAAGCTTAGCAGGACTCTTAAAGATGAAACAAGTGATAAAGAAAGAAGCGTCCGTATGTCTTGTTATAACAGGTAATGGCCTGAAAGATACAGATGCAATACTTACAAATAGTGATGAAGAAATTCTATCCATAGGTGACTTTAAAGAAAGGTATGGTAAAAGCTAATGACTATAGAAAAGTATTTTAAACCCTCTTCCATTAAGGAAGCGTATGATCTTCTTATAAAAGAAAAAAAATCAGTGATTTTAGGTGGAGGCCTGTTTCTTAGACTGCAAAAAAGTACTATTCCAATTGCCATTGATTGTATGGGTTTATTATCTGATCAAATAGAACTTGGTGATGAAATTGTTATTGGTGCCATGACGAGTTTAAGGGTCATAGAATGTTATGAAGGCTTGCCAATGGCTTTGCGTGAATCCGTGAGTCAAATCAGTGGTGTTGGTACAAGAAATCTTGCTACGATTGGTGGCAGTGTTTGTGGTAGATACCCTTTTTCTGATATTAATACAGCTCTGATTGCATTGAATGCTAAACTTGAGTTTTATCATGCCGGCTTAGTGGACATGTACACCTATAATAACAAGGGACTAGAAGACAAGGATATCCTTTTAAAGATACATATGCCTAAGTGTTTAAAATCAAAGTCTAGTTACTATAAAAAAGTCTATACAGATTTTTCACTTGTAAATCTATCCCTTGTTGATCATCGTCTAGCTGTTGGTGCAAGACCAGGCCGACCCGTCCTACTTGAGGATGTTGATTTCAATAAATCTGCTAAGGATATAATCTCTGACATTGAGTTTAAGGATGACTTTAAAGCAAGTGGTCCCTATAGAAGAGCCTTGGCTGAAGCTAAGCTTGAAGATATGCTTAAAGAGCTAGGAGGTTTACATGGAAATTAATTTAATTATTAACGACACACCTTATACTTACCTTGCAAGTGGCAATGAGTATTTAATTGATACACTAAGATCTCTTGGTATCATGTCAGTAAAAAGAGGGTGTGACACAACGAGTTGTGGTGTTTGTAGTATTATTGTTGACAATAAGTTAGTGCCATCTTGTTCCTATTTGACCTCTAGAGCTGATCATAAGACAATTATAACGGTTGAAGGGATACAAGAGGAAGCAAGAACAATAGGTCAATTTCTTGTAGCAGAAGGTGTTGAACAGTGTGGCTTTTGTTCACCAGGTCATGTGATGGCTATATATGCTTTAAAACAAGAGTTAGTTGATCCAACCCTTGAAGAAGTAAAACATTTTTTGGCAGGGAACATGTGTCGTTGTTCAGGCTATGAGGGGCATCACCGAGCAATCAAAAAAATGATGGAGGTAGACTAATGAGTGTTAATACAGGTATTCCAAAAGTTGATGGCATGGGACTTGTTACAGGTAAGCCAGCTTTTACAGATGATATAGCACCCAAGGATGCCTTGCTAATTAAAATACTTAGATGCCCACATGCTTTTGCAGAAATAAAGAAAATAAACATAGACAAGGCCTTGGCTTTAAAGGGCATTAAATGCATTCTTACTTATGAGAATATTACTGAAACAAATTTTTCTAGAGCAGGCCAGGGGTTTCCCGAACCCTCACCTTATGATCATAGAGTTCTCAACAAAATATGTAGATATATTGGTGAACCCGTGGCGGTGGTTGCAGGCGTACATGGCCATCAGGTGGATGAAGCTTTAAAATTAATAGAAGTTGAATATGATATATTCAAGCCTGTTACTGATTTTGAGACAGCAATTGCCAGTCCAACTATCATTCATAAAGATGATGGCACTAAATCTATGTTTGAAATAGGCCATCAACCAGATAAAAACATTGCAGCATCATATGAAATGTCTATTGGTGATGTAGAAGAAACACTTAAATCGTGTGATGTTGTTTATAGTGGCCGTTATTATACACAAGCGCAGGCTCATTCTATGACTGAACCCCATTCTTCGGCCGCATATCTAGACAAGCAGGATCGGTTAACAATTATTTCTTCCACTCAAACCCCCTTTCATGTTAGACGAATCGTGGGTAAAACCTTGGATCTTCCATTATCTAGAGTTCGAGTTGTTAAACCTAGAGTGGGTGGAGGATATGGCGGAAAGCAAGCGCTTCATGGAGAATTCTTTGTAGCCTTAGTAACCATGAAAACTGGTTTGGCGAGTAAACTTATTTACTCAAGACAAGATGTATTTGAAGGGACTTATACACGACATGAAATGCGTCTTGATGTAAAAATAGGTGCGACTTCTGAGGGGCATATAGAGGCAATTGATATGACTATATTATCTAATACTGGTGCTTATGGTGAGCATGCCTTGACTGTATTGATGGTTGCAGGTTCAAAGACCTTGCCCTTGTACAATAAGGTTAAGGCAGTTGGTTTTAGAGGCAATGCAGTCTATACCAATTTAACACCTGCTGGTGCCTTTAGGGGTTACGGTGCAGTACAAGGTAATTTTGCTTTAGAAAGTGCCATTGATGAGTTGGCTGACTTGTTAGAAATGGATTCTGTTGCATTAAGAGAAAAAAATATGATGAGAGAAGGTGAAACGTCTGAGATATTCGAAATAATGGGGGAGGGTCAAGCAGGCACCGCCATGACCATTGAATCCTGTAAATTACAGACCTGTTTGGATGAATGTTTGAAACGACTGAACTACCATGATATTTATCCTAAAAAGCGCATTGATGAACACCGTGTAAGATCTGTTGGTTATGCCATTGCCATGCAGGGATCTGGTATTCCTTATATTGATATGGGTTCAGCTATTATTAAACTAAATGATGATGGTTTCTTTAACCTATTGGTTGGTGCAACAGATCTAGGTACGGGGTCTGATACAGTACTGGCTCAAATTGCTGCGGAAACACTTAATATATCGAGTGATAAAATTATTGTATATTCATCTGATACAGATCTAACACCCTTTGATACAGGTGCTTATGCATCAAGTACCACTTATGTTTCTGGACATTCAGTGCGCATAGCAGCTGAGGAAATGAAAGAGAAAATCCTTGAAGCTGCAAAAGTATACTTTGAATCAGAGCATGTTACTTTTGATGGTAAACACATTCAATCAGGGGATGAGAAAGTATCTTTAGAAACATTTTCTACTCAATTATTCTACAATAAAAATCAAGAACAACTGGTTAGTTCAGGTTCTTATGTTGGTACAAAATCACCACCACCTTATATGGTAGGCGGTGCGGAAATTGAAATTGATGAAAGAACAGGAGTCGTTGACCTTATTAATTATGTGGCTGTGGTGGATTGTGGTACAACAATTAATCCTAATCTTGCAAGAATTCAAATAGAAGGTGCACTTGTACAAGGCATAGGAATGACCTTATATGAAGAAGTTCATCTTTCTGAAAGTGGACAAAGTCACAGTAACAATTTTCTAAGATACAAGGTTCCGACTCGTATGGAACTTAAGAATATGGATGTATCCTTTGCAGATAGTCATGAACCCTCAGGACCCTATGGTGCTAAGTCAGTGGGAGAGATTGGCATCGACACACCACCAGCGGCCATAGCAAATGCAATAAAAAATGCGACGGGAAAAAGACTGACCAGATTACCAATACGTAGTGAGGATATTTGGAAGGCCATAAATTCATAAAATATTGATAAGCATAAGCCTTGCTTATGTCAAATTGTAGACAAAGGAGTAGAAAATTCTGCTTCTTTTTCTATTTTGTCCAGGCATAATAAGATCTCTAACTTAGATCGAATGATATAAGTATGTCCTGCAACACTAAAGTTTTAGATATGAAGTATGATTGTGTATCTTCTCTATTCCATAGAGTATAATATACTTGATAAGAGTTAGACGGATAATTTTGAGATTTCATAAATTTGAATGGAGGTAGTATGGCAAAGTTAAAAGATGAGTATACTTGTGCATTGCTTCTTGCGATGGATCTTGTTGGTGGGAAATGGAAGTTGCGAATACTATGGCATATTGTTCATGGAGACAACCGATTCTCATTGCTTCTAAAGACAATTCCTGATATTAGTGAAAAAATGCTGACAACTCAGTTGAAGGAAATGGAGCAAACAGGTTTGATACGACGTACCATTGTAAGTGAAAAACCCCTTCATGTAGAATATGAACTCTCAGATGAATACTCAGAACTCAGAGTCATTGTTGATGCCTTATGTGATTTAGGTAAAGAGTATGGTGAAAAAAATGATATTGCTGTGATGGAGTAAGATTATCATTTTCTAGTGTCTTTGATCATATCAAGGACTTACCTACAGAAAAGTAAGTAATTCACAGAAATGACTCCCCCTGTTATACTCGTGTTAAATAATCCGGATTGAGTACTTAAATATAAGGAGGTATAACATGAGTTATCCAAGAAGTTTTTCACATATCGGTTTGTCTGTTCCAGACATTGAAAAGGCAGTTGAGTTTTATGAAGAAGTAATGGGCTGGTATGTGGTAATGAAGCCCTCAAGCGTTAAGGAAGAAGTCGACACAGCCATAGGAATAATGTGCCAAGATGTATTCGGACTAGGCTATGAAGAGTTTAATATTGCACATATGGTGACATCAGATGGCATTGGTATAGAGCTGTTTGAATTCAATCAGAATGACAAAACAAAACCTGTTTTTAATCATGTGCCAACAGGCTTGTTCCATTTCTGCGTTCAAGATCCAGATATTGAAGGCTTGGTTAATAAAATTGTAGAAAAAGGCGGCAAACAACGCATGCCTATTAGAGAGTATTATCCTGGAGAAAAACCATATAAAATGTGTTATGTGGAGGATCCATTTGGAATAGTTTTCGAAGTATATTCCCACAGCTATGAAGTCACATACTCAAGTGGTGCTTACTAATATCAGTTTATGAAGTTTGAGACAGAATTACCACACATGTGGAGACTGTTGTGAAGCTTAAACTAATATTATAAGTTATTATGAAATACCTTTTCAAGTGAAAGAGTAGAAATCTCTACTCTTTCTTTTTTTGTACTTGTACGGTATAATGGTACAAGTAGGAGGTGTGGACAATGAACTATAAGCCACCATTTACAATAAGTGAGAAAACTTTAAATTTAGTAGCTGAGATTATGGAGAAAGTAACAAAGTTAACTATGACAGAGGTTGATGGTATTAATCCTAATTTGAGAAGAAATAATAGGGTTAAAACGATTCAAGCTTCATTGGCAATTGAAAACAATTCATTATCAGTTGATCAAGTAACAGCAATTTTAAATGGCAAGAGAATTTTAGGACCAGGGCAAGATATCAGAGAAGTTCAGAATGCATACGAAGCATATGAGATATTACTTGATTTCAATCCTTATGATGTTTCATCTTTGCTTAAGGCGCATAAGATTTTAATGAATGACCTTACTAAAGAAGCTGGCACTTTTCGATCGGGTGGAGTAGGTATATTTGCTGGTGAGAGCTTGATACATATGGCACCACCTGCTAGTCTTGTACCAGAACAAGTAAGGCAGCTATTAGATTGGGCAAAAATTTCAGAAATTCATCCACTTATTAAGAGTTGTGTATTTCATTATGAGTTTGAGTTTATACATCCTTTTGCAGATGGCAATGGTAGAATGGGTCGAATGTGGCAAACTCTCATTCTATATAAATGGAAAAGTTTATTTGGGTGGTTACCCGTAGAAACATTGGTCAAAGATCGCCAGGATGATTATTATAAAGTTTTGGGTGAATGTGATAAAGCCGCTGATTCAGTTAAGTTTATTGAGTTTATGCTAGAAGCCATTCGAGATTCACTATTGGAGATATCAACGAGCGTACAAGAGGGCGAACAAGTTAGCGAACAAGTTGAAGTGCTTCTACATGCAATTGGTGATGATACGATTTCTGGTAAAGAGTTAATGGAAAGAGTAGGATTAAAGCATAGACCAACGTTTAGGAAAAATTACTTACTTCCAGCGATTAAAAATGGCTATATTGAGATGACTATTCCTGATAAGCCAAATAGCAGCAAGCAAAAATATCGAAAGAAATAGTTGGGTTTCTGCGACCTAGTTACGACACATGTGGAGACTGTTGTGAAGCTTAAACGAATATTATAATTAATAATTGAATATGATATCAAGTTCTGAGTGAAAGTTTTATTGCTCAGAATTTTTTTTATGAAATTTAGATTTCCCTACCTTGATGGAATATAATTTAGTATTACCAGTTTAGTACGATTGATTATGGTTGGGAAGGAATACGTTTGAAAGAGTATAAACTGTACAATTGCAAAAGTTTTTACTCCTAAAGTATAAAGTTTTATTGAAAATGTGTTTTAATTTTATTATAATGATAAAAAAGAGGTGGTAATTATGATTGAGCGAAAACAATATTATGATGCGATAAGTGGTTTTATTAATAAACCGATCATAAAGATAGTAACCGGGATTAGGCGTTCTGGAAAGTCGACGTTTCTAAGAATGTTACAACAGCATTTAATTGAGAATGGTGTCTCTGAGGATCAAATTCTATATATAAATTTTGAAAGTTTTAGATATATGGATATTCGAGATTCAAGAGCATTATATAAACATGTAATAGATACTGTCGATTCTAATCAAAAGTCATATTTGTTCTTTGATGAAATTCAGATTGTTGATAATTGGGAGGAAGCAGTTAACTCATTTCTGGTTGACTTGGAAACAGATATTTATGTAACGGGTTCAAACTCAAATATGTTGTCGTCTGAGTTGTCAACATTGCTTACCGGAAGATATGTTCAAATAAGAATGCAACCACTCGTATTTAGTGAATTCCTGAAGTTTCATGAATCTGAAATAAAAAGTAAAAGCACAGATGATTTACTGTTGACTTTTATAAGAAGAGGGGGATTTCCATCAATTCATTCTGTAGATTATGAGGAAAGAGATGCTTTTACATTGATTGGTGACATTTATGATTCGATTGTATTAAGAGATGCTGTTGAACGATTTAATTTTAAGAATGTAGAGCTTCTTGATAGAATACTCAGATTTGTAATGGATAATATAGGTAACACTTTTTCAGCAAAAAAAATTGCAGATTATTTTAAAAGTCAGCAAAGAGCTGTGAATCAGAACACTGTGTATAACTACCTTGAAGCACTTGTGAGTACATTTTTAATCAATCGTGTGAATCGGTTTGATTTACATGGTAAAGAAGTATTGAAGACACAGGAAAAATTTTACTTAGCAGATCAAGGGATTCTTCATTCGATTCTTGGATATAATGATAGAAATATACCAGGTATATTAGAGAATATTGTATATAATGAATTAATATTTAGAGGTTACTCAGTAAATATTGGTAAGCTAAAGGACAAGGAAATTGATTTTGTTGCTTCTAAAGGGAACCATCGTGTTTATTTACAAGTGACTTATAAGATGGAAATTGAAAGCACAATTGAGAGAGAATTTGGTCCGTTAATAGCTATTGATGACCATTATCCTAAATATGTTATTTCAATGGACAATTTTTTCAGGGATAACATCGAGGGTGTAAGACATATGACACTTGCTCATTTTTTGACCACAGACAATTGGGAAAAATAGTGTTACTCTGTGTTAAGTTCTGCGACCTAGTCTCAGCACATAGGTAGACTATTGTGATGTGTAAATTATTCTAAAAGTGGACCCTTTTTTATGAAAAATGAAACGATAAGAGGGTCCGCTTTTTTATATTCAAATTATGATTGTGATGATTATTGGTGGTAAAATAGCTTGAATGAGTTCCAGCTTTCATAAATTGTAACTCAGATATTTACTAGCTGCCTGGTATTTGCCTTAGGGAATCCATAAAGATACTATTAATTAAATGGAAAACTAATGTGCTATTCCATGTATTTGATGATCATATTATTCCTAGTAGCATTTTCGACTTTATGTTAATTATGTCGAGGAATAATTTCTCAACTCTTCAAATATAGGAATAATGAACATGATTTTTAATGGTATTACATGTTCAGATGTATTATGATAGTACTTGTAGGAAGTGTATGCCTTAAGTTAGTATTTATAGTGCGGAAATAGATTAATTCTCTTATGAAGATAAAAATATTCAAGAGACATCTCATTAAGAGATTGAAAATGATACTATTATTGGGAGGTTATTTGTGTTAGATCAAATCAAATATGAAACAACTGTAAATGATTTAGCTCCATTCGGAAGCAGCGGTGGCTGTTTGGAGCTTTTAAAAATAACCGCTAACTAAAAGTTTCAAAGTCATTGTCTTGCTTTCTTTATATTGGTATTTTACAAGTAATTATAAAGGAGAACGACAATGAGTTTTATTAAAGATTATATTAAACTGAAGAATTTTATTATATTTTGGCTGGGGCAGTCTATTTCAAGACTAGGAAGTTCGATGACAAGCTTTGCCATTACAATATGGGCATTTGAAAGAACCGGCAGTGCGCTGACCCTTTCCATATCGGGCTTGCTCATTATGGCACCTAAAATGGTCTTAGGGGTTTTTGTTGGTCCCTTGATTGATAGGATGAATAAGAAGATAATCATACTTATTTCTGATATAGGCGCCGGCTTATGTACATTAACACTGTTTCTACTTTTACGAACGGATTCCCTTGAAATATGGCATATATATAGCCTGAACTTTATCAGTAGTATTTTGGGTTGTTTCCAATATCCTGCCAGTGATCTTGCTGTTAGCTTGACGGTTCCAAAGGAGTACTATATCAAGGCCAGTGGTATGCAGTCTTTTTCAAGTGGAACCATACAGATATTATCACCAATCCTGGCAGCATTACTGCTGGGAGTCGCTGACATGAGTCTTGTGATCCTATTTGATTTTGCTACCTTGGTCTTTGCCTGTACAACACTTGCTTTCCTGGTTGAGATACCCTTTGTTCGAAAAGCAAAAGGCCAGAGTTTTTGCTTGAGACGTTATCTGCTAGACTTGAAGACTGTATTTAGGTTCATATGGGATTCAGTCTTATTAAAGAAACTTTTGATATTCATGGCTTTAGTCAACCTTTTAGCAGGCTTGACTTATTTCAATATACTTTCTCCCATGATTCTAGCTCGATCGGCCTATGATGCAAGGGTATTAGGCTTTGTAAATGGGGCTATTGGACTAGGTGGTATTATTGGAGGCTTTTTAGTAATTTTTATGCCAACTATGAAAAGTAAGGCAAAGACCATGTTTATGTATGCAGGACTATCATTCTTTTTGGGTGACTTTCTCTTTGCCTTTGGTAATTCAATGTGGATATGGGGGATGGCAGGATTTCTTTCTAGCGTGTTTATACCACCCTTGATTGCAAATGAAAGTTATTTCTGGCGAACAATTATCCCCATAGAGATGCAGGGAAGTGCCTTTTCCTTAAAATATGCGATGAAGTCTGGTATGATTCCGATTGGTATGCTAATTGGTGGTATCTTGGCAGATTACGTCTTTGAACCTTTTATGATGGGGGAGTCAAACTACATGGCATTCATCTTAGGTAGTGGTAAAGGCACAGGCATGGCCTTGATGTTTTTAATCACAGGGATACTGGGGACCGGTCTTAGTATCAGGGGATTCTTTAACCATTCCTTACTAGAGGCAGAAGAAGAAATAGACCAAAATAATAGTCCAGGAAGCTCCTGTACTCAAGTAACATCATAAGATGTAACTAAAGGCAACCTTAATTGGTTGCCTTTGTCGTTTCAACATTTTACTTAATCAAAGAATAACAAGGGTTAATAATAATCTTAAGACTTAGGTAAGAGCAGGAAGTACTTATAAAAGGTAAACTACTTTTAAGTCTTTTGTATTGTTAAATCAAACATTTTTAAGCCATATATTTTCTACATACAATAGAAACTAAAACTACGGAAACTAGGGGGCTGTAACATCATAGAACACAGATTAAAAATGTATTAATAAGCCATATGAACATGGTGTATAGGCGAATGGATGGTATATTCTGTAAGAGGGATCATTTTACATCCTCGCAAATAATGAAAACTGAATAAAGAGTCTTTTATGATGACCTTAATCACTATGTTCTACCTTGGTGAAGTATCGGCTAGTTGAGATGGGGCATGATGGAGAGTAAAAGGACTTGCTTCAATTGAAGGTAATATGGTTACGATTAGAGGTACAAGTTCGCCATCGGAGGTTTGGGATGTTACTGGAAAAGGAGCGTATAACTTTGCAGGCAGTGCTTTGTATCAAGGCTTGTACACAAATTACAAGATTACTGGAAAATCGAGTTATGTAGTAACTGTAGAGAACAAAACAGATTATGACCTACACGTTAAAGTAAAGACTTTCTGGAAAACATTTTCACGAAAAAATATCAGCGAACAGTACTGTTACATATACAGTGACGGGTATGAAGGCAACAACAGAGGTATATATGTATTTTAATTACACGCCAAGTTGGTTTGAAGGGTCTATACAATAACAGTTAAGTCCTCAGATTTCTGAGGTCTTCTTTTTGGAAGAGAAAGGTGGTAATATGTCTACATCAAAACTCAAAACTGTAGCATTAATAACCATGATCATAGACCACATCGGATTATTTATCTTTGAGAATATTGTTATCTTTCGATGGGTTGGGAGAATCTCAGCACCGATTTTTTTATTTTGCTCTGTCATAGGCTATGACAAAACATCAAGTAAAAAAAGATATATGTTAAGGTTATACCTGGCCAGTATAATAATGAGTTGTATTCAAATACTGTTTTCCATAGATATGAACTTTTTCAGAACAATATTTATGTGTACTCTTGTATATTCTATTATTGATAAGTCAAATGAGACAGGTACAAAAAAAGGATATTTTCTGTTCCTACTCTATCAATCAGTAATTTTGGGATTACTCATTATTATTACAAGTACTACTAATATTCATGAAGACGTTATTATAAATGTTTTGACCTCTCTTACAGCCAGTGTTGTCAATCTAGAAGGTGGTTTACTATACTTATTTATTGGCATTATACTGTACTGTTATAGAAATGATAAGTTGAAGCAAGTTATAGGTATATTAAGCATTACTGGTTTCTATACGTTCTTAACAGGTTCAGATTTTTTAATCAGGGTCATAAATAAAATTTCTTTCTTGGGGTTTGACTTTGTTTCTGAATTCATCTTATTCTTTTTTGATAATATTATAGGGCTTCACCCTTTAAGTACAAGTAGCTCATTTTTTACCTTTAACTATCAATGGATGTTGATTGGATCTCTTCCTCTAATTCTATTATACTCAGGGAAAAAAGGTAAAACCAACAAATGGATGTTTTATGTTATTTATCCTGCTCACTTGATTTTATTAACCAGCCTCTCCTGATATAAGAAGTGACATGTAACTTGGCAAATCATTTGCAACTGATACAATTGCAAATCGAGGATTAGTAGTTCACGGTGAAGAAGGTCAGTATTATATTTGAGATCATCATGAGCTGATAATAGATAGAACGACTGCTAGAGGTAGAAGAAGAAAATAGACCAAAACAATAGTCCAGGAAGTTCCTGTACTCAAGCAACATCATAAGATGTAACTAATGCAACCTTAATCGGTTGCCTTTGTAGTATCAGGACACTATGATAAGTTCACTTTTAAATCATAGAATACCTATATAGACTTTGGCAATTGTTGTATACTGGCCTAGTGTATCAAAAATTTTGATAATACTAGGAGGAGTTCATATGGGTCAATACATCAAAGTGCTAAAACAACGTAACTTCATACTTGTCTTTTTAGGTCAAGCTATATCCAATCTTGGAAACGGTATAAACACCTTGGGTCTTACATGGTTTATATTAAATGCTAACGGTAATGTGTCTGATTTAGGACTTTTAATGATTACCATATTTTTACCGAACTTTATACTTGGACCAATTGCTGGAACAATTGTTGATCGAATGAACAAAAAACATGCTGTAGTTATAGGGGATATTGTAAGTGGTCTTCTATCACTACTTTTAATATCAGCGACAGAACTATGGATGGTCTATGTGCTTGTTTTTGGCTTGAACAGTGTAAGGGTGTTCTTCAATCCTGCGATGCGAAGTCTATTACCTGGTATTCTAGAAAAAGAATACTTGCTAGAAGCTAATGCATTATTTAGTATCAGTCACCGTATTTCCATGTTATTAGGACCAACATTAGGTGGTGTTCTAGTAGCCCTTGTGGGGGTAAAGGGTGTATTTCTATTAAATGGTGTCTCTTTCGTATTATCTGCTTTATCGGAGGCCTTTATTTGTTCTAGTACAAGTAAAAAAGTTGCTAAAAATAAACAGTCCTTAATAGCAGATATCAATGATTCTATGATTTACATCAAGGCAAATAAGGCCATTAAGTTTGTAATCATATTCTTCATACTGATTTCTATTACTGGTGGAAGTTGGAGTATACTATCGAAGGCCTATTTAACCATAGAGGCAAAGGTTACAGTTTACAGTTTTGGAGTGTATAGTTCATTACTTGGTGTTGGTTCCTTATTGGGCGCCCTCATTTTGGGTAAGATAGGAAGGCGGGTTAATCCAATTAAAATGATGTTATTCGCTGCTATTTTTTATCCCTTAGCCTATGGGGGATTGGGCTTTAGTATCAACCCAGTTTGGTTAGGCATTTGCTTTATTGTTGCTGGTGTGACATCATCCTTAATTAATGTTTCATATGACATATATTTACAATCAAATGTTGATAAAGATATGTTGGGCAGGGTATTTAGTTTAGACATGGCCTTCAGTGGTGTGATCATGTTAGTATCAGCCCAGGTAACGACTGTCATTGGAAATCATATATTACCTTCAGTCTTGCTTATTACCTATGCAGGAGTTTCAATTCTTATAGGAGCAGCTTGTACAGCTTATTATTGTAAGCACGAGCAATTGATTAACAAATCAACCACCAAGGATGAAAACAAACCTGCGGCTTAATTATCTAAATTACTTTGGTAATGTAGTTATGATCATAAGCTATATCTGAATACTCTTCTAATGCTGGTTACTTAAATGAAAAGCATATCTTGTCATATGAATCTGAAGCACTTTTTATAAGGGTTTCAGATTTTCTTGTGAGTCTAATAAAAGACTGAGTTAAGAAGGTAATTTCAGCAAGTTATCGGACCTACTTTTCTAGTAGTGACTTAGCGCTTAAAGCCAAATATATGCGAGTCAACATTATAAATATAATATTTATTTCAAAATAATGTTATCTTTATTAAGAACCCTTTAATTGGCTTGTGCAGAAATGTTAGTATAGGTATAGGTGACTACCTCTTGTATACATATATATAGGGGGAGTTGGATTTAAGATTTATGTATGAACAGATGAAAGAAATGAAGACAGAAATAAGTAAGATATTATACTAGGGGGAACAGTGAAGATTATTTTGGAGTATATTAAGAAGGTGAAGTTATATGTTTTGCTTTATTTTGCCTGTAAATTAGTTAATAGAGTATCAACCTTAGCCATAGCCTTATTAACAAAAGAAATTGTCGATAGTATTAGTTTGACAGAAAGTGTTAAAAGTTTAAACCATAACGGCATCTTGCTTGCCATGGCCATTATCATCTTTGTTGCTTCTATGGCTGCAGAATACTACTTTAAAAGTCTGGGAGAGTTTAGGGTAGAAATGCTGCTAAAAAATGAAATAATGGAGTCGCTAATAACTAAGAAGTATACCAGCGAGGAAAGTATAGGGGCAGTGATTCAAAGATTCACAACGGATATTAACAAATGTAAGACCCTGCTGGTGACAGCCTTTGTCGATATTTTAGTTGATGTGGTTTATGTGCTTGCCATTGTTCTACTAATGATACGAATGAACTTAATCCTGTCATCGGTATTACTGGTAATTTTCGGAGTGGTCTTTGTGATTAATAAATACTACCTTCCCCATATCAGTCAGTTAATGAATGACCTCTATGAAACTGAAGAGGAATACACATCACAAGTTGAGTTCGCCTATAATGGTGAAATCGGAATTAAATCATTTAATGCTCATTCCTACATAATTAAGAGAGTAGATTTAATAGTAGCAAGACTTGTCAAAACTAAGAAACGTATTGTTGTTATTGAAAGTCTTGTAGACTACTTCGGTATAACAGGCCTGATGAATTTAGTTCCAGTGGTTATTTATTGGTTTGGTGGTCAAATGGTATTTAAACAGGTTTTAACAGTTGGTGATCTTGTGGCCTTTAGCTTATTATTCTCTAAGATGTGGACCCCCATTGAGAGACTATTAGATGCACCTAAAAAGATTAAATTAAACAAGTTATCACTAAACAGGGTTAGGGAGATAACATCCTATGAGAAAATGACTGTTGGAAACCAGCTTTTATCCTTTGATCAACTGAAGATTGAGTCCCTGCAGAAGGCCTATGATGAAAAAGTTATATTTGATGACTTTGAGTTAGAAATCAATAAGGGTGACAAGCTATGGCTAAAGGGAACAAACGGCAAGGGTAAGAGTACCTTACTAAAAATAATGACCCAGTTAGAGAATTATCAATCTGGACGCATAACAATTAATGGGCAAGACCTCAGTGAATTAGATGAAATCTCAATAAGAGAGAAAAAACTCTATGTGCCTCAAGAGGCTTATGTATTTTCTAAGTTTACTGATGAAAACATATACCTGGACTTTGATCGTAAAGTGACATTTGATTCTCATATTCAGAAGAAAACAGAGTCTGATAGTTTTAGTATGGGGGAACGAAAGGTCATGCAAATCATGAGAAGTATTAATCTAGATGCTGATTTTTACATCTTTGATGAACCCCTAGCCTATGTCGATGAAGAATCTAAGGCCGTGATACTTGATTTAATCAAAACAAAGTTGAGTTCCAAGACACTGGTCATTGTCAGTCACGAGGACATAGTAATGGACGACCTTCAATCAGTTTATATATAAAGACTAAGATATCAGGTTTAAATAAAATGCAACCTGCTATCTTAGTCAATTATTTATTGCACCGTCAATCCTACAGTTTACTAAAGGGTATACTGTAGGATTTTGATAAAATAATTTAAAGGTTATGTAATACCAATGAGTGAGACTTGTAGGTATAATGGACTAGGATAGAAATGATGGGACCATATTCTTGATGCAGATAGGGTCATCTTCATGGATAATAACAGCATTTAAGAATAGTAAGAGTAAGGGGGTATTATGGAGGCGTTTGACATTTTAGATAGAGAAGGAAGTCCAACTGGTATAAGAGCCAGAAGAGGTGATGTGTTATCCAAGGGACAATACTACATGGGTGCGCATGCTTATATACATAATTCCAAGGGAGAATTTTTACTACAACAAAGATCAAAAAATAAGAATTTCTTACCCCTTGGATGGGACATACACATGGGACATGTGATGGCTGGGGAAACAAGCGAATCCGCCATCAAAAGAGAGATTTATGAGGAAATTGGTGTTAAAGTCCATCATGTATCCTTTTACAAGAGAATGGTTTGGGATAAATACAATCATATAATTGATGTTTATGTTCTTGAAGCAGATATTGACTTATCAAAACTAGTACTGGAAAAGTCAGAAGTAGAAGACGTCAAGTATGTTTCTAAAAATGAAATGATTGATTTGATCAGACAGATGGACTACCGGCCTGTTGATTATAGGCAGGCTATGGAATCATATGTAGAAGGCATTAGATAAAATCAGAATCCCATCTATTAGATAACAAGACACCAATGGTATAAACCGGTTGCAGACCTTCAAAAAAAGATAACCCCAATTAATTTATAGTATTAGTTGGGGTTTTTCATGTATTCATACCTAAAGGGGTCAAGTAGTGTTCAAGCACTTTGCCCCTCAATGGGCTTTAAATGTATCGTAGAGTGGTGGCTTAATTAAACCGATTGTTAAGAGTCTATACTGCCTCTCACTCCTTTTCTATACCTTATGTAGTTACCTAATAAGATGAGTCCATTACCAACTAGCAAGCTAATGGGCAGTGTAAGAGGATAACCAGTTAGTAGGTTACTTAGTAAAAATAGAAGGGTGATTATAAACCCAAGTGTACTTATTCTCAATGCCAGTTTTATTTTTTTTATTGTCATTTAAAGGTCTCCTATATGGTTGTATGCGGTCTTACTTTCTAGGCCATCAACTTAAGGTAAGGTGACCAGAGATTGGAAGTTTTACCAAGCATAATAATTATATAATGTATAGGGTGTGGAATCAATGGATGGCTGTAAGAAGAGAGTTGAATCATAAACTGAGATTGCATGAGAGGACTTAGTCTGAGAGTCAGTGACCTCCATAAGTCTGTTATTGGACAACTTATTAGTGCTTTTTCAGAGATATGGTCAATATTTACTGGAAATATGGAAAATGATAGCAAGTATAAGATACAATAATAAGAGATAGACCTTATCCTACTGGTAAGGGTGGTTTTATTCAACAAAGATATTGTTAGGGGGAAGGATGAAGTATATAGATCTTGCAAAAAAAGTGGCTACTGAAATGAGTCATGATAAAAATGTCCTAGCAGTTTTATTATATGGCTCTGTTGCTAGGGGGCATGATAACACTAATAGTGACATAGACTTACTTGTCTTAACCCAATCCTATCAATTGCAGAAACGACAAGCATATCGGGGAGAGGTTAGGATTGAGTTTTTAGAGATCCATGAGGACTTTCTTAAGGACTTTATAGAGAAAGAGGAAGTCCCCATTCTGAGAGCCTTGTCAGAAGGGATAGTGCTTGCGGGATGTGAGCCAAAGATGAAGGATTATATGTCTATGGCGCGAGAGAGACTGGACGCTAGTCCTAAAAATGAAAAACTAGACTCTCTTGACTATCAAACTTATAGCCGCTCTATACTCACTGAAGCCTATAAGGATCTTTTAGAAGCAGATACCCTAGTATTTAATTACATGTCTTCCAACTTAGTGACCAGCCTCATTCCACTCCTATATCATCAGTCTGGCCAGTGGTTAAAAAATAGTAGGCAGCTACTGCCTTACTTGAAGACCTTTAGACCAGATGCATACGGGTTAATTGCTAGCCTACTGGATCAAAGTCATAGCCTTACAGACAGGATAAGCTCTGCAGAAAAACTGGTCCTACTAGCCTTAGAGCCTTATGGGGGAATGTTAGACTGTGATTGTATAATATTTAGGAAAACAAACCTAGTACAGTAACCTATAAGATAGTAAGTAGTTTATCTGTCATGATTGAAAAGGAGATCAAATGAAAATTTCAAGACTTGTATATCTTATTGTCATTGTTAGTTTAGTTCTTGTTGCTTGTTCTAAGGACTATAAGTTGAAGACTGAGGAAACAAAGGAGTTTTCAGACCATCTAACAACCGCTTATGATTCAGTAAAAGAAACATACTTCACTTATAATATGTCTCAAATAGAATGCCACATAAGCCTCAATATTAAGAAAGACCAGGTTGCAAGAGACCAGCTAGAAGCTATGGTCCAGGAGGCAAAAAACTTCCTAGTAGATGAGCAAGTCTTCAGAGACCTCCTAGGGGTCTATAGGAATAAGTTTGATAAAGAAGGGGATAATACAGTAGATGGCCTCAAGGAGAAGTTTCCGGACCTGGCCATTATCATCCAGTTTGCAGATGGGGACTTAACATTTGAGTCAGAGTACTACCGATACGTGGAGGAGACAGATCAAACTGTGATCGATCAATATCAGACTTGGCGTGAGTTTGACCAATAAGTGAAGTCAAGTACTGGACAGGCTTGGGACCTGTCATTATTTTCAGACATTCGACACAATAGATAAGAAAGGGTTATACATGGATGGGATAGTCAAGTACATAGATGTTAACAAAGAGCAAGAACTAATGAAAAGGCCTGAGTTAGGCTGGATGTGGTTTGATGGCGTTCAACTGACGAGTAAGTCTTTAGAACCTTCCAAGGCAAAAGTGTCCACCCTAGTCACTTATTCTGAATCAGCCTTAATGGTGTTACTGAAATCAGACCAAAAAGAAATTGTACATAGGGACCGATCATACCAGAATGGGGATGGTTTTCATTTTGTCCTGGCCCATCCAAGGGAAGATAGTGAGAAAACAAGAGAGTTTTATGTGATTGGAATCAGTCCCTTAAGTGATGGCTGGCAGAGTAAGTTTATATGGTATAAAAACGTTGACCTTGCCATGACTGTACTTGAAAATACAAAGGTCGTTTACAAGCCCCATAATGGTGAACATCACTTCTTAGTAAGGATACCTTGGTCTGAGATTGAACCCTTTAAGGGCTATTTGACCAATCAGTTTGGCTTTAATATCAGTTACGTTCAGAATTTGTCAGATCATAAAATTTTTCATATGCTTAAAGAGGATGACCGCATACAATCTGAACAGTCTCCGAGGGCCTATTCGATATACAGCTTTGAGAAACCTTCTATCCCTGAAAACATGGAGGTCAACTGGAGGGTCAACAAGAAGCATTGCAATATAGGAGAGGACATATCTCTTGACCTGTGTTTAAACAGTCCTGTGGCTGACCTAGTTGACATAAGGATTAGCACAGGGGAAAGGCTTCTTGTAGAAGAAAGCTACATACTTAACGAGGGATGCACGATAAAAGAGTTGCTTATATCCACCCGTAACCTGTCTCAAGGTAAATATAAGTTAGAGTTTCATTTAAAGGGCAAGTCCGTAGAGAGGTGTGACCTTTTCGAGATCTTTGTATATAGTCATCATGTCTTGAATACTTTTGGAGAGGCAGTACATGATGATAGACTCCTTCAGAAGGATGATCTATTGCAGGTTGAAAGCATGGCTAGTCTGAAGTTTTATGATAAAAAGTTAAAAGAATCCTTATACAAGCTAAGACCTTATGAAAGCTTTGATAAGATTGATAGCTACTTCAATAAGATATCAGATGATTTTCAGAAAGTGAAAGACGGCAAACACCTCTTTGAAAGGGGAAGGTTCATCCAATATGGCCATGAAAGTGACATAGATCAAAGTCTAGAGCCTTATAGCCTTTATCTACCACAGTCAATAGAAGATATCACACAGGCATCCCTGCTTGTTTATCTACATGGAAGCGGTAGCGATGATACTTCCATTCGAAATAATTCCCTTATGAAAGAGTTGGCCGAAGACCATCAGATGATTCTACTTGCCCCCTTTGGAAGAGGAACATCAAACTTCTATTGTAGTCATGAATCTATGGAGGATGTTGTTGAGTTGACTAAAAAAGTATGTCAGATGTTTTCTATTAACCAAGACAAGGTTTTATTGAGCGGTTTCTCCATGGGTGGCTATGGGGTATATAGAGTATTTGACTATGCCCCAGAACTATACAAGGGACTTATTATTATGTCCGGACATCATAGTATTGGGCAAGCTTATGGAGGGCCTGACTACATGACAAAAATGGATACTTTCGCTGAAATTCCTATTATTATTTTTCATGGAGCAAGAGATTTAAATTGCGATTATGAGGAACACAAGTCCTTCATTGATTCCTTAAGCCCTATCAATCACAAGTGTCAAGTGTATGTGAAAACAGATGCAGGCCATTGTGGTCTTATCAAGGAATGGTATCAACCTCTGTCAAACTGGCTGGAGCTATACTTTGATGATATTAACAGATAAAAGCCTGTGCAACTAGAGGAGATAGGAGTGACTAAAAGATGATCTTTTAGTCACTCTTTTGCTGTCTAGGACTAAGATGTTTATTCTAAAAGAATAGGTGGTTGGAAATAAGGCTTTATTCAAACGGGAAATAATTAGTAATGTGTATAATACCTTGGGAGGAGGAAATAGATGATATTTTATAAAAGAAGCAAGGTGAACCATCAAAATAAATCTCAAAATGTCCTTCAGAAGTCACACGATCTTCAAGATTAGTCTTGAAGTGCAGAGAGCTATCGTACATGTTATAATAGATTGGAAGTATAAGGGGGTATTACAATGATTGACATAAGGGACAACTTTGAGAAAAGAAATATTGAATTCGAGTTTATTGAGAGTCGAGAAGACTTAATGGATAAAATCAAAATAGAGATATTGGCTTATGAGACCATAGGAATAGGCAATTCCCAAACTCTCAAGGCATTAGGTGTAAGCAGTCTAGCCTCAAGCCTAGGTAAGAAAGTATTTGATAAGACCCTTGCAAGAGATAAGAATGATATCAAGCGACTAAAGAAAGAAGCCTTAACAGCAGACTGCTATATTTCAAGCAGTAATGCTATCGCGAGGGAAGGTGTACTTGTCAATGTTGACCATAGTGGTAATAGGGTCGCTGCTATGACGTATGGACCAGAGAGAGTTCTGATCATAGTCGGTAGAAACAAGATAGTGGATGATGAGGCATCAGCCTTAAAACGAGCACTCAAGGTTTCTACACCATTGAATGCAAAACGCGCTTCAATTGAGTCCCCTTGTAGTTGTGGACTCGCATGTAACCAATGTAATCAGGCTGTAAGGGTTTGCAATTATATTTCAGTTATAAGAGGTCAACATGAAAAGGGGAGAATGAAGGTTTATGTTCTTGATGAGGACTTGGGCTATTAAAAGCTAGCAGATGGTTATAGGAAAAGATTAAAAAGGGCACGGGTATCACTAAAAAGTGAATGTCTGTGCCCTTTTCTTGTAGCATTATTCTGGTTTAATAAGCCTTTGGAGTATGGCCTCTCCTTGTAAGGCGACTGCTCCATACTTGAGTCATAATATCCTCTTAGACTCTTTTTACTTAATTTTATTGAGATGTGATAGGTGACACCACCTAGCAATGCGGATATCGGATTTTATATTGACGAAACCAAAACTACTGCTTATAATGAGTTTGTTGGGTTAAGGAACTACATAAAGATGTGGTTATAGAAGTCGTTTGTCAAGATGAGAGTTATAGAAAGGAGATGTATGATAAGGGGGTTATCATACTAAGGTAATATGAAGTATATAGAAATGGGTTATGGATGTGTATTAGAGAGAGTAAAAGACAACTTCAGCATTAATGATTTACTCAATGGAAGAGTATTTCTGATAACTGATGACAGTAAAATTGAAATGATAGAACAAGCAGTCATAAAGAAAAAAAATATTGATGAACTAAAAAAGGAGTTCGGTGATGCTTGGTGTGAGCTTGAGAAAGAACTTCAAAGTCAGTATTTAATTAAATACTCTGAAATTAGAGAAGAATACATAGATCAATGGAATTACGGCAGTAAATCACAGAAGAACAACGTATGGAGTAAGAGTACCCCCAGTATTCAGAGAGCGTACTTGCAGGTCAATAACAAATGCGACGAGAAGTGCTCATTTTGTGCTGAACCTAATCAATTTGAATGTTTATGCTGCAGCCTATCGAGTGGTGAAGTTACTGAGGATTCAGACATTGATTTTAACCAGTTAGGCAGAAATCTTGCAGATGTCAATTGCCGGGAAATATACTTTAGTGGAGGAGATCCCTTACTATCAGTAGAAAAGCTAGAAGGCATTATATCTTCTATGTCCAAGTATAAATTTAAGTATAGCATGGTCTTAAATCCAACCCATATTGGTAAACACATTGATTTCATAAAGAAGAATGACATTCAACTGTATATTCAAGTTGTACAAGATGGAGAGAACTATCTGAGTTCATTAAATAGGTTATTGGACGACCTAGATGGAAGAGAAGTATCCTACACGCTAATTATAAGGTGTCCCCTTGGAGCCGAGGTTCTCAATGATTTTGCAAGCAAAAATCGCCCCTATCAAGGCTTACTACCTGTATCTGAAAACAATAATAGGAATGACTACCTTGTTAATCATACTAATATTAGTCAGGCAGTGAATATTGATGTGAACTCAATAATTGACGAAGTGAATCTGTGTTTATACTCTAAAATATATGTTGATTTAGAGGGGAACATGTTTAATTGTAAGGCATACAATCTTGAGAAGGCTGGCCATGTTAAGGACTTTTACCACTCTATAGTAAAGATTGAGAAACATTGGGAAGACAAGGAATTAGATTATACTGCTTGTACAGAGTGTGGACTAAGACGAGTTTGCATCAGCTGTATATCGGCTAAGGGACAAGTCAAAGAGGAACTTATCTGTCAGTTTCAACATCAAGTGGTTTAACTTTTGAAGATGAAATGCATTATATATAAATAGTAAAAGAAAGAGAGGAGGGAAATATATGAATGAAGTTACTCCAAATGGTAGCATATTATGTCCAATAATTTGTGCAGCAGGATGCGCTGCGGGGTGTATTGGATGTATCGCAGATGGTCCTTTAATCATAGTTGATGCTGCGACTGCTGCACCAGCTGCAGCTTCAGCAATGGGATCATCATTCTCAGCGTAAAGATAAATATGATAATAGATAGAGAAAGGAGCAAGTTATGAAGGAAATAGGAACTACAGGTATTATGTGTGGCGTTATTTGTGTAGGAGGTTGTGCAATTGGTTGTGCAGCATGCTTAGCAGACGGTCCTATCGTCGTAGCTGATGCAGTTACAGGCGGAACGGCATATAGTGCAGCTGCTTATTCTAGTATTGCTGCCTAAGAATTTCAATTAAGAAGGTTACATAGTATAGAATGTATTTCATCTGTTTCTTTATTATGTAGTATATAAAGGAGGCTGAATGCTTAAGTCATATGTATTAAGATTCCGCAGTGGGATTATTGTTTTATTTACAATGCTGGTTGTGCTTTCTCTTGTGGCTGTACTGCCAGGATTGTTGATCTCGAGTATCATTGACAAGGGATTTGTCTCTCAGGATTATAGTTTGATATTAAAGCTATCGTTTTATCTTGCATGTGTATATATTTTTAAGGCAGTGTTTTCTTATATATCAAATATCAGCTTTGTAAGTACGAGTCAAAAAGTGATTTATGAGATCAGAAAGGATGTTTATACACGCTTATTCAAGATACCAATTGAATTTTTTAATGAAAATGAAAGTGGATATATCTTATCCAGAATAGGTGAGACAAACAATATTAGTCATTTTTTCACACCACAAACCTTTAAGGTCGTTATAAGTGTGTTCGAATTGATTATCTTCTTTGTTTACCTTTCATCTATTAACATAAAAATCACATTGATCATGGCGATTCCGATGCCCCTCTTCTTTTTGATATCCTATCAAATCATGAAACCATTTTTCTCTGTTACCAAAGAAACAATGGAAAAGGGAGCAAATTTTCAAGGGAAGGTCACTGAGACCCTCCAAGGTATGGAGGAAATTAAGAATCAATCCCTAGAAGAGACTGAAAATGAGAAGATTAAGGGCTATAACAAGGAGTTCATGAATCTTTCAATCAAACAATCTATCATTATGACATTTGGAACTGAAGGGTTACAACTTTTAAACTTACTTATCTATGTTCTCTTGTATATCGTTTCAGGCTATTTTTATATTGTGGATGGTAATTTGTCAATTGGTAATTTTTTAGTTTTTAATATGTATATAGGTAAGTTATATGCACCCCTAATACACTTATCAACCTCTTACATTACTATTCAACCAGCCATTTTGAGTCTTAGAAGAGTGAAGGAGTTCTTTTATCACAGCGACATAACTTCAGATGAAGGTCTTGATCAAGTTAAAACAATTGAAAGTCTTGAAGTTAAAGACTTATCATACACCTACAAGGGTGAACCGACACCTGTATTTACTGACATCAACTTTAGGGTTAATAAGGGGGATACGGTATTGATTAAGGGGGCAAATGGTTCTGGTAAGACGACCTTGGTCAAGCTTATGTTAAAAATACTAGATTCATACACTGGAGAAATAACTGTTAATGGTCATGATCTGAAGTGTTTGGATTCAACAAGCCTTAAGAAGGAGATAGGGATTGTTTCGCAAAAGACTTTTTTATTCAATGAAAGCATTCGGGATAACATCGTCTGTAATAAGAAAGACTATGACAGAGAAGGGTATGAAGAAGTAGTAAAAGCCTTAGGTCTCGATGACTTGTATGAGGACTTACAGTATGGGGATCTTACAATTATTGGCGAAAACGGCGTTAAGCTATCAGGGGGACAAATTCAAAAAATATCAATTGCAAGAGCTCTGATAAAGAATCCCGACATGATTATTTTCGATGAGGCAACTTCAAACATTGACAAGACATCGAAAAAAGTCTTCAAAGATATTATACAGAATCAGTTAAGGGATCAGCTTGTGCTTATCATTGATCACACATCGGACTTTGATGATGTGGCTAGTCGAATTATTGATTTAGACAAGGCTTAATATACGATGCAGTTTGGTACTAGAATTATAGTAGAAGTTCAGAAGTAAGTGAAATAAGGGCCTGAAATAAATAGATGTATGGTCTATAAAAGCTTATTACTAATTGGGAATGAAGGGAGAAAATGGGTGAAGTTATTAAGTTTCAAATCGCAAAGCGGTGTCCAATATATATACAATGATGATACCGGGCTGATTTTTAAGAGTAATCCTTTGTTAGAGAATATGCTAATGGATTCTAAGGAAGAGATCGATGCATTAAAAAAAGAGTATTCAAGTTATGAGTATGATTATTACGATCGTTTTACAAGCAAAGTAAAGTCTCTAATCAGTCAGAGTCGTCAGAGCGGGAATCTTGAGTTTTCTGAAGCTGATATAGAGGACTATCAGGATAAATATGGATTCACTGAACTTGTATTTAAGATGACTGGAAAGTGTAATTTAAGGTGTAAGTATTGCTTCTATTCTGACCATTATTCAGAGACTGTGACTTATGACGACGGTGAGATGACCTTGGATACAGGTATCAAGGCGATTGACATTTTTATGAAGCATTTTATAGTTGGAAATAAAAGATACCCAGAGAAACAACCTATATTTGCTTTTTATGGCGGAGAACCATTGATGAATAATGATGTTCTGGTTGGTTTATGTAATTATATTACAGACAATTATTCAGCTTATAAACCACAGTTTACAATCACGACAAATGGTCTGTTACTCAGTAAAAAAGAAATCTGTGATTTCCTTATAGAGAAGAACTTCTGGATTTGTATTAGTATTGATGGTAATAAAGAAGAGCATGATAGAAACAGAATAGACTTGAATGGTGAGGGGAGTTTTGATGGAATCATTAGAGCCATTGATGAAAATCTGAAAGGCTACTCAGATATCTATGCCATAGCTTGTTATGACTTTGGAACAAACTTCTCGAATGTAGAAGAATTTTTTAAGACTCATAATATACCAATGATTAGATATTCTGCCATAAATTCTGAGGACACAACATACTATGATCAATTTAGTGAAGAGGAGAGACATACTTACTTTAAAAGAATGAATGAGATTATGGTAAAGTACAAGGAAGATGCCTCTAATAACAGACCGATTTCAGGTTACATTAATTATTTAGCTGGTCAAACATTATTTCAAGTCTATGACAGAGGTAAGTTTGTAAAAGCGAGCGGTTTTTTTGATCATCATACAAGAACCTGTATACCTGGACAAAAAATATACGTTGATACTGACGGGAGTTTTCATGCTTGCGAAAAAATTAATCCTAATTTTGAAATAGGTAATGTTAAAGAAGGGGTTGATTACAAGAAAATCAAAAGAATCGTGAAGGATTATAATCATTCGGTTCTTAGTAAATGTAAGACCTGTACAATCTCACGGATATGCAATACTTGTTATGTGAATGCTTCAAAGGACTCTGATTTCATAATTAAGTCTGATGAGTGTAACATGAAAATTCTATCGGCAAAAGAAACACTGAGAAATGTTGTTGATATTGAAGAGAAAAATCCTGTTTTCTTTGAAAAGAAGTTCATAAAAAAGACATATGATTCTCAGTTTAAGATGACTTATTAAAGAATCTTTTGGAAAACTTTTGTAAAAGTGGTATATTGTTTGTGGAGGAACAAACAATGGATAAAAATTATGGTAGCAAGATAAAAGAGGCAAGAAAAAAACTAGGTTTAATACAGGCTGATTTGGCGAGTATCAACCTTTCTAGAACAAATATTAGTGATATTGAGAAGGGAAAGGCAAAACTTGTACCCTCTAAGGGACTCTTAATCTATGAGGTGCTTGTTGTAAAATCAGTTGAAAAAAAAATAAGGATTAGTCTGGAGTTTGATGATCTGCTTTCAACTAATACTAAGTATGTGCAACTTAAAAAGGCATATGATCTTATTCTTGATTTAAGACTGCAAGATGGAGATACTGCTATCATAAACCCTTTTGAAATAGAGAAATATAGGATATTTGCGATTAGAAGTAATATCGGATTGCTTAAATATTTTTTACTGATGGAACTATCAAATCTTGAAAAGACGGATATTCAAAATAGAATTAAGCTCTTGACCAATACGCTAGACTACTTGCGATGGGAAAGATTTTCTGACATTCAAGAAAAGTATGATGTTGTTTTAAATGCCCTCACCATAGATGCCTACAAGGAGAGAAAACTAGATGAACTCATTATGTATTATGAGTTTCAAAAGGATAACCTACTTGAACTTGGGAAGGCTGTGTCACCAAGGGTATACTATAATCTGTACTTATTCTATGAAGAAAGCTGTCACTATAAGGAAGCCTTATTCAATATTGAGATTTACCTTAGTCAACGCTCTATATTAAGTATAGAGGATTATTACAGTGCATTAATTGCGAAAGCAAGACTGTTTACCAAGCAGAAGATGTATAAAAAGGGCATTGAGCTCTATGAAGACTTGTTAAGTGAGTTAAATGACACCCGTATGGTTTCAAAAAAATCCATTATTCTAAGTAATTTAATTTATAACATACCTAAGTTAGACACGGCTTATTCAATGGAGACTTATAAAGGCTACATGGATACCTTGAGAGCGTTAGTCTCTGATGTAATTAATCAGAAGGTTATGCCAGCGCATATGTATGCTAATTTATCTATTGGATATAACTATATTGGTGATTATGAAGCGTCAAGGGAGTATTGTGTATCTGCTATTGAGCTGGCTGAAAATAACAGTCAGAAAGTTGAGATTTTATTTGACTTATTTGACAATATTAAAAATGTTAAGCTAGATAACTTGTTTATTAGGACTCTGGTTTCGATTAATGAAGCCGTCCTAAATGAAAAAATAAGAAGAGACCTCTTTGTACTATTACTAAGAGTTCAAAAGCAACTGTTATTGGATGATAATAAAGAACTGGTTAATATACTGGAGAATTATATTAACGATTTGGGAGGAAAAAATGAAGAGACTTAAAAAAACATTAACTGTGATATTTATTTTACTAATGATGCTTACCACAACGGCATTTTGCAATGATGAATCAGAAGGTCCAAAAGTTAAAAAGCCGACAACCAATACGAATACTTGTATAACCATTTTAGAGTAAGGACTCTTGTTTTACTTGTTGCTTTGATGGTTGACTATTTCATAGTAGGCCAAGAGCTAATAGCATATATAGGAGACATTAAAAGGATTGAGTCGTGAATCAAGGGAGACTAAGGGTGAAGATAAAAGCACTGTATAAGGCTGATTTGAGATTCGAAGATTGTCCAGTATTTGAATTGGAAGCTTCAAGTTTAGACTTTGTCATGGTCAAGGACAGGGACATGCGGTATAGTTATCATGCTGTCATCACAGATCCGAATTTTATAGTATTTACAGGTAAAGGGGCATCCTTCACAGAGATGTCAAAGAGAAAGTTAAAAGGGTATATAAAACAATTGAAAAAAGAGAAGCCTAGACTTTAGTTGAAAAGTCTAGGCTTTTTTAGTCTTATAATGGCTGATGATTTCATTGACTGTCGCTGAAACCGATACATATAAGTTGTCGATAGAGGGTTGAGATACCAAAGACCCAATCAGGCAGATATTGCTGGTTTTTTGCCTGTCCTTGATATTCTTGTAGAAGTCCTGGCTTAGATTATGTTTCTTGAGGTGGGGGAAGATATACCACTGTTTGACTGTAATCATGTGCTTGATATCAATCCCCAGGTTTCTTATATCGTCTGTCATGCCATCGATGATCTCTTTTTCCACATGGCCATAAGCATAGGCTACCAGGGTCGTGCGCTTACCCTGCATGGAAGGATAGAAAAACTGTAACTTACCCGGTTTACCAAGGTTGGCCTTGAAGTAGGTTGTGGCTAAGTTCTTGCTGGTAACCTCATAGGCGCAGGCAATAAAAGCATTGGTTTCAATCTTTTCCATGAGCTGGTTGTAAAGTTGGTCCTTGATGACATTCTTAGGTAACTTAGTGGTTATAAGGACCTTGTCAAAGTAGTCAGAGCCATATGATGACTCCACTTTAACCTTATCATAGGTGACTTCTACATTTCTTACTTCTAAGGCATACCTGATATCTGTAATGTTGAGACTTAACTTCTTGATAAGTTCAGACATGCCCTTGTCTATAGACAGGAGTCTGTCCCCATGAATAAAGGCATTTAAGATATTCAAGTTAAAGGCCTTAAAGACATAATAGGCTTGGATATCTTCTAGGTTACCAAAGCCAAATGAAGACAAGAAAGGGAAAATAAACTGACGTATAGACTTGAGATTATGCCTGTTGACAAACTCGTTAAAGGATATCATCAGATTCATGGGAATATAACCAAAATTGGGGTCGTCTAGGTGGGCTTGATAGGGTCTGAGAATTTCCTCTAGGCGGGTGAGTTCCTCCATAAGAGAGGCGACCTCCTTGGGGGACATGAGCTCCACTGTGTTGTAGCTTTCATCCACATAGGTCTTATATAAAAAATGTTGCCTGTAGTCCACCTTAAGGTCAATGAGAAGCTTCTTAATACGGTTTGAAAAGGAGAAGATGGTGCCCAACTCCGTAAACACATCCTTGCTAACAATGGTTCTGCAGTGACCGCCAATATAGTCATTCTTTTCATAGATGGTCACTTCTATGCCTTCTTTTTCCAACAAGTAAGCTGCTAACATGCCGCTAAATCCAGCTCCAATGACTGCTACTCTCATAAATCCACCTTGCCTAATATTTTCTATCGGTATATGCCCATATGGGCAGGATACGTTTGGTGTTGGTCAAACGGTTGTGGTAGTCCACAGGGGTGTACCACTCTTGACCATACTTGCGTTTGAAGTTGATATTGTATTTCCTCACAAAATTCTGAAAGTCCATCTTAATGTCCACATAGGACTTGTTTGATTGGATCAGAGTCATTAAGACACTCATACACTCTTCGACATATCCTGACCTTAAGTCCATGACCTGGTCGTGATCTTGGTAGTCCTTGAGAAAGTGAACTTTCGCTTCAAAGCCGTGATTATGAAGGGTCTTATAAAGCTTGGACCGGGATATACTCTCAGCATTTTTTAAGATTTTTCTGTCTTCGAAAAGACAAATATAGTTGATTTTCAGGTTAAGGCTCCTAGCAACAGACAAGGCTGTAGAGGTTAGGAGGTCTTCAAAGTTACTATATGAGACCTTGTTGTAGAGTCTTGTACAAGCTATTTTACTTTTTAGATCAAATAAATTATAACCATAAATATGACCTAAGTGGCTATAATAACCATAGTCTGTGATCCAGAATATCCAACATTCACCACTTTTTAATTGAAAAAGTCTGGGAATCTTAGAAGGTTGAGGAGGCTCATCAACCTTGGAATACTTAATTCGACTGGCTCTTTTAGATAGGTCCTTCCGTCTAAGGACATTAAAGACTGCAGATTCACTGACATCATGGCCCAGCTCATCCAAGAGGTACTTTAAAGCCTTTGGACCATAGGTTGGGTAGGTTTTAACGAGTTCTAGAATAATAACCTCTACCTGACTACTGGTCTTATTGGGGGGACTAAAGGTACGCTTTTTATCGTCCAAGCCATCAATCCCCTGAGACTTGAACCGTTTCAGCCACCGGTAGTAGAGGGTCCTAGAAATACCATACTTACGGCAGGTTTCACTGACCCCATCTCGCATGCCTTCTGAGATAATTTTAAATCGGTTTTCCTTGTCCATCTGCTTCCCCCTTGTATAACTAGTGTATAGTTTAATTTAATTTTAGGCAAGCTTAATATGCTTGTAAAAAAATATTACTTTGGATAAGTGTTTACAGACATGTCTTCAACTCAGGCATTAGACATATGATAGAATGTGATTTTGAGAGGCTTATAAGCGTAATTGTCAGAATAATCGCATTATTAGTTCTTCGATTGGGTGTGTACACACCAAACTAAAGTAATTTATTAAGAAAATATAAAGACTTTGGGGATTTGATGGTAAAAATTTATAGTGATAAACTTCTCTTATAGAAGATAATGGAGGGGTTTTATGGGACAATTAAAAACTTATACGATTAAAAAGAACATTCATGAAGACAATGAAAAAGTAGCATCTGCAACTCGAGAGGCCTTAAGGGACCAGAAGACATTCTTAATTAATATCATGTCCTCACCAGGTTCTGGCAAGACCACAACTCTGGTGTCTACCATCCAGGCCTTAAAAGCAGACCTAAGCATAGGGGTCATGGAGGCTGATGTAGATTCTGATGTGGATGCTAGGACAGTACAAGCTGCAGGGGCCAAGGCCATACAGCTCCATACAGGGGGCCTATGTCACTTGGATGCTACAATGACCAAGCAGGGCCTGGACCAACTAGGGGTAGACGATTTGGACCTTGTCTTTCTAGAGAATATCGGTAACCTTATATGTCCTGCTGGATATGATACAGGGGCTATGAAGAATGTAGCCATACTCAGTGTACCAGAAGGGGATGATAAGCCTCTCAAGTATCCGAAGATTTTCTGCAAGGTAGATGTTTTAATTGTTAATAAGATTGATGCCATAGAACACTTCGACTTTAATATGGACTTGCTTGAGGAAAGAGTAAGAAAGCTCAACAAGGATATCATCATATTCCCAATCTCAGCCAAGACCAGTGAAGGTGTTGAGGCTTGGGCCAATTGGATCAGACAAGAAGTGAAGGGGGACCACTAAGATGGGGAAAAAAGATCAAAAAACAGATTTTAAGACAGAGAATAGATTTAAGTTTGCCTTAACCTGGGCAGATGTAGATGGGAGAGACTATAGAGAGGATATCCTGGCCCTGGCCAATAAAATCGGAAGAACCAAGGCCGGCTCTTCAAGAGAAGCCATTCCCTTTGGTCCAGAGTACTATGCCCTGGCCCCTATCTTGGATGCCTACCAGACCAAAATTGCCATGTATTTGAAGTTTCGTGAAAAGGTGAGTGCAGATGATGTTGTTGCTGCTTCAGGCGAACCCTATGACAAGGTAAAAAAAGCCCTGGACCATATTGCTTGGGCAGGCGTTGCCTTTGTGAATACAGTTGAGGGTGTGGATATGTACTGGCAGGACATCTTTGTGCCAGGTCATCTTGAAATGATCAACAACAATAAGGAGCTTGTAGCCAAGCACCCTGAAGTAGCAGAAGCCTTTTACTATTTCGGAACAAAAAAGGGCCCTATGGCAGCGGGCATAATGCCAATTGGTGCTGGTCCCATGCGGGTGTTACCCATAGAGAGAGCCATAGACGGCAACTCCAAGAGGGTCTCTTATGAAGAAATATCCAAACACTTGAATGAGGCCAGTGTCTTTTCTGTGTCAGATTGCTCATGTAGGACATCAAGGGAGGCCATGGGTGAGGGGTGTGGTCACCTGAAAGAAGAAATGTGCATCCAGCTAGACCATGCAGCAGAATACTACATCAAGACTGGACGTGGTCGAGAAATCTCTAGAGAAGAAGCCTTTGATATCATTAAAAGGGCAGAAGACAATGGCCTCATGCATTCAGTTCCTAACCTTGATGAGCCTGGCCATACCCATGCTATTTGCAACTGCTGTGGTTGTGGATGTTATGCCATGAGATTGGCCAATGAATATGTTAATGGAGATATTGTAAGGTCTAACTATACTTCTGAGGTTGATGAAGACAAGTGTGTGGCCTGTGGCGAGTGTGTGGATGTCTGTCCAACCAACGCCTTAAGACTGGGTCAGAAACTTTGCAGCAAGGAAGCCATAGATGAAACCATGACCAAGGTAACGCCAAGAAATACAGAATGGACAGAGGACAAGTGGAATACAGACTACAGGGTCAACAGGAAGAATACCCTAGATTCGGGAACGGCCCCTTGTATCACCAAGTGTCCTGCCCATATTCCAGTACAGGGGTATTTAAAGCTGGCTTCACAGGGCAAGTATAGAGAGGCCCTGGAATTGATTAAGAAGCACAATCCTCTTCCGGCGGTCTGTGGTCGTATTTGTCCTAAGTTATGTGAGGAAGATTGTACCAGGGGGGACATTGATGAGGCTGTAGCTGTAGATGATATTAAGAAATTCATAGCAGAGCAAGATCTCAACCAGGACCACCGCTACATGCCGAGAATCAGACACGACTATAGTGACAAGAAGATTGCTATTATTGGTGGTGGCCCATCTGGCTTGACCTGTGCTTATGATTTGGCTTTGGATGGCTATGACATCACCTTGTTTGAAAAGCAAGAGAGACTTGGGGGCATGTTAACCCTGGGGATTCCTTCTTATAGACTAGAAAAAAATGTTATTGATGCAGAGATAGATGTATTAAGAGACATGGGCGTCAAGTTTGAAGTTGGGGTCGAAGTCGGTAAGGATCTTTCTATTCAAGACTTAAGAGACAAGGGCTTTAAGGCCTTCTACTTAGCCATTGGTGCCCATAGTGGTCGTATGTTAGGTCTAGAGGGAGAAGATGCTCATGAAGTCCTTACAGGTGTGGACTTCTTAAGGGATATTAACCTTGGGCAGACCACAGCCGTTAAGGGACGCGTGCTTGTCATTGGTGGGGGTAATGTTGCTATTGATGTTGCCAGAACAGCCGTTAGGCTAAAAGAAGTTTCTCAAACGGATATCTATTGTTTAGAAGCCAGAGACATGATGCCTGCCCATGACGAAGAAATCGAAGAAGCCTTAGATGAAGAAATCGCTATTAACAACTCATATGGACCAAGAAAAATCATAAAAGAGAATGGCCAAGTCAAGGGGGTTGTCTTCAGCAAGTGTTTATCTTTATTTGACCAAGAGGGTCGATTTAATCCTCAATTTGACGACCAGGACCAAAAAGTGGTGGACTGTGATTATGTACTCCTATCTGTAGGTCAAACCTTCGATTACGGTAGTCTCTTAGAGGGAGAGGATGTTAAGTTGACACCTAGACAGACCATTGAGGTGGATCCTGTTACCCTCCAGTCTTCAAAAGAGGACATATTTGCAGGGGGAGATGTCGCCTCTGGTCCTAAGTTGGCCATAGACGCCATTGCTGCTGGTAAGGAAGCTGCAGTTTCCCTTCATAGATTTGTTCAACATGGTCAATCCCTTGTTTATGGTCGAGACAACCATTCTTATAAGGTATTTGACAAGGATAATTTAAGGGATATAGAGAGCTATGACCAGACCAAGCGTCAGAAGATCGAGCACGTGGATGGGAAAAAATCAAATAAGACCTTTAAAGACCTAAGGGGCATCTTAACAGAGGAGCAAATTAAGAAGGAAACAGCTAGATGTTTAGGGTGTGGGGCAACAAAGACCGACGAGTACCTGTGTGTTGGCTGTGGGGCTTGTACCCTCAAGTGTAAGTTTGATGCCATTGCCTTGAAGAGAGTACATGACCAAAAGGGCTATGCTATCGAAGACCTGCCTAAGGCTGTCCTCAAAAAAGCTGTGACTAGAAAGTTAGCCATTACAGCTAATAAACTCAACCCCTTTACTGAGACCCGCTAGAAATGAGGTAGAAACATGCATGAATTAGGTATTGTATATGAGGTCATCAAGATCGTTGATAATTTTGTGGTTGAAAACCACCTGAGTCGAGTTGAAAAGATTGTACTTGAAATCGGTCAGCTGTCTCAGGCCATTCCAAGGTTTATTGAAGAGTGTTACCCTGCAGCTGTGGACCAAACAGCCTACGAAGAGACCCAATTAGAGATTATCACCGTGCCAGCCATGGCTGAGTGTCGAAATTGCCAAGAAATCTACAATATTATAGAGCACAGAAAAATTTGCCCCAAGTGCGGGGCAGAGGACTTTATCTTGGTCTCAGGAGAGGAATTTAACATCAAAGAGGTTGTTGCCTGTTAATAGAAAAGGAGTTAAAAATGGGATTGTTTTTTGATAATATGACCCTAGTCAGTTTGTTTGGATTCATTTTGTTTGTTGCAGTCTGGGTAGCCATAAATGAGGCTACCAGGCGGTCAAAAGTCGTATCGATAGGTGTCTTTTGTGTATTACCTGTGGTTCTGGCTATTTTAGTCTACATGGGCATTCTAGGTTCCCCAACAGGTAGAACCTGGTTTGGATGGGTTAAGGTTGTTTCAGCCTTGATTGGCGTGTATGGCTTTATGCTGATTCGCTATACAGGACTTGGCAATAAGAAATTCGCTGCTTACTTCCCAGTGACCATCTTGTCACTGAACATAGCGGAAGCAGTTTACAGGGAGTTCGAAGTATTCCTTCAATACAAGGAGATGGTAACCGATGCATCAGGTGTTGTGATGATGGGAGGCTACTGGAATATTTTAAATGCCCTTGCAGGGATTTTAACTATTGTGACCCTAACTGGTTTTGTGGGCATTAGGGTATCTAGAGATAAGTTTCAAGATATGGTGTGGCCAGATATGACCTGGATGTACATCTTTGGTTATACCCTGTGGAACTTTGCTTATGTTTACAACTGTATCTCAACTCGGTCGATGTATGCTGGTTTTGGTATATTAATAGCAGCCCTCATCGCAGAGTATGGGTCAAAGAGAGGGGTATGGCTTCAACATAGGGCACAAATCCTATCAATCTATGCCATGTTTTCTCTTACCATTGACTATCAAGCAAGTCCCCTATTCCAGGTAGTGCCTGTGTACAAGGAAAGCATGTGGGCCTTTATAAGTATTGTGTCTCTGGCATTTAATCTAGGTGTCTTTGCCTATATGGTATACCTAATGGCTAAAGACAAGAAGAACCCTCTCAAGACTGAGATTTATACTAAGACGGCTTATTATAAGAAAACACTGGCAGCCAATAACTTATAAGACTGAGGTTATAGACAAGTCAGTAAAAGATAAGAAGACCTATGAACTGACCCCCTAATAGTTAGACTAAATTCTAATTTAAAGGAGGTCAGTTTTATTATGGATAAACATTGTTTTGAAATGATGCTAAAAGTGGGTACAATAAAACTTAGCAGAAGTATTTCATTGTTCATCGATTATCAACCGTTGTTTTAGTAGATCCAATTCTAGTCTTAAAATGAGGAGAACTTGTAGAATCAGAGATCCGCAGGGACCTTATGGACTTGAGCACTATTGCTTTAAGCTCTATAGTCATCAAAAATTATAGTCATGTCCTATATTCAAATAGATTTGCATATAGCCAGCTAAGAAGAGAAAGAAAAGTGATTTGTGTGTAATGAGATTGACATACTCTTAAACCTTTCTAGGTGGTATAATTTTTCTAGGAGGTGCGACAGTTCGGTGTCGTGTGTATAGCAGGTGGGAGTCCTGCCTAGTAAGATTTAGCCAATCGCTAGTATCTAGGCTTTGGAGCCGAAGCCGTGAGGTTAGGTTTAAGCGTAAGTCGGAGATTA
>Ga0209379_10000187_pt1 | contig 69788 bp, 69 predicted proteins | sample tdDd001_FD_187124 | JGI IMG/M metagenome (GOLD analysis project Ga0209379, IMG submission 187124) | Marine sediment microbial communities from the Atlantic coast under amendment with organic carbon and nitrate - tdDd00.1 (SPAdes)... | ecosystem: Environmental > Aquatic > Marine > Coastal >... | reverse complement strand
TAAAACTCATAGACATGTGTGTACATGAGGTGGGATTACTGTCAAGCGGCAAAGTCGCTTGGTAAAAGTTATCATGAGCCGTATACGGAAAACGTACGTACGGTTCTGTGAGAGCAAAAAGAACTGGGATTAATTACCCCAGTTCTTTAGCTACTCGATTTATTCTGTGTAATGAATCCTGTTTTTCCCCAAGGCTTTGGCCCTATAGAGACAGTCATCAGCGGATTTAATAAGGGCATCAACACCATGTCCATGGCCTTGAGCCAAGCCTATGCTAATGGAAACAGGTTGGTTGATGTCCTGGAAGGCATGGTCATAGACCTGAGACCGTATTTGGTCCATGAGGGTCCAGGCCTGGTTGATGGATAGGTCTTGGGTGATGATGATGAACTCCTCACCACCATAGCGGCCAACGAGGTCACTAGGACTCACCCTTGATTCCATAATCTGAGCTACAAGTCGGATGACCTGGTCACCTGCCTGGTGGCCATAGGTATCGTTGATGGACTTGAAGTCATCGATATCCACTAGGGCAAGGGTGACCTGGTTTAAATCATGGTCTGGCAGCTCATTTAAGTAGTCATAGATATAAGCGTGATTATACAAGCCAGTCATGCTGTCACGCTTGGTCATTTCCTCTAGGATATGGGTTCTTTCCCTGACCTTGGCGTCTAGTTGTTGGTTAAGCTCGACCAATTCCTCCTGGCGGATGCGCATGTAATGAGACCGCTGCAGGGCTGACAGGAGCTTGTATAGGATCAGTGACAGGCTAAAGACTGTAATAAGAGACAAGAGGGCATAAGCATAGACCCTTTTATAGACCTCACTCTTTTTTTGGCTGACAACTAGATAGAGTTCATTTTCTATTAAATTAGGATCAAGGTTGATTTTTTTTCCGTAGTAGTACTTCTTACTTTGGTAGAGGTCAGCTTCAAAAAATGACTTGCCCTGGTCAATTAAGTGTCTTATAGTGGCAGCAATTTCGTGTGTCTTGGTGTCATGGCTCAATATGAAATCCCGTTCTTTATGGGCGATGGTTTGGTCGGATGAGTCGATTAAGAACATATAACCACTTTCCTTCATATTGACATGGTCAACAAAGAGTTCTGTGATATAGTTCATTTTGGGTGACACCAGGGAAGCGCCGATAATCTGACCATCAACAATAATGGGGGCACTTATCACAAATATCGGATTACCCCGAGTGATACTATGGTAGATTTCGCTGATATAGTAGGGCTTACCCTCAAAAACCTCTTGGATATAAGAATAGGTTGGTCCTGCTCGACCGATGGTGGTTCCCTGGGCAGTATCCACTAAAAACTCTCCATTATCAACCAGGACAACCTGGTCATTCACCCTAACCTCAATAGGCTGGTCTGTCCTAATAGCGATTGGAAGATTCTCGTAATAGGGATATTTTTCTTGAAGAGACTTCAAGTAATCCACCGCTTCAGCTTGTAGCTGAGGATTGGAAGGGTCTTGACAAAGCCTAATAATATGATCATTTTCAGCGATGGCCTGGGTCATGTGGACTTGGTCATTTAACCAGAGTTCAAATATATTGCTTGTCTGGGTAACAATCAAATCAGAACTTTGGATGAACTCGTTCTTATTAAAGATACTAAAACGTATGATAGATCCTATAGAGGCCAGAAATAGGAGGCCAGCTATTAGGATGAAGGCTAATCGATTCTTTCTCATTGTTATCTCCTTATCTATTTATTATAGCAGAAGACAAGGCTTAGGCCAGGATAAACAAAAAAAAACTACCCTTATGGGTAGTTTAATCACATTATTGAAAAAGAAAATGCCATTGGCTTTCTTTTCATATGCTAGGTCTCAGCTATTATGCTTGAGAGATAGCGTCAACTGGACAAGCACCAGTACAAGCGCCACAATCAACACATGCTGCTTCGTCGATTACGTAGATTGAATCGCCAGCAGAAATACAGCTAACTGGACATTCGCCTTCACATGCGCCACATGAAATACATGCATCAGAAATTTTGTAAGCCATGGTATTACCTCCTTATAGATTTTGGTTAATTTCAATAAGATTATATTAAAATTCCAAGAGCAAAACAACAGAATAAAAAATTAATTCCATAAAATGTATTAATTTAAACTGATAATCATTCTTTATTGCTGCACTTGTCATATAAGCCTTTAAAACGATTGACTTTTTGCCCCCGGAATAATAAACTTTAGGTGTTTAGAATCTTAAGGAGACGTATGGAATTATATGCATTAGTAGGATCGAGTGGCACAGGCAAGTCTTATCAGGCCTTGAAACTGTGCAAGAAACTTCATATTGACTATTTGATCGATGATGGTATTTTAATCCATGGTCAAAAAAAGATTGCTGGTAATTCTGCCAAGCGAGAGACCTCTAAGGTGGGGGCTGTTAAAAGAGCCATCTTTTTCTGGGACCAGCCCAGGCAAGAAATGCAGGAGGCTCTGGCCAAGGAGCAGCCAGACAAGCTACTGATTATTGGTACTTCTATTAAAATGGTCCAGCAAATTGCCGACCACTTGCAAATAGAACCAATAGATGAGCTGGTGTTTATTGAAGATATTTCTAGTCAAGAGGATATTGAGGCGGCCAGGTACCACCGGATGGAATTTGGACAACATGTCATTCCTCTTCCGACCCTAGAAGTAAAAAAAGACTTCTCTGGCTATTTCTTGGATACCCTAAAAATCTTTACCCGGGTGTTTGGTAAAAGAGAGGAAATAGAAAAGTCAGTGGTGAGACCCACTTTTTCCTTCCTGGGTAAGTATACCATATCCAGCCGAACCCTCCATCAAATTGTAGAAATTAGCCTGAGTCATTTGACGGGTATCTATTCTAATGAAAAGATACGGGTGATTAAGTCCAATGACAAGTTAAAGCTGGAGTTGGAGTTTGTTTATCATTATGGGGTGAAAGTTCACGAATTGAGTCGAAAGATCCTTCAAAAAGTTAAGGAAGATTTAGAAAATATGACCCAGCTTCATGTAGTAGATATCCAGCTTTCAGTCAAATCTCTCAAAATAAAATAGGATGAGGATATTGTCAGAATATTGCTACTGTTTTATTATAAAAACATTTAATAAATCGGTTGCCAAATGAATATTAGTATGCTAAAATCCACTTGAAAAGAAAATTAAAGTTTTAACAATCTAAATTATAAGTGGGATTTATTCCCAGTGAAAACCTTTTCCTGGTGATGGAAAACAGGTCAAAAGGGGTCATTTTAATCTAGTTGGGTAAGATTGATAAAAACTTGTCAATCTTTATATAAAAAGTAAATGCTTATTACAAAGGGAGATGTTAACATGAATTACATTAATGAAGTATTAGAGCGTGTTAAAGCAAGAAACAGCGGAGAGCCTGAATTCATTCAAGCAGTTGAAGAAGTATTCCACTCTTTAGCACCTGTTTTAGAGAAGCACCCTGAGTGGGTTGAAGCTAACATTCTTGAAAGAATGTCAGAGCCTGAAAGACAAATCGTTTTCAGAGTTCCTTGGGTAGATGATCAAGGTAACTTACAAGTAAACAGAGGTTTCAGAGTTCAGTTCAACGGTGCTATTGGACCTTACAAGGGTGGTTTAAGATTCCACAAGTCTGTATACTTAGGAATCATCAAATTCTTAGGCTTTGAGCAAATCTTCAAGAACTCTTTAACTGGCTTACCAATCGGTGGCGGTAAAGGTGGTTCTGACTTCAACTCTTACGGTAAGTCTGACGGCGAAGTTATGAGATTCTGTCAATCATTCATGACTGAGTTACAAAGACACATCGGTCCAGACATTGATGTACCAGCTGGTGATATTGGTGTTGGTGGACGTGAAATCGGTTACTTATACGGTCAATACAGAAGAATCCGTGGCGCATTCGAGAACGGTGTATTAACTGGTAAAGGTTTAACTTACGGTGGTTCATTAATCCGTCCAGAAGCAACTGGTTACGGTGCGATCTACTTCACAAGAGAAATGTTAGCAACTTCTAACGATACATTAGAAGGTAAAGTAATTGCATTATCTGGTTTCGGTAACGTAACTTGGGGTGCTGCTTTAAAAGCAACTGAATTAGGTGCTAAAGTTGTTACTTTATCTGGTCCTGACGGATACGTTTACGATCCAGACGGTGTTACTGGTGAGAAAATTGATTACTTACTAGAAATGCGTGCAAGTGGTAGAGATAGAGTTCAAGATTACGCTGACAAGTATGGTGTTGAATTCTTCGCTGGCGAAAAGCCATGGGGCGTTAAGGTAGACATCGCTATTCCATGTGCAACTCAAAACGAGATCCACTTAGAAGACGCTAAGAAATTATTAGCTAACGGTTGTATGATCATTACTGAAGCATCTAACATGCCTACAACTAACGAGGCGTTACAATTCTTACAAGAAAACAAGGTATTAATTGGACCTGCTAAGGCAGCTAACGCTGGTGGTGTTGCAACTTCTGCTCTTGAAATGTCACAAAACTCAATGAGAATGGCATGGACAGCTGAAGAAGTAGATGCTAAGTTACAAAAGATCATGAAAGACATCCATGACAACGCTAAAGTTGCTGCTGAAACTTATGGCTTCGGTTATGACTTAGTTGCTGGTGCTAACATTGCTGGTTTCGTTAAGGTTGCTGAAGCAATGCATGCTCAAGGTAACTACTAATTTACACTTGATATAGACTATGCTAGAATAAGCTTAAAAGATTCATGTATTTAATACATGAATCTTTTTTTAAAGATATGAATTCGTCTCATATAAATAGAAATGGAGGCCTTGCATGGAGTTAAGTAACATTCTAGAAGGTATTAAACCCTTAAACCAAGCTGTAGCAGACCAATGTTTAACTCGAGTAGATTCCCTAATCAAGCCCAAGGGAAGCTTGGGTAAGTTGGAGGATATTGTTGTAAAATTGGCTGGTATACAGGGGAAACTTCACCCAGTGATTAAGGACAAGGCGGTCATTGTTTGCGCTGGTGACCATAAGATTATTGAAGAAGGGGTAGCCACATCCAATAAGGACATCACTAAGATCCAGGTCATCAACATGACTCGGGGCCTAACAGGTGTTTGTGCTTTGGCCAAACATGCAGGGGCTCGGGTGGTTGTAGCAGATATTGGTATTGATGATGAGGTCAACCATTCCAAGGTCCTGAACAAGAAGGTTAAGTACGGGGCAGACAATTTTTCCAAGGGGCCTGCTATGACCAGGAAGGAGGCTGAGAGGGCCTTGTTGGCAGGATTTGATATAGCCAGGGAGGCCATTGAATCTGGGGTCAACCTGTTGGCAACAGGGGAAATGGGCATAGGCAATACCAGCCCCAGTTCAGCTATTGTGTCGGTCATGACAGGAAGACCTCCCCAGGAAGTCACTGGTATGGGTGCCAACCTCCCCTTAGATAGGGTCAAGCATAAGGCGGCTGTCATTAAGAGGGGAATAGATTTAAACAAGCCTAATCCAGAGGATGCCTTAGACGTCCTAAGTAAGGTGGGGGGCTTGGAAATTGGAGGCATGGCTGGTGTTATGTTAGCTGGGGCCTACTACCAGGTGCCTGTCGTCGTGGATGGTTTCATTTGTACAGCAGCTGCCTTAATTGCTACAGGTTTAAACCCTGGAGTAAAGGATTATTTATTTGGATCTCACAATTCCATGGAGCCTGGTGCGCGGATTGCATCAGAAAAATTGGACCTGGATACCTACCTAGATATGAACATGCGTTTAGGGGAGGGAAGTGGTGCAGTCCTTATGTTTTCAATGATTGAAGCGGCCCTGTCCATGAATGATGAGATGATTACTTTTGAAGAAGCTGGGTTCATTGTAGATTAATTGTATAACTAGCACAAAATGGATGAAACTTTTTACTTTTATTTTCTTTTAGTTTATAATATAATGACAAAGGACGATTGTTGGGCTAGAGTAAAACTCTAAAATGAATTATGAGGTGTTGTAGTGATAAAAGAAACAGGTATTACATTAAGACATGCATTAAAATTGAATCCATTAGATAAGTTTGAAGTTGTGGCAGGCCAGGACTATATTGATAATATAATTACACGTGTTAACATCATGGCAGACTTAGAAATCCTGAACTGGATTGAAGAAGGTGAATTTCTATTAACAACTGCTGTTCACTTTAGTAATATTTCTGTTGATGAGCAAGCGGCCTTATTTAGGGGCATGCGGAAAAAGGGTGTAGAGGCGATTGCTATTAAAATCAAACCTTACATGAAGGCTCTGGATCCTACAATTGTAGACCTTGCTTCAGAAATTGGTCTCCCCATTATTGAGATGGACTACCATATTTCCTTTGCTGATATCATGGAACCTGTCCTAAAGGAGATCTTTGACCAACAGTCTAAAATTATTCGTCAAGTGGAGTCTGTCCACAATGATATGATGCATGTGGTCTTAAAGGGTGGTAATTTAGAGGAAATGACCAGCCATTTGAGCCAGAGTATCCAAAAAGAAATTCTTGTGAAGGATTATTATTTTGATGAGTTGATCTGCTCAAAGGAAGACCTTCAACGCTGTAAGCACCTAGAGGGCTTCATTGATACCTACTTCAAAAAGAGTAACATAGCATCAAAATCTATTAAAACAGCCAACTATGTTATTGATATAGATGGGCATGAAAAAGATGTTTACGCCATACCAATTGTGGCTAGAAATACAGTATATGGACATATTTTCTTGATTGATGACCTAGGACAAACCAGCAATGTGATCGTTCATACCATTGAATCGGCAGCGTCGGTGATTGCCCTGGAGTTACTTAAGAAAATTTCCATACAAGAAGTTGAAAACAAGTATAAGATTGAGTTCTTTGATGACCTGATCTCAACGGACAAGGTGAGAAAGTCTAAGGCGATTGAGCGTTCGACTTACTATAAGTTTGACAAGGATGCTTATTACTGTACCCTCAGTATTGCCCTTAAGGTGGACGATGACCACAAGGAACGTATGGAGAATCTCAATAGAGATATTTCTAAGGTCATGTACCTAGTAGACCAGCATTTCGAAGCCAAGCAAATGACCTACCTGGTTGCCAACCGCAAGTCTAAGGTGAATGTTGTTCTTATGTTCAAGGAAGTAGATGACCAGCAGCAAGTCCTCAAAAATGTTTATGAGGAACTGGAAAGTGTCCTTGTGAAGCGGATGGGAAGTGTAAAGTTTGTTATTGGTGTCGGTAGAATGTATTCGGGTCTGGATAAGATATATAATTCTTTGATGGATTCTCAGAAGGCAGTTGCTGCATCAGAACATTTCTCTGGTTCAAGAATTATTGAGTTCGACTCTTTAGGTATCTACAAGATCTTCAGTCAATTAGAATTAAAAGATGAGTTAATGGACTTCTACGAAAAGACCCTGGAGCCCCTTGTTCTTTATGATAAGAAGAAGGATACAGAGTTGGTTAAGACCCTGCAGGTATACTACCAATGTAATGGTAACCTGAAGAAGATGTCAGAGAAGTTGTTTACCCATTATAATACGGTCCTTTACCGTGTTAATAGGATTCAAGAGATATCGAAGTGTAACCTTGAGGACGAACAACAAAGATATAGTCTACAAACTGCCCTTAAGATCATGGAGATGTATGGTATATACAAAACTAGAGCCTAGGTGGTTATATGACAAAACCCGTAAATGTATGTGTAGCCCGGCAGCCGATATTTGATCGAAACATGTCGGTCTATGCCTACGAACTGCTTTATCGGTCTGAAGATGGCATCTACGACCCTCAAAAGGATGGGGATGCTCAAACCGGTGAAGTCATCTTTAATACCCTGGTGTGTATGGGAATCGATGAGATGTTAGGCGGAAAAAAAGCCTTCGTCAACTTTACCAAAGACACCATAATGAATGATTTGCCTCGGTTGTTTTCAACGGAGGTTTTAGTCGTTGAGCTACTGGAGGATATAGTACCAGACCCTGATTTTCTCAAACAGTGTGTTGACCTGAAAGAATCAGGCTATGATTTGGCCTTGGATGATTTTGTGTCCTCTTATGAGTATGAGGACATGGTCGAAATGGTTCAGATTATTAAGGTGGACTTCAAGCTGACCGTGGAATCTGAACGTCAGGCGATCATTGATAAGTACCATGATAGAAAGGTTGTTTTCTTAGCCGAGAAGGTTGAGACCCAAGAAGAGTACGACCGGGCCAAGGACATGGGCTTTGATTTATTCCAGGGCTTTTTCTTTTCAAAGCCAGTCTTAGTGTCGGGTCAGGATGTAAAGCCCTTCCCGTCAACCCTGGCCCTGGTTCTCAAGGAATTGGCTGAGGATGAACCCTCTTATGGTAAATTGGAAAGTATTTTAAAGCATGACTTCTCCATGACCTTTAAGCTTTTAAAACTTGTGAACTCACCAGCCTTTTATTCAAGAAATCGAATAACATCTATTCGACATGCCTTGACCATGTTGGGCTTCAAGGAAATTCAAAAAATCTGTGCCCTTATGCTCTTAAGGGATGTCGGCATGGACCAGCCCAAGGAACTGATTCGATTGTCCTTAATTCGGGCTCGCATGTGTGAGACCATAGCTAGGGAGTCCAGTCTAAAAGAACGGGCGCCGGAGGCCTTTTTACTGGGGCTCTTCTCTTCCATGGACCGAATCATGAACCGGAAGATGGAGGACCTCATTGCAGACCTACCACTAGAAGATGATATTTCGGATGCCCTCTTAAACCATAGGAGTCCCTTCTTACCCCTGATTTATATGGTCAAGGAGTATGAAAAAGGAGATTTCATGGGGGCCCACTATTTGATTAAGCATTTCAATATCGGCTTTGTGAAGGTCCAAGAGGCCTATGTAGAAGCCTTAAAATGGACAACCGTACTTGAAAATTCTATAGACTAGGCAATTGAAAAATACTAGAAAATATTATATTATAATCTGAGAAAATAAAATAATTTCAGGAGGATATAGATGACTTTAAAACCATTATCTAACCGTGTATTAATTCAGCAGGTTGAAGCTGAAACAACAACTAAAAGTGGTATTATTCTACCCGGTCAAGCCACTGAGCAGCCCCAGGTAGCCAAGGTAATCGCAGTAGGTCCTGGTAAGGATGGCGAAAAGATGACCGTAGCAGTTGGCAATAAGGTGATTTTCCCAAAATACAAGGGAACAGACATCAAGTATGATGGTGTTGAATACATCATCATCGATGAAACAGACTTGTTGGCGATTGTAGAATAGGAGGCTGAAAATGGCAAAGCAAATTATCTTTGGCGAAGAAGGCCGAAAGAAACTTGAAGCTGGTGTGAACCAGCTAGCAGATGCAGTAAAAATCACATTAGGACCCAAGGGACGTAATGTCATTTTAGATAAGGCTTACGGGGCACCCTTAATTACCAATGATGGTGTGACCATAGCCAAGGAAATTGAACTGGAGGATCCCTTTGAAAACATGGGGGCTCAACTGGTTAAGGAAGTAGCCATCAAGACCAACGACGTTGCTGGTGATGGGACAACAACAGCTACCCTTTTAACTCAAGCCATGGTGAATGAAGGCTTCAAGAATATCGCTGCTGGTGCGAATCCTATGATTTTAAGAGGGGGAATTTCAAAGGCTGTAGAAGTGGCTGTTAATGAAATTCTATTGATTTCTACACCCGTAGAAGGCAGCGAGGCCATTGCCAATGTTGCTTCTATTTCTGCTGCTAATCCAGGGGTAGGCCAGCTGATTGCTGATGCCATGGATAAGGTTGGTAAAGAAGGGGTTATTTCTGTAGAGGAATCAAAGACCTTTGAAACGGAGTTGTCTGTTGTTGAAGGGATGCAGTTCGACAGGGGTTATATTTCACCCTATATGGTAACCGATCCTGACAAGATGGAAGCGGTATTTGAAAGCCCATTGATTCTAGTGACGGATAAGAAGATTACATCTTTACAAGAAATCCTACCAGTCCTTGAGCAAACCATGCAGCAATCAAGAAAGCTGGTTATTATTGCAGAGGACATTGAGGGAGAAGCCCTAGCAACCATCGTTGTGAACAAGCTTAGGGGTACCTTCGAGGTTGTGGGTGTCAAGGCACCTGGTTTTGGTGATAGAAGAAAGGCCATGTTAGAAGACATTGCCATCTTAACAGGGACTCATGTTATCTCAAGTGAGCTGGGCATGGACCTGAAGGAAGTGACGATTGATCAATTAGGAACAGCTAGAACCGTAAAGATGGACAAGGAAACAACGACTATTGTAGATGGTGCTGGTAGTAAGATGAACATCGACAATAGAATTCGTCAAATTAAGAAGCAAATCTCAGAGTCGACATCTGAGTTTGATACAGAAAAGTTACAAGAACGTTTGGCTAAGCTATCAGGTGGTGTAGCTGTCATCCATGTAGGGGCAGCAACAGAAGTGGAAATGAAGGAAAAGAAGCTTCGAATTGAAGATGCCCTTCACGCGACTCGTGCTGCCGTTCAGGAAGGGATTGTACCAGGTGGTGGTACGGCCTACATCCGTTGTATAGACCATGTTAAGGACCTTGTAGCAACCCTAGAAGGGGATGAGAGAACAGGCGCCTTAATTGTTTTGAAGGCCCTGGAGGCACCTCTAAGACAAATTGTTTTAAATGCTGGTGGTGAAGGTTCCTTGGTTGTAGAAAAGCTTAAGTCTGAACCTAAGACGGTGGGTTATGATGCCTTAACAGACACCTACAAGGATATGTTTGAATCAGGTATTGTTGACCCAACCAAGGTAACGAGGTCAGCTCTTCAAAATGCCTCATCCATAGCAGCGACACTATTGACAACAGAGGTTGGTGTGGCTGAATTACCAAGTGAGGAGAACAATAGCCCGCAAATGCCTATGGGCGGCATGCCAGGCATGATGTAGCTTGATTTATCCTTAAACATCTGTTAGTATGTTAACTGAATAGAAAGACACTGGGGGAGCATCTGCTGAGAATACACCTGTATGACCCTTTGAACCTGATCTGGCATTACCAGCGTAGGAAAGTGTGATTATGCTTTTAAGCCTTGCACTTTGTGCAGGGCTTTAATTATTTTAAGGAGGCAAAATGGAGAATGTAAATGTTAGTTTACAGATATTACCCGTTGTTCCAGAAGAGGATATTTATCCGGTTGTTGACCAGGTTATCGCCTTGATTGACCGTCGTTGTGATAAGTATATTGTAGGACCCATGGAAACAACAATGGAAGGACCCCTTGACCTACTATTAGATATAGTTAAGGAAGCTCAAGTAATTTGTACTCAGGCTGGGGCCAAGCGGGTGGTTTCTATGGTTAAGATTGATTATAAAGCGGAAGGTGTGACCATGGATGAAAAAATCTACAAGTATAAGTAGGATTCCAAGGGCTTATAACCCTCTGTCTTATATAGCAAGAAAAAGAAAATTAGGCAAAAGAGGCTACCTGGGGGTCCTGGAGAAATTAGCCCCTTATTTAAGTCTGGCTTTTTTGATCGGCCTAACAGAGTTTCTCGTTATTCACTTTGAGGTTAAGGCCTATATTTTACCCAAGCCTTCATCAGTGGTTCAGCGACTGATAGAGGATAGAGAACTCTTATGGATGCATACTCAAACCACCCTTTACGAGGCAGGAGTAGGCTTTGCTATAGCCGTAGGATTGGCAATTGTACTGGCAGTCATAATGAGTAAAGTACCAGTATTAAAGGCGATCCTATACCCACTATTGGTCATTTCTCAGACGGTTCCTATAGTAGCCTTGGCTCCCATATTAGTTATATGGTTTGGCTTTGGTCTCCTACCTAAAATACTGGTTGTTGTGCTTGTTTGCTTTTTCCCAGTAGTGGTTTCTTTAACGGAGGGACTGGGGGTCGTTGACCAGGAAATGGTTTACTTGATGAAGAGTATGAATGCCAAACGGTATCAGATTTTCTTAAGAGTAGAGGTACCTAGTGTTCTGCCGGCCTTCTTTTCAGGCCTTAAGATATCAGCGACCTATGCTATTATGGGGGCGGTTATCGCTGAATGGCTTGGGGCTCAGTCGGGCCTAGGTATATATATGACAAGAGCCAGAAAGGCTTTTAAAACAGATGCCCTTTTTGCAGACATCTGTATCATCGTTGCAGTGAGTATCTTGCTGTTTAAGACAATTGACATCATTGGCCGGGTTTGCATGCCCTGGCAAAAAGGAGAAAAATAATGAAAAAATTAGGATTTGTACTATTATTGGCACTTGCTCTTATGACCATGGTTGCTTGTAATAATGACAAGGAGAAAGATTTAAACGAAAATGGTGGTAAGTCAGATCAGCCACTTGAGTTAAAAGATGTTACCGTGGTTTTAGACTGGACTCCAAACACCAACCACACAGGTTTGTATGTTGCCCTTGAAAATGGTTACTTTGAAGAGCAAGGGTTAAATGTTGAAATTATTCAACCAGAAGGTGTTGCAACAGATACACTTGTTGCTGTTGGACAAGCTGAGTTTGGTGTAAGTTACCAGGAGTCTGTTACATATGCAAGATTACAAGATGTACCAGTTGTGTCTATTGCTGCAGTTATCCAACACAACACATCAGGTTTTGCATCGTTAGCCTCAAAGGGAATGAAGACAGCTCAAGATTTTGAAGGTAAAAGTTATGGTGGTTGGGGTATGCCAATTGAAAATGCTATGATTAAGGCGTTCATGGAAAGCGAAGGAGCAGATCCATCTAAGGTTGAGATTATCACGACGGGTACTGTAGACTTCTTTACAAGCAGTGAAACGGGTGTTGACTTTGCTTGGGTTTACGAAGGTTGGGACTTGGTTCAAGCAAGACTAACAGGTGTTGATATTGATTATATTGAGTTCAAGTCTTGGGATCCTGCATTAGACTACTACACACCAGTATTGATCACATCTGAAGATTTGATTGAAAAGGATCCAGAATTAGTTGAAGCCTTCATGAAGGCTGTCACAATGGGTTATGAATTTGCTATTCAATCTCCTGAAGAAGCGGGTAGGATTTTATTAAAGCAAGTTCCTGAGCTTGATGAAGCCTTAGTTCTAAGTTCGGCGGAGTTTCTAGCAAAAGAATACCAAGCGGATGCTGACCAGTGGGGTCACCAAAAGGAATCGGTTTGGACCAACTACCAAAACTGGTTATATGAAAGAGAGTTAATCGAGGGCTTAATTGATGTTGACAAGGCCTTCACCAATGAGTTCTTACCTAAGGAAGACTAATGAAAATTGAGTTCAAGAAGGTTTCCAAAACCTTTACAGATGGGAAAAAGTCCCTAGAGACCCTTTCGAATGTTGATGTAGGGGTTGAAGCTGGTGAGTTTGTTGCTGTGATTGGACCCAGTGGCTGTGGTAAGTCTACTTTAATGCAGCTTCTTATAGGTCTGGTTGATGACTACCAAGGTCAGATTCTTGTGGATGGTAAGGACATTCAGGCCCATAAGCCCTTGATTGCCTACATGCACCAGAAGGACCTCTTGATGCCTTGGTCTAAGGTTAAGGGCAATGTGACCCTGCCCCTGACCCTGGCAGGTAAAAGTAAAAAAGCAGCTTATAAGATGGTAGCTCCTTATTATGAGACCTTTGGTCTCAAGGGCTTTGAAGATCACTATCCCAATGAGCTGTCGGGTGGCATGCGTCAAAGAGCAGCCCTCCTAAGAACCTTCATGGTGGATAGTGATATTATGGTTTTCGATGAGCCCTTTGCTGCTCTAGATGCCATCAACCGCCACAAGATGCAGGACTTCCTCTTGGAACAGTGTCGCCAGTTTGATAGGACGATTATGTTTATTACCCATGATATAGAGGAGGCCATTTTCCTGGCAGATAGGATTTATGTTTTATCTCAACGACCCGCCTATGTCCTCAAGGAGGTTAAAATTCCTCTTGGGAGGCCAAGGGACAAGTCCTTGAAGATGGACCCCAATTTCTTAGAAATAAAGAAAATGCTCATACAAGCATTAGAATAAAAAACAGGATCCCGAGGGGTCCTGTTTTAATTGAAAGGGCCCAAGCATATGCTTGGACCCTATTTTTATTAAGCTAGGTGGCTGTGTTCTTCCTGGTACTGCAGTCTGTAAAGATCATAGTAACGACCGCCCTTAGCCAGGAGTTCTTGATGGTTGCCCATTTCACAGATTTCTCCCTTATGCATAACGATGATCTTGTCAGCATGCTGGATGGTTGAAAGTCTGTGGGCAATAATGATTGTGGTTCTGTCCTTGATTAACTTGGTTATGGCATCCTGGATGAGGAGCTCTGTCTCTGTATCAATGTTTGAGGTTGCTTCATCTAGAATCAGAATTGAGGGATCAAAGGCAAGGGCTCTTGCAAAGGACAAGAGCTGTCTCTGCCCTGCTGAAAGGGTAGAGCCTTTTTCCGTCAAGATATGATCGTAGGTATCCTCTAACTTGTTGATGAAGTGACTGGCGTTAACAAAGTCTGAAACAAACTGAACCTTTTCATCACTCATATCTTCTCTGAGGGTGATGTTGTCTCTTATAGAGCCTGCAAAGAGGAAGACATCTTGTAAGACCACACTGATTTGTTGTCTTAGGTAGTGGATGTCTATGTCCTTGATGGAATGACCATCTATTTTGATATCCCCCGACTGGATGTCATAGAAACGAGAGATGAGGCTGGTGATGGTTGTCTTACCAGAACCAGTGGCACCTACAATGGCTACCGTTTCCCCAGGATTAATGGAGAAGTTGATGCCCTTGATAATGGGTTCGCCCGGCTTGTATTCAAAGTGAACATCCTCAAAGTCAATCTTGCCTTGGAAGGGACCCTCTAGTTGTAGCTTGGGATCATTTGGAATCACGTCTTCATGGTCTAAGATTAAAAGAATTCTTTCCAGTGAAGCCATGGCTGCCTGCATGATGTTAAACTTCTCAGACATATCAAAGATGGGTCTGAAGTACTGCTGGATATAAGAGATAAAGGCAATCATAACCCCAAGCTCTACAGCCCCCCTAATCGTAGAGTTACCACCGAAGAAGATCAGAAGCCCAAGGGTGATTGAATAAATCAGGTTCATAGAGGGTCTGAAAATGGCGAAGATGTGAACTTCTCTTAACCAGGCCTTCAAGTGGTCCTTGTTGATTTTGTCAAAGACCTTGAACATGTGCTTTTCTTGATTGAAGAGTTGGATGATCTTCATGCCTGAGATATTCTCTGACAGGGTTGAGTTGATCTGGGCAATCTTTATCTTAATGGTTCTTTGAACTGTACGAATCTGATGTCTAAAGATAACAGTAATCAATAAGACAACGGGGACGGTTGAGAAGCATATAAGGGCCAAACGCCAGTCCATGATGATCATGATAATCATGGTACCAATCAGGATCACCCCATCCTTAACAAAGGAAATGATGACATTGGTATACATCTCAGAGATGTTGTTCATGTCATTGGTTATCCGGGTGACCAGACGGCCAATTGGGTTCTTTTCATAATAGGCCAAAGAAGAATGCTGTAGGTGATCAAACATTTCCTTACGGATAGAATGAATAACCTTCTGGCCGACATAGTTAAGAGTCAGGGTCTGGATATAAGTAAATACAAAGGCCATGACCAGGGTGATGATTAAGAGTAGGGTTACCAGGTAGATCCCTGATATATCATGCTCTCTGAAAATATCATAAGAATCCTCAGAGATGAGGCGGCCTGTGTAAACCTTGCTTTGAGTTTCAACCTTAGCCTTATCCTTGATGGTCAGGGTGAAACGATCACCATCGGTCTCTAGGTCGTAATCCTTGATGGAAATATTATAGTTGGTATAGCCATCCACCAGAAGGAAGAGGTCCTTGTGCTTTAATAGTTGCTTGGATCCTAGGACATTGGGTCCCTGGTCCAGATCATAATAGTAAGTGTCTCTCAGGTAGTACTGGTTGTTATAGAAGACTTCCTTGTCGGAATCGAAAGAGTCTTCTGCTACAAACATTTCATGCTTGTAGCCGGTTACATACTCATCGGTGATGACCTTCATAAGATAGGGTCTAGCAAGGTCGCCCACTGATGATAGTAAAACAGCGATTAAACTGATGGCCAAGAGCCAGTAGAGGGGCTTGGTGAATCGATTGAGTCGTTTGATCAGTTGCCAATCGAACATTTTACCCAGGTCTTTTTCTTCGCGATGATCCATGGTCGCCTCCTTTCTAGTCTCTGTTGACTTTTTCTTCGAGTAGTTGCTTCTTATAAAGTTCACTGTAGAGGCCACCCAGGGCTAGTAGTTGGTCATGGGTACCGCGCTCTGCAATCTTATTGTCATGTAAGAAGATGATTTCGTCTGCAGCCTTGATGGTAGAAATTCTATGGGCGATGATAATTGCTGTCTTGTCTTGAATTTCCTCATTGAGGTAGCGGAGGATAGAATCCTCAGTTTTGGTGTCAACTGCAGATAGGGAATCATCCAGGATTAGGATCTTTGGATCCTCTGCAATGGCCCTGGCAATAGAGATTCTCTGCTTCTGTCCACCAGACAGGTTAACGCCCTTTTCCCCTAGGAGGGTATCGAAGCCGTCAGGGAACTCAAGGATTTCCTTGTAAACATGAGAAACCTTAGCTGCAGTCTCAATATCGTCCATAGACAGGTCTGGATTGGAGAAGGCTATGTTGTCTGCAATCTTAGTAGAGAAAAGGAAGTTGTCTTGGGGCACATAGCCGATCCAGTTTCTCAGTTGTTCTAGGGTTAACTTTTTAATGGGATGTCCACCGATGAATATAGATTCATCTGGGGCTTCATATAAACGGAGTAATAGGTTGGCGATGGTTGTTTTACCAGCACCGGTTTGACCAAGAATAGCCAGGGTTTTACCTGCCTCTAACTTGAGACTCACATCTTCTAAGACCGGATCATGGGTATTGGGATAGGTAAAGCTCAGGTTCCTCAGTTCTATGGTTGCTGGCAGGTCTTCTATGTACTCTGCATCTGGTTCAGTGACGATGTCCGGTTGTGCATCAAAGATGATATTAATTCTTTTTAAGGAAGCAATACCTCTATTAAGGACATTCATTACCCAACCCAGGGCCATAAATGGCCAAGTCAATAGGCCTAAGTAGAGGGTGAACTCAACGTACTTACCAACAGAAATGGTGTTGTTGATGACCATAATACCCCCAGCTGATATGGCGATGATTAAGGAAATGGTTGAAATGAATAAAACTAATGGGAACATGAGGCCCATGAGCCTAGCCAGTTTCATGTTGACCTGAAGGTTTTTATCGTTAACCTTGGCAAACTGCTTGGCTTCTTCCTTTTCTCTAGAAAAGGCCTTGATGACCCGGATACCAGAGAAGGCTTCTTGTGAAACTGTCGTCACATCCTCGTAGGCTTCCTGAACTTCCTTGAACCTTCTTTGAACCACGCCACCTAAGAAGAAGGTTACCATGGCGATAAAGGGCATGGGGATCAGGGCCAAGAGGGTTAGTTTGGGATTGGTTGATGATAACATCTTATAGATGGTCATGACTGACAAGAAGGATGCATCAACGATCATGATGACCCCACCCCCGAAGGCGTTTCTTACAGCATTGATATCATTGGTTGCATGGGCCATGAGGGACCCCACTGTATGTTCATGGTAATAGGACATAGACAGGGTTTCTAGGTGACCAAATAATTTCTTACGAATTTCATACTCAAGGTGTCTTGAGGCTGTCACGATGAACTTCCTCCACAGATAGCGGAAGACGGCTACACCGACAGCTAAAATCAGAACTAAGAAGATATAGTGGTAGATTTTTGCTGGTGTGAGTAGGTTGTTGTTGATATCATTTGTCAGATTACCTAAAACTCCTGGTGTATAGAGTTGCAAGGCATCACAGATGATGATAAAGATAACACCTAACAGGTATCTGAACTTGAACCTGTAGAGCATCTCTTTGATGTGTCTAAAAAGCATGTTGACCTCCTTTGTTCTAGTGCTAACTATTATTATAGTCCTAATTATTTCGTGTGTCTACAAATTAGGCCCTTAAATTGACTGAATTTTAAAGTTTTCTTAATCAGTTTGTGACCAAAAAAATATGTTGAAGGATTATGTTAAAATATATGAAAAATAAGGTTGACAAGGGGGTCTTAAAAGGTTATATTATATAAAATATATACAAAGCGTGACGTAATTGGTCAAGAAAAATGACCTCAAATGGGATATGTGATGGAAAGTATTTAAGGAGGAAACCATGAAGGGCAAAATTATTAAAGAAGCTTTAACTTATGACGACGTCTTACTGATTCCAAGAAAATCAGAGATCTTAGGACACCAGGTAAATTTACAGACACAATTTACCCGTAATATCAAATTAAATATTCCAATTTTAAGTGCAGGAATGGATACGGTTACAGAAGCAAAGTTTGCCATTGCTATTGCAAGAGAAGGTGGTATTGGGATTATTCACAAGAATATGTCAATCGCCGATCAAGCTCTTGAAGTAGACAAGGTAAAGCGTTGTGAACATGGTGTAATTGTGGATCCATTCTTTTTAAATCCAAGCAATCACGTATCAGAAGCTCTAGAGCTAATGGCAAGATATAGAATATCGGGTGTTCCAATTGTTGATGACAACCACATTTTGGTTGGAATCATTACCAATAGAGATATCCGATTCGAAAAGGATAACAATCGTTTCATCCATGAAATCATGACCTCTGAAAACTTAATCACAGCTTCACCAAATATTGAAATGGACCAGGCGGAGCTCATCTTAAGACAACACAAGATTGAGAAGTTACCTCTAGTAGATGAAGAGGGTAAGTTGGTTGGTTTGATTACCATCAAGGATATTGAGAAGGTAATCGTATATCCAAATAGAGCAACAGACAAGGGTGGTCGTCTACTTGTAGGGGCTGCTATCGGTATTGGACCAGATATGTTGGACAGAGTTAAGGCTGTCTATGATGCTGGTGTTGATGTGGTTGCTTTAGACTCAGCTCATGGTCACTCTAAGAATGTTATTCAAGCTGTAAGAGACATTAAAGAAGCCTTCCCAAGTTTAGATGTTATAGCAGGTAATGTGGCAACGGCAGAGGGGACAAGAGAGTTAATTGAAGCAGGTGCTGACTGTGTTAAGGTTGGTATTGGTCCAGGTTCAATCTGTACAACTAGAGTCGTAGCCGGTATCGGTGTTCCTCAGTTAACAGCTGTTATGGACTGTGCTGAAGAAGCCAACAAGCATGGTGTACCAATCATCGCGGATGGTGGTATCAAGTTCTCTGGAGATATTGTGAAGGCCCTAGCTGCAGGTGCAAGTTCGGTTATGTTGGGTTCTCTATTCGCTGGTTGTGAGGAGAGTCCTGGTGAAACCATCATCTACATGGGTAGACAGTTCAAGTCTTACAGGGGTATGGGATCTGTTGGTGCCATGGAATCTGGTTCATCAGATAGATACTTCCAAAATCATACTAAGAAATACGTACCAGAGGGTGTTGAAGGTCGTGTAGCTTTCAAGGGTCCTTTAAAAGAAATTGTCTTCCAACTTGTGGGCGGTTTAAGATCAGGTATGGGCTACTGTGGTACAGGTACCATTGAAGCGCTTCAGAACGAAGCTCAGTTCGTTAGAATCACAGGTGCAGGCTTAAAAGAGTCACATCCACACGATGTTACTATTACAAAAGAGCCAGCTAACTACTCAATCAATAACGCTTAATAAAGGAGATCTCATGAATCATTTTGAAGAAGAATTAATCATCGTTGTTGACTTTGGTGGTCAATACAACCAGTTAATTGCTAGAAGAGTAAGAGAGGCCAATGTTTACTCTGAAGTTTACTCATACAAGAATGCTCTTGAAAAAATTAAGGAAAAAAAGCCTAAGGGGATCATCTTCACAGGGGGTCCTAACTCGGTATACGAGGAGGGAGCACCAAGCATTCAAAAGGAAATCTTTGAACTCGGTATTCCTGTACTCGGTATTTGTTACGGGGCTCAGTTAATGGCTCATGTATTAGGTGGCAAGGTAAGAAATGCTGATCAAAGAGAATACGGTAAAATCGAGTTAGAAGTAAAGGACAATAGCCAGTTATTCAACCATGTAGACAACGGGTCTATTTGTTGGATGAGTCACTTTGACTTCATCGACCAAGCGCCTCAAGGCTTTGTGACAACAGCTTCTACAGCATCAACGCCTGTAGCAGCTATGAGACACACAGAAAAGAAACTATACGGTGTTCAGTTCCATGCGGAAGTTGAGCATACACCATTCGGTAGAGAGTTAATTAAAAACTTCTTATATAATGTATGTGAGTGCCAGGGACTTTGGACAACTGCTAACTTCGTAGAAGAATCTGTTCAAGCCATCAAAGAGCAAATTGGTGACCAAAAGGCCATTATCGGTTTATCAGGCGGTGTTGATTCATCAGTAGCTGCAGTCCTGGTTCAAAAGGCAATTGGTCAAAACCTAACAGCTATTTTTGTTGACCATGGTTTAATGAGAAAAGATGAAGGGGACCAAGTAGAAGCAACCTTTGGTAAAGAATTTAACATGAACCTTATTCGTGTAAATGCGAAAGATAGATTCTTATCTAAGTTAAAAGGCGTGTATGATCCTGAGAAGAAGAGAAAGATCATTGGTGAGGAGTTCATCCGTGTCTTTGAAGAAGAATCAGAGAAATTAGAAGGCATTAAGTTCTTAGTTCAAGGGACTATTTATCCAGATGTTATTGAGTCGGGTACAGATACAGCAGAAGTAATCAAGTCACACCACAATGTTGGTGGCCTTCCTGAGGATATGGAACTTAAGCTTTGTGAGCCATTAAGAGACTTATTCAAGGATGAAGTTAGAGAAACGGGCCTTGAACTTGGCATTAACCCAGATTTAGTATGGAGACAACCCTTCCCAGGACCAGGTCTAGCCATTAGAATCATGGGTGAAGTAACTGAAGAAGCCCTTTACCTTGTAAAGGAATCAGATGCTATCTTAAGAGAAGAAATTAAAAATGCTGGTCTTGAAAGAGACGTATGGCAGTACTTCACAGCTCTGCCTAATGTAAAAACAGTAGGGGTTATGGGAGATGAAAGAACCCATACCCATGCCATTGGTATCAGAGCAGTAACCTCAGTAGATGGTATGACATCAGACTGGGCTAGACTGCCATATGAAGTACTAGATAAGATTTCATCAAGAATCGTTAACGAAGTAGACGGCGTAAATAGAATCCTTTACGACATCACTTCTAAGCCACCAAGTACAATCGAGTGGGAATAGCGTAAAAAACGCTTGAAAGTGTTGGAAACACTATAAAGAAGGTGTAAAAAACAGCCTCGTGACTCCATTTTGACTCACTTTTTGAAGGATAATATAATCACGAGATGAAATAAGAAGTTGTTGTAAGTATGTATTTATGGTTATTTATAAAGTAAATAATGCTTGCAAAGTGCTTGCAGATTGATATTAAAATGATATTAATGAACAGTATAATCTAAAATAAAAAATCAGGTAAACTCCCAAAAGATTACCTGATTTTTATTTTAGTGAAAACTACATATTCTCCAAACTTAACTTCTTCAACTTTATAGCCAGCATCTTGCCATGCACTTGCATGAGAATGACTATTTTCACCATTAGCCCACCAAGCTGAATATTGATAAGCAGACTTAGGTAGCTTGTCGTTAATTATATATTCGATCTTTTCAAAACTAAGACTAACAGTATCACCAGTAATATTGTCTAAGAAGACATAAAAATCGTGATACTTACTTATCTTTCCCATATCTTAAATCCCCCTAAATTCTATCTCCATTGTCTTCAACAAAGAATCCTTCAAATTTACATCCAAGAGCTTCTGCTATATCATTTAATTCTTTTATTGAGAAGTTATCTCTCTTAAGTTTATTTGAGAAGTTAGCACTCGTAGTCCCGATTCTTCTACTTAATTCTGTATGTGTAATGTTTTTGCGTTGTAATAAAATACGGATTTTTTCACCCATAGTAAAATTCATATTGTTCACCATCCTTGATTGAATTTTACACTACAGAGTGAAAATATTCAAGGATACTAAAACTTGATAATATTTAATGATTAGCTGAGTCGCAAATAATGCGACTCAGCTATTTTTTTATAAATGTAATGAATTAGTAGGGGTGCAAAAAATGCAACTCTTCTAATTTAGACATAGATAGAAAGAGGCAAATTACATCGATTGCAAATATGCGATAGGTTCATTATACAAACTTCATACAAATTTCCATACAAACTTCATTATACAAATAAAAATGGGTGAAATATTGAGAATGTTAATTTTAAAGTGTATATTTACATTATAAGATGAAAACTAGAAAGGAGCAAAATTATGAGTAAAGTAATAGGTATCATTTCACAGAAGGGTGGCGTTGGTAAAACAACCACATGTAGAAACTTAGCAACAGGGTTACAAAAGCAAGGTTACAAGGTGTTAGCAGTGGATTGTGATAGTTCAGCTAATATGACTGAGTGCTTCGGTATTGAAAATCCTGAGCAATTTCCTCATACTCTATATCATTTAATGAGGGCAGTCATTACAGATGAGGATATGCCTAAAAAGGAAAATTTCATTCAGAGACGAGAAGGTGTAGATGTTATTCCGAGTAGCATTGAATTATCTGCCGTTGAAATCAACTTAACAAGTGCTATTAGCAGAGAGTTTGTTTTAAAGACTGTTATTGATGAAGTCAAAGATGACTATGATTATGTTTTACTTGATGGACTACCATCACTAGGTCTTTTAACTCTTAACATTCTAGCAGCTTGTGACAGTGTATTGATTCCTGCTACACCAGAATATCTATCAGCAAAAGGGATGGAATTACTTTTAAGAACCATCTTTAAATTAAAGAAAAGAGTTAATACAGGTATCCAGTTTGAAGGTATCTTACTTACAAAATATGAAGAAAAGACCAATCTATCCAAGAAGATTTTAAAGATGATTAATGATTCTTACGGAGAGAATATTAAGGTTTTTAACACAAAGATACCTAAGACAGTTAAAGTTGGTGAAGCAAACTTGAACAGTATGTCTATCATTGATTTTATGCCAAAGAATAAAGCTGCTATAGCTTATACAGAATTTACAAAGGAGTTGATTATTAATGACAGAAAAGAAAACTAAGAAGGTAGAGTCATTCGCATCTATCTTCGGCGATGATTATGACCCTAGACAGGAACAAGACACAAAAGAAGATATTACGAAATTGCGATTAGATGATTTAGTAGCTTTTGAAGATCACCCTTTTAAATTATATGAGGGTGATCGTTTAGCAGACATGATAGAAAGTATTAAAAACTTAGGTGTTATTGTCCCAATTGTAGTTAGGAAAAAAGAACGTGCCTACGAAATACTAAGTGGACATAACAGGGTTAATGCTGCAAGACTTGCAGGACTGACAGATATACCAGCTGTTATTAAAGAAGGATTATCAGAAGATGAAGCTATTCTAATTGTAACTGAAACAAATATGATGCAGAGATCGTTTACTGATTTAAGTCATTCAGAAAGAGCGACAGTTATAGCGATAAGACATAACTCAATAAAAAATCAAGGTGTAAGAAGTGACCTATTAAATGAAATTGAAAAACTCTCGAAAGCCCCTAATTTACAGGACGAATTAACTTTGTCTCCATTGGATACAAAGTTAGATACCATGAAAGATGTTGGTAATGAATATAACCTTTCGAGGGCATCGATAGCAAGGTATTTAAGATTATATCAGTTAAATAAGAATTTAATTGAGTTAGTTGATAAAGGGCAGATTGCTATGAGAGCAGGAGTTGATTTATCTTATATGTCAGAAGATAATCAGGAGATGGTTGATGCTATCGTTTCTGAAAATACTTATAAGGTGGATATGAAAAAGGCAGCTACTTTAAAGGCATATGATAAGAGCAAGAAGCTTACTTGGGATAAAGCGGTAGCCATTATTACAGGAACTCTATCTCAAAAGGAGAAAAAGCCACCTGCATTTAAGGTGCAACCTGCAATTATTTCAAAGTATTTTAAGTCTAGTGAAAACAGGAAGGATATTGAAGAAACTATTGAAAAAGCACTAGAGTTATATTTTAGTCAGGTTAAAGAGCAAACACCAATTGAACAAGATGAAGGGGAGGAAATGATTGAGTAGATTAATGGAAGTCAAAGAAATATATGACCATATCTTAGCTGACATCATCAAAGATGAAGCATCATGGCAGTCCTTTCTTTCCTTTCAATCTCAGGTCTTTAAGCACAGCTTTAACAATGTAGTTTTAATCTATGCACAACGACCTGATGCTACATTAGTAACTGATATGCTTATGTGGAACAAACGGATTGGTAGATGGATTAATAAGGGGGCTAGGAGTATTGCAGTATTTGATGAAAATCAGGTTTCACTTAAACTGAAATACCTCTTTGATATTAGAGATACCAATGGTCCATCACATACCATCCCTCATATTTGGAAGATGAATGAAAGCCTTTTGAAAGAACTTGAGAAAAGACATGAAGGCGTGGCATTAGAAAACTATACTTCTGAAATGGTTAGCGAAATGATTGCTATTAACCAAGATGCGATCTTTAGAGACTTTGAGAAAGACCTTGAAGGTACAAAATTATCTAATATGCCATTAGAGGGTGTTAAGAAATGTTTTAATCAGATGATTAAAGACAGTTCAGAGTATGTGGTCCAAAAAAGATGTGGAAAGGAAGTACCATCAGTTACTAGTAATCAGCCTTTTAATGTAATCACAGACTTTTCATCTAAGGCATTAGTCTTAAGGTTAGGAACGGCAGTAAGCCATATTTCAGAAGCAGTACTCAGAAGCATTGAACGAGAGATAAGGAGTGTAAATAATGAAGATCAATTACAAGGAAGTAGACGGGATACTTTATCCAGAACTACAGATATCGACGAACCAACAAGCAGACCAGAAACCACTAGGGAAGTACGGTCAGATGGCCATGAGGTACCTCAAGGAAGAACACCAAGCGAGATACAATCTGCTACTGACAGAGGGGGCTCTAATGGAGATTATGCACAAAGTGGACAAGGAAGCATGGGAGAGGATGGAAGTCTTGCAAGAACAAATGCTGAAGACGGAACCCATAGAGAATCCACAGAAGACCTACGAGTCTTATCAACACAGGGAAATGATTCGAGTGAGAGCGGAGGAAATAGTGCTTCACGAGATGATATACAAGATTCACTAGAACTACCTTCGGGTGGTTCTTTTTTAGTAGAAGAAATTGATGAAGAAAAAATAATTAACCAAGCCATCCTAAAAGGATCTGGTTTCCAAAATGGTAAACAGCGTATCATAGATTTCTTTGCTGATAACCATACTGCTAAAGAAAAGGCTGACTTCTTAAAAAATGAATATGGCGTTGGTGGTTCGTCCATGACCATGTCAGAGACAATTAGTGGATTTCTACATTATGATAGTACAGGCATCGAGATAGATGTCTATCATCATGACACTTTCAAGCTTTCATGGGCGAAGGTAGCTAATCGCATTGATGCTTTAATAGCCAGTGGTGAATATTTTAAGAAACGATATCCAACTGAAAAAGACTTAGTTGCAAAAGCACCTTATCAAGCCAGTTTATTTGATTTCCCAGTAGAAGATCAATCAGAAGAAGTTAATAGTGAAGATGAAGTAGAGACAGTTGATGAACTTGAGTTTATTGAAGAAAAAGACATTACAGAAACTAACTATGAACTCTTAGAAGATTTAATACCAGATATCTTAAATGGAAAGTTCAACTACATGAAGTTTAAGGCTAAAGGCTTTATGGACTTAATTGTAGAACGACCAGAAGATGATCGAATGTCACTTTCTCATTACTATTCACAAAATGGTGATTTAATGAGTGATCCAGATATGGAGCTTATTATTGATACTGAAAATAGAAGAATCTATGCAGAAACTTTCAGACAAGATAACATGGCAGTCTTTCACAGGGTAACTGACTCTAGCGGCATTAAGAATGAGGATTTAGCTGATGAGTTAAATTATTTTTTAGAGGACTGGTTAACCAATATTAAAGCCCAAGGTCATATGCCTTATCAAGCTTATTATAGTGAGTGGTTAGAAGATAGACCTTTTGAGGTCTTCTTTGATGATGAAGGTAATGCACTTGAAGAAGTCTCTGAAGATGAAATTGATTCTGATACACATAAGAATAAAACAGACAATGAGCTATCTGAAGAAGTCATTGATGTAATTGTTGGTCAAGGTGAAGAAAACGAGGAAGACCCTATGACCAAAGAAATGGTAGCCTATGCTAACCAGTCTAAAGAGAAAATCAACTATAGATTTTCATATGCTGATGAAATTGGTTTAGGCGGATTAAAGACTAAGTATAAGGCTAATATTCAAGCTATTAAACTCCTAAAGGTTTTAGGAGAAGAAGGTAGACTAGCAAGTAGTGAAGAACAAAGTATCCTAGCTAAATATGTGGGATGGGGTGGTATGCCTTATGTATTTGATAAGAACGCTAATGGTTGGTCAAATGAGTATGGGGAACTTAAGGAATTACTTTCATCTGAAGAATATGAAAGTGCGAAAGCTTCCACACCAAATGCTCATTATACTTCGCCTGTTGTGATTAATGGTATTTATGACGCCCTTGCCCAATTTGGATTCTCTAGTGGTAATATCTTAGAACCATCCATGGGCGTTGGTAACTTCTTTTCTCATCTGCCTGAATCGATGAAGGATTCTAGATTATTTGGTGTTGAACTAGATGATCTATCAGGAAGAATATCTAAACAACTTTATCAAAAGGCAACGGTAAAAATTAGTGGTTTTGAAGATACTGATTTTAATGATAACTTCTTTGATGTGGCTGTTGGCAATGTACCATTTGGAAATTATAAGGTTTATGACAGAGACTATGATAAACATAACTTTAAGATACATGATTACTTTATAGCTAAGACTTTAGATAAGGTAAGACCTGGTGGTGTAGTAGCCTTTGTAACCAGTAAAGGAACACTAGATAAAAATGATGCTTCTGTAAGAAAGTATATTGCTGAAAGAGCTGATTTACTTGGAGCAATTAGACTACCTAATACAGCTTTTAAAGAGAATGCCAATACCGATGTAACAGCTGATATTCTCTTTTTACAAAAGAGAGAAAAGCTATCTGTTAAAAGACCTTCATGGTTAGAAGTAGATCAAACAGAGGATGGCGTACCCATTAATAAATACTTCTTAGAACACCCTGAAATGATACTTGGTGACATGGTCTTTGATACAAGGATGTTTGGTGAAGAAAGTCGCTATACAACCTGTATTAATACAGAAGATGACTTTGATTTAGAACAGGCATTACATGGTGCTGTGAGCCATTTGAGCGGGGAAATCACCTCATATGAAAGGGAAACATCAGAAGATGATTTCTTACCCGCAGAAGCTAAATATCGTAACTATTCTTATGCAATGATTGATGACCAGCTCTATTATAGAGAGAACTCTCAAATGCGTAAGATGGATATGAAAAAGAAGACCCTAGAACGTGTGAAGGGTATGATTGTTCTGAGGGACTTAACGAGAGAAATCATAAACATGCAGGTTGAAGGTTGTTCTAAAGAAGAACTTGAATCTAAGCAAGCTGACTTAAATGAAAGCTATGATACCTTTGTTAAAAAGTTTGATTACATTAACTCAAGAGGTAACAACCAAGCCTTTAGAGATGACAATGATTATCCGCTTCTATGTTCTTTAGAGTATGTAGATGCTGAGAAGAATGTTCAAAAGGCGGATATGTTTACTAAACAGACCATCAAGCCAATAGAGAGGATTACATCAGTAGATACTGCAAGAGAAGCCTTAACAGTGTCACTGAATGAAAGAGGCAAGGTTGATTTAGAATTTATGTCTAGGCTTTATGATACTGAGATTGAAAATATTATAGATGAATTAAGAAGTGAAATCTATTTAAACCCAGAACGTTATGATGAAGAAAATCCATTTCAGGGATATGAAACCAGCGACGAATATCTATCAGGCAATGTTAGACAAAAGCTTAAGTTTGCAAAAGTCTTTGCTGAGTTACATCCAGATTTATTTCAAATCAATGTAAGGGCATTAGAGCAGGTACAGCCTATAGATTTATCTGCTAGTGAAATTGATGTTAGATTAGGAACCACTTGGATAGATTCAGAGGACTATGAACTCTTTATCTATGAAACTCTAGGCACACCAAGATACTATCAAAACACAGGTGGCAACAGAGAGATATGTGTTAATTTCAACAAATACAATGCTACATGGTCCATTACCAATAAGGGCATGGATGGTTATTCTGTAGCAGCTAAAGAAACCTTTGGTACAAGTCGGATGAATGCCTATTATATCTTAGAAGACAGTCTTAACTTAAGGTCCTGTAATGTTAAAGACCGAGTTGAAGATGGTGACAGTGTCCATTATGTAATCAGTAAAAAAGAGACCATGCTTGCGAGAGAAAAGCAAAGTCTCTTAAAACAATCCTTTAAAGAATGGATCTTTAGTGATCCTGAAAGGCGTAAGAAATATGTAGCAAGATACAATGAAAATTTTAACAACATCAGACTAAGAGAGTATGATGGTAGACATTTAACTTTTCCAGGCATGAACCCTGACATTAAACTTAGACCTCATCAGGTCAATGCCATTGCTAGGATTATCTATGGTGGTAATGCTTTATTAGCACATTGTGTTGGTGCAGGTAAAACCTTTGAAATGGTTGCATCATGTATGGAACAGAAAAGGTTAGGCTTAATAAAGAAGGCCATTATGGTTGTCCCCAATCATCTAACAACGGATATTGGAAGTGAGTTTTTAAGGCTTTATCCATCGGCCAATATCTTAGTAACTACTAAGAAGGACTTTCAAAAGGCTAATCGGCAGCGGTTTGTCAGCAGGATTGCAACAGGTGCTTATGATGCAATTATTATCGGTCACTCGCAATTTGAGAAGATACCAGTTTCAAAGGAGAGACAAGAAGAAATGATTAAAAGGCAGATAGATGAAATCAGTCATTCTGTTGAAGACATCAGAAGAACCAATGGTCAAAACTTCTCTATTAAGCAGTTAGAGAGATTAAAGAAATCACTAAATGCAGAACTTAAGAAACTTCATGATAGTCCAAAAGATGATGTGGTAAATTTTGAAGAGTTAGGCATTGATAGTATTTATTTAGATGAGGCACATTATTTTAAGAACTGTGCTGTATTTTCAAAGATAAGAAATGTGGCGGGTATTTCAAATACTCGTTCTAAGAAGGCATCAGATATGCTACTGAAGACACAGTATATCCAAGAAATTAATAAGGGTAAAGGTGTTGTATTTGCAACTGGTACGCCAATTTCTAATAGCATGTCGGAAATGTATGTTATGCAGAGATACCTTCAAAATCATGAGTTACAAGAAAGACAAATCCATCACTTTGATGCTTGGGCAGCTCAGTTTGGTGAAGTAGTATCTAGTTTAGAATTAGCACCAGAAGGTACAGGATACAGATTTAAAAGTCGCTTTGCAAAGTTTACTAATCTACCAGAGTTAATGACCATCTTTAAGAACATGGCAGATATTCAAACGGCTGATATGTTAAAGCTTCCTGTACCAAAGTTAAAAGGGGACAAGCATCAGCTCATTACATCAGAAGCCAGTGATTTTACTAAGGCTATTATGGAGGAGTTTGTAGAAAGAGCTAGTGATATTAGAGATGGTAGTGTGGACCCTCGAACCGATAACATGCTTAAAATCACAAATGAAGCGAGATTACTTGGACTAGATCCAAGACTTCTAGACTCTAATGCACCCAATGATCCTGATAGTAAAGTGAATCAATGTATTAATAAGGTTTACGAGGAGTATCAAGCTAGTAATGAATTTAAAGGGACACAAATTATCTTTAGTGATACAGGGACACCAAATGCAGACGGACGATTTTCAGTATATCCTTATATCAAAGAGGAACTCGTTAAAAAAGGCATACCAGAGCATGAAATATGCTTTATTCATGATGCTAAAAGTGAAGTGCAAAGAGAAACCATGTTTGATGATATGAGAAGTGGTAACAAAAGAATTATCTTAGGTTCTACACCTAAAATGGGAACAGGGACCAATATACAAGATCGGTTAGTAGCCCTTCATCATGCAGATGTGCCATGGCGACCAAGTGACCTGGAGCAAAGGGAAGGAAGAATCCTGAGACAAGGTAATACCAACGATAAGGTGAGTATTTACCGTTATGTAACAAGAGGAACTTTTGACAGCTATTCATGGCAAATTATCGAGAATAAGCAGAGGTTTATTTCTCAGATCATGACCAGTAAATCTGTGGCTAGAAATGCAGAAGATATAGATGAATCAGTATTATCTTATGCTGAAGTTAAAGCCATTGCAACTGGAAATCCTTTGATCAAGGAAAAGATGACCGTTGATAATGAAGTCAGTAGGTTGACCCTTTTAAAATCATCTTATAGCAGTAATAAATACCGTATGGAAGACAATTATCTATATAGGTATCCTAAGCTTATCAGAGATATTGGACAGAAGCTTGAATGTGTTATTAAGGATATTCAATTAAGGGATATGAATAAGTCTGAGGACTTTAAAATCATGATTGAAGGTAAGTTGTTTGATGAAAGGGAACAAGCTGGTACTTATCTACAAGTTATTAGCATCAGTAAAGATGATGATGTGGAAGTGCCTATAGGTGAGTTTCATGGATTTGAACTTCTATTAAGAAAAGATAGCTTTATGAAACAGCATCAATTGATACTTCATGGCAGTCATAAGTACGCAGTAGACTTTGGTGATAGCCCCCATGGTAACATGATAAAACTTGAGAACATTTTAGAAGGTCTTGAAAAACATGTAAGCAAGTTTGAAACCGCCATTGATGAGTATGAACGTAACTTATCACAATCAAAGGCTGAGTTTGAAAAGCCATTCATGTACGAAGATGATCTTAAGAAGCATTTGAAACGACAAGCCGAGTTAAATGCTGAACTTGATATGGATAAGGGGCAAGATGAAGTATTAGCAGATGATGAAAGTATGAAAGACGAAGACATAAATAAAACAATTGAAGAAGGTAATAGCTTATAGCAGTGATCACTTAGGTCACTGCTATTTTTATAGGAGGAAAGCAAATGGAAAGAGATAATCAAACGGTAATGAACTTGATTGATATTTTGGATTTATCAGAGAAAGACGGAACAATGGTAAAAGATGCGATTGAAAAGGAAGGGCTTTTAAAGTTTGTAAATGGTAAAGGACAAGAAGACTTATCAGATGAAGTGGTTGAAAAGATAGGTGCTTTACATGAAATTTTATTATTAGTTCAAGATGATGCTGCATTTCTAATGGGAGGTGATTTAAGTGACCAGTAGAAAAGTTTACGAGGATAGTTTCTATAAGAATCTTAATAAGCTGACAGGCATTCCAATTGGAAAGATTAAGGATTATGCCAAAGAGAATAATCCCTTTAACATCCTTGAACACCCATCGGTAATTGATCTAACTGACAGGCAGCTAGATAAAATCAATAAGCTTAATGACTTTGTATCTACATACAATGTCTTAAGGATGGAAGAAGAAAATGCCCGTATTCAAATCACTTGCCCTCAAGAAGCAGGTGATTATTTTAATGCACTAATAGGTAACAAGAGAGATCGAGAAAGATTTATGGTTGCCTTCTTAGATACCAGTAACAAGATTATTGAAACAAAAATGATATCAGAGGGGACTGTAGATTCAGCTGTTATTTATCCAAGAGATGTACTGAAAATGGCACTTGCAAATGATTGTAAAGGCATACTTCTAGCACATAATCATTCAAGTGGAAAGATGATTCCATCAAGTCCTGACATTGCAATTACTCAGCGTATGCTAAATATATTTAAGCCGTTAGATATAAAAATCATTGATCATGTGATTGTAAGTGCAGGAAAATATGTTTCTTTTGCAGAGGAGCAAATGCTTGAAGACTTAAACCATGAGTTAGCTGATTATAAACCTATTAAACTAGGTGAAGATACTAGCTTAGAAGATGATTTAGAAATGTAAAGGGGGGTTAGCATGAATGTAAATGAAATCAAAAAAAGGAACAGTGATACTATTGCTTGGATTTTAGGGTTCAATAAGATTAGTAAGAAAAAGCTTGAAGATTACATCAATGAACATGGTGTTAAGTATCTCTTACAGAACTACAGAACACTAGATTTTTCATTAGATGAGATTGAAAAGATCGGGATATTGAAAAGGATGATAGAACAATTCGATGGTGATATTGATACCATCGAGTTTGGAGATGTAAACGAATTTTAAAGGAGGTCATGCATGAGTAAACGATTTACTGAAGATCAAATATACCAAGCTAATCATGTGAACATCATTGCTTATGCTATGAGCCGAGGTTATGATGTGAAACGCATTTCACCAAGATCCTATAAGATACCTGGTTATGGTGGACTTTACATTAATGCAGATGGTCAGAAATGGAACTGTTTTTCAAGAGCTACTGGTGGAGGTCCAGTGCAATTTGTGATGGAAATGGATCATCTATCGTGGGTTGATGCAATTAAAGAGTTAATAGGTTTATCTGAAGATGAACTGCCTTTTGTAGAACCACCTGCAAAAGACTTTGAGGTAAAAGGCGATTTGGTGCTACCAGAAAAGAACCAAACATTTAAACATATCTTTGCCTATCTGATAAAGACTAGAAAGCTTGATAAGGATATTGTAAGTGAGTTTGTAAAAAGTAAAAAGCTTTATGAAGATACTTATAAGAACTGTGTCTATGTAGGCTATGATGAAGAAGACAATCCTAAGTTTGCGAGTGTAAGAGGAACCAATACGGAAAAACGATTTAGGATGGATATTGAAAACTCAGATAAAGGGTATCCTTTTTGCTATGAAGGTAATTCGGATACCCTTTGTGTATTTGAAAGTGCCATTGATCTCATGAGTTATCTTACATTAATCAAGCTATATGGTATCAACAATTTTCAACATCATCTATTATCAATGGGAGGAACATCTTATATACCAATAGAGAAGTATTTGGAAAGAAATCCTCAGATTAAAAAGATAACTTTATGCCTTGATGCAGATGATGAAGGTCAATTTTTTGCACAGAAGATAAAGGAGAAGTTTGGAGAGGACTATGAGTTAAAATCACATATTCCAAAAGGGAAGGATTTTAATGAAGAACTTGTTAATAGGATAAATCATGTATCAGAGGAATTGAAAGTTAGTGATTGTAGTCAAAATGACTATGAGATTTGATTGATTTAATTATTGCTACACTATGTGAAGTTTTATTGTAAGGGTGTTATTTATGTATAATATTGGATATAATTAGATTAGCATTTTAAGAAACACATAAGTGTAAGTCTGGTCGGTGATTTATTGAAAGGAGATTATTAATGCAACAATGTGGTGATTGTTTAAAGGTATATGATGAATCTGAATATTCAAGTTGTCCGTATTGTGATGATGCTGATGAAAGCTCTATTGTAGAATGTGGAGAATGCGAAGGATCTGGTAGAGTAGAGTGTGATTTGTGTGAGGGAGAAGGAGAATATGATTCGGAAATATGTCCTAAATGCAATGGTGATGGCGGAATGGAATGTCCTGACTGCGATGGAACAGGTGAATCAAAACATTTTTAGGACAATATTATATAATGTGTATTAAAATGCACATGATTACTTTGGCATCTCAGAAGAGATGCTTTCGCTTTTATAACATTAAGAATTTAATTTCAATATCCAAAAGACCAAAATAAGACCGCAGGGATTAATGAGGGCAAGCTTCCACATTGTCATACAATGTGCTTGATGGGATTATCCCATACCCTATAAATACTTGGGACGGTGTCCCAAACCCTCAGATGGAAGTTAAATTTTTGATCTATAGGTATAAGTGAGATAGTAATAAGTAATTGCTAAAAAATCAAATATTAGATAAACGAGTGTCAAATAGTTTAAGTGACACTCGTTTGATTAGTTAGTTGATATTAAGACATTAACTCATTTAAGGTATCCTGAAGGTAAGTTCAAGAGTGATAGTTTCTCTTTTCTACGATTATGATATGTTGGGGACTGTTTTCCTCGACGAAGTTACAATTTGTGGTGTTCGTATTCAAGTCCAATTAATTTTTTTGTATTATCTAATCCATAAAAAACTGAAGTTTGGTCTTGTTGTAATTCTTTGTATTCTGAAGATTCCTGTAGAATAATATTTATATCAATATTCCACTCTTCTTTTAAAAGATATAATACCATCATATTAACAATACTGTCTATACAACCTAGCGATGCATAAACAAGAATTTCTGTAGTAGATGAAATAAGAGCATTACTATTTAATTTTACATCTTCTATAGAATTGATTAATTTTGCATGATATTTTTTGTTTAGATTAGGAATCGCCTTATAAAATTGTTCTAGTGTATATACCATTTTGTCTCCTTCCATTATATAATTATTGTACCTAGAACGAAGACTATTGAAGCAGGAGGAAGCTATGGAATTAATAAAATTAAATCATGTTGAGGTGGTAATGAGGATTCTAGTTTAGATTCTAAAAGTGTAATTTGCCCTAATTGTGAAACTGAAGGGAAAATGGTCAACATTGAAACTGTAAGAAACTTTGTTAACGAAAATCTGATTGATAATGTCATGGAAGGTGATTATTTTATATGTACAGATAGTCGGTGTCATATTGCATATTTTAACTTATCTAAAAAGATTGTATTCAATAATAATGAAATTAACACACCTATTTGGTATAAAGCAAAACCAAGATATGCCTGCTATTGTAACAAAGCCACTATAGAAGAAGTTAAGGAAGCCATTTAGGGACATGGTTGTAAGACTATAAAAGATTTAATGAAGGTAACAAAAGTAATGTTTAACAGGCAGTGTAAGATAAATCATCCTTATGGAGAGTGCTGCTCTACGCAGTTAAATAAGATTCTTAAAGAGAATAAATAATATATTTATTGATATGAAACATGATATATGAACATCAAAGTGAATGTTTACCTCATTTATAAAGTGAATGGTAGCTAGTCTGTTCATCTTAAAATGATCAGGCTAAATTTTTACTTATGTAGAACAATGAAATTTTTAGTCGTATTTTGTAAATAGAGGTATAATAAATTAACTATGTCAAGTACACACATTAAAGAGAGCGGGCAGTTTTTAGATACAAAGAATATATTCTAATAAACAAAAAGTCCATTGAGTGCAATTGCATACAGCGGACTTTTATATATTCTATGTTAAATTATTTTATTAATTTGTATATTCTTTCACTTTGTTATTAGGCTAAATAAGTGTTTCGAATATTATCCTAGAGCAACATCGAGAATCATCATAACTGAAAAGCCGATCAATGTTCCGATAGTAGCAATATCAGTTTTAGAACCACCTTCTTCACGTTGAGCTTCAGGAATTAGTTCTTCAACAACTACGTAGATCATAGCACCAGCTGCAAATGCAAGGGCATATGGTAGTAATGGTCTCATAGAGATTACTGCAATAGCACCTATAACTCCTGAAATTGGTTCTACGATGCCAGATGCTTGTCCATATAGGAATGATTTTTTACGACTAAAACCTTCTCTACGTAATGGGATAGATACAGCAGCACCTTCAGGGAAGTTTTGTAGGCCAATACCAATTGCCAAGGCGATAGCGCTAGCAATACTAGCACCTCCAAGATTCCCAGAGGCAGCAGCACCAAATGCAACACCAACAGCTAGACCTTCAGGGATATTATGTAGAGTGATAGCCAGTACAAGCAGTACACTTCTTTGCCAACTGGTTTTAATACCTTCTGCCTGTGATACATCTAATCCCATATGTAAGTGGGGGAGCATTTTGTCAACAGCAAATAAGAAACCACCACCTGCTAGAAAACCAATAGATGCAGTTAACCAAGGTGTTTGACCTAATCCTTCAGCCATTTCAATCCCTGGGGCCAGCAATGACCAAAAACTAGCAGCAATCATTACACCAGCAGCAAAACCTAACATACCATTTAGTAAAGTTTTATTAATCGTCTTAAAGAAAAATACCAAGGATGCTCCTAGTGCAGTAACACCCCAAGTAAATAGTGTCCCTATTAATGCTTGAGTAACAGGATTAAATTGTTCAAACCATTGGATCATAATATTTCCTCCCTTTCTGTGATTGTTATATATAATATGAGAAACATGAATAATAATGTATTAATTATTGTACAGTATAGTATGAGAATTACAGATTCTTACCCTGATTTTATTAGAACTGTGGTTTGGAAAGTCAAATAATGAAGTATCGATGTACATTTGCATATATGTGGTATATTCATCTAGACAAACGCTTTTGATGTATTTTTCTTCTTGTAGTACATGATAATGAAACATTGTAATTGTCTTGACTGAAACAATTATTAGAATTTTACTATTAAATGCAACTGTAATACCAATATATAGAAAATAAAATCCAACGAATGCAGGATTCCTACTATATCGAGATTTACCTTTAGTCACAAGGCTTGTATTAGCCTTAGAATCAATGCCAGCTCTCCAATTGTCTTTCATATGAACAATTGCAACGATGAATATAATGGTTCCTAGAACTGATAAGAACAGACCCAGTGAAAGCTGTATGAATGATTTAGGGTCTCCAATGAGGTAAAAACAGATATCACCAGTAAGACAGCCAAAGTGTATGTTGTTAATTTTAATTGTACTTCAAAAATAAACATCTTGGAAGTCTTATTGCCTTTGCCTAACATATCTGTCTTGATCCCTTTGTTGTTCTGTATGATCATTTTTATAAAGTATGTACCATAGAAAATAAATATTACTAGATATCCAACTAACATTTGAATCCTTTTTTATTATAGGTGTTGTCTTTTATTGAAACCTTATATTTTGAACATTTCGATTCATAATATGGCGTGTAATATAGATGAAAACGAATTTTTTTAAAGGATTTAGCTTTTGTTCGTACTTTTTGAAGAATTCATCTGGTGTATCAAAGATACCGTAATCCATGCAAATACCTTCCTTTTGAATGTAGGTACTCTTTCCGCACCAATTGACTTCTGGATTCTTAAAATTATCAGTTGCAACACCATATCCTTTAAAAGCTTCTTCGCTTGCATTAAATCTTTGCTGAAGAGAACGGAGGTATGTGTCATCTAGTATAAACCCCTCAATATTCAACCATTGGTTGTCATAGAATATCTCAACCCAACTATGAATAATTTCTTTAGGAGCAAGCTTATACCAAATACCTGTAATAGCACCCTTTTGGAGCTGCTTATGTATGGTGAAGCCATGTATTCTACATTCAATATTCACTGCTCTTAATAAGGACATAAAAAGAATGCTTTTAGTATTACATTGTCCGTATCCATCCATTAAGACATTGCTAGAAGTTGTATAGTCAGATTTATTATAGCCAAATTTGATTTCATCTTTAACAAAGTCATAAATACTTTTGATTTTCATGTAGTTGTCTAGTTCGTCCCAACCTCTAAAAGAGACTAAATTTTTAATTGCATCAGAATTATAATCTAATAAATGTGTTGCTGAAAGCAGGTTATTCATATATGTACTCCTTCTTAAGTGTGCTATTTTAGTAGGTGGTTCTATAAATCTATTTCATCACCTGTTTTAATATAGTGAATTTTATCATCTAAATTTTCTTTAAGAATGTTGTAAGGTTCGCTACCGGTACAGTGACAAGTATAATAAACTGTGTTGAATTTACCAAGTTCAGTGGTTAATTGATCCATGTAGTTACTAGAAACTGTTTTCTTAGTTATAGGGTTGCTTAAATGAAATCCAGAGAATACAAAGTCTATATCTTTATTTGTAATATTTTTAGCTTGATTAATGATATTAACAATTCCTTTATGGGCACATCCAGCAAACAGGAATAATCTTCCATCTTCTTCTACGATTAAACTTTGCTCATGGGAAAATATATCTTTATAATCATTAAGGCTATCCGTTACATATAAACTGTCATTCAACGGAGAAGTTGGGAACAAGCTAACATTCGTTGTAAATAATGTCATTGTAGGATTCAGCTTATAAATATCAGAGGTAAAATGAATTTGATTCTTGTGTTTTAGATTATTATCTAAGCCAACGTTGGCTTTGAGCCACCTTAAGAATTTTGCATAAAATCTCTTAAAAGCATCAGGTTGAATGTATATGTTAGCTTGTTGATTGTGCATTAAAAATGATTCTAACCCACCACCATGGTCAAGGTGTCCGTGGGAAATAATAACTGAGTCAATGTTCTGGATGTCTACAGCCATTTTTTTTGCATTGTGATAAAAATAATCGTTGGGACCTAAATCAAATAAGAGTTTTTGGTTGTTGCTCTCTATATAAAGAGATAGGCCATGTTTTTTCTTGTACTTATTATTGATTCTATTATTTTCGACTAAAACTTTTACAATCATATGTTATCTTTCTAAAGTTAGCAATGTCTAATATGAGTATATGCTGAATGGATGATTTCCATTATGTGATTGTCATATATAGAATAGAACTTGTTTTTCCCTTCTTTTCTGTCTTTAATGTAACCATTTTCTTTCAGTAATTTAAGTTGATGTGAAACGGCTGATTTAGTCATATTCATCGATACCGCGATATCATTGACACTTACTTCATTGTTTTCAAGTAATAAAATAATTTTTATTCTTGTTGGATCTGAGATTATTTTAAGAAAACGTGAGACTTCATCAATTTTCTCGAGTGTTGAAAGCTTTAATACGAGCATTTCAACAAGCTGAATATCATTTGGTGTACAATCTGTAGAATTAGTTGCCATAAGAACCTCCTTAGAAAATGACCTCTACGGTACTGAGTTTAATGTCATGATTGCTTAACATGTTTTTAATAGCTGTTATAATTGTTTGGCTGTTGTAGTCAGATGTAGCAGTAACCGAGACGCTTACTACATGTTCATCACCATCAAGACTCCAGAAGTTGAACGAGTTGATACCTTCTACACCACCTATACTGGCAATATGATTCTGAAGTTCATGAGATAACTCTTGATCAGGTACTGTTTGCATTAACACACTGTATACTTGTTTAGTATTTATCCAAATGTTTCTTATAACAACAAGTGCAATTATGATTGAAAGAATAGGGTCTAATATATACCAGTTAGTAAAATAGATTACTACACTAACGACTAAGACACCAGCCCATCCCATTAAATCTTCTAATAAATGAAGTACGACCGTTTTATCAAGTATTTTTTTTGAACCTTTCATTCGTAGGGCTGCAACACCATTAACTGCGATTCCAATAATTGCTAGCCACAACATACCGACTGAGTTGACTTCTTCTGGGTTTTGAAGTGTATAGAATGCTTCAGTAAGTATATAAAAGGTACCTGCGGTTAAAACCAAGATATTTATTATGGCACCTATTAAAGATAAACGTTTATAGCCAAAAGTGTATTTATTATTAGCCTTTTTTAAACTTACCTTTTCTGTGAAATAAGATAGGGCTAAGGCTAGACTATCTCCTAAGTCGTGAACAGCATCTGAAAGTATAGCAGTACTATTTGTTAATAAACCACCAACTATTTCTAAAATTGAAAAACAAAAATTTAGCAAAAATGCTACTTTTATATTACTAGTTCCATGGTCGTGATTATGATTATGAGCCATATGATGACCTCCTTTATTTTGTTGAAAGATGATTTTGTGTATTAGTCCTAATCTGTTACAGTTGATCAATTAATCAACTATAGTACCATTATAATTGAATATCCGCTCAACTGTCAAGTCTTTTGCCATTTTTATATGTTATTATATTATTTGTGTGTTCGAAGGTTTAAAAGATATAAAAATGAAGGAATAATCAATAATGTGGACTAATGAAGCGAAGATTTATCTAGGGATAATATCAATAATATTAATTTTTGTGATTATTTTGGGTGCAAGCGAAAACTATTAATCATCAAAAAGCTGAAGCAGTTTTGCACGAAGAAAATATTGTAAAACTTATTATTGATAATGAACATATATTTTATGTAGAATCTATGGAAGAAATTGAAGAAGCTTAAAGTCGAATTGTTGAACTAGTGGTGAAGAAATAATATCAGAGGTAAAAAATGATTATTACATAGTAGTTGATATATATTTAGAATTAGATGAAGAACTGATTTTATCAGCTGAAATAAATGAAAGATTTTTCTGATATCCTTGTTGTAGGTTACTGAAAATAACCCTATGATAGATGATACAGGAACACTTATCATTACTGAGAAGGTATAAACCGTTTATGTTTCTGAAAAATATTAATTTTTGTGGGTTTAGATTTCTGTTTTGAAAGGAGTGTTTATTTTATGAGGAAATAATCAAGACTATTGAGCCTCTAAGATTTAAGTATGTCATCAAGACAAAAGCATATACAATGATAGTATCACTAGTACCCATAGATGGTTATTTTTGAACGCTTCTGAGGTGTAGTCGCAACAGAAATGTGTACAAAATAGATCAACGAGTTGATAATAGAAGGATGATTTTATCCTGTGTTCTTATTGTAAACACTGGAACCAAATAAATGACTTTGTTAGAGAAAGAATATCTTTATTTTTTGTATCAAAGGATGAAACCTTATTTTCTGAAGAAATTATCTTGATTATGAGACAAGAGGGAACTGCAAAAATTACATTGAAGAGTCAAAGAATTGTGTGATTGTTGGGACTTATATTCTTCATACCTTTAGAGTAAATTAAGTGATTTTTCAACTGATGATGTTAACATACCGTTTTTTCTGTTATTTGGGATGTTGTATGTGACAATAAAAGAATATCAATGGTTGAAGAAGACGTTTTGTGTCAAATATGTCTTCCTATCAGATTAGAGTATATCTATTGCAAGACATAAGATTCTAAATTTCGTGGAAAATATTTCAAAAGAGAATTTACTAAAACATATTAGCATCACCTTCTGAATTGAATCATATGTATACATTTAGGTCTATTTATCATGTGTGTATTTCAGAAACAGTTCTCCTAGAACCTACAATTATACAATGTGTGTTTCGACGATATCATTTTGTGACAAAAAATATGGAAACTAGATTAAATCTTAAAAGTTAGGATATTGTAGGCAAGCTTGACACTGAACGAATAAATCATAGAGTAAATAAACAGAGGTGAAGAAACGTAAAATAAAAAGTTTCTAATGAGTCTAGAATAGTAATGATAAATCCGATAGCATCTTCCTAGAAGGTAAGGTGTATTCTCTGCAATTAGAGTATGCATTATAGCATAGGATCAGATTATTCACAATCCCACTTGTGATGAAGATATAGAGCTGTATGCCTATAACATAGATGATAAGATGCAGTTTATTTACATAAAATAAAATCGTCTCACTCACTTAAGCAATTGCATTTAATAAAAAAGAATTTTGATCATATTTTATTGATGACTGTGCTGAGTGAACCTACTGATCATCAAAAATTTCTAAAGAAAATGATAATCTTCTGATTGAAAAGAGTAAAATTAGTACTTTTGAGTTTAAAAAAGAAGAGATGAAAATGGGATCTACGATAGAAGATAGAATATCATAAGAAGAGTTAGAAAAGTTGATGAAAGAATATAAATATATCCTAACATTTGATAGAGGCAGGCATTATTTTAAAATTTTTATGTACTGAAGGAGCTTAAATGTTTAAGCAATTAATTGTAGGAAAACCATCACAATCTGTCACTGATTGTATATTTACAGTTGATAAGGGTGAGCTGGTATATGACTTAGCACTTAACAACACGAGAAGTATGAAGAAGTGTTAAATACATGTGGTGTGAGATTTTGATTTTAGGAGTTAATGTATTGCCTGTAGAAGGTTAATTTCTTGTAACCGGTGAACTTATTGAAAATCCTTGTTTTGATACTTTCAAGATACTGATCATTGATGAAAACGAAATGTATACTTCTTAACTGTATTTATAAGATTGATTTTGTTATGTCAGCTGATTTCCAAAATAAATAAGCTGTTAGAAGCAGCAGGAGTAAAGTGAAAGTAGTATCAATGTTAGTTAAGTTAAAGATACCAATCTACTAAAGTTTCATCAAGTAAGATGACCTAATGATTATCTCGTATATTATTTTATTAAAAGACTGAAAAGCTTTTATTATATTTAAATTACAGTTTTCCATTTGATTGATAATTGACCTCAAAATATGATATGATTTGAAATGTCGGAGGTTTTATGAAAAAAATTATATTATTATTTACATTAGCTCTTTTAATGATCGGATGTAAAGAAGCAGAGAATGTGAGTTTTGAAGAAAAAAGTGACGTTTTATTACAAGTAGAAACAGCTGTAACAGATAGTATATCATCAGATACAATGATATTTTCTAAACAAGTTACTGAAGTAGTTAAGGATTTATCAATCGATGATGTTGTATTAAAAGAAGCATATCAACTTAGCATTGGTGGTCATGATATCTATGTTTCTGATGTAACTCTCGTTGAAGATATCATTGAAATATTATTGAGTGATACTGCGAAGAATTATGATTGTAGTGTTGATGTAACTGTAACGAAAGCCTTAGAAGTTATTACATATATAGATAGTGAATCAATCCTTGAAATAGGATTATTAGAAGGCATCGATGTTAAATCTGTTAAAGTTAATTCGGGTATACTCTCAGAAGTAGAAGATGCAGTTGAATTACTCAAAACACCTTATCAAGATATGACATCGTACGAAGTTAAATCCGGAGATGTACCTTCTTTAATAGCAGAGCAATTTGAAATGGGTTTATCAGAATTGTATACCCTTAATCCGGGGCTAGAGAAGAAAACACAATCATTACAAATTGGCGAATCTATCGTAATACAAGAAGAAAAAATGCTTGCTAATGTTTATGTGATAATGGAAAAAAGCTATGAAGAAAGTATTCCTAAAGGTTATACTTATGTGACAAATCCTGAAAAATATGAAGGATCACAAAGCACAATGTCATATGGTAATGATGGTGTAAAAACTGTATTATCTCGCGTTAAAATAGTTGCTGATGAAACCGTATCTGAAGAAATATTAAAAGAAGCTGTGGTGTTTGAACCACAGAATGCTGTTATCTCCAGAGGGACAAGAGCATTGCCAGCAAAGGGGGCTATCGGAAATTTTGTGTACCCAGTTGAGGATTATAAGTTAACTTCAGGTTATGGTCTAAGATGGAATAGAAAACATCGGGGCATCGACATGGCTGTTATGACAGGTACCACAGTAATGGCATCCGATGGAGGTGTGGTAACAATAGCAGGATGGAATAATAGTTATGGATATTATGTAGAAATAGATCATGGGTACGCGAAAACAAGGTATGCACATAACAGTCGCTTACTAGTGAGTGTAGGACAAGTAGTATCTCAATATGAGGTGATATCTTATTCCGGTAATACAGGTAATAGTACAGGTCCTCATCTACATTTTGAAATCATTATAGATGATGTGTGGGTGAATCCACTTGATTATTTAAACTAAAGACTATGCAAATGATCAGATGATATAATAAACTTAGTATATAGTTACTTTTACTTACGACAAGTTGATAAGCTAGTAAGAGAAGTTCTTATATATTGAAATTTTGTACTATTCTGAAATTCGAACAGGAGAAATACTGTATAATTCTGATGAAGTAATTTAGAAACTTCTTCTTCACGTCGAAAAAATAAGACTAAGAAAATGCATTAATTATCTGCACTTGAGTTTATAGTAACTCGTTTAAGGTATCTGATAATAGATATTATTTGTAAATTTAAATAAACAGCGAGATTTTATTTTTTTGATAAAGTTGGATATTTGCAATATACACAAAATGCTACTGATAACTTAATAAAGATATTAAAAGATGCTCAAGGTATTTATTATCTTGAGTTTTATTTTGGTTAATAGGAGGTGATTAAATTGAATAAAATAAAAAGAATAAACCTTAGAGTAACAGAAAAAGATTACGAAAAAATTAGAAAAAAAGCAAAAAAAACAAAAATGAATATGAGTCAATATGTATCCCTGTCCGCACTAGACAGGGATTTTGTCGTTATAGAAGACCTTAAAGGCTTAATTCATCAACTATCAAAGGTTGGTAATAACCTAAATCAATTAACAATGCTTGCTCATCAAAACAGACTAAAAGAGATTAATGTAAGAGAGACTCAAGCAGTGTTAAAAGAGATTTGGGAGTTACTTAACAAGATATCAAAGTAAAGAAGGGAGGATTATTTGAAGTACTATATTCATAATGATGAAGAAGATTATGAAGAATTTATTAGCTTAGAATGTGTAGCTAAAAAGTTTGTTGAAAAAGACTTGAAAACTGAGTGTTCAAAATTAGGAATAAGGGAAGGTTCATCTTCAGTGGATATTATCTATAAGAAGAAAAGAAACGAAGAAGTTATCTTTAGTGGTTCAGCTGATTTCTTAACATCTGAAATATTTGAAACTAAAAGTGAGGAGATTATAGACACAGTATTACATGTTCATAAGTTGATTAACAAGATGAGAGAGTAAAGAAAGAGAGGTTTACATGAAGTATTACATTTATGATGCGGAAGCGGGTTATGAAGAATTTGAAGATTTAAAGGAAGCCGCTGAAAAGTTTCTTAAAATAGAATACGAGTCCAGGTACTTGGCATTTGGACTTACAGAAGGTGCAGCAGCGGTAGATATTATTTTTAAACAGAAAGATGATGATGAAGTGACACTAAAGAGTTCAGCTGACTTCTTATTGTCTAGTCTTCTTAATAAGAATCCAAAGGTATTTATGGATTTAATGATTATGGCTTATAGAGCTTTAAATCATCCTGAATATCATTTAGTGAGTATAATCGCTAATCATCAAGAAGAACAGCTAGAAAAAGAATCTATGGAAATGGGGTAGATTGTGGCGGTTATTGAGTTTATCAATGGGGCGAACAAAACGGTTCCTGCAATGAAAAGAGTCATTGATTACATTAAGAATCCTGCAAAGACAAATAGTCAGTTGATTGGAGGACATAATTGTGATCCTAACAATGCCTATAATCAGTTTGTCATGTCCAAAAGGAATTATCATAAGGAATCAGGTCGCCAGTATATCCATTTTACTCAGTCCTTTGCGCCTTACGACAAGGTTATGCCAGAAGATGTTAAAGCCATTGCAGATGAATTAATGAAATATGAGCTGTTTAAAGGTTTTGAAATTGTCTATGCAGTACATACTGATAGGCCTCATCTTCATACACATTTTGTTGTAAATACTGTAAATGCCGAGACCGGTCTTAAATGGAAACAAAGTGCTGAACAACTCCAGATGCTAAAGGATTATTCAGATGAACTTTGTAAAAAGCGAGGACTTATCATTACACAAGGAGTTAAAGGGAATCATAAGAATCGAGGTGAATATCGTTCAAAGGATAAAGGTCACTCATGGAAATATGAACTTTTCTTAGCAGTCAAAGAAGCTAAGTGGTTGTCCACGTCTAAAGAAGATTTTATCGATAAAATGAATAAGTTAGGCTACAAGGTAGATTGGAGGGATGAAAGAAAATATATTACTTTTACAACACCAGACAATAAAAAGTGCAGAAATAGAAAACTATATCCACCAGAATCTTATACCAAAGAAGCCTTATTAAAGGCATTTGATTTGAACAAACAAAGGATGGAAAAGAGAGACTTAGATAATAAGATGGAGCTATTACTTTCAAGTGTTAAACTCTTAGAATCACATCCTGAATTTGAATCAAACCATGGTTTTCCCTTAACAAGATTAGAGGGTGAAAGTCTAAAGAATAAGATTGCTGAACTTAAGAAAGGTAAGGGCTTAGATTGGGATAAGGAAAGTGGACATGAAATGTAAAGGAGACGAGAATGAAGAAACGGGTTAATGAATTTATTAGATGTATCAGAGAAAGAGGATATGACTTAGTTGAAAATGATATAGATGGTCAAGTGGGAGAGATTTATCGTGATGGTGAGTCTCTTTGTATTTTGTTTGAAAATGGTGAACTATCAACGAATGCTTATCGTGAGCTTTCTCTACTTAATAGGAATGTTAAAGAGTATTTAAAGGCATTTGAAAACGCAGAAAACCTTGAATCCCATGGTCTTATTGATGGTTATAAGAAGCTATTTGAGTTTAATGGCTATGTTTTTGCCATGAAAGAAACCAAGTATCAAGAATTTGAGTTTGTCACTTGGCATTATTCGCCTGATGGTAAATCTGTGAATATCGGTAGATACTTTAACGATTATGAAAGTGCTAAAGAAAATATGGCACTTAGATCAGGGATGCTTGATGAGAGTAAGCTCTTTTCTGAAACAGATTTGAAGTTAATTAGGTCGAGTTTGATTGCCTATGTAGCACTAGATGAAAACTTAGATCATCTTAAGGAAAAAGCAATCGGTAGAATACTAGATCAAATAGACATCATTGTACCAGAGATTGTGAACCATCAAAAATATGAAGATAGGGAACTTGTTTCAGATGATGAATTAGAACTGTGAGGTGAAATGTGAAGTTTCAAAAGGATAAATTAATAATAGCAGGATTAATAGTTCTTATAGGTTTATGGATGAATATTTACTTCTCCACAAACCTACATTTTTTATTGTCGAAAAAGATGGTTGTACTGTCCTACATTCCCCTGAAAACCTGTTTTGCATCTATGCTAAACAATCATAGCCACCTCATGTTATTTCTCTACCTACAGGGGTTTATTGTCTTATTTGCAGTCTTTTATTATGTAGCAAACCATAAGCCTTATCAATCAGATTTGATGGAAATAACACCACAGATTTCAACACCAGTATCAGCAGGACAAAAACAGTTTGGTTCGGCAAGGTGGTTAGAAGATAAGGAAAAAGACCAAGCTTTTAAATCTTATTACTTAAGTGAGTTTGCCATGGTGAATGATAAAGACTTGGTCTTAAAGGAAGGTGGGATTGTCCTTGGTTATCAGAAGGGAGAAGATAAAGAAAAAATCTATTACGTGGATGAAGACACTCATATACTATGTATTGGTGCAACCCGTTCAGGTAAGACTAGATCGGTAGTGCTTCAAACAATAGGCACACTTGGATTAGCAGGTGAAAGTATGATTCTAAGTGACCCCAAAGGTGAGCTATACACCTATACCTATCCATATCTCCAGGAACTTGGTTATGAGGTTATTTGTTTTGATTTCAAGAGCCCATTAAAGAGTGATCGTTATAACTTCTTACAACCTATTATCGATGCTATAGATAAAAAAGACATACCAAAGGCAGTAGATGCCACTTGGGATTTAACTGCTGCCCTTGTACCAGAGGATAGCCATAATGAAAAGATTTGGACCAATGGTGAAGCCAGTATTATTGCCAGTGCCATTATGTCAGTGGTTTATGACAATAGAAATGGTAATGACCGTAGGTTTCAAAATATGTCCAATGTCTACTTTTTTATCAGTGAGATGTGCAAAACCATTGATGGGACCATGCCTATTGTTAAGTATATGAAGACACTTGCACCAAGTCATCCTGCCAAGGCGTTACTTTCAATTAGTGAGGTAGCACCAAGTAAAACAAGAGGTAGTTTTTATACTTCTGCCTTAACAACACTTAGATTGTTTACCAACCCACTTATTTACTCAATGACTGATAAAGGTGACTTTGATTTAAAAGAGATCGGTCATGGAAAGCAGGCAATTTTTATCATATTACCAGATGAAAAATCAACCTATTATTCTCTGGCTTCTTTGTTTGTCAATCAATCTTATATGCAGTTAGTAAGTAATGCTGATTCTAGAGGTGGAAGATTAGAAAGAAGGGTCAATTTTATGCTTGAGGAGTTTGGTAACTTTGTTAAGATACCTGACTTCGGTAACAAACTAACAGTAGGTGGTGGACGTGGTATTAGGTTTAATCTATTCATTCAGTCTTTAATGCAATTAGATGAAAAGTATGGAAAGGAAACAGCAGGGACTATTAAGTCTAACTGTGAAACATGGATTTATCTACAAGCAGATGACTTAGATACCTTAGAAGAAATTTCAAAGAAACTTGGTAATTACACTGTTTCAACTTATTCTCTTTCTTCGTCACATGGTAAATATACAACTCCTTCAAGTTCGCATAGTATCAACTTAACCCATAGAGCCTTACTAACCATTGATGAGGTTAAATTGATAAGGAGGCCTTATTCCTTAATCTTATCAAGAAACCATCCAGCGATGATGTTTGCAGATGATCTAGGTAAATGGTTTTTTAACAACATGTTTGGGTTAGGGGATAAAGAACACAATAGAAGGGTGCGTGAAGAAAGAGATAATGTAAGAGAAAGTAGACCTGCTAAAAACAAAATTGATACCTGGAATACTTGGGAGTATTTCATGAATGAGGGGGCAAGCAAGAGCCGCCCTAAAACAATTTATTAGAAAGAGAGGAAAATATGCTAAAGAACAAGTGCATAAAGAAACCATTGGTGAGAGCTAAATACCTAGCTGTCACCTTTTTTATTTTTCTGATGAACACATCAGCAGTCTTTGCTGATGTTAGTGACAGTCAGATTGTAAAAGGAACAGAAGAACTCATTAAGGATTTAACCACATGGTTGATGGTCCTAGCACCAATTGTAGGTGGGTTGTTAATTGTCTATTTTTTTATCAGACGAAGCGCCGCTGATGAGATGGACCAGAAGAAATGGAACAACCGTATTACAACAGCAATTGTTTCAGTGATTGGAGCAGTACTTGCTTCAGCAACACTGAATTTAATTATTGGTTACTATGTGTAATCAAAACAATAAAAATAAAACTTATGGAGGAATTGAAATGTTAAGAAAAACTATGGAAAAAGTAAGTGAGAAAGCAGTATTAGTAAGCCTTAAATCTAAGGATATTTTAAAAGACAGAAAGGGAGAGGGCTTTGTAGATTCAGCAGTATTTTCTGTACTTCGTTGCTACGATAGAATTGCTACGCTAAGAAAGAGGGTGAATAATAAAATGAATAGGGTTAGATTTAGAGCAAACGAATTAATGAATAGAAGCAAAGTTGTGTTATTAGATCAAAGAGGTGAAGGAACAGTATCGCAAGCAATAACCATATTAACAGCTGTGGTATTGGGAAGTTTGCTTCTAATGGGTCTTTATAAATTAATAGGTGATGTTGTCTTACCTGAACTTCAAGAGAGAATTATGGAAATGTTTAATTATGGTAGTTAAATTGATTTTCTAATTAACAGTATTTGAATAGAGTATACCTATTGCCAAATAACACTCTTGAAGGCGCTTAAAATAACTCTGGCTTCAAGAGTGTTATTTTCTGACCAGAAACCTGTATGAGATAATCGTTTGCCATATTCGTTAATTCTCGTGAAACAGAAGGTCTAGCTACACCAATAATATCTGCAATCAAAGACCTTGAGTGTTGTAACTTGAAGGTTGTTAAGCCACTATTTTTATATTCTTTTGATAAGTAGAGCATTAGCCTTGAACGAACGTCTTTGTATTGAAGCATTTGTATCTTTTCTTTAAAATTTAGAACTCGAGACGATAGAAAATCAATAAAATTGTCATTGAATAATGGACTATTTTTCAAAAGTTTTCTAACTTGTTCAAAAGGCATATAAAGTACTTTACTATCTTTCATAGTCATAAGCGTAAATGGATATTGAGGGGCCTTTGAACTGTATAGAGCTGTTCCAAATGCATCGTTTGTATCGAACATTTTAATAGTCAGAACTTCTCCTGTGGGTGTAAACTGTTGAATTGCTAGAACACCAGAAAGAACAAAGCCAATAGAACTGCAAGGATCACCTTCTTGTACAATAAGTGATTCTTTTTTGTAGTTCCCTATGATGCAGTGATCAAAATCAATTAATTTTAATAATAAACTGGAATCCATGTCTTTAAATAATGGATTGTTTAACAAAAGTTTTACATCTAAAAACATTTGACCTCCTCATAATTTGTAACAGCTGTTACAGTTTTAACTTGCTAAATAAAGTATACTATAGGTAACTGTGAAAAGGAAGGTGATTAGAATGATCGAGCAGGTATTTAAAATAACAATGGGAAATGACCGTTTGGTTGAAAAAGTAATTCAGGACGAAAATATCCATTATATTCATATGGTATTTAACCAAGATGAAGGATTGCCAGAGCATTTTTCAAATTCTACTGTTTATATGACTGTATTAAGGGGTAAATTATCCATCGGGCTAGATGATCAAGAGGTTTGCCATTATGATACGGGGACAGTACTTAAAATACCATTTAACATTAAAATGAATGTTAAAAATTTGGATGCTGAAGTACTTGAACTGATTGTAGTTAAAGCACCAGCCCCAACAAAATAGAAAAATTTAAGGAGGAAAATTATGAGTATGTTTTGTTATCAATGTCAAGAAACAGCCAGAGGAACCGGGTGTACAATCCGTGGAGTCTGTGGTAAAACAGAAGATATCGCAAGAATTCAAGATCTTTTGATATATGCCACAAAGGGATTAGCAGAAGTTGTCGTAAAAGGAAATGTAAAAGTTGAGGACATTCCAGAAGTAAATTACCAACTGCTTAACAGTTTGTTTATGACGATTACAAATGCAAACTTTGATGGGGAAGCACTCATTAATCAAACAAAAAAAGTAATTTCTTTAAGAGACGACTTACGTACTAAATTTCCAACAATTGATTTTTCTGATGCAGCGAAATTTACATACACCGATGATGATGCAATGCAAGAAAAAGCAAAAGAAATTGGTGTTTTGGCTACGGAAGATGAAGATATACGATCATTAAAAGAAATGATTGTATATGGGTTAAAAGGTATGGCAGCATATACTGAACATGCACTTAATGGCGATAAAGAGAATATAGAAATTTATCAATTTATGTATGAAACACTCTATAAAATAACGACTGATATGACAGCAGACGAGTTGGTTGCTTTAGTTTTAAAGACTGGTGAAAACGGTGTAAAGGCTATGGCACTTCTTGATGAAGCCAATACTTCAAAATATGGACATCCAGAAATCACAAGTGTTGATATAGGTGTAAGAAACAATCCAGGTATTTTAATTTCAGGTCATGATTTGACAGACTTGGAGCAATTATTAGAGCAAACTCAAGGTACTGGTGTTGATGTTTACACTCACAGTGAAATGTTACCCGCACATTACTATCCTGCATTTAAGAAATATGATCATTTTGCAGGAAATTACGGTGGATCTTGGTGGCATCAAGTAGATGAATTTTTCTCTTTTAATGGTCCGGTATTGTTCACAACAAACTGTATCGTGCCACCTAGAAAAGAGGGCTATAGAGAAAGAATTTTTACAACAGGTTCTGCTGGATTGCCAGGGGCAAAACACATAATAGGGGACGAGAAGGGTAAAAAAGATTTTACTGAGATTATTGAGTTAGCAAAAACAACTGAACCACCTAAAGAATTAGAAACAGGTAGTATTGTTGGTGGATTTGCACATAATCAAGTATTTGCATTAGCAGATAAAGTGGTGGATGCCGTTAAATCTGGAGCCATTAAAAAGTTCTTTGTAATGGCAGGTTGTGATGGTCGAATGAATGACCGTCAGTATTATACAGAATTTGCTGAAAAACTACCAAAGGATACGGTTATTCTTACAGCAGGATGTGCAAAATATAGATATAATAAACTGCCCCTAGGAGATATTGGTGGTATTCCAAGAGTTCTAGATGCTGGTCAATGTAACGATTCTTATTCATTAGCCATTATTGCACTTAAACTAAAAGAAATATTTGAATTAGAAGATGTTAATGAACTCCCGATTGCTTATAACATTGCTTGGTATGAGCAAAAAGCTGTCATTGTATTATTAGCTTTATTGTCACTTGGTGTTAAAAATATTCACTTAGGACCAACTTTACCAGGTTTTCTATCACCAAATGTTGCGAAAGTTCTCGTTGAGAAATTTGGCATTGCAGGTATTGGAACTGTAGAGGATGATATTAAACTTTTCATGGCTTAATTTTTAAAAAGCAGCCTCAGTGTCTGGGGCTGCTTTTCTAAATCGTAGGGGGACTTCATGAAAATTAAAAATCAATTGTTATTAACACATGGAATTTTAGTTGTTCTAGCGCTTGTCATTGTTTTTATAAATATATCGACATACAAGAGCATGGAAAACGACGCAGATATTATTAACCAAGCGGGAAGATTGAGAATGCTGAGTTATAATATGGCTCAAATATCAAATCAAATTATATTAGAAAATGATCAAATTCAGAAAGATAATCTGACTTCGAAATTAAAAATGAGAATAGATGAGTTTGATACAACTTTAACCTTATTAAATGGAAAAGATATGAACTCAAATTCAAATAATTATCCAAGTTTTTCTGTAAGACTGGAAACTATATCAGATGAGTGGTATGTCTTATTCAAACCTGCATATTTTAGCATTGTAAATAGCATGCCAAAAGACAAGTCCTGTGAGAAAATCAATGATGAAATTGATGCTTTTGTTAACGATATTAACGAGATGGTTTCATCTTATTCTATATATGCTCGAGAAAAAATAACAAGAGCCCTTATAATCAATGGTGGTCTGGTATTGGTCATAATTGTAGTTACCTTTTACTCTTTTATCTCTACCTATAAAGGCATAAGAAAACCCCTAAAGATTCTTATGAGAGAATTGAAGACCTTATCACTTGTGGATGATGAAGTTTCTAAAAGACTTAAAAATTTGGACACAGATGAAATATCTGAGATGACTGAGTATTTTAATGAGATGATGTATGATCAGCTCACAAAGACATTTAACAGAAGAGCCGGTCTATCCAAACTTAGTCGGATGGTCCAATATGATAATAGAAGACATTTGAAACTGAGTCTTTGTTTTATTGATATCAACGGTCTTAAGGAAGTTAACGATCAATTAGGCCATCAATTTGGAGATGAACTGATTGTAAGCACGGTTGATGGCATAAAAGACGAAATTCGTGAAGAAGATTTTATCATTAGAATGGGTGGAGATGAATTTCTTGTCGTCTTTAATGGTATAGATTGTGAAACGGCTGAAAAAGTGTGGATGAGAATTAAACACAGATATGACCAAATTAACATAGAAGAAAACAGGGAATATATGATCAGTGTAAGTCATGGCATTGTTGATTATGGAAATGATGAAATATCAGAGGTGGAATTATTAATTAAATCTGCAGATGATAAAATGTACGCTGAAAAAAAATACATTAAAGAAGAACTCAATGTTCAAATAATCAAATCAGAAGGGCATTCAATTTAGAACAACATAATTAACAGACATGAAAGGTGGAAATTCAAAATGAAAATAAAACATAAGTTATTACTTACATTCGGTCTACTAATAATTTTTACTATGGCAATCGTAGGGATCAATTATATGACCTATCAAGCCATGGAGAGCGATGCGAATTTTGTAAATAATGCAGGAAAGTTACGTGCTTCAAGTTATAAGATGGCTCAACTTGCTAATATTGTCGTGATTACAAATGACCAAGAAAGCAAACAAATTCTTGAAGAGAGTATGAATCTTTTTGATGAGATTACCAACGATCTTACAGAAGGTAATACTGAAAAAGGTTTATCCGTCGTAACACATGAAGAGACAAAAGATTTCTTAACACAAATAGTAGAAAAATGGGATAATACTTATAAAAACGCATATGGGCGTATTTTAAGTAGTCAGGATAAAGAAGCACTGACGGTTATCAATTCTGAAGTTGCAGGTTATGTAAATTTTATCAACGATATGGTAACAGGCTACTCTGAATATTCAAGTTCAAAGGTCACTGCTGCTAAAGTTACCAATAGTATTTTGATGATTGTTGCATTAGCTGTTGGTCTAATATCATTTGCACTCTTAAATAAAGGCATTAGGGGCCCTATTAATGGTCTGGTTAAAGATCTAAAAGCGCTTTCTGAAGGCAACGGGGATTTAACCAAACGGATTGATACTAAGAGCAAAGATGAAACCGCTGAAATGATTCATTATTTCAACATATTTATAGGTAATATTCATGAAATTGTAAAAGAAATCTCAAAGATATCAATCGTATTATCTGAGAATATGAGTGCTATCACAAATACAACAGAAGAACTTACAAAATCTACTGAGATGATTGCAATGTCATCTATGGATGTGGCAGAAGGATCGGTACTCCAAAATAATAAACTTGATGAGTTGAATGAATTAGTTGAAAAAATTAAAATGGATATTGAAAATGTTTCTCGCAAGGCAAATCAGACACTTAAATCTTCAGAAAAGTCTCAAGAGTCTGTTCTCAAAGGTGATCGACAAGTGTCAAATCAATCAGATGAACTCACATTATTTGTAGATTCCATAAAGTCAGCATCTAATACCGTTGAAGATTTAAATCAATCTTCAGAAGAAATTAAGGCCATTGTGGATTTTATTCATAACATATCCTCTCAAACAAATTTACTAGCCCTTAATGCATCTATTGAGGCTGCGCGAGCTGGAGAAGCTGGACGTGGTTTTGCAGTGGTTGCAGATGAAATAAGGAAACTAGCTGAAGAAACTTCGGTTTCGGCCAAAAAAATTAGTGAAATTGTTATGAATATAGGCGATAAAACCATTAATGTAAAAACATCTATGGACGAACTGGTAGATAAAACTAAAATTCAAGAACAATCTATGGATACACTAAAAGTTGAACTTAAAGAGATTTTAAATGTATCTACAATTACTTTGAATGAATCTCAGGAAATAATGGGGATTTCAACTAAGGTAAATGATGAGTTTAATATAATTACCCACTCGGCAAAGGATATTCAAGGTGTTGCTGTTCAAAACTCTGGAAATACTCAAGATGTAGCATCAGCTGTGGAAGAGCAAACGGCTTCCTTTGAAGAAGTTTCAGCGAATATAAGTTCAATCAATGAAATGGCAGACGAACTCACGAAAATTGTTGGTAAGTTTAAAATATAGTAATTTCAGTGTTTTGAGCCTCTAATAATATAGATTAGAATGAATAATTTTTAAAAAACAGGACTTTTTATGGAAGAGAATCTGTCGACTAATTTAATATTTTCTATAGTATTTATCAGTATAGGACTCGTAGAGTCCTACTTTTTTTGTACATAAAATGTGTTTTAGAAACCCTAGCTACTTTATTAGGAAGTTTGCTATTAATGAGTGAAATCTTACCGATGCTCCAAGAGAGGATTATTGAGACTTTAAATTATAGTAGTTAACATGAATTGATGGTAAGCTTACCTCCTAAAATACAAATTAGGAGGTAATTTTATGCAAAAAAAGAAAAAGTACAAAGTGGTAAGGTTTAGATTCGAAAGGAGGGATGGTGGGGAAATCGTAAGACACATGGTTATTGAAGACTTGTTGCCTGTATTAGAAATCAATCAATTTATTGAAGCAAAAAGCATCAGAGCGGTATCTACCGGCAAGGAATATGCAAAGAAATTGGTTGTTTATCTTAATTGGTTGGATTCCTATGATATTACGTATGATGTAGCCAATAATAGCCATGTCAAAAAGTTTGTGGACACGTTAGTTTATGGTGATTTAACGGACTTAAAGATTAAAAGTTTAGAAAGCAGTTTATCCTATAGCACTTTAAATAGTTATGTGACGGTTGTAACGGAATTTTACAAATGGCTAGACAATAACTATGAAAGCAATATGCGCTTTTTTAAAAAGCAAGACACACAAAGAGCAAGACAATCCTACTTATATGGGCAGATATATGACTATGATTATAAGTACATTATCGACAGGTATTTACCACGATTAAAGCTGTCCAAAGACTATATTAAGTGGTACTCAGAAGACGAGAAAACGCTGATATACAGTGGGTTCAATACGCTTAGAGATGAATGTATCTTTAGATTAACATTAGAAGGTTTTAGGATAGATGAAGTGCTGAGTATGACCCTTGATAATTATGATGCTTTAGAAGGCTTAATAGGTCCTAGTCGATCTAAAGGGAAACAAGCCGTTATTGAAGGAAATAAAAGTCACTTAAGGATTGTTGCCCTTCCAAAGAAAACAGTGGATTTGATTGATCAATACCTATTTTTAGAAAGAATGGTCGCAGAAAATGAAAGTATGAATGTGAATAATCACATATTTATTAACTTAAATAGTGGCAAGCATCAAGGTGAAGCCCTTAAATATAGGAATTACCTAAAAATACTAAAAAGATGTTGCGAAAAAGTTGGAATTGATAGTAAGAAAATAAGAACACATAGTGGTCGAAGCACCAAGGTAATGGAATTGTTAGAATATCAAGCAACGCATCCGGAAAGTAATCTTACAGATGTCCATGTCTTAGAAACAATGGGTTGGCGGTCTCCTGAAAGCATAGAGCATTACAGAAATCACAATAATGAAATTATTGCCAGAAGTGTTATGCAAAAACTGCACAAGGAGGATCAAACAAGTGATTAAAAAATTAAGCTTAAGGACAGCATCAGCCATATGGGAAATAGATGATGTGAAGGTCAGCTTGTGGCATAAGCGTGAAATTTCTGATGACCATATGAAATCGAAAATATTGGAATATAAACAAATCTTAAAAATTAAATCATATAGGTTGGATAATAACCCTTTATGCAGGATATTTAATTATTTTGGTGGGACATCTTTTGTAGAAATAGGATTTAATGCTTTCAGAGATGACTTTGTTGAGATGTTTAGGTATTTTTCTATAAGATACACAGAAAACTGGTTTCATTTAGATGAAAAAATATTAAGTAAAGAAGTTGGAATTGCCCATGTATTTGAAACCATGTTAGAGAATGATGAAATTGAAATAACGTATAACTTTATGCACATTCTTTCTGATTTAAAGGAGAGGAGACTTCTTAACGATGTTTTAGAAGATGAGTTTTCAACCTTTTGGATAGCAAGAATTTCAGAAAAAGTAAGTGCTAGAGAAGGGTTAGGAGAAATAGAGTCAAGAATAGGTTTTGTGAGGACGACGAAATATGCTACAAAAGTTGGCCTTGAAGCTTTAAAAGTCTACTTAAATTTTTTTGCAAATGCTTTTACTGAAAAGCGTGAACGTATTAGTCAAAGACGAATGTGGAATTTAATATTTGACTCAACAACTGATTCATATAGATCAGGTACAGCTGATATGATATTTACAAAGTTATTAAAAGATGTTGTATCGGAGGAGTTTACACATCAATATGAAAAATTTCCAGCTGAAAATCATAAAGAATTAAATATAAAAAAAGATATATGGATTATCTATGCTAAACATGGTCCATCCCTTTACTTTAATAAAGTAGATTTTAGTGTTATTGAATCTCCATCCCTAAGATTAGAAGTGAAGGGGTACCTAAAACATAGATTTAGCTTTAAAAAGAATATTAAGGATAGATTTATCACCGAAATTGCACCAGCTCTTAATATGCTTACAAAAGATAATCCAAGAATAAAATTTATGGCAGATCTTGATGAAATTGACGTAAAAAAACTACACAATAACTTAGAAAAAATGATGTATGAAGATAATGGTATCAAAGTCGGTACAACGAGAGTAATGAACACTTTTTCCCGATTAAAGGTCTTTAATGAGTACCTCATGTCAGAACATAGAGATGAGAACATAAAAAGTCCTAGACCCCATATAAACCACTTTAAAAGCTATGTATTTGTGAACCCTAAAAAGTATACTCAAAACACCCTCATAGTACCTAATGAAATCATTGTTAAACTAGAGCCACATGTTAAAGAGTTGAATCCATCCTACAAGTTAATTTATAAAATATTTTCAGAAACAGGATTAAGAACAAAAGAGGTGTTATTTTTAAAAGAAAATTGTATTGAAAGTTCCCGATATGAAGGATTAAAACAACTTAAATATTTACCACACAAAATATTATCAGCCAAGAAAAGGAAAGGGGTGCCAAGCTACCATAAAATTATGATTACAGAAACTTTAGCAGATGAGATAGTGGCCTTTGCTAAAGAAACAGAAAAGCTCAGAAGAGCCTGTGCGTTGCCGTATATATTCCTTGTTAAAAGACAGGGATATAAACCCAATATGATAAATATGAATTATTATATTTCTATGATTAATAAGTTGATCGAAATGTATGATATCCGCTCAAGTGAAGGAGAACTTTGGAACTTTACCAATAGACAATATAGAAAGACATTGGCAGTTACACTCATTGAAAACGGGGCTACTATTGAAGAATTAGCCTACTGGCTAGGACATCTTAATAGAAATACAGCAGCGACATATTATGCCGAAGTTAGGGCTAAAAAACTTGAAAAAATGAATACGGAGTTCTTTAAAAAACAGTTTGATTTGCTGATAGATCATGAACAACTTGAAGAATTTACAGAAGAAGAAAGAAGACTTTTATATATGGATTTTAGGCTAGAACAAAGACGTGTAGAGTTTGGCTATTGCATGAAAAAATTAGCCGATGGTGGTTGTAATAACAGAAGCAGTTTGTATAACTGTATAAATTGTAAAATGCTTTGTACCGGTAAAAGGTATCTCCCCTACTGGAAAGAATTTTTAAAGGAACAACAGACAATTGTTGACACATTAATCCATATTTACAATGAAAATCAAATCACTAACTATGAGAATTTTAAAGAGTACCAGAAAGAAATGAACCTACTAGCTGGTTACAAAAAAATTGTAAATAAAATTGAAGAAAGTGAGGTTAAATAAATGAATTCAGTGGTAGTTGTTCAAAATTATGATGATGCTAAGAAAGAGCGATATAAAGATTTTTTAAGCAATGTTGGCACTGATATTGAGTTTGAAGCTGATTCTTGGAAATGTGATAAATTAGTAAGAATTGCATCAGAATATAGTTCTTCATATACTTTGGGATTTGAAGGTATTCCTAATAAATATAAAGAGATGGTGAAGTTTTTTTCGGTAATAAGAATGCTAAACGGGAAGTCACCTAAGGGAATCAGAGCCCATATTTATGACTTGGGATTATTCTTTAAAATAATCGATGTAGAGTATAAAAACTTTCATATAGAAAAATGCACACACAGCACGGCAATAAGGTATAAAGAATATCTTGATAATGAATATAGCAGCATGGCAACTAAAAGCACTAAATGGTCCAATGTGAATAATTTTTTAAGAACAATGCAAGGCTTTGATGGTAAAAAATATAAGAACCCATTTGATAACAATCCATACAGCTATTATAAACGATATGATGATAAATATATCCCTAAGAACATTACTGAACAATTAGATGTTGCCTTTAAGGATGACACTATAGATTTGAGGTTTAGGTGTATTTATTGGATCTTAAGGTTAATACCATCAAGGATTGGTGAAGTTGTTGGTATGAATATTGATTGTCTAAAATCATTTAATGGAGCTTATCAATTGTTCATACCTACATGGAAGCAAAATGGTGGACATAGAGAGCCTATCATTCGAACCATCAGATTAGAATATGAAGGTATGGCAGCCTATTTGATTGACTTAATTAAAGAACAACAAGCCAGCTCTAAAAGCATTCAAAAGCATATGAAGGAAGGTGAGAAAGATATACTTTTTTCCTATCAAGAGTATGTGCGATATGATGAGAATAGATGTTTTTTTAAAAACAATTATCGAACGACGAAAATAAGTCTTGTAAATCAGTTTTTAAAAGTGATTTGCAGAGGAAAAAACATTACAGATAGTAACGGGGAAATATTTAAATTGTCGACACATATGCTAAGACACAATGGTATAACGGATAGACTTATTCAAGGGTTTACAATACCACAAGTAGCAGAAATGACGGGGCACCATGGTAGTAAAATGATTTATGAATCCTATACACATATGGATCAAAATCCAGAAGTTATTTTAAGTAAGCAAAAGGATGTGCTGGGTGAAACGGATAATTATGATAAATACATTGTGTTTAATGGGCGTATTTTAAATATGGAAGAAGCATTAGAGAAAAAACTACTTCGTAATATTAGAGCGCATAGAGTAAATGGGGGCATTTGTACCGATATTATAGGCTGTAAAAGTGATATGTTTCATTGTTTAGATTGTAAAGATTTTGCACCAGATTATGAAAACCTTGAGTATTTTAAAGACCAGGTTATTTCTTGGGAAAAGAAAACAAAACAATTTGCAAGTTTACCCATGGTTAGTCAAAATGCTAGAAAGAATGCTAAGCTTTTCCAAGGGGTCGTTGATAAAATAGTAGCTGTAATAGGTGGTGATAAGGTTGAATAAACTGCCGAGAGTAATAGAAGAAAAACAAGCCTTACAAAGACAAGAAACCATGAGCAAAGTTTTAAGAGCAATAAATGATTTAACAAATGAAGGTGCAAATATCAGAATAAAAGATTTGATTGAATATACAGGACTATCTAGATCAACTTTTGCCAAAAGTCATGTCCGAGATATTCTCATTGACAAGGGAATTGTAGATTCAAAAAAGGAAAGAAGTAAAATTAAAACCAATAAACCGACTAGAATATCCAATTTAATAAAAAAAGCCGAAAAAAAAGAGGCATATATCAAGAAACTAGAAACAGAAAATGAAGAATATAAAAATGAATGCGAGCTTCTAAGAGGCAGATTATTTTTGTTGATGCAAAGGCTAGAAAACATAGAAAAATAGTAAATAAAAAATTGACACGATTATAGAAAACTATAGTCGTGTTTTTTTAATAAAAAGAAAGAGGTGTAAGTATGATTATTTCAATGAAAAACAGAGGTTTCGCAACAAGGATTAGGTGGCTTGAGCATTATGGTGTTAATCAAAAAAAGTACAGAAAAGCAGTAAAAATCTTAATTGCAGTAGTTATTGGAGCTTTATTATTAGGTGGTCTATACAGTCTATTCGGTGATGTAATTCTACCGACACTTACTCAAAGAATCAAGGATATGTTTGACTATACAGGTTAAGAATATGTAGAGGCTCTTATGGGTCTCTTTTAAGGAGGTGAAGCATTTGGAATATGTCATTATGCTTTTAATTAGTGCCATCCTCACAGGCTGTTTAACCTATGTTAATGATCTATTAGAGGGTCTAGTACCTATTGCACTTCATGCAGAACTGTATATGGACACCTTGATTGGGTCTAATGGCATCAGTGGTATTTTCGATATATTCTTTGCCTTTGGTATGTCGTTGATTGTCCTTAAATTTTTAAAGAAAGGTTTTGAAAGGTATATCCTATGGACTGAAGGTGATGCAGAAGTTGAACCTATTTTACTCATGACTGGATTTTTTAAGGCGTTAGCAGTAGGGATGTGTTTTCCGACCATGTATGGATGGTTAGCTGAGATTGTAAATGATTTAAGTAATCAGCTGATCGACATTATATCAGATGGGATGGCAACAGACTTTTCATCAGTAATTACAGGTATTACATCAGCAGGTATCTTTACAGGGATTGTGTCACTGATTTTCTTTATCTGCTTCTTTATCTTGTATATTCAGTTTCTAACAAGGGGACTTGAAATACTTATTTTAAGAGTAGGTCTACCTTTAGCTTGTGTTGGACTTATGGATGACGACGGTGGTGTTTTTAGGACTTACATTCAAAAGTTCTTTCAAAGTACCCTTGCAGTATTAGTTCAGATTGTATTAGCAAAACTTGGTGTAGCGTTGATGCTTAATGCTCATGTGTTTTGGGGACTAGCAGCACTGTTACTAGCTTTAAGGACACCTAAGTTTTTACAAGAGTTCATCATCATATCAGGTGGTCATGGTGGTGGCGGTATGATGAACAAGGTTTATTCTACGGCAAGAATTTACCAAATGGGTAAAGCAGTTTTTACTAAATAAGGGGGTGTCAGATGGAAATATTAAAAGAGCTGGCACTTGCCTTTATCATGTTAATCAGACTTGGAGCAGTACTTAGAATTGTTTACTGTTTTATTTCAATGAACTCTGATGAAGAAAAAGTCAGTTCCTATAAAAGAAGGATTAAGAATACGATTATCTTTTACATCATGGCTGAATGTATTTGGTTAATTAAAGATTTAGCCATGTCTTATTACATGTAGAGAGGTGAGTGATGGAGAATAAGAAAACACTATATATACCACAAGGCTTGAAAACTCGTGTTGAGATATTTTCAGGCTTTGGTAAAGATGAGTTATTTAAAGCGATACTAGTAACACTGGTTGTCGGATTAATAGATATTGTCTTTTATTTGGTAACTAAAAATGCAGTAGTCGCCATGGTGACAATACTTGTGACCATAGCAGGAAGTGTCATGATGCTGACTAAAGACCATAATAATGTATCTGTTGTAGATCAAGTGGGTTTTATGATTCGCTTTGAAAGGTCACAGAAGAAATATAAGTACAAATACTTAGACGAGTGGTTTTAAGGGAGGTGAAACAAATGGAAAGAAAGGAACTCTTAGATAAGGCAAGGTGGGAATATGATTCTTATCTTGATGAACTTAGAAGCAAAAGCATAGAAGAAGTAATTGAAAGTGCTTATGAAACAGCAGTTAAGTTTGAACTAAAGATGGCTTGTGAATACAATGCTCTATCAGATGATGTGATTAGAACGATAAATCGCTATGATTATCCACTTCATGAACTGTATTATGAGTTTTTAAGTTCAGAACTACCACTAGATCAAGAAAATCTATTTGAAACCATGGTAAATTTCGCAAATGAAAGAATAGATGATGAAGAAGATGCATCAGAAGATGGGGACATTGATTATAAAGCAGTTATCTTAGAACGGATGAAAAAGAAAATAGACTGGTGCAAAGACCTTCCACCAGAGATGGTATCTGATGAAATAGGTATGACCATTCAGAGTGTTTATTATAACTTTATGAAAGCCTTTGAAGAAATATCAATACCAGAGCATATCCTAAAAATTATCCATGAAGATGATTCCCCTCTCAATACTTTTTATGATTATTTCTTTAATGATGGTGATGTGAGAATAGGGAGTGACTGGAACAAGATATGTAGAGACTATGCAATTTATCGTGAAGAAGAAGTATTAGAAGAAAAACTTCACGATAAGGTAGAGGTGGAGTACCGTAGGTTTATGAGAAAGGTAACAAACATGTCCCCTTATAAAACAGGGAAGATCATTATTGAGATTGCCCTTAAGATGCAGGCCTTTTCAATTGTAAGGTATCAAGAACTGTTTACAAAAGAAGATGTAGAGGCCTTGTTAGGAACAGATGATATTTTAGACAAGATGTATAAAAAACATGATGGACATTTGCTTCCAATGGATGATGAACATTTGGTATGGGCTAAAGCCTATGATTATTTAGAGGGGGTTGTTAGAGATGAAAAGTTTCTTAACTACTCAGAAGAAGACCTTATGGAGCCTTAGTAGCTTAATAATTATATTTAGTCTAAGTATGATTGGATATAATGCTTCGCTTACGAAATTGGCTTTGTTTATTAGTGTATTAATACTGGCATCATACTTAGATGTGAAAACAAGGATTATTCCTGACTGGGTTCATCTTGTGATTATAGGGATAGGGTTGATTGATATAAACTTATTAGATAGTGTCCTTGGACTACTCGTATTACCTATACCATTCTTTATCATGGCTTATAAAAGTGAGGGTACGATGGGCGGAGGCGATATTAAACTTATTGGTGCTTGTGGCTTTATGCTTGGCTTAAATAGTGCCTATCTTGGGGTGCTGATTTCACTTATCTTAGTGATTGTCCATCAAGGCATCATTAAGAAAAAGGACGAAAGCTTTGCCTTTGTACCTTATATTTCGGTAGGTATGCTTATAGCAAGTAGTCTATAATTTATGAAAAACTGGAGGAGAAAAATTGAAAAACATTATTAGAAATAGAACAATTATAGGGATAGCGAGTATTTTGCTATCTCTTATTATTTGCTTTGGTTTAACACCACTTTTTAATGAAGCTGTATCTGCAAAAGTAACAGTGGTAAGGGTTAAATCAGAGATTGAAAAGGGTGAGTTGATCACTGAAAAGAAATTACAAACAATTGAAGTTGGTGGCTACAACTTAGCAAGTGATGTTGTAAAAACTAAGGCTGATATTGTTGGCAAATACGCTAAGTCAAATATTTATAAGAATGACTATATTTCAGTAAGTAAACTATCTGATGAACCACTTGCCAATTATGGTTATCTAAATGACTTTAATGGAGAAGAAAGGGCAGTATCGGTAACAATTAAATCTTTTGCAGCAGGTCTATCAGGCAAGTTAGAACCTGGAGATATTGTATCTATTTTGGTCTCCGATTATGGAGAATTAAAAGAAACCATTAGTCCTGTAGAGCTTCAATATGTACAGGTTTTAGCAGTAACTGCAGGTACCGGTTTAGATACAGATGAGTATGAAAAGAATACTGAGTCAATTGAAAAAGATAAGGAACTGCCATCTACACTGACTTTAAGAGTTTCAGCAGATCAAGCCAAGCTTCTAACTGAACTTGAGGTTAAAGGGAAAATTCATGCAGTCTTTGTATATAGGGGCAATAAGGACAATGTAAATAAGTTCTTAGAAGAACAAAAGAAGATTTTAGAAGCACCAGAAGTAAAACCAGATGAAGATCAAGAAGTTGATGATACAAGAGAGGAAAGTGAAGGTGTTTAAATGAAGCAGAATAAGGTCATTGCAGTTTGGGGAAATCCCAACAGTGGAAAGACCACAACTGCTATTAAACTTGCGACTTACCTTGCAAGCAAATCTAAAAATGTTGTTTTGATTCATTGCGACCATGTAGTCCCTGTCTTATCAACAACAATGCCTTTTGTAGATGCAGGTAATAAATCGTTAGGAGATCTTTTATCGTCTCCATCAATTACTCAGGAGTCTATCCTAGAAAAGATGATTTTAGTTGAGAAAGAAAAGCATATCAGTGTACTATCTTATCTACATGGTGAGAATGAAAGAACTTATGCTAAGTATTCTAAAGAAAGGGTCATTGATCTTTTGATTTTACTTAAGCATTTAGCAGACTATGTGATTATCGATTGTTCTAGTGATGTTAACCATGACATTTTATCAAGAGCATCACTTGAAATGTCAGATCAAGTCATTAGACTCATAACACCAGACTTAAAGGCTTTAAGCTTCTTTGATTCTACTTTACCCCTTATTGCAGAAAGAAAGTTTAATCTGCAAAACCATACTAAGGTTATTTCAAATGCAAAAGAGATTATGCCTAAAGAACATGTTGCCAGTCGTTTTGGGGCAAGCTTTGAACTGGCTTATGCTAAAGAACTTGAGACACAGTTTTATGAGGGGGAATTGTTCTTAGGACTTCATGATAAAAAGAGTAAGCCGAATAAAGAAGGCATGGACAAGTTACAGAGATTCTTATTCGATGAAGAGGATGTACCAAAGAAAGTTAAAGATAGGAAAAAACTTAAGTTTAAGCTGCCATCAATAAAGAAGAAAGCAGGTGATGTAAATGAATAATATGCTATTTGACTCACCTCAAAATATCAGGGATTTCTCTGATATTTTATATGAGGTACAAGAACATATCTCAGGCAAATATGCTTTACTAATCAGTCATGATTCAAGCCATCAGAAAGAACAGATTAAGTCTTATATCAGTAAGTATTTAATGGATGGGTCACTAGCTGTAGAAGCTATGACAATGGATGAACTGGTAGATAGTCTATATGCTGAAATGGCTGAATACTCATTTTTAACCAAGTATTTATTTAGAAATGACATTGAGGAAATTAACATCAATGCTTGGAATGATATCAAGATTTCATATTCAAATGGCGAGATATTACCAACCAAAGAAATCTTTAATTCACCAAACCATGCCATCGATGTTATTAGAAGATTACTTCATAAGAGTGGGATGATCTTAGATAATTCTCAACCAATTGTTGTTGGCCATTTGTCTGAGAAAATCCGTATTACAGTCTTGGGTCAAGGTGTGATTGATAATAACCTTGGTGTTGCTGTTTCGATAAGAATTGTAAACCCAAGGAAGTTAGTAAAAGAAGACTTTATTGCATCAGGTACAGCGACAGGTGAAATGTTAGATTTTCTAAGCCTTATCCATAGGTATGGAGAATCAATGTGTATCACTGGTGCAACTTCAAGTGGTAAAACAACCTTGATGTCTTGGATACTTTCAACACTGCCTGATAATAAGCGACTTTATACCATTGAGAATGGTACAAGAGAATTTAATCTAGTAAAAAGAGATACACATGGAAAAGTTATCAACAACGTTATCCACACTGTTACAAGATACAGTGATGATCCAAAGCAAAACATCACAATGGTTAAATTGTTAGAGACAGGGCTTACAGTGAATCCTGATTATATATGTGTTGCTGAGATGAAATCTGAAGAAGCATTTTTCGCCCAGGAAGCGGCACGCACCGGTCATGGGGTAACAACAACAATTCATGCTAGTTCTTGTATTGCGACTTATTATCGTATGGTGACACTTTGTAAGCAGCTTTATGACATGGATGAAAAGACACTTTATAACCTTGTAACTGAAGCATTCCCTGTAGTAGCATTTTGTAAAAAGCTTGAGGATAATACCAGACACATTATGGAGATTACTGAATGTGAAGTAAAACCAGATGGGACGAGAGATATTAGAACACTCTATAAATTTGTTGTAACAGAGAATGGACTTGTGGATGGTAAGTTAAAAATCAGCGGAAGATATGAGAAAGTTAACGATATATCAGAGTCTCTTAAAAAAAGGCTTTTAGAAAATGGTATGCCAAGACATATCCTTGAACTGATTAAGAAAGGTGGTACAAATGAATAGTATGATTCTAATGGCATTTACCATCATGGTGGTAGGTGCTTTTTTATTACTTGATTTATCACCTTTTGATCTAATCGATGATTTATCAAAATTAAAGCCTAAGAGAAAAGAGTCACTTAAGACTAGGGTTGAGTACCTTACGAAAAAACGTAAGAAAAAAGGGATTAAGTCAATGATTCAGGAGACTAAGATGGTCCTTAATACAACCAATAAATCAGATCGATTTACAGGACTACTCATTGGGTCTTTAATGATGTTTGTTGGTGGTATCTATATCTCGATTATTATGAATAACTTTTTTATGATCCCAGTATTGTCGGTAGGTTTTGCCTTATTACCATTTTGGTATGTAAGAATTATTGCCATTAGGTGGCGAAAAGAATTAAATAGTGAACTTGAAACAGTTCTATCAATCATTACAACATCTTATTTAAGAAGTGACAGCATTATAACTGCCATAGAAGAAAACATAAATTACATTAACCCGCCTGTCTATGATGTATTTAGAATCTTTTTAACCCAGTCAAAGTTGATTAATTCCAATATCAAAATTGCCCTTGAAAACTTAAAATCAGGAATTGATTCAGCAGTTTTTCATGAATGGGTAGATGCCTTAATTGACTGTAGAGAAGATAAGAATATCAAACACACCTTAGTACCTATTGTTTCAAAATTATCTGATATGAGGATTGTATCAGGTGAGTTGGATTATCTGATGTATGAGCCCGTAAAAGAATTTGTATCCATGGCAGTTTTATTAGTAGGGAATATCCCTCTTATGTATATGCTCAACAGGGATTGGTACAACACCTTAATGTATACCACTGTTGGCAAAGGTGTACTTGCAATAAGTGCGTCAGCATTATTCATTTCACTAGGTGCAATTATTAGATTAACAAAACCTGTAGAGTATCGCAGGTAGGAAGGAGGAGCGATGAAGATTATATTATTTGCTTTTTTCATTACGTTTTCATTAGGTTTGTATTCGATATTTCTTGATCTCTTATATATGCCAACACTTAAAGCGAAAAGAGCTATTGTAGCCATTGATAAAAGGGAAAAGAAGAAATCACAAAGCCTAGATGTTGTGGTGTCTTCTATAGCAGTAAAGGTAGCAAAGTTTATTAAAATATCTGATTATAAACAGAGGAAACTACGAGCAACACTAAAATCAGCAGGTGTTAAGCTATCACCAGAGGCCTATATAGCAAGAGCATGGGTAAAGTCAGGACTTACTTTATTGGTAATTGTCCCTGCCTTTTTTATTTTTCCAATCGTCTCACCAGTGGTTCTGTTTTTAAGTGTAGCAGTGTATTTCAAGGAAATCAGAAGTGCTGATGAAGCGGTTAGAAAGATGAAGGAAGACATTGAGTACGAGCTACCTAGATTTGTATCAACATTATCTCAAGAATTAAAAGCTTCTAGGAATGTACTTGCTATTTTAGAGAGTTATAAACAAAATGCAGGGCAATCATTTAAGAGTGAGTTAGAGATAACTGTTGCAGATATGAGGTCTGGGTCTTATGAATCGGCTTTAACGAGGTTAGAATCACGTCTTGGTTCATCATCTTTTTCAGAAGTTTCTAGAGGACTAATTGGTGTATTAAGGGGAGATGATGGTGTTGTTTACTTTCAAATGCTTGCCCATGACTTAAAGCAGTTAGAATTACAAAGACTTAAAAAGATTGCTATGAAACAACCTGGTAAGGTTAGAAAGTATTCCTTTCTTATGTTGTTCTGTTTCTTGATGATGTATCTTTCAGTTATTTTAGTTGAGATTGTAACAACTATGAGCAGGATGTTTTAGGGGGTGATTAACATGAATGTTTTAAAATGCAAAAAGGGTGAGGGCTACATTGATACGGTGATTATTGTACTAGTAGCCATGGTAGTGATTGCTTTAGCGTTAAAGGTATTTCCAGTCTTTATTGCAAAGAATCAGCTGAATACCTATGTGGATGAGTTAGCAAGAACAGCAGAACTTGAGGGCTATATTGGTAGTGTGACACAAAATAAGGCTCATGAACTCACTGGGAATCTTGGTATAAACCCAACGATTCAGTGGTCTAAATCTGGACCTATTCAACTGAATGAGTCTTTTACTCTTACTGGAGAGTTAAAGGTGGACATAGGTTTCTTTGAGTTTGGATCTTTTCCTATCACACTGAGGTCGAAGGCAACAGGACGATCGGAGGTTTATTATAAGTGATGTCTATATTAAGAAATAAAGATGGTAATGCTGCTTTGATGGCATGTGTGGTTGTTCTATGTATGCTTTTGGTTTTCTCTGTAATCAGTGAGTATCTAAGATTAGAGATTATTGCGAAAGACGTGAGAGATGCTACTCAAACAGCAGTTATTTCAGTCGCTACACAAAATTATGATGAGGTTTATAATGGACTGCGTGAAGGTTATTCTGGTGGTTATACCTTAGATGAAAGTGATACATGGAGACAAAATGTTGATAGTGGTGCAGTCTATGCTAATCTAAGTGATATTCTAAATTTAATTGATGGGTCGAAATACGCAGGTTCAGAAGTAGAATACAATGTATCAAACATTGATGTAGATATTATCAATGTACCTTTAGCATCTGGAAATAGTGGAGGTAAATTTGAGTCAATAGTTACACTTGATTTGCATGTTCCCTTATCATTTGGATGGGATTTTGTCGAACCATTAAAGATCAGATTAAAGGTTAATGCAGGTTATACGCCAAAATTTTAATGAACGATTAATAGACTTCTGTTTAAGTACATGATATTATGTGTATATAATACATGTAGAAATACTACATGTTGTAAGGAGTCGAAATATGAGAAAACTAAAAATAAATGAAACGTCACTTTATATCCTACTATCAATAATCGAAAATCCCTTAAGTGGCTATGAGATCACAAGAAAAATCATGGAGATTACAAATGGACGATTAAAAGTTCAGACAGGGATTATGTATCCAACTTTAAAGAAGTTATTAGATTTAGAAATGATAGCGATTGTGGATGTAGAAAAAGTGGAGAGAAACAAGAAGATTTATAGAATTACAGAATTAGGTATTGAAATTGTAAATAGAGAACTAGATCAATATGAAATGAAGATTAAAGAAATTAGGTCTATTCTAGATAATCGAAAATGACATAGATATG
>Ga0209379_10000186_pt1 | contig 70201 bp, 46 predicted proteins | sample tdDd001_FD_187124 | JGI IMG/M metagenome (GOLD analysis project Ga0209379, IMG submission 187124) | Marine sediment microbial communities from the Atlantic coast under amendment with organic carbon and nitrate - tdDd00.1 (SPAdes)... | ecosystem: Environmental > Aquatic > Marine > Coastal >... | reverse complement strand
GTTTGCAGTCCTGCTTCCTTCACTCAATCAGTCACCCGAAACGAGCTTGCAGCTTGCTAACTGGCTCAACCAACTCGCCAGTAAGGGACTTACACCCTCTGGAAAAATAACATACTTATTGTTAGCTCTTTTGATCAAATATTTGCATATTTAATCTTTTTCAAGAGCTTACAGATAAGTGTGCTCTTGCTCATGCAGGGCACACACAATGTATATAGCAAATAGGCGAAATAGTTATAAATTCAACGGTTGTAGCCCGCTTCAAGTTTATCTAGGTTCAATAAGTTTTAACCACGCAATCGCCTACTTGCCATATTCTAGACCGTTATGCGGCAGCTAAAGAAACGGCACAACATAAAAGAGAATGGGACATAAAAAAGTTTGTTTAGAATGTAAATTATCACTTAACAGACCGTTTGACAATGGTTCTGAACTGACATACCCTTGTCCTGATTGTGGAAAGCCTATGACACTTTTACCTCACAGATTCCGACCGCCTAAAAAATCTGAAATCAAAAAATGGGATACAGTTAGGTTTCTTGTTGACCATGGGTTTTGTTACCAACACATTTATGAAAATATGGAAACTAAAAATGGAGTAACTTCCTATCAGAATTATGTGGCATATCCTGATAATATTGGAGACGCAAAAGAATTTGTTGAGAAATATAAAAGCCAAGCTATAAAATGCAAGAAAGGAAACCCCACTAGCGCGAGCTTGTAGTTCGTGCTTTGCGAAAGCAAACTCAAGCCATCAATGCACCACATGCCTTGTAAGCAATTTTGAAAAAACACATCGGAAATACTATTTATGAAATAGAATTTTTACCAGATTAGATAAATGGAGGAAAGGATGAAGCAATTGACTGAATATCTAAACAACAAACTGAATATTAGTTTTAAAAACAAAATAAACATGAATATTAAATTATTAAAGTTCCTTCTGATAGGAATCTCATCATCGCTAGTCATATTAAGTGCTTGTCAAAAAGATGATGAGCCACCAATTGAGTATACCATTACCTATCACAATGTAGGCAGTAAAAACGCTATTTCTAACCCTACCACTTACACTTCTGTGACAGCTAATATTTCTTTGGCTATACCAATTGACAGTACGAATTATACATTTGGTGGGTGGTTTACTAATTCCTCCTGCACTGATACCATAAGCACCCCTGCTATAACACAAAACAGCACAGGTAATAAAGATTTTTATGCCAAGTGGTTAGCGAATGATTTCACCATTACCTACTACAATATAGGCACTAAAAATGCTACTTCTAACCCTTCCACATACACTGTGGAAACAGCTGATATTTCTTTGGCTATACCATCTGACAGTACGAATTACACATTTGTTGGATGGTTTACAAATTCCTCCTTCACTGATACTATAAGCACTCCTGCCATAGCACAAAGCAGCACAGGTAATAAGGAGTTTTATGCCAAGTGGTTAGCAAATGAGTTCAACATTACCTATCATAACGTAGGTACGCTTAACCCTATTTCTAACCCTATAAGTTATACAATTGAATCAGCTGATATTACATTATCAGAACCTCGCGATAGTATCGGTTATACTTTTGAAGGTTGGTACACCAATATTGAATGTACAAATAGTATAAGCACCCCTGCCATAGCGACAGGTAGTTCAGGTAATATGGATTTTTATGCCAAGTGGGTAGGCACTTTTACCGATACTCGCGATGGTAAAACTTACAAATGGGTAAAAATAGGTGACCAAATATGGATGGCAGAGAACCTTGCTTACCTGCCAAGTGTGGATGATAATAGCACATTTAGCTCTAAATATGAACCTAGTTATGGAGTTTACGGGTATGATGGGAACAATGTAGATGTCGCAAAAGCTTATACGCAAGAAATTGACGGTAAAACAGTAAATATGTACGAAACTTACGGTGTGTTGTACAACGGGTATGCTGTTAAACAAGCCAATATCTGCCCAGATGGATGGCACATACCTACCGATGAAGAGTGGAGCGAACTAATCGACTACTTGGCTGCAAACGGACATAGTGGTGCTGAAGGTAATGCCCTTAAAGCAACGAATGGATGGTTCGACGGTGGTGAAGGAACAGATGATTTTGGTTTTGCTGCCCTGCCAAGTGGCTTCCGCACCTATCTTGGAGGCACATACGAAAATGCAGGATTCAGCGGATGTTGGTGGAGTAGTACAGAGACCGCCACCGGAGATATCATGTCTAGGTACGTTAACAAAGTCGAGACAGAAGTAGTTCGCATTCACTACACCAAGTTGTTGGGTTATTCTGTCCGTTGCATACGAGATTAGCGAGTGATAACTCATTAAAAAAGAGCAATACGCCCAATAATTATGAAGAAGTATTTAATAATAATATTGTTTGTTTTCATAACTTTTGATATTCTAGCAGACTCTTGGCTACCGCCTAGCACTAAGACCTATTATTCAGAAAATAAAGAATATATGCTAAGGGTGTTTCCTACTAAAATTCCAGATAAATATTGGGACTGGGAATCTTCTTCTAAAAGGAAAAAGAAAAGGTTTGAAGCTAAAGATACGACAATAATTAAATGTCATGCTATTCTATATAAGTTAGATAGTCAGGACTCGATCCAAGTTTGGAATAAATTTCTTATAAATAGAACCGCGCCTAGTGATGTTATTGTTGCAAATGATGGAAGTTCAATTGCAACATTTGACAATTGGCACAGTTTGGGTTATGGGATAGTATTTACCATTTATAATGAAAAAGGTGAAGTTGAAAATAATTATAAGTTAGAGGATTTTTCACCTTATGAAATTGATGATTATATGCACTCAGTTTCATCTATTTGGTGGAAATGTGGTGCTAAATATATTGACATCAACCGAATTGAGATTTGCTGTTCTGTAGAAGAGGAAAGTAAAGATATACACTACAACTTAAAATCTAAAGAATTCGAATAAATAACGGGTTACAACAAAAGTAAGCGTTGCACAATCAGGTAATATTTGTAAAAAATAAGAACAAAGCCTTAAGAGTATGCGGATTTGCAAGCTTTTAAGGCTTTTTTTCTGGGATTTTGTTTTTTTTTTGTTTAAATTATTAAGTGCTTCATTCATATCTTATTAAGCCCCAGTTGCCGTGCGCATCCTTTCGCGTGGTACAGTAATAAAGTCACAGGAAGGGATTGATTTTATTAAACTTCGTTTTGTGCGACACCGGGGGGTAATCTTTAGTTTGCTCTAAGATATATTTGATAATTAAGATTGTAATATAAAAGTGCCCGTTATATGATTTAGTACATATAACTTCTTGTATAGAGTTATAACATGATTTAAGGGTTAACTATTTGCTATAGTCTTGTAATCCTTACAAATCCAATTGTCTACTAACTTAGCAAACTCTGAATGTTTATCCTGATAGGAAAAATGTCCACAATTATCAAAGACATACAGTTTGCTGTTTTTTAATCTATTGTGAATATTTCCTGCATTTGCGGGCAGAAGTAACTTGTCGTTACCACCCCAAAATATTAAAACGGGTTGTTCAACCTTGCTCAAATAAGGATCAATGGTTGATATACCTTCAGAATAGTATTTAAACCATTTTGTTGTTTGCCCAATTCTATTTTTATATGAAGCAATATAATCATCTACCTCTTTCTGATTGGGTTGATAATTTACATAGCAAAGCTTACAGGCAGCATACACAAAAGTCTCAGCTCCAATAAGTTTAAATATCAATCTCCAAAGCGAAGAATGTTCCAGTTTCCTAATTAAACTACCATTTTTCGAAGGGCTCACACCTGGACCATCACCCACAAGAAGACTTTCAACTTGATTAGGAAAATTGGATATGTAATTCAATGCAGCTGCCATTCCTACATCTGGTCCTATGATATGAGGTTTTTCAATTTTAAAATGCTCAATAAAGCTTTTTAAAAATTGCCCCTGCCTGGAAAAATGCATATCCTCTTCACTTCCCTCGCTTCTTCCAAACCCAGGCATGTCGTATGCATACACATTATACTTTTTAGTTAATTTACCCCAAATTGGAGTATAGGCATAAATACTTTGAGGCAATGGGCTCAGAAGAATAATACTTGGTTTATTCGATTGCCCAGCTTGTGCGTATCTAATTTTAGTTCCCTCTATTTCAATACTCTGAAATGTCATTGGCTCGTATTTATTCTCATCAAGTGCTTTTAGCTTATTATTGCGCTTGACTTTTTTAAACTCGTAATATTCGGGAGTAATTGCCATAAAAAGACCAGTGGAAAAACGAGCCCACATTGATACTTTTAATTTAGATAGATTATTCATTCTAGATTGCTTTAAAAATTTATACCTATACTGAATATATTATAAATCAAACATTTCTTTAGTGTGACCAATGAAATGTTCGTCGGTTCTTTCTCTTCTTTTTCCAATAATTTCCACAGCATCTTTTCCTGCTTCGTAGCGTAACTGCTCCTTTCCATCGGTTGCTGCCGTATAAATTACTTCTGCAATTTGATCAGGTTCTGATCGATAAAGATCTTCTGCACCAAGAACTTCGTAAAGTTTCGATACTAATCCTTGGTATTCAGTCAAGCTTTCATCGTTTGTAAAATCAAATGAACGACTCCCAAAATCAGTATTAACCATACCTGGTTCAATTATTTTAACTTTGGCTCCAAATAGTCCCAACTCAAAATTTAACGATTCCGACAAACCCTCAACGGCATGTTTGGTTCCATGATAAAGTGATCCCAATGGAAATGTCATTTTACCGGCAATTGATGAAATATTAATAATTATTCCATCTTTATTTTCTCTAAAATGAGGTATTATTGCCTTTGTAACATCATACAATCCCATAACATTTACAGCGAATTGTCTTTCAATTTTCTCTCTTGGTGTGGCCTCTAATATCCCGTAGGCTCCATAACCTGCATTGTTTAAAAGAACGTCAATTTTATTAAACTTGTCAAGTCCTTTTGATACGGCATCATTTATCGATTCCAAATCTTGAACATCCAATCGGGTGACAAGTACATTATCAAGTTGTGTTAGTTCTTCTTCTTTTTCAGGATTTCTCATTGTAGCAATTACATTCCATCCTTTACTCTGAAACAATAAAGCGGTTGAATGACCAATTCCTGTGCTTGCACCTGTAATTAATATTGTTTTACTCATAACTTAATTTTATTAGAATTATTAGTTTATGGCTCTCGAACAGGTTGCCATATTATACTTATTTTGTTGGTACTTCTGTTAACTAAACAATTGTTTTAAAAAGATTTGTTGTGCTTTCCGTTTTTCTTCATTCAAATTGAAAATACATGTTACCCCGTTTAAGTTGAAGCAACCATTACAGGCAACACATTTTGCTTTGGTGCTATCACCATTTTTCCAGCGATTAATAATTTCTGGTTCACGAATTAGAGCACGACTAAGAGAAACTGCATTAATGTTGGAATGACATAATATGGATTCAATCTTTTCTATATCTCTGCATCCACCAACAAGAAAAACCGGAGTATCTATTGTTGATGATAGTTTTATTGCATATTCATAATGGTAAGCTTCATGTTCTATGGAACGAGAAGATGATTGCTTTCCTGCTGGTGTACCGCCACTAAGTTCAATGGCGTCAATTTTCTGATCATCTAATATTTTTGAAGTAAGCAGGGTTGATTCAAAACTTAAACTCTCTTGTTCATATCCAAAGTCTTCAGAGTTTAATTTAATCCAAACAGGAAAATCTTTACCACATTTACATTTAATTTCTTTTAATATATCGACTACTATTTTTGTGTTTTTTTCGGGACTTCCACCGTATTGATCTGTTCTTTTGTTAAAAAACGGACTAAGAAATTTACTTAATAGATAACCATGAGCTGCATGAATCTGCACGCCGTCAAATCCGGCTTTTTGAGCACGTAAAGCCGCTTTTCCAAATTCATTAACAATTATTTCAATCTGATCAGGTTTAAGTGCTTTGGGTTTTATACTATTGAAAGGATCAACAATTTCAGATGGTCCATATACAAATTCATTGGTTTGTTGCAGAATTTGCGAGCCCTGATGAGCCAATTGTGCAACAATTTTTGTTCCATTTGAATGGGCTTTCTCAACCAGTACTTTTAGTAAAGGGATTGCCTCATCGTTCTCTATGCTAATTGTTGAAGGCAGTTGATTATCGGTTTTTGAAAAAGTAAAATACCCCGTTATAATAAGACCAACGCCACCTTTGGCTAAACCTTCGTACATGTCGATCATTTTATTGGTAACTTTTCCATCAATAGCCATAATTTCCTGAGTGGCTGATCTAATAATCCTGTTTTTAACTTCAATCCCTCCAACTTGTGCAACTTCAAAAACTTCTGAACTCATAATTTTTATCTGAATATTTATTGATAATGGGTTTTTAAATGCTAATTTTACTTCCACAATGAAAGCAAAAGTATATTACTTCCATTATGAAAGCAAAAAAAAACAAAGAAATTTTTAGATCAACTTGTCCGGTGAGTTCATCATTGGATCTGATTGGTGATAAATGGTCACTCCTAATCGTAAGAGAGTTAATTATTTATGGAGAGAGGACTTTTAAGGATTTTACTGAAATAAGTGAGAAAATATCTACAGCTCGTTTGTCGGACAGGTTAAGTAAACTTGAATCCTTAGAAATTCTGACAAAATCAAATCATCCAACAAATAAAAAAGTATTCTTGTATAATGTGACAAAAAAAGGGATGGATTTAGCTCCAATCATTGTTGAATTCATTAGTTGGGCTTACAAATATTTAAATGAGCATATTTCAGAAAGTTCAAAAGAACTGGCTGAGAAACTTAAAAAGGATCGTGATGGAACATTAAAAGAAATTATGAATTCTCATACCTTCAATAAGCTAGAGAAATAGTCATTTAGTTACAATTAAAAATATTATATGAATAAACTTGCAATAGCTACTTCAGGAGGAGGATATAAGGGGGTTTTTATCCATGGGGTTTTATCTTTATTAGAACAAAAGAGTTTTATGGCAGATGCTTATGCTTCATGTTCAAGTTCCGCTTTGTTTTCGGCGTTGGCTTCAATAAAAAAAATAAATATAATTTCTAATTTAGTATGGAGTGCGGGAAATGAGATTGCAAAAATTAAAGGGAATAGCCAAAGTAATGTACAACTTGAAAACATTCAAAAAATATTGCCTGTAATTAAAGAGGAATTGTTTAAATCTACGCAGAGGTTTCTTGTATCAACAAGTTTTGTTAAAACCGAAGAAGCAGCAAAACAAACACAGTCAGAGGCATCAATAAGCTTAGGGCGAAAATTACTGATTGAAAGTGCAAGAAATATCACTAGTTGGCGAGATGAAAACCTTGAACATCATCTTTTTGATACTTTTGAATGTTCTAAAACCAAGCTATTAACAGAAGGCAATTTAAAAGATGTTTTATACGCCACAACAAGAATGCTTCATGCCTGGCATATTCCTGCTACGGTAAATGGAAAACCATATATCGATGGAAGCTATACTTCAATGTGTCCTGTGATTCCGTTGGCAAAACTGGGATATAAGAAGATAATCTGTGTAAGTACAGAACATTGTAAAACCAAACTTGACATATTCTCTGAAATAAGTATTCCAGAAAAAGTTGGAGATAGTGAAATACAATTCATCAAACCTGATTACGACCTTTCTGAAATTGGTGTTGATTTTTTTAAAGTAACCGATTTGGGAATTGATAAAGCTTTTCAGCATGGTGTTGAAAAAGCAAAAGAATTCATTAGTAGTAATGGATGATTATAATAAAACGAAACCCCAACAATATATAAAAATAATAGCCGAAATAGTAATACAATCAAGGGCTGTAATCCGCTTCAGCTTTCTTGTAACTTGACAGAAAAGTGCAACGCAGTCGGCTACTATTCTTATACCAACCGTTATGCGGCAGCTAAAGAAACGGCACAACATAAAAGAGAATGGGACATAAAAAAGTTTGTTTAGAATGTAAATTATCACTTAACAGACCATTTGACAATGGTTCTGAACTGACATACCCTTGTCCTGATTGTGGAAAGCCTATGACACTTTTACCTCAAAGATTCCGACCGCCTAAAAAATCTGAAATTAAAAAATGGGATACAGTTAGGTTTCTTGTTGACAATGGGTTTTGTTACCAACACATTTATGAAAATATGGAAACTAAAAATGGAGTAACTTCCTATCAGAATTATGTGGCATATCCTGATAATATTGGAGACGCAAAAGAATTTGTTGAGAAATATAAAAGCCAAGCTATTAAAATGCAAGAAAGGAAACCCCGCTAGCACGAGCTTGTAGTTCGTGCTTTGCGAAAGCAAACCCAAGCCATCAATGCACCACATGCCTTGTAAACAATTTTGAAAAAACACATCGGAAATACTATTTATGAAACAATTAAAATTTATCCTCTTTTTAGGTTTAATCTTACCAGCAATTTGTCTCTTTGGACAAGAAAAAAATACCATCACTAAAGATCAACAGAAAGACGTTATTAATAAACTGTCTTCTTACTTAGAAAAAACATATTTTTTTGAAGACAAGGCAACTGAAATGTCAACAGCTTTGAAGAAGGCTAAATTTTCGAGAGATATTGAGGTGTTTTCAAAAGAAGTAAACGAGCTTTTAAGCACGGTTGCTAATGATTTACATTTGCAAATATGGTATGAGCCAAGTCTGTTTCAAGAACTCATTGATCCCATAAAATTCGAAGAAGCAGAAGCTAATAATGACGAATATTTGAGAGGTATAAATTATGGCTTTAATGAAGTAAAAGTCCTTAATGGTAATATTGGTTATTTTAAAATATCGGAGTGTTATGAAACTGAGGAAACCTTTAAAGTAGCTGCAGCTGCCATGGAGTTTTTAAAGCATAGCGATGCATATATTATTGATTTAAGAGATAATCCGGGAGGTAGTGGCAAGATAGGTGGTTTTCTTGCAAGTTATTTTTTCGAACAAGGAGATAATAGAGTTTTACTATTTGAATATGATAAGAAAACGAAAGAACTAAATCAGGGAAGGGTTTCTATTTATACTCCAGGAGAAAGAAGGTCCGAAAAACCTCTCTATATAATAATTAACAAAAATACCGGTTCGGCAGCGGAGGCTTTGCCGTATGCAATGCAAGCTTACGAGAAAGCAACGGTAGTAGGTAAACCTTCAGCCGGAGGAGCGCATTCAGGCGAAGATGAGGCTTTAGCTCATGGTTTCGTTGCATTTATTCCAACCGCAAGAGTACTCTCGCCGGTCACCAATGACAATTGGGAACAAAAAGGTGTGCAACCCGATATTAATATCGATCCTAAACTTGCTGTTTATAAAATTCAAAGTTTATTAATTGACAAATGGCTTACCAATGCTTCCTTATCAGTATCGAAACAGGCTTATTTGGAATGGTACTCTAAATATTATAAAGCATTATTAAACAGTGAAAAGATAATTCCATCCACAACACTTACGGGAGAGTATAAAGGTTACAATGTATCAATAAAAGATGGGAAACTATATTTTGGAGTAAAGGAACTTATTCCATATTCAGATACCATTTACTATGCAAAAACTGGTTATAAGAATAGTTGCAACGGTGATTTAGTCATCGAGTTCGATAATGCTGAACAACCAAATAAATTATTTTATACCATAATAAAGCCAAATGGAGAAGTAAAAAAAATTCAACTGAATAAAAAATAAAACTGCTTAACAGGAAGTGTCCTCCGCTAGGGGGTGACTCATTCATTTTAAGTTCCATTGACTTTTGAACACCTAAACTTAGGCTTTGAATCATTCTATTTTATAAGAATTCAGCATATAAAATTTGAGTTGATCTATCAAACTAAATTTTTTTGATAAATTTAGGCCGCCTGTTTTTTAATAAGGAAATGGGGAAATGTCATTCATAATTTTGTAATAAATGAAACTGATTCAACTCTTTTTGGTATTGATTTTCACCAGTCAGTCAATTCTATCACTAGCAGCACCTACTTTTAAAATCAAATCTTCTCCTGCCTGGAAAACAAAAATTAAGTTCGATCCACAGGCACAAGCACATAAAAATGAAGGTTCGGTAAGTTACCTTTTGTTAGACTGGCAGGACAACGAGATCACCAAAGAGTACAATTACCGTTACTGCATGAGTTTGAATGATGAAGATGCGGTTCAGAGCAATTCACAATTGTATTTTACCTTCGATCCATCTTACGAGGAGCTCTACATTAACACCATTAAGATTTATCGAAATGGCAAAATCATCAATAAGCTCAGCCGAGATAAAATTGATCTCATGAGAAACGAGAAGAATGTGGAGCGTTACATTTATGATGGAAGCTATTCTGCAGTGTGTATTCTCGAAGATGTGCAAGTTGGTGATATTCTCGAGTATGAATACACCCTAAAAGGAGCCAATCCTATATTTAAGAATCATTTTTACAATTACCATAGTCAGGCGTTTAGTTCCAGAATTCAGCACATGTATTATCAAATGTTGCTGCCCGAGCATAAAAAATTCCAGGTGAAAAAGCTTTTTGGAGGGGTAGAGCCTATGCAAAGTACTAAAAATGGGATGCAGTCGATATCCTGGAACTTAAAAAATGTAGCTCCAATTTTTACCGATGAAGACAGTCCTTCATGGTACGATGCCTATCCGGCTTCAGAGATCAGTTCATTTCAGGACTGGAATGAGGTGCGTTCCTTTATGCAGGATCTTTATCCTATGGATGTGGTTTGTCCAAAGATCACACACTTTATTTCAAAGAAAAAATTCAGCGCCGATGAGGAAGGAGTAATTCAAATCATCCGTTTTGTACAGGATGAAATCAGGTATCTGGCCATGAGCAATGGCGTAAATTCACACAAACCACATCATCCCGAAAAAGTATTCGAACAACGATTTGGCGATTGCAAAGACAAGTCGTACTTGTTAAGCTATATGCTTAAAGAAATAGGAGTGGAAGCCTGGCCAGCCATTGTAAATACCAAGGCCAGAAGATATGTCGATCGTTATGTTGCTTCCCCTTTTGCCTTCAACCATGTGATTGTAAAAATCAATTGGAAAGGTAAAACCTATTGGGTCGATCCCACCTATAACAATCAAAAGGGAGGGATGGATCAATTGCTGAACCCACAGTATGGAAAAGCATTGGTGATCGATAAGGACAAAACCATTTGGGAAAAAATTCCTGAAATTCAGACCAGCAAAGTAGTGATTAACGAAAATTTCTGGATTACCGATAGCATTTCAAAAATTCGATATGATGTAGTCAGCAATTTCAGGGGACAAATTGCCAATACAAGAAGAAGTTGGAACTTGGGTAATTCCCTGGCAGAAAATAAGGATGCCTATTTGGGTTATTGTACTCGCTACTACGAGAATATGAGCTGGAAACACGACTCGGCTCTTATTTTTCGTGACAATCAGAAAGAGAATACCTTCACCATCATCGAAAAATATGAAATTGAAAGTTTGTGGGAACATAGGGGTGCAGACAGTTTAGAGCTGTATTCCAGCTATTTTCCTTACAATATGTACGAGTTTATGAACTCTACCAACGATAAGGTGAGAAATGCACCGCTGCATATTACTCATCCAATTGATGTAGAACTGAAAATAAACCTTCACTTTCCAAAACACAAGCAGGTTGCTTTTGTGGAAGAGAAGGACAGTGTGGTGAATGATATGTTTAAATTTCATTTCGATGTGTCAAATAATAGGTTGTCCAATTTTGTAACCCTTACCTACAAATACAAAAGTTTACAAGATCATGTACCTGTCGAAAAATTAAAGGCTTACTATAAGGATTACAATCGGGTGTCCGACAAATGTGAATATCCTGTGCAGTGGGGAATGGATGCTGATCCTAAATTCAAAATCTTTGGTCCTGCGGTCTTTATGGCAGTATTATTGATTATTGCCCTTTTCTTTTTGATTCGAAAACTGTACAATTGGGATACCATTCCAGAGAATCAATTTGGTCCGGTTCAGGAGACCATTGGAGGTTGGTTGGCCTTGGTAGCTTTAGGCCTTTATGTAACACCAATATCAATAGTTTATTTGATATATGATTCAGGCTACTTTAGCCAGGCAGTATGGGATGGCTTTATTACGCAGTATGGCAACCAGCCTTTTTTGGCCGGAGGATTTTACTTTTTTGAGTTGCTTTATAATCTGGCCACAATTTTCTTTGCCATATTCCTGATTGTATTGATGCATCAGAAAAGAACCACTTTTCCAAAACTATACATCTATTTTAGAGTGATTGTACTTGTGGGATTATTTGCTGATAACATATTGGGTGCGGAAATTATTGGTTCCGACGCCATAGATAAAAAGGAGTTGACTAGAAGTATAGTAGGTGCAGCCATTTGGATTCCGTACATGATGAAATCGCAGAGGGTAAAAGAGACATTTGTGAAGCGACTTGCGAAGGAGGAAATATAATACCCGATTGCAGGCGGGGCTTTGCCTAACCTCTGAGCGAGGGCAACTTATCTCCGAATGAAATTGCATTGCACAGACTGAAAGAAGCGAAATGGGAAAAGCAAGGAGTAACAAAGAGGTAAAGTAACGGAACGAATGGCTTCGGGAGATTCTTCTTTTCCAATATATAACAAGGCTTAAGACAGCACAAGTATGGTGCTTAGGCAGACTGGAACACATCTCAACAACAGTTAAAGTATAGCGGGATGCTTTTATTGTTTTGAGTTGACTCTTATTTTGTTAATTTTAAATAGATAAAAAAAGGTAAATACAAGTATTCCTCGCCAACACTTTAGCCTTACAGTTAGTGGCAAGCTTAATGAAAGACTCATGATTAACAAACTCATTGCGCATATTAGTAGATTCTCGAACCTTACAGATAAAGAGATTCAAGAAATTAGAAATTGCTTTCATGAGAAAGTTATTCAAAAAAAGGAATTCATACTTAAGGCAGGTGTTGTGTCAACATATGAATGTTTTATTGCAGATGGCTGTTTGCGAGCATTTGTAATTGATGAAAAAGGCACAGAGCATAACATTAGGTTTGGAATTGAAAATTCATGGATTGGAGACTTAGACAGCTTCTTTAAGCAAACCTCTGCTACATATTATATTCAGGCATTAGAAACATCGAGCCTATTACTAATTGATGTAAGTAAATTGAATCGTCTGATGGATACAATTCAAGGATTTGAACATTATTTTAGAATTATGTTTCAATATGGTGTTATGTCGCTTCAACTTCGTATGGTTCAGGAATTATCATTAACAGCAGAACAGCGTTATACTCATTTTATTAAAAAATATCCTCATCTCCTTCAAAGAATTCCACAAAAACATATAGCTAGCTATCTTGGTATTACACCAGAATTTTTAAGCATGCTTCGAAAAAAAATCACCTCTAAATGATTTCTTAAACTAGCTTAAGTTTTATTGCAGGTACCTCATATAATTTTGCATAAAACTTAAAAGCATAAGAAATGAAAATAATAGTTTTTGGTTCTTCCGGAACAATAGGTAAAGAATTAGTCAAACAACTTTCTGAAAAGCATGAGGTAATAGGAATAAGTAGAAGTAGTTCGCCAATTAGTGCAGACTATACCGATGAAAATTCCTTGATAGAAATGTTTGAAAAAATAGGTTCTTTTGATGCATTGATAAATGTTGCCGGACATGATACTCAATTTGTTTCGACTGATAGATTGCAAACTTCACACTTTAGGTATGGAGCCGATAGAAAATTAATGGGACAAGTAAATCTTGTACTTATTGGTTTGAAATATATAAACAAAGGTGGCTCAATTACTCTTAGTAGTGGTTATTTAAATCACTACCCCAATCCTTATAGTATGGCAACAAGTCCGTTCAATGCATTTATCGACAATTTTGTGCAGGTAATGCACCCCAATATTAAAAACAATGTACGTTTAAATGTTGTTAGTCCTTCTCCCGTAGTTGAAGAATTACAATATGGTGCTATCACCCCTGAATTGGTTGCTAAAAGTTATATCGAAAGCGTTGAAGGCACAGGTTCAGGAAAGGTTTTTAAAGCATGGAATATGGATTAATATGGTATTGAAAATATTGAGTATATCCATGCATTTATGTCTCCTTCTGATTAACTAGAGTTTACATCCCTTCACTTAAATGAAAGTTATCATACCGTATTTATCAATGAAATAAATGAGGTGTTAGGCGTATGCATTTCTAATAAGAGGTTAAGGAGATTTTTTTTAAGCTCACAGAATTTAAAAGCAACGAGTAAATTAATAAATAATTTAAAAAGTATAATCATGAAAATTAGTACAAGAAAAATAGGAATCATTTTATTTACATTACCATTTATAGTGTCAGGTTTATTTCATTTTGTAAATGGAAAAGGAATGGCGATGGCAATTTCGGCTTTTCCATTTGCTGAATTTTTAATCTATTTTTCAGGAGCTACATTAATAGCCGGGGCAATAGCAATCATTATCAATAAATTTGTACGATTGGCATCTCTTTTATTAGCACTGGAATTGTTTATTATTACTATTTCCGTTCAGGTGCCGGGATTAATAAATCCACAGACAATGCAGGATTCCATGATTGGACTTTTGCACAATGTAAGCTTAATTGGAGGTGCATTATTAATTCATCATTTAAGCAGAAAGAGTACACTATAATAAAGTCATCATCTTTTGGTGCAAAGGATTTGTCTTGTACGTCCCCCTTATAGTCATTATAATTCTAAAACTTACTATTTACAATGAAAATATCAATCATATTTTTATCAATATTGCTTTTTACTGGAAGCTGTGTAAAAGCAGAAAAAAACACACAAAAAATGAATAATACAGAGGTAATTACAGTTGATTTTTATCACGATGTGATTTGTTCTTGGTGTTACGTTATTTCACCACGTTTAAGAAAGTTAGAAAAAGAGAACAAAAATATTAAGGTGAAACATCACAGCTTTGCATTATTCCCGAACAAGGAAAGCATCATCCATATGTTTGGATCAAAAAAAGAAGGCAAAAAACAAATAATGGAGCACTGGAGAAATTCGTCTTGTAGATTAGATGAAGAGGTTTGCAAAATTGATGCAAATTTAATGGAGGATAAGACATTTGATTATCCACACTCAATGCCTGGATTAATAGCATGTAAAGCCGCAGAAAAACAAGGCGGAAGTAAAATGTATTGGGATTTTTATGATGCTGTACAAAAAGCACATTTGGTGGAAGGTAAAAATATTGATTCAGAGGAAACCTTAATTGGTATAGCCGAGGTGCTCCATTTAGATATTGAATTGTTTAAAAAAGAAATTAGTTCTTCGGAAATAAGAGAAATAGTTAATGAGGAAATTAAAAATGCTCAAGAAATTGGCATCAATAGTGTCCCTACTATTGTTGTAAATGGTAAATATAAAATTTCAGGGGCTCGTTCATATGACGAATTGAAACAAGCAATCAATCGCATGGTGAATTAATTTGGATAAGTGTAGTCAAGATACCTGAAATGAACACCACGGCCACTATAGGTTTGGAATAAGCTAGGATTGACATTGCCCTGATGGACATTTATGCCGAAGGCTAGTGAGAGATATAACTACTATCGTTAGCCTTTGCCTTTCTTTTTAAATAGATTGGGAGCATTAAATCGTATTCCAAAAAAGATGTGATAGAAAACATTTGTCTCTGTATTCCTGGCAGTGGTATTTTCTTGTTTGAACCAAGTATCAGAAAGGGTGGTGAAAACTCCTGTATAAAACTTACTGCTGTTATAGCCCATTCCAATTTTACAATCAGCTCTTAACAAGAGGTTATTCTGATTCGTAACAAAATTTCCACCTTCAGTGCGTGTGGTAAGTTTGGTATTTAGGTAACCAATGCTCGCAAGCATTCCTATGGAAGCATATATTTTCTCTTTAAGTACAAATGTATGTGCATATCCCGGTCCGATATGAAACTCTATGTTTTTTGATTTCTGCGTATTTACTGAATTGGACTTATCGTTGATCCGGTAATACTCGAAATTGAAAACAGGCATAAAACTCCCTGCACTTTTCAATTGGCGCTCTGTTTGGGTGGTTAAACTGCGTAAAGAGAATTTTGAGTTGTGAATATAGCCCGAAGAAATGGATACTCCTCCGTAATTTAAATCAGGAAATTGGATATATGCATCTCCTTTTGTCCAGTTGATATAATCATCGGTGTTTTTAAGATAATAACCTTGAACTTTTGAGTAGGAAATATTCGAAAACCAATTTTTAAATACCAAGGCTGCATTAAGCTGAAATGCTGTTGTCTCGCCTTTTGAATCATTGTCTCCATTGCCTGGCAAAAAATCAGGAGCAAATTGAACGCCCAATGAAATGAATTCATAGTGTAGCTTCAAGCGCAAGTTGTTGGGAGTATTTGGGTAAAGAATGGTTTTGTTTGAGGGAGTTTCAACCCCAAATGTTTCATATGAATTATTGAATGAAATATCAGCGGCAATTATGCCATTCATTTTCTCTATCCAACCCTCTTCATAAATATTACTTAGCGTATCTGATATTTGCGCTTCAGCCTTCAAGAACAGTATTGTAAAAACTGCACTGATCAGTGCTATTCGAATAAAATAGATCTTTTTTGCTGCTTCGCACATTCCTTTAAAATTATTTTACAATCAGTAACTAGTGTTTACTCCTATACAAGATATTAAAAAATAACGATAGCGTGAGCTTGTGGTTTCTGATTTGCGTAGACAGGAAGTTATGCGTGGAAAATTTAAATTTTAAAGTCCTGAAATGAGCAAAGTACCCCAAAAGTACATCCATATACTGATGAACCATAAGTTGGCAAATTCAATAATTTTATTCACTAATAATACGATCACCTTTGTTTTGTAATCATTCGGCTATAGGTATTGTTTTAAGATAAGCTTCCAAAAAAGAACCCAGTTTATACCATGTTGAATTCTAAGTAAACTATGGTTTCAGCATGGTTAGCTTAATTTGAAGAGAATAATGTGAAGCAATTGAAGATTGTATGCTTTTAAATTTTTGTAGGAAAAAGCAAACATACCAATTGCAGGCTAAGAATTAAGCGGAATGGAATGTGCGATATTTAGGGGATTTATTTCAATTGAAAGTGTTGTGTTGCGTTACCACAAAAACGAACTTCAGGTTCTTGTTGATGAAAGAGCTGTGACACAAAACAGGGGCAATTCAGAAAGAGAAAACAATGCTTTTATTGCAGCTCAAATTACTGAACAAGCAAAATCACTTCATGAAATGGTAAGTGAAAACCTCAAGGAATTAATTTCTTTTGAGAAGATATATGTTGAGCAGGTTCAAACACGGATTCAATCTCAGTTTCCGAAACATGCAAGAGACAAGTATGATAATAATTCTGAAAATGCTTCCAAACAACCCGTTGTAATTATCGGCTGCTGTGTATTGGTGGCCTCTTCGGAAAACAAAGAGGATCATGAGAAGGCGAAATGGGTTCCCGTATCTGATTCTGACGAATTTGAAACTGTTTTACATCCACTTTTACAAGAAGCGCTAACATTTCTGAATCGAAAAATTGAGCAGGATCCCATCGCATTTTATTTGTTACCTGAAAAATTTAGCCTGAATGAGTTACAGCAGGTATATGAAACGGTAACAAGCAGACGCTTGGATAAGAGAAATTTCAGGAAAAAAATAGCTCAACTACAATATTTAACTCCATTAAACGAAAAACAGAAAAACGTAAGGCATAAACCAGCAAGTTTGTACTGTTTTAATGGTAGTGTTTTTGAAAGAAATTAAGTCTGAATTGCAGTTGTAATTATTTTAAAGTTCTTGTTATTCAGATGGATGATTTGTTTTTTTTGAAATCAAATTAAGAACCTAGTTTAAACCTAAATGAATTTAGATTAAACCATGAATTTTGTGCCAATATCTATGTTTAGATTTTGATTTAAACAGTAGCAATAATGAAAAGAAACAGAAGGAAATTACTGGCAATATATTTGGTTGGTTGTATAGGCTTTTATTCATCATGCAAGAGTAAAAATGATGGAGAAGCGAACTATCTTAATCCAAATTTACCAGTTGATGTTAGGGTAGAAAATTTGCTGTCTCAAATGACTTTGGAGGAGAAGATTGCCCAAATGTGTCAGTATGTTGGGCCTGATCATATCAGGGAGGCAGAGATGGTGATGAGTGAGAAAGACCTACACGACAATGATGCAATGGGATATTACCCGGATTTGTCGGTAGAAGATCTGGAAGATATGACACGCAAAGGAATGGTAGGTTCGTTTTTACATGTGAAAACTCCAGAAGAAGCCAATCATTTACAAAAACTGGCCAGAGAAAGCCGATTAAAAATCCCGGTATTAATAGGAATTGATGCAATTCATGGAAATGCCTTAAATGTAGGAGCAACTGTATATCCAACGCCCATAGGAATGGCAAGTACCTGGGAGCCGGCTCTTGTTGAGCGTAGTGCTCGCGAAACCGCTCTTGAAATGCGTGCCATGGGTGCACAATGGGCATTTACTCCAAACATTGATATCGCTCGTGATGCTCGTTGGGGTAGAGTAGGTGAAACATTTGGAGAAGATCCACATTTGGTTTCAGAGATGGGAGTAGCCATGATTCAAGGAATGCAAGGGGATAATTTCACCGGAGAAGATAAGGTAATTGCCTGCGCCAAACATTTAATTGCTGGCAGCGAACCGGTAAACGGACTCAATGCTGCTCCTATGGATGTTTCGGAACGAACACTACGAGAAGTTTTTCTCCCTCCTTATCAGGCGGCTATTGATGCCAATGTATTCTCTATGATGGCAGCGCATAATGAACTCAACGGTGTGCCTTGTCATTCCAATCATTATATCATGACTGAATTGATGCGCAATGAAATGGGCTTCGATGGTTTCTTTGTAAGCGACTGGATGGATATTGAGCGATTGGTAGATCTACACTTTGTTGCCGAAACTGAAAAGGAAGCCTGTTATTTATCGGTGGATGCTGGAATGGATATGCACATGCATGGGCCAAGATTTCACGAACCTGTAAAGGAACTGGTTGATGAGGGAAGGCTAAGCGAAGAAAGAATTAACCAATCGGTGCGTAAAATTCTGGAGGCAAAGTTTCGTTTGGGCTTGTTCGAAAATCCTTTTACCGATTTGGAAATGGCCAAGAAGCAGATATTTGCCAAAGAACACCAGCAAACCGCTCTTGATATGGCACGAAAATCAATGGTCTTATTAAAGAATGAAGAGATACTGCCTATCAATACAACAAAATATCCAAGAATTCTGGTCACAGGACCCAATGCAAATAATCAAACGATTATGGGAGATTGGTCGGCAAAACAACCTGATGAAAATGTGCTTACAATATTTGAAGGCCTGGAACAGGAAGCGCCGGCAAACTGTAAATTAAGTTTTTACAATTGTGGTGAGACTTTATTGTCAATTGAAGATTCAAAAATTGCAAAGGCCGCATCACTTGCCAAAAATCATGATCTAACCATCGTAGTTGTTGGTGAAAATTCCATGCGTTACAAATGGGATGATAAAACCTGTGGAGAAAATACAGATCGTTCAAACATTCAGTTGCCAGGAAAACAACAACAATTGGTAGAGGCTCTGCACAAAAGTGGAAAGCCTGTTGTTGTGGTATTGGTAAACGGAAGACCTTTGGGAGTGGAATGGATTGCCAATAATGTTTCTGCTTTGCTGGAAGCATGGGAACCCGGAAGTTTTGGAGGTCAGGCAGTGGCCGAAATTTTGTTTGGGAAGCTTAATCCAAGTGCAAAACTTCCTATTTCAATTCCACGAAATGCAGGGCAAATTCAAACCGTATATAACCACAAACCATCTCAGTATTTTCATAAATACAAAGCGGATGAAAGCAGTGCTTTATTCCCATTTGGATATGGTTTAAGCTATACCAATTTTGAATACAGTAATATAAAACTGAGCAAACAAAGAGTTAAAAAGAATGAAACAGTTGAGCTTTCAGTACAGCTTACCAATGTGGGGAATCGAAGAGGTGATGAAATCGTACAGCTTTATATTCGTGATGAGTATAGCTCGGTAACCCGACCTGTAAAGGAATTGAAGGCTTTCAAAAAGATAGATCTTGCACCTAATGAAAGTTCAGTTCTGGAATTCCGGATATCGCCTAAGATGCTTGAATTCTATGATATTAATATGAATAAGAAGGTAGAAGCAGGCAAATTCATAGTAATGATCGGTGGATCATCGCTTGATGAGGATCTTCACAAGCTGACCTTTGAAGTAGTTGAATAGAAATTACAAGAATAAAAAAGAGCAATAAATATCATTTATTGCTCTTTTTTTTGCTGCCTGCAACAGCTCATATCATATGTTTTAGGAGCCATACTTACTTGGACTTACACCATAAAACTTTTTGAATGAAGTACTGAAATACTTAGGATCGGAAAAGCCTGTGCTGTAAGCGATTTCACTAATACTATATTTTCCTGTTTTTATAAGTTCAGCTGATTTTTTTAATCTGATAATTTTTACAAAATCCTGAGGAGACTGATCCGTCAATGCTTTTAGCTTTCTGTACAATACTGGTCTGCTCATAAAGAGTTTTTTACTGAACTCTTCAACCGAGAAATCGGTATTATCAAGATTTTCGTTTACAATATCCATACATTTCTGAATAAATTCCTGGTCGAGTTCATTTTTGTAATTGATTTGCTCTGTGGTGTCTTCCTGTTTCAAGAATTTTTCTTTCAGAACCTTATGAGAATTCAAAAGGTTTGAGATTTTTGATTTTAAAATTCTCAAGTCAAAAGGTTTCTCAATGTAACCATCGGCACCTAATTCATAGCCTTCAATTTTGTAATCGGAAGAGGTTAGGGCTGTTACCAGTATAATTGGAATATGACAGGTTTCGATATTCTTTTTTAAATGATTACAGAATACTCTTCCATCCATTTTGGGCATCATAATATCCGATACAATAATATCAGGTTCTTCTTCTTTGATCAGTTCAAGAGCTTCTATACCATTGGAAGCCTGCATAATTTGATACGAAGAGCTTAGTTCTTTTCCAAGGAAGGTATTCAGTTCTTTACTATCTTCTACAATTAAGAGTTTTGGAAGATTCGTATCTGGTTTTGGTAATTTATCTGCTTTGTTCTCTTTTACTTCAGGCTTAATGGAAGTTCTAAATACGGGAATGTATTTTTCGTCAGTTTGTTGATCGATAAAATCGTTGACATTGAAATGCTTATTGCCCATTTTGAACTTGATAAAGAAGCTGGTGCCAGCTTTTGGTTTACTGGTAAAACTAATAGTGCCTGAATGAGCATTTACCAGTTGTTTTACCAATAGCAAGCCCACGCCACTGCCAGTTTCCTCCGAGTTAATGGCATTTGTAGCACGGTAATATCTTTTAAAGATGTTTTCCTGTTGATTTTCAGGAATTCCTATCCCACTATCCTCAACTTTTATCAAACATTGATTACGCATCAACTCAATACATATGCTTATTTTTCCTTCCTCAGGAGTATATTTAATTGCATTGGAAATCAGGTTGTAAAAAATCTTGTCAAATTTTAAGTGGTCATACCATAATTCAATTACTTCCTGGCTCGATAGCAATTGAAAATGTAACCTTTTCTTTTCCAGTAAGGGTTGGAACGAACTTGACACTTCGGTGAGATGCTCCACCAAATTGTGTCTGCCAACCTGCAGTTGCATCTTTTTCATTTCGGCCTTTTGAAAATCCAGCAACTGGGTAAAATAGGTTGTGAGTTTATCTACATTTTTAAGAGCCATATTAAGCAATTCCGAATCTTGCTTAGGCAAATTTTCTCTTGACGAAAGGCTGGTTAAGGGCGATTTTATTAGGGTAAGAGGTGTTTTTAAGTCATGAGCTACATTAATGAAAAACTGAATTTTCTCATTGGAGTTCTTTTCTTGAATTCGGATTCGGATAAATTTGAATATAAAACTTGCAATTCCTAAGAAAAGAATAAGGTAAATGGCATAAGCCCAGTGAGTTTGCCAGAAAGGAGGTTGTACCTTAATGGTAATTTGTCTTTGTTTTCCATTCCAATCATCTTGCAGGTTACTGGCTCTTACTTTAAAAGTATAGGTCCCAGGATGAATGTTGGTATAGTTGGCTATAGAGGCAGAAGAAGAAGGAGTCCATTCATCTTCGAATCCCTCTAATTTCCATGAGTAACGATTCTTTACAGGATTTGTGTAGTTAATTCCTACAAAATCAAAAGAAAAGGAGTTTTGGTGGTAATCCAATACAATTTCTCGGGTTAGGTCGATATGTTTTGAAAGTGGTGTATTAGGATTACCTATTGGATATGATTTATTGGATATTTTAAAATCCGTAAAAAATATCTTGGGCGCTATTAGTATTTTCTGAATTTGAAGAGGATCGAAGGATACAAATCCACTTTCGCCTCCAAATATCATTTTACCCTTTGAGGTGATGCAAGAAGCTCCAATACTGAATTCTTTAATGGATAAACCATCCGAAATATCGTAATTAACAAACTTCCTGCCAGGAGGATTAAAAAGAGACAAGCCATTTGTCGTACTCAACCAAATTTGCTCCTTTTTGTCGGGAAGGATGCCATAAATTGTGTTAGAAGGTAAACCGTCTTTCTGTGTAAAATGACTGAATTTCTCTGTTTTAGGATTGAAAATATTTAATCCACCTCCTTCTGTTCCAATATATACCTTGCCATTTTTATCTTCATAAAAACAAAAACAGGCACTACTGCTAATTGCATCAGGATTATTTTTGTCTGGCACAAAAAGTTTGAATTCCCCATTGCTTTTATTAAAAAGGTAGAATCCCTCACGACAACCAATGTATAGGAAGTTGGAACTTCCTTCATATATATTCTGAACACTATAAATTGGATAAGAAATTATCTTTTTCGTAGTTGGATTGTATTTTAACAACTTTCCCCTGATTGAGCCAATCCATATATTCCCATCTCTGTCTTTTAAAATTTCATATACGTAAATGCTTCCTTCATTTTCTTCCAGCACATGTTTAGGAAATGCTGGCTGAATTTTGCCTGTCGATAAATTTAATTGATCTATTCCGCCACCATAACTGCCAATCCATATTTCATTATTACTCACCTGTTCGAGGCTAAGAATTGTATTGCTTCCTATTTGTTTCTTCTGATTTGTCCTGTTGTAAAAGTGTTGCCATTGATTGGTAGAAGGATTTAATTTGCTGATGCCTTTTTTGGTTCCAAACCACATGTTACCAAATGAATCTTCAAGAACGGCCCTGCCTGTATTGTTGGCTAGAGAATTTTTCTTGTTTACAACATGTTGTATTGGTTTAAAGGGTAAGAAGTTAGGATCATAAATGTTAACGCCTCCTCCATAAGTAGCAATCCAAAAACGATTTTCGTCGTCACGCAGCAAATCATATACACCATTACTACTTAAAGAATTAGGTTTATCTTCATTGTGATTAAAATTTCTCACAATTTCAAAAGATTCGTTGATTATATAGGCTCCAAGACCATCAACACCTACAAGATAGTATCCTGAATTAATTGGAATAATTTTTTTAATCCATATTCCATTTGCAATTTCACTACTAAGACTATTGCATTTTGTAATTTCTTTTTTGGCTAAGTCCCAAATAAAAACTCCATTGTCGATAGTACAGATCCATATTCGGTTTACAGCATCACGAAAAAGGTAATTGCAGTAGGAATTTGACAATTGGTATTTGTTGGTTTTTAGTTCATTTAGCGGGCTTATTCTATAATTTTTAGCATCTATTTTAAATATCCCATTGCTCGTTCCAATAATAAAATGCTGTTGATCAAATGGCAGAATAGACAAAACTGGAGTGTTGATCTCTTTAATTTTAATCAAAGAATCTTCTTTTGATTTAAAGATGTAGGCTGAGTTATCAGCACCTATTAAGAGGTTACCCTCACTATCTTCAGTCAATACATTAATTCGCAAAGAAGCCAATTCTTTTGCATTTGTACCTTCTACCCTGAAATAAGTATCCTTTTCAGCATCATAGGAGAAAAGTCCATTTAGTGTTCCTACCCAAAGTTTGTCACTTTGATCCACTAATAAGGTTTTGGCAACATTGTTTTCTGAATTCAACTCATTGTCAGATACAAGTTTATAATGCTTGAACTCGTATCCATCGTATCGGTTAACTCCATTTCGAGTGCCGAACCAAAGAAGTCCTTTAGAATCTTCGGCAATAGAGTATACGATATTGTTGCTCAGTCCTTTGTGTATGGTAAGGTGCCTCAGGTCGATTCCTTTAACCGAAAAGCAAACTGAGATTAAAAGTGATGTAAGTAGTAAGTAAAATTTCTGCATCATATTGGCTAAAGATATTCATCTCAATCAATAAAATTGATTGGTGATCAAACTTGTAACAAATATACGCATTGAACCTTAAACTCGCAGAGAAACAGCGCGAAAAGAACGGAAAACACACCATTGAAGAACGATAGTTAAACCCCGGTATGTGACAACAGAAAGTATTTTCGTTTCTTTGTGTAGAAAGAAATGTTAACGCTTTTAAGAATGGATTTTATTAATATTCTTTAATCTGGAAACCATGGTGTTTATTGCATTGCTGAGTCCTTTTTCATTTTATGGCAAATGTAGGACATAGGGTTTGCAATTAAAGTTTAGGAAGAAGATGTGAATGTTGAGTGATTATCTTCTTTAGGTTCAGAAAAACAGATTGTTACTATTGAAGGTTTGCTTCGGGATAAGATGGAGAGAACGGTAATTTAAGCTTTTAGAACTATGAATGAACCCGTTTCGATTGTGAGATAGCGAATTTAGCAACTGTTAACATTAAATCTAAATTTCAATGAAACGACTTAAAATTATTCTTTTATTTCTGTTTTTGGGGCTGCAATCCTTTGCACAAACTCAAATAACAGGAACAATAAGCGGAACAGACGGGTTGACCCTACCCGGTGTAAATGTATTGGTAAAAGGTACATCTGTCGGTACTACTACCGATATTAACGGAAAATACACGATTGAAGTTCCGGTAACAGAAGTGGTCCTGTTGTACTCTTTTATTGGTTTTGAAAGTCAGGAGATTTCTGTAGGGAACCAAAAGGTGATTGATGTAGTGTTACAACAATCAACCGAATCACTGGAAGAGGTAGTAGTTGTAGGCTATGGTGAAGTTCGTAAACGTGATGTTACTGGTTCTATTTCAAAAGTAAAAGAGTCCGAAAACGTTGCCAGACAATACTCCAGTGTTGATGCTCTTTTACAAGGACGTTCTTCAGGTGTACAGGTGGTATCGAATCCGGGTTCTCCAGGTGCAGCGGTAAGTGTTCGTATTCGTGGTACAAACAGTTTACGTGGAAACAACGAGCCATTATATGTGGTTGATGGTGTTATTATTAGTTCTGCAGGTGAGGATGTATTGGATGCTTCAACTGACGCCAATGAGCTTCAGGCTCCTCAGAACGGATTGACAGGTTTGAATCCTCGCGATATTGAAAGTATCGAAATTTTAAAAGATGCTTCAGCAACGGCAATCTACGGTTCCCGTGGTGCAAATGGTGTAGTTTTAATTACTACCAAGCAAGGAGAAAAGGGCGACGGAAAAGCAAAAATTAATGCCTATGGTTCTGTGGAGTTTTCATGGATTTCGAAGAAGTTAGACATGCTTGATGGTGTAGGATATGCGAAATATCGCAATGAAACTGCATTGTTGGAAGGCAATAAAGTAAACTTCCAGATCTCTCCAGATAATAAAGTGTATGACATTACTTATGTGGTAGATCCTAATACAGGTATAGAATCTCCGGTTATTGCACAGAATCCTATGGAGGATAAAAACTGGCAGGATGAAGTATATGAAATGGGAATTACTCATACCGAAGGTGTAACGGTGAGTGGTAAAGGTGAAAAGTCGAAATATTATTTTTCGGCTGGTTTTGCTGATCAGAAAGGAATTGTTGAAACTTCGCAAATTCAAAGAGGAGACCTTCGATTAAATATGACGAACGAACTAACTGATAAGTTAGAATTGGATACCAGAGTTTCCATGATGTACCAGGATGGAAGTTTTGCACAATCAGGAAGTAAATCGGGAGGAAACCGAAGCTTTACCAAGCAGGTGTTGTCGTATACTCCACTTGTAGGTTTTGGAGATGAAGATAGTGATGATCTTGATCTTGATGTTTCAAATCCATATGCTTGGCTTACTGATTATCAGGATGAAACTAAGGAGCTTAGAATTAATGCTTCATCATCGCTTACCTATGAATTGGCAAAAGGATTAAAGTATAAGATTCAGGGAGGATTGGACTATCGCAATAAAGACAGGTCAAGATTCTGGAATACAGGTGTGTTTAAAGGACAGAAGGAAAATGGTGTATTGGCCATGTCTACCCTTGATCGCTATTCTTATACAATGGATAACCTGTTGATGTATAACACAAAGTTGAATGATAACCACCGTATCAATACTACTGTTGGTGTTACTTTCGATGGAAGTCATGCAGAAGCTTCGGTATATGAGGTTACCGACTTTCCAATTAAATCATTAGGGATAGATGCTCCTGAATTGGGACGTATTATTACCCAGCCATTGGATAAGATTACAAACGAAGAGTCAATTCTTTCATTTCTGGGGCGTGTGAACTATAGCTTAATGGATAAGTATGTATTTACTGTTAGTTTCCGTGCCGATGGATCTTCTAAATTTGCCGATGGAAACAAGTATGGTTACTTCCCGGCGGCTGCTTTTGCATGGAGAATGATTGAAGAAGATTTTGTAAAAGACCTAAACGTTTTTGAGAATTTAAAGTTAAGAATGGGATGGGGACAAACAGGTAACCAGGCCATTGATGCTTATAGTACACTTAAAAACTACAATACGGTATACTATGTAGATTCCAATAATAATACATCTATCGGAAATGTGGCAGGAAACATTTCAAATCCTGATTTGACCTGGGAAACAACTACCCAATACAATGCAGGTTTGGATATGTCATTTTTCAGAGGTCGTTTGAGCCTTGTAACAGATGTTTACTATAAGAGAACAGAGGATCTTTTGCAGGAAATTCAAATTGGTTCTTCCAATGGTTTTTCAACAATGCCAATTAACAGAGGAGAGATTGAAAACAAAGGGATTGAGCTATCTCTGGATGGAATTATTATCGATAAGAAAGACATTTCATTAAATGTTGGTGGTCATATCTCCTTTAACAGAAATAAAGTAGTTGAATTGGGCTTGGATCCATCTTCGGTATGGAACAATGGAGTTGAATCGAAAGAGGTATTCTACCTAGGAAACAATGTTTCTACAGGAACATATTTTAAAGCTCCTGCCAATATTTTTATGGAAGGTAAAGCTGTTGGAATGCTTTGGGGATATAAAACCAATGGGATTTATCAGGATGAGGCAGCAGCATCAGAAGGACCAACTTACCAGGGAAATGCTAATGTGGCAGGAGATGTTGTTTTTGTAGATCAGAACGGTGATGGCAATATCAATGAATTGGATAGAACCTTTATTGGAGATCCAAACCCTGACTTTACTTATGGTTTTAATATCAATTTTAATTACAAGCGCTTTACAGCTAGTGCATTGTTCGAGGGAGTTTATGGCAACCAGATTGCCAATGGTAACTCAATGGAGATTGCATTTGCAGAAGGAAACAGTAAAAATGTACTTTCCGAAGCATATTATAATGCATGGCGTCCGGGAGCACCATCCAATTCTCACCCAAGAGTTGGTTACGATCTAAATGAAGTGTTCACCGATCGTATTGTGGAAGATGGCAGCTATTTTAGAATGAGTAATATCACTTTAGGTTACGATCTTCCGGTAGAATCTCTTGGTCTTAGTAAAGTGAACCTATATGTAACAGGACGCAACCTGTTTACCATTACAGATTATAGTGGATACGATCCGCAGGTAACAAGTTTTATGTACGACGGAACCATCATGGGAGTTGACTGGACAGGTACTCCTAATGCCAAAAGCTTTTTGGTTGGTTTAAATGTAACATTCTAAGGATCTAAAAAACGAAAAATTATGAAATTAAAGATAAAAAATATACTTTCTTTCATCTTGGTTGGAGCAATGTTGGGAGCATGTTCCTTAGATGAAGATCCAACTTTTCCTTCAGAAGAATTACTTTTTTCGGATATTGAAGGAGCGAATACTGTTTTGAATGGTTGTTATTCGGGAATGGCCGATTTTAATTATTGGGGAGCCGATTTTCACCACCTTACTGATTTGGGATCTGGATTGTACAATACAGGAAAAGATGCCAACCTAAAAGATATCGCAGCTTTAAATCCATATTCTTCTCAAAATTACGTAGAGAATGTTTGGAAAGGATGTTTCAGAGCCATTGAGCGTTGCAATGATTTAATTGCAGGTATAAACAAGAGCAGTTTAAGTGAAGATGCTACCAAGGATATGTTGGGACAAGCTTACTTCCTAAGAGCATTTACTTACTTTAATCTTGTTCGTTTGTATGGTAAAGCACCATTACGTATCGAGCCTGCCAGCAGCGAAAATGTAAATGCAGGATTGAGTTCTTCAGCTCAAATTTATGAACAGGTTATTTCTGATGCTAAATTGGCAAAAGTAAATCTGGATGAATACAGAGTAGATGGTCGCCCTACAACTTATGCTGCAAACATGTTACTTGCAAAAGTGTATATGACTCTGGCAGCTAATCAAACCAGTCCAGAAACAGAATATTGGCAGTTGGCTTACAATGAAGCAATCGAAGTGTATGGGAAATTCTCATTGGTTGCAGATTATCGTAGCCTATGGTTCGAAGAAACCAGCAACTATACTTCTGAATCTATTTTTGAGATTGCAGGAAACGTTGAAAATACACTTCGTCACCTACAACTTTTTACGGCAAGTAATGGTAACCTGGGGAGAAGTGTTTGGGGAAGAATTAAGCCTAATGTGGAAATGTATGACCAGCATGCAGCAGCTTATTCTGCCGATCCAAGAATTGGAGCAACTTTCCAAACAGAGTGGTACAAATACAATTCTACAGGAAAAGCTACACTTCAGAAAACTTATCCTGTTTTCAAAGGCAGACAGAATAAGGATAAAAGTTATCCCTTTCTTGCCAAATATTTCATAAAGAACACAGAATCTTTAAATTATAATACAAATATGAATTTGGTAGCATATCGTTACAGCGATTTGTTATTGATGCTGGCTGAAATAGAGAATGAACTGAATGGACCTGCCAATGCATATCAATATGTGAACGAAGTATTGGATCGTGCAAGAAATTCGGCAGATACACCTACAGCTGAACCAACAGACTGGACTGGCTTAAGTCAGGAACAATTCAGAGAAGCAATTATGGCAGAGTACAATTTTGAGTTGTTAGGTGAAGGACACGATTGGTTCAATGTTCGCAGAAGAGGATATGACTATTTTAAGGAAAAAGTAATTGACGCGCATAACAATACTCCAATCTATAATTTTACTAAATCAAGAGATGTTGAATATGCAGACAATGCGAGAACCATGTTGTTCCCAATTCCAGCGTCTGAAATTACGGCGAATCCTAACATTTCTGCCTCAGATCAAAATCCTGGATATTAAAACAAGTCCGAATGTATGATTGAATATGTGTTGGTCGTTTTTGGCTAGTACCAACGCATATTTATCACTAACCAAAAAATCTGAAAAAATGAAGAATTATATACGAACATATTTCATGTTTGCAGCATTGCTTGTACCTGTTTTTACAGCTTGTGATGATTCAAGTGAAATTAGTCCATTAGAAAAAGAACTATCCTTACCAGTTCTTTCAGCATATGAAACAGTGTCCTCAGGACCAAAAGAGTTGATTCAAACCGCAGAGGCAAATGTTAATGTTGCCATAGGCGATTATTCTTTTAATTTGGCAGGAGTTAGTACCGATAGTGGTGAAGATATTAGTGCTGTATCTGATTTGTTTGGCATTGATACTGAAACAGGAGTGATATCGATTAGCTCGACAAATGGTAAGAGTGCTTCAGAACTTGCATTTGGCAGATACAGCTTTAGCGTTGGTGTTAGTCATATTGGTGGTGTAGAAGTTTTTGAAAATATTGCTGCCATCGATATTGTTGATTTGCCTTTTACCATTGCTTACAATACCAACCAGTTTGAATTGGCTTTCGGACAGTTGGGAGAATTTGCCACAGTTGCAGTAAGTAGCGACAATGAAAACCTTGAAGTATTAAGCTATGAATTAACGGCGGCTCCAGAAGGTATCGAGATTAATGGTACAACGGGAGCATTGAGTAAAACCTCTAAGAATGTACCGGCAGGAGTGCACCAGTTGTCACTAAAAGTTCAAACCAACGAAGGAGTTAAGAACTTTACAGACCTTGTTGAGTTGACCGTAGGTGACCGACCACAATTGTATTACACAAACAATGGAGTACAGTTTACAAACGTAGCGATCTCTTCATGGTCTGGCTTTAGTACTGCAATTGGAGGAAAAACTGAAGATCTGGGTACTGGTTTGTCTTACAGTTTAAAGGATACCGATATCCAAGGTTTAAGTATTGATGCCAATTCGGGTGAAATTACACTGGCAGAAGACAGCAATCTAAATGAAGGAAACTACACTGTAAATATTACAGTAGTGGATGAAGCTGGTTTTGAAGTAAACTATAATGAACTCTTTACCATTTCTGTAGCCAATAGCTGGGAACAGATTGCAATGGATGATATAGATGTATCGGCTTATGCAGATAAAGAAGCTCGTCCGGTGAATGACCAGTATGCCTATTTCGAAACAAGCAAGTTAAATGCTTCTGCAGTTGAGTTTATCTCATACAAACATGCACCTGATGGAGGTACAGGTTTTGTTGCCTACGGATGGTCTTTCAATCTTGGTAAGAACCTGGAAATTGATGCTCCATTATTGCGCGAAGTAGATATGGATGGCACTTACCGAAAAATGAAGGTTTCCTTTGGAGAAACTTCGGTTGGTAAAATTCAGTCGGATAATGTATTAAGAAGGTTTTATTTTGGATATACCAAAACAGAACTTATCGACAATTCAAACTTTGTTGATGCAGAGTGGAACTTATTAATTGATGAGAATAGCGACAAATGGGCTGTAAATAATTATAAAACAGATTTTAAACAGATCGAAACAGAATTTGTAATTGATGATCCTGCTCAAGACAAGCTATACTTGCAATGGAGAGTAACATCTACTACGCCAGCAACAGGCTTTACAAGAGCTTGCTTCAATGCTGTAAAGGTTGAAGTTGTGAAGAAAACAGCTCCTGTTTTTGAAGATTAATTGAATAGAAGCTCTTTTTAGGTCAACGGAAAGATGACTTGAAAAGAAATAAATAAGTAAAGGAGAGTTGAGGATGGTTTATTCCATCATCCTCTCCTTTTTTTTAACCCTTTTTTTGAGATCCATCTCAAGGAGTGATTTCAAAACAGACCAGAACAATTTAATTATGAAACGAATAAAAAACTCCTCACTTTTGTTAACTGGCTTACTGGGGCTGGCAGCTACAGAATCCTGTTCCGTTCATCAGGAGGAAGTTAAGCCCAATATCCTATACTTTCTTGTGGATGATATGGGGGGAATGGATGCCCAATATCTGGGATCGGATTTTTATGAAACCCCAAATATGGATAAGCTGGCATCTCAAGGGGTAAAATTTACCAATGCCTATGTCAGTCATCCACGTTGTGTTCCATCCCGTTATTCTATAATGACTGGGAAATATCCGGCAAGAATAAACCGTCCGGGGCCTGGGAAAATGAAGCTGGAAGAAGTAACTGTTGCTGAAGGTTTGAAGGGAGCTGGCTACTCTACATTCTTTGCTGGCAAATGGCATCTGACGATGGGAGGAGAAAGTATGCCGGAGAATCAAGGTTTTGACTACAATATTGCAGGAGGGAATGCAGGAGCACCTATTTCTTACTTTTACCCATACAATTCACCTGCACATCACCAGTTTAAAACACCTATTTTGGGACTGGAAGATGGTTATGAAGACGAATATCTTACCGACAGATTAACCGCCGAGACAATTGAGTATTTGAAGCAACATGTTGACAATCATCCGGATCAGCCTTTTTTTGCCTTCCTGTCTCATTACGGAGTGCATGAGCCTTTTCATGCTAAGAAAGAGTATATTGAAAAGTTCAAAAAGAAATTGGATTCCATTGAATTTAAGCAGCCGGAATTTATCAGAGAAAGTCATGGTTACACAAAAATGAGGCAAGACAATGCCGAATATGCTGCCATGCTTTACAGTGTAGACGAGAGTTTAGGGAGGCTTTTAAAAACATTGGAAGACCTAAAGAAAATGGACAATACGATTGTAGTTTTTTATTCTGACAATGGAGGATTATCAAATACAGGAACGGAAGTTCGTCCATTGGCTACCTCAAATTATCCATTGCGAGCCGGTAAAGGTCATTTGTATGAAGGTGGAGTGCGTGTTCCTTTGGTCGTAAAATGGAATGGAGTGACAAAACCAGGTTCCGTTTGTAATGCATTGATTACGGGTACAGACTTTTTTCCTACTTTTCTGGAGGCAAGTGGAATGAGCTTGCGCCCACAGGATCATTTAGATGGTCAAAGTTTTCTTTGGGCATTGAAGGGAGAACAGAACCCTAATCCACAACGAGCAATATACTGGCACAACTGTTTGGCCAGACCATTAAGAACAGGAGACTACAATAGCACAGCAGTAAGAAGGGGCAAGTATAAGCTTATCGATTTTTATCTGAAAGATTCTTTGGAATTGTATAATGTAGAAGATGATATTATGGAGAGCGAGAACCTTGCCGACAAGCTACCTGAAGAGCGAGATGAGCTATTGCAACTAATTCAGCACTGGCGCAAGAATGTAAATGCGAATATGACAATGAAGGAGAGTAAAAGTACAGTAAAAGAGTACAATCATTAATTGCTCACTGAGCTGTGAAATACAATTTTGGATAAGATTAAACCTGTGGTTTTTTATATCTTCTAAGTCTTAAAATCAAAAAAATGAATTACAAAAATATATTGCTTACCGGGATGATAGGATTGGGATTAACACCAGCCTGTACTCCTGAAAAGAAAGAGATAAAACCAAATGTATTGTTCTTTCTGGTTGATGATATGGGATGGATGGATGCAGGTTATCAAGGCTCAAAATTTTATGAGACTCCCAATATCGACCAACTTGCTGAGCAGGGAGTACAATTTACAAATGCCTATGCTACGCACCCAAGGTGTGTACCTTCAAGGTATTCTTTGATTACAGGAAAATATCCCGCAAGGGCACAAATGCCTGGATCAGGAGAAGGAAAACTTCGTCCGGGGGATGAAGGTAAACTTAAGGCTGAAGAGCTTTGTTTGGCTGATGCTCTAAAAGCAGGAGGTTATTCTACCTTTTTTGCAGGGAAGTGGCATTTGGCAACCTCAGGAACATTCCCGCAGCATGTAGGTTTCGATATCAATATTGCAGGAGGGCATGCTGGCTCGCCAATTTCTTACTTCTATCCTTACAATGAAGGTAAACAAGCAGGAAAAAAGAATCCGATAGAGGGCCTTGATGAAGGAACCAAAGGGGAATATTTGACCGATAGAATAACGGAAGAAACGGTTGAATATATTGAAAGCCATGTCACAAATCATCCGGATCAACCTTTTCTTGCATATGTATCTCATTATGCGGTTCATGAACCATTAGAGGCTAAAGAAGAATATGTGAATAAGTTTAAGCAGAAGCTAAAGTTCATGAGCTACGAAATGCCTGAATTTATCGAAGAAGGCACAGGTACTACGAAAATGAGGCAAGATGACCCAGTTTATGCAGCCATGATTTACAGCATGGATGAAAGTTTGGGAAGGATTACCAAAACATTGGAAAAGCTAGGGCAACTTGATAATACCATCATCATCTTTTTCTCTGATAATGGAGGTTTGTCGAACAGAGGTTTTAGGCCTAGAAGGGTAGCTACCTCCAATTATCCTTTGCGAGCAGGAAAAGGACATTTGTATGAAGGAGGAGTTAGGGAACCTATGATTGTGAAGTGGCCTGGAGTTACCAAGGCAGGAACAAAGTCTGATGCAATTGTAACGGGAACGGATTTTTTTCCTACGATTTTGGAGATGGCTGGCTTGCCATTACAACAGGAAGCACATGTTGATGGGGAGAGTTTTGCCTGGGCTCTGACCAGGGATAAAGTCCCAAAAAAGGATAGGGCTATTTTTTGGCACTCACCAATCTCTCGCCCTCATGCAACAGGAGATGAGAACTGTAGCGCCATTAGAAAAGGGCCTTACAAGCTGATTGAGTGGTATGATGAAGATCGAATTGAATTGTACGATCTGGAAAAAGACATTCAAGAGAAAGACAATATAGCAGGTGAAAATCCTAAACTGGTTAAAGAACTCTTAGTGGAACTCACAGACTGGAAAAAAGAAGTGAATGCGTACATAAAGGTATAATTTTATAGTGATAAAAGTACTAGTTGTAGTAACTGCAAAATATATTAAATAATGAATTTGAATTTTAAATCATTATCCTGTTTAGGACTTGGATTATTGGGTGCCATGGGTGCCATGGCTGTAAAGAAGGAAAAACCAAATATATTGTATTTCCTGGTAGATGACATGGGGTGGACCGATACGGGTTATCAGGGATCAAAATTCTACGAAACACCAAATATTGACAAGTTGGCACAGGAAGGGGTTAAATTTACAAATGCCTATGTAAGTCATCCTCGTTGTTTGCCATCGCGCTATTCTATTATAACAGGAAAATACCCGGCCAGAGATTGGGTGCCAGGATCAAATGAGAAGCAATTAAAAGGAGGAGAGACTACCTTAGCTGTGCCTTTTAAAGAGGCTGGGTACTCAACTTATTTTACCGGGAAATGGCATTTGGCTTCCAATGAAAGTTTACCGGAAGATCAAGGGTTTGAAATTAACATTGGCGGAGGTCACGCAGGAGCACCTACATCTTATTTCTATCCATATAATGTAAGGAAGAGTGGAAAACCTGGTAAGGAGCGTCCTATTCATGGATTGGATGAAGGAGTAGAGGGTGAGTATCTTACGGATAGATTGACTGATGAAACCATTCAGTATTTGAAAAAGCAGCATGAGGAAACACCAGATAAACCATTTCTTGCCTACGTATCGCATTACGCTGTTCATACCCCTTTTCAGGCGAAAGAGGAGTATGTGAAAAAGTTCAGAAAGAAATTAAAAACAATGCATTACGACGGACCTGAGTATATCAGCGAGGGTACGGGGCAAAGAAAAATGCGTCAGGATAATGCTATTTATGCAGCCATGATCTACAGCATGGATGAGAGTTTGGGCCGTTTGGTGAAAACCCTTAAAGAGTTGGGAGAGTACGACAATACCATTATCATTTTATTTTCTGATAACGGTGGTTTGTCGAATCGAGGAACAAATCAGCGTCAATTGGCTACTACCAATACCCCATTGAAGGCTGGAAAGGGACATCTTTATGAAGGTGGAATTCGTGAGCCTATGCTTGTAAGATGGCCAGGAGTAACCAAAGCTGGAACAGAAACGGATGCAGTGATTATCGGATCAGACTTTTTCCCAACAATGCTTGATATGGCCGGATTGCCATTGCATCCTGAAGCTCACCTTGATGGAGAAAGCTTTGTTTGGGCATTAAAAAACAAGGCAAATCCAAATCCTGATCGTGCATTTTTCTGGCATTCGCCAACAGGAAGACCTCATTCAACAGGTGATTCTAACTGTAGTGCTGTTCGCCAGGGCGATTATAAACTGATGGAATTCTTTGACCAGGGACGAGTGGAGCTTTACAATGTGAAAGAAGATATATCTGAAGCGAATAACTTAAGTGAAGAAATGCCTGAGAAAACGGCAGAGATGTTGGAAACCCTTCATAACTGGAAGAAAGAAATTGACGCCTTTAAAAAAGTAAAGAAGGACAAAAACAAGAAGAAGGGAAAAGGCAAAGGCAAGAAAGGTAAAAAGGTACATCGTCATTAGTAATTATCGACAAATAACTAAGGACTTGTAACGAATTACAATAAAAAACGCAATCAATGAATGGATTTAAATATGCAGTTGCAGGCTTAGGGCTGGGGTTATGCTTTAATATGGCGGCCCAAGCTCAGCAATTGCCAAAGCTAGAAAAAATTAAAAAACAAAAGCCACGTAATGTGATCTTCATTTTGACCGATGATCACCGTAACGATTTCATGGGCTTTACAGGGAAAGTACCTTGGCTGGAAACGCCTAATATGGACAAACTGGCTAAAGAAGGTGCTCATTTCAAGAATACATTTGTTACCACCTCTTTGTGTTCGCCAAGTCGTGCATCTATTTTAACTGGTCAGTATTCGCATTGTCATACAATTGTAGATAATTATGCACCAGATCCTGGCAATCTTGTTTATTTTCCACAATACCTCCAAAAAGTAGGGTATGAAACGGCTTTCCTTGGAAAATGGCATATGGGTGACCATGGTGATAAGCCACAGCCGGGTTTTGATCATTGGGAAAGTTTCAAAGGACAAGGAATCTATTACAATCCCGAATTGAATATTAACGGGGAGCGTATTCAGTATAAGGACTCAACCTACATTACGGACTTGTTGACTGAACATGCCATCGACTGGTTGGATCACAGAGACAAGGATAAACCTTTTTTTATGTATCTATCTCACAAGGCGGTTCATGCTGAATTTGAGCCTGCCAAAAGACATAAAGGCAGATACAAAGGAAAAAAAATCACATTGCCTCCAACTTTCGACCAGACCAAAAATGGTGAATACCAGGATTTAAAATGGCCGGAATGGGTAAAGCAGCAGCGCATTAGTTGGCATGGTGTTGATTATATGTACCATGGAAATGCTGACTTTAATGAAATGGTGCAGAAATATTGTGAGACATTACTAGGCGTTGACGAGAGCATTGGTTCTGTTTTGGATTATCTTAAAGAGCATGATCTTGATGAATCTACCATGGTTATTTACATGGGAGATAATGGCTTTAGCTGGGGAGAGCATGGTTTGATTGATAAAAGACATTTTTACGAAGAGTCGGTAAAAGTTCCTTTCCTGGTTCGTTGCCCTGAACTTTTCAAAGGAGGGAAAACAATAGAGAAAATGGTGCAAAATATTGATGTTGCGCCTACTATACTGGAAATGGCTGGATTGAATAAGCCCGAATACATGCCGGGACATTCCTTTACACAATTACTGAAAGGTGATGAAAGTAACTGGAGAGATCGTATTTTCTATGAATACTATTGGGAGTATGATTTTCCAATGACCCCAACCGTTTTTGGTCTTCGTACCGATCAATACAAATACATTCGCTATCATGGTGTTTGGGATAGAAATGAATTGTATGATATCAAAAATGATCCCGATGAAATGTACAATTTGATTGATAAGCCAGAACATCAGGAACTGGTGGAGGATTTGGCCAATCAGCTATATGATTGGTTGGAAAATACTGATGGTATGAATATTCCACTAAAACGAACAGTAAAATATCGTTGGGGGGATTATCGTCATGAGAATCAATATTAACAGGGAATAAGGTTTAGAAATGAAAAAAGAACTTCTATATATGGGGCTTTTGGCTGTAGCAGGAATGAATCCTGCACAGTCTATGGCCAAAGAGAAAGCTGAACAAGCAGAAAAGAAAAATGTACTTTTTATCATGGTGGATGATTTGCGTCCACAATTGGGGTGTTATGGACAAACTCAAATTAAGTCGCCTAATATCGATAAACTTGCCAGTGAGGGTACATTATTCAGAAAAGCATATTGTAACTATCCGGTTTGTGGTCCTTCAAGAGCCAGTTTATTAAGTGGTCTTCGTCCGAATGCGACTCGTTATATCAACAACCAGAGTAGTGTGGAGAAAGATGAGCCTAATATTGTTCCTATTCAAAAAGCTTTTAAGGACAATGGGTACTATACTGTAAGTTTAGGTAAAGTTTATCATCATAGATTTGATATGGTTGAGGGGTGGACAGAAAGACCATGGCATGCAACAGACGGAGAAAAGCGCAAGGATCATCCGGATGGGTGGCGTGACTATCAAGATGAAGACAACCTTGCCCTTTGCAGAGGAAATAAGGGAAGAGCAAATTCCTTTGAGATTGGAAAGGTGAACGATGAGGATTACTTTGATGGAAAAATTGCCAACAGAGCCATTGAAAAACTGAAGAAGTTCAAGAAATCAGGACAGCCATTCTTTATGACAGTGGGATTCATAAAGCCGCACTTGCCATTTAATGCGCCAAAGAAATATTTCGATTTATATCCAAAGAATTCAATTGAGCTGCCAGGTAACTACTATGCACCTGAAAATGCACCGGAGCAATCACTTCATAATTGGTGGGAGTTAAGAGCTTATCATGATATCCCATCAAAAGATGGTAATTTGACAGATGAGAAAGCCAAAGAAGTAATTCGTGGCTATTACGCATGTGTTAGCTATGTAGATGCCATGGTGGGTAAGGTATTGGATAAGCTAAAAGAGTTGAATCTGGATAAAAATACTGTTGTTTGTTTGATTGGAGACCATGGATGGCAATTGGGAGAGCATTCGTTGTGGTGCAAGCACAGTAACTTTAACAAGGCGCTGAATACGACCATGATTGTAAAAGCCCCTGGCATGAAAGGTGGTCACGAAACAAATTCTTTAGTTGAGTTGATTGACCTGTATCCTAGTTTTTGTGATTTGACAGGAATCGATGCTCCTGATCATTTGGAAGGGAAAAGCTTTGTCCCTGTTTTGAAGAATCCTAAAAAGAAATGGAAGGAAGTGGTGTATTCCAAAATGGGTGACGGTTGGACAGCAATTACTCAACAGTACATCTATACAGAGTGGAAGAATAAAAAAGGCGAGACTACAGAAAGAATGTTATTCGATCATAAAAATGATCCGGAGGAAAATGTGAATGTAGTTGGTGAAGCGAAAATGAAAAAAGTAGTGGCGAAAATGTCAAAACTTTTGGGTCTATATGTTGAAGCAGAATAAGAAAGATGAGAAATCCACTGATTAAAAATACTTGCCATTGGTCGTTGTTTTTATTGGGAGGAATTGGTTTGCACTCGTGTGGTGTAAACCAAAACTCAAAGGGTAATTCTTGTGAGCAACCTAATATTCTTTGGATTACTTGTGAAGATATTAGCCCCAATTTGGGTTGCTATGGTGATTCAGCTGCAAAAACTCCTGTCATTGATCAGCTGGCTGCTGAGGGGGTATTGTTTACCAATGCTTTTGCAACTGTGGGAGTTTGCGCACCAAGCCGATCGTCTATTATTACTGGTATGTATCCTGTTTCCCTTGGTACTCATAACATGAGAACCGGAAAAGATATAACAGGAATCTCCAAGGGGAATTATAAAAAGGAAACGGGAATAGTAGATCCTAAAGGAAACTCTGTGCCTCAGTATTCGGCAGTCATCCCTTCTCAGGTGAAGTGTTTTACTGAATATCTGCGAAAAGCAGGATATTATTGTACCAATAACGCGAAGACAGATTATCAGTTCGCTGCACCTATTACTGCATGGGATGAAAACGATACGCAGGCGCATTGGAGAAACAGACCCAAAGGAAAACCATTCTTTTCGGTATTCAATTTGAATGTTTCGCATGAATCACAAATTTGGAAGAAGAAAAATGATTCATTGCGCATAGATCCAAAGGCTCCGGCACTTCCTCCTTATTTTCCTGAAGATTCCATTGTGCGAAAAGATATGGCTCGCAACTATTCCAACATTAGTGAAATGGATCAACAGGTTGGAGAAATTCTGGAGCAGTTGAAAGAGGATGGCCTTTTGGATAATACGATTGTCTTTTTTTACAGCGACCATGGAGGGCCTCTGCCTCGAGGAAAAAGAGCCATCTATGATTCTGGCTTGAAGGTGCCTATGGTAATCAGGTTTCCAAAGCAAAAGCAAAGAGGTGTAGTGAATAAGGAAATGGTATCCTTTGTTGATTTGGCTCCTACCGTACTTTCGTTGGCTGGTATTGAGGCGCCTGACTACATGCAAGGACAGGCTTTTCTTGGAACATATAAAGCCAAAGAACCGAGAACTGAAATATACGGCTCTAAGGATCGTATGGATGAGTTTTATGATATGGTTCGTAGTATTCGCGATACCCAATATTTGTATGTGAAGAATTTCCATCCGGAATGGTCTTATTACAAGGATATCAAATATCGAAGACAATTGGATATGATGAATCGCTTGTTGGAGTTGGAGGCAAAAGGAGAGCTGAATGAAGAGCAAAAACTCTTTTTCAGAACCAGTAAGCCAACTGAAGAATTGTATGATGTGAATGCAGATCCTTTTCAATTACATAACCTGGCTCAGGATCCAAAATACAAGGCCATCATGGATAAAATGTCCAAGAAGTTGGATCGCTGGCAGAGAAATGTTGGGGACAAAGGGTATATCCCGGAAGGAGAACTGGTAAGGCAAATGTGGCCAAATTTGGAGCAGCCGATGACAGCCAAACCAAGCATTAAAAAAGTGGGCGATGCATATGAAATACATTGTGCAACGAAAGGTGCTTCGGTGGCCTATCAGATTACCCGTAATGGGAAAAGCAATCAGGCTTGGAAGCATTGGCAGGTGTATCAAAAACCAATTCAATTGAAAGCGGGAGAATATTTACATGCTCTAGCAATTCGTATCGGCTACAAACAGAGTGATGAGAATAAAATAAGTAAATAGAAAATGCAAAAAATTAAAAAATACATGTCGCTGGCATTGGCAACTCTGCCATTGTTGGGACAAGCTCAGGAAAAGAAAAATATCCTGTTTATTGCAGTAGACGACTTGAAACCCATTTTAGGTTGCTATGGTGATAAGGTTGTGAAAACACCCAATATTGACCGATTGGCCAAAAGAGGGGTAGTATTTGCCAACAACCATTGTCAGCAAGCAGTATGTGCTCCTTCCAGAGCTAGTCTTTTGTGTGGTGTACAGCCAGATAAGACAAAAGTGTGGGATTTGAAAACACTGATTCGTGATATGAATCCCGATATTTTAACTTTACCGCAGCACTTCAGACAAAATGGTTATTTCACTACCAGTGTGGGAAAAATCTATGACAAGAGAAGTGTGGATAAACACCATGATAAACTATCATGGAGCGAACCTCAAGCCTTTGAAGGAGATTACAAATATTATGACCCTGAGTGTGGAGAGCCTGCTTTAGGGTATTACCAATTGCCGGAGACCAAGGAAAAAGTAGCCAAATACCGTAAGGAAGCAGAGGCTATGGGCAAGAAAGGATATGGAATTACCAAATATGCGATTTCCTTTGTTAAGCCAACCACGGAATGTGCTGATGTACCTGACAATGCTTATGTAGATGGCGTGTTGGCTTTATCGGCGATTGATCGTTTGGAAAAGCTTTCCAAAAAGGAAGAACCATTCTTTCTGGGTGTTGGGTTTAAGCGTCCTCACTTGCCTTTTGTGGCTCCCAAGAAATATTGGGATTTGTACCAGAGAGAGGAAATGCCATTGGCAAAATATCAGAAAGCAGCAGAGAACGGACCTCTTTTAGCCTATCACAATTCTGGTGAATTGCGCTCCTATACCGATATTCCTCCTTTGAAATCTTTTTCGGATATTGAATCTGATTTGATTCCAGTTGAGAAACAAAAAGAAATGATTCATGGATACTATGCAGCGGTTTCTTATATAGATGCGCAGGTTGGTAAGGTGTTGAATGCTTTGGATTCTTTGGGATTAACAGAAAATACTGTTGTTGTTCTGTGGGGTGATCATGGCTGGCACCTGGGCGATCATGGCATTTGGTGTAAGCATACCAATTTCGAACAGGCTACTCGAAGTCCAATGATAATTGCTGACGGAGAGAATCATACTGGTGTATGCAAAACACCTACTGAATTTCTGGATCTGTTTCCAACACTTTGTGATTTGGCAAATATTGAAACTCCGGAGCACCTGGATGGGATAAGCTTACTGCCTATACTGAAGGACCCGAAGAAGGAGGTGAAACCTTATGCCGTGAGTCAGTTTCAACGGGGAAAGGCAGAAGGTTATGCTTTCAGATCGGAAAGGTATCGTTATGTGGTTTGGGTGAAAAACATGTTTAGAAATCCATCACAATTTTCAAAGGATTTAATATCTGTTGAAGAACTTTACGATTACAAGAAGGATCCTCTGGAGACCAGGAATGTGGTGAATGAGAAGAAGTATAGAAAAGTGAAACAACAGATGGAGAAATACTGTTTGGATTACTTTAAAAACAGATAAATTGGTATCGCCTGCCGGATTGATCCCCTCTTACTAATTCGGCAGGTTGATATTTTTTTGAAAAGAAACAGCATTAAAAAGGAAGTACAGAATGAATAAGAGCTCAATGATAAAGAACAGGAACGTGATAAAGGGTTTACTTTGTATCTGTTTGTTTCTGCTTTCCAGTGCAGTTGTAGCACAGGAAGAGGGTGAAGATATTTATTTTAACCAGCTTGGTTTTTTGCCCAATGTGGAAAAGGTAGCCTCCATTAGGGGTGTTGAGCAGGGAGACTTTCATATTCGCAGGATTGAAAACAATCAAATTGCATTCTCCGGGCAATTAAAAAAAGCAGCTTATTGGAAAAGTTCTGGTGAGAAGATCCTGATTGCTGATTTTTCAAAACTACAGGAAGAGGGGGAATACTATTTGGAAATTCCCGGAGGCGCTAAATCAAATAGCTTTATTATTTCCAAAGATCGTTTCAAAAATGTATTGCAGGCTACTGCCAAGGCCTACTATTACTGGCGTTCTGCCTATCCGATAACAAAAGAATTTGGTGGTGAATGGAATCGTCCCATGGCTCACCCTGATACCATGGTTTTCATTCATCCTTCAGCTGCATCAAAACAGAGACCTTCTGGAACAGTCATAAGTGCTCCAGGAGGCTGGTATGATGCGGGCGATTATAACAAGTATGTGGTCAATTCAGGCATTACCTGCTATACCTTACTGTCTGCCTATGAATTTTCAAGACAAAGCTTCAATTCCTTTCATTTAAATATCCCGGAGTCCAATGATAACATTCCCGATATTCTAAATGAAGTGTATTATAACCTGAAATGGATGATGAGTATGCAGGATCCGCATGACGGGGGAGTGTATCATAAACTGACTACCGCAAACTTTGCCGGAGAACACATGCCGCATCAGGTAAAGAATAGGAAAAGATATGTGGTGCAAAAAACCACAGCTGCAACATTGAATTTTGCTGCGGTGATGGCGATGTCTAACCGAGTATTAAAAAAGGATTACCCAAAGTTTGCAGATCAATGTTTACTTGCTGCAGAAAAGGCCTGGGCCTGGGCCGGAAGATATCCTGAAAGCTTTTACCGTCAGGAAGAACTCAATAAAAAGTATGATCCTGATATCACAACAGGAGCTTATGACAATAAAAAATTAAAAGATGAATTTGCCTGGGCTGCAAGTGAACTATTCCTGAGTACGAAGAATAGCAAGTACCTGCATCATTCGATGAATTATTACAAAACGACTCATCATATAGGGGTGCCAAGTTGGGGCAATACAGCCATGCTTGGAATATACTCCTTACTAAATAACAGAAAAAGCATACCCCTTTCAGATAGAAAGGAATTCCATATCCTAAATCGAAAGCTATTGAAAATGGCTGATGCTTTGGTTGACTCATACCTTAAATCTCCAAACAAAACGGCTTTCGGATCTCAGGAGGCTCACTTTAAGTGGGGATCAAATGCCATTGCAGCCAATCAGGGAATGCTTTTGTTGCAGGCTTGGAGACTAACTGGCAAACAGATGTATTATGATGCTGCTTATTCAAACCTGGACTATATTTTGGGACGAAATGCAACCGGATACTGTTTTGTGACTGGTTTTGGTCATCAGAATCCCAAATACCCACACCACAGAATTTCTGCAGCAGATGGAGTAAAGGAGCCTGTGCCAGGTCTTTTGGTTGGTGGAGCCAGCAATATGAAACTACCAGCCTTTCATTTTCCATCAAAGTATTCAGCAAAAAGGTATCAGGATGAATACAAATGTTACCTTACCAATGAAGTCGCAATTAACTGGAATGCTCCTTTGGTTTTCCTGATTAGCGGACTAAGCAATAACTTTTAAATCTATAACATGTATCGACCGAGAAGACTAAGGATAAAACTATTTTTGCTATTTATTGGATTTCTATTCCTATCCTCCTCTTTTGCCCAGAGCAAGACGGAAGAAGAGAGAACAAAGGCCTTTGAATTTGTTCGGGAAATGGGCCGGGGAGCCAATTTTATGGCAGCCAAAATGGAAGGACGTTTTCACTCCAATCATGATTTTCAGCTTTTAAAGGAAAATCATTTTACCCACTGTAGAATAGGGGGAAAGCTAAATCTTCATATGGGACAAGCTCCCGATTATGCAGTTGATGCCGATAGAATTGATGATTTAAAGGAGGCAGCAGACATGTGTTTGGCAAATGGACTGATCGCGGTGATTGATCCTTTGCACTTGTATAATGAGCATTACAGCGATGATCAGTTACCTGCTCTGAAGAAAATCTGGTCGCAGGTGGCTCAGGCATTTGCTTCATATCCTACCGATAAACTGGCTTTCGAAATCATGAACGAGCCGCACAAAGGCTACGATTTAAAGAGTATGATTCATGAAAGTATTGCTGAGATAAGAAAAGTGGAAGGCAATGAAGAGCGATTCATTATTGTGTCGGGACAAGGATTTACCACAAGGAAAGCTTTAATTAATGCTTTTGACGACGATGTATTTCCCACTGGCGACCCTTACTTGATTGGAACTTTTCATTACTACGATCCCAAGAGTTTTACCAAGCAAGGTACTTTTGGTGTGACAACCCATTGGGGGGAGAGTGGAGCAAATGATTCGGATTGGTCAGTAGTGAAAGATGCTTTTGATGAGGTTGAGGAAGCAAATAATGGCTGGGCTCAGCGAAATCAAACGACTATCTTACCTCTTTATTTGGGAGAGTATGGCGTGGACAACCAGACGCCTGACGCCGATAGAAAAAGATGGCTTTCCTGGATAAGAATGCAAGCTGAAAAGCGTGGTTATTCAACCTCCCTGTGGAACATGTACAATTTGAATAGCAAGGGAATTGGCCCCTGGGAGCGCGAGCAGAAAGATGATCCTTCCACAAGATATTTTGAGCAGGATGTGGTTGAGGTTTTAATGACCCGATACGAAATGGAAGATGCCGATCTAAGCGGACAACTGGAAATTGTAGACGAAACGGAGAATGTTTCGGGAGAACAGTATCTTACTTATTCAAACGCACAGCATGGCGATCAGGCTGTTTTGAATAGTGTTTATATCCCCAAATCAGATCAATATACCTTGACCATTCGATATAAAAATCAGGATGAGCAAAATGCAGTTTTAAGCATTGCTGCTTTGGATCAGAATGGAAATAAAGTATCGGAGCAAGAGGAGGTATTCTTTCCGTCAACTGCGGATATTGAGGGATGGGGAAAGATTCTTGTGAAGCTTGATTTGGAAGCAGGAGAGGATAATCAGATCATGCTGACAGGTCTTGACCAATTGGAATCATTACAGCTAGATTACCTCTGTATCTCTCTGGGAGAATATCACGACAGGCTTTATCCTGCGGAACAAAAAGAGGCTGATGTGCCAACTGCTGTCATTTCACCTGCTGAAGAAAGAAAAGTAAACATACAAGTCTATCCAACCATCTTTTCAAATCATACCAATATCTATTCTAATCTGAATGGTGGTGAGAAAGTCACTTTTCAAGTGAATGATTTATTGGGAAGACCCGTTCAAAAAGGAAGCTTACCTCCTGCGAAGTCGAGTTTGTTGTTGGGCCAAAATTATCAGAGTGGCTATTACCTGTTAAACTTTGTGGGAGAAGATTGGCGCAAGTGTATCAAATTGGTTAAAAAGTCAGGAATATAAGTTAGGTTATATATCAATCGTTATTGCTTTCCCCTAAAACGCTTCTGTTTTAGGGGAAAGTTGTTTGTTGTCTTAGGGGTCCCAATTTTTGAAAGTGAACTTTTGGGATATTGCAGGAACCAAAAACCAACCTTCGTGAACGCATTTTTAACTTCAATGCACTATCATTGGAATATTTTTGAGATAGAAGAATCAAAAAACAACAAACAGATATGGATCGGAGAGTTTTTGTAAAACAATTTTCATTAACCGTTCTGGGAACAGCTTTGCTTCCCATGGGCTTATCGGCAAAGAATAAGAATTTGTGGGGGAAGAAGATTACGCCTCAAATTTTATTTGATGAGGGAAAACTGGATGTGATATTGCCGGAAGAGGCATTTAATCCCATGGGAAATTGGGAACAAAGCTGGAGACTTTGGATGCCTTTTAGGGGAAAGCCAGGTGAAGCTTCCGGGTATTTAGATGTGACAAGAAATATTGCAGATCATTCGGGAAAGGTAGAATATGGAGTTGAGCAGGCCATTTCAGAGAACAACCAATGGATGCATCTTACCAAGGTTGCCATCAGGGCCAGAAACAATCAGTATGGAACTCCTTTGAACTGGGAGGCTGCCACTGAATACATCAAAGCTCCGGGAAAAGGTTTTAATAAAGAAGTTGGTTCCTACCAGAGCTCAGATCTGACAAATGAAAATAAAGACATCTGTTTGAATTTTACCTTGCTTGATACGGTTCAGAGAATGAAAATGGAAGGGGTGAAAGAATTGAATTTTACGCTTTTCGATGAACTGGATAAGGAGAAGAAAAATCACAGTATCAGATACAAAGAAGACACAAGAATTCAGATTGGCGGAAAAACCGTTGAGGTTCATTGTTACGAGCAAATCGGTGAGGGAATGCTTCCCTGGATGTATTATGTAGATGACAATGGACGATTGCTTCTTGCCATAAATGGGATGCGAGTGCTCATTGCCGATGTGCAATGTAAAAGCAAGTATCAGGCTTCTTACCCTGAGATCAGTGAGGTTTCCATTGAGAAAAGGGCTGCACAGTCGGGAAGAAAAGGAGAGATGAGAAAGGATAAGCGTCCGAACATTCTGTTTTTAAGTACCGATCAGCAAACTTGGAATACCCTGTCGGCATTAGGAAACAAACATCTGAATACAACTAACCTGGATCGATTGGCAAGCAAAGGGGTCACCTTTAGTCAATGTTATAGCCCAAATCCGGTTTGTTCTCCTACACGAGCAAGCTGGATTACGGGATTGGCAAGCAGTGAACATGGAGTGATCAAGAACGGGAAATCGATTATTTCGGGACTGACAACGGTAGGACATACCCTTCGGGAAGAGGGATATGAAACCGTTTTTGCAGGCAAGCTGCATGTGGGCATTCCTGAATCCTATGGTGAGAAAATACCTGGTTTCGATAAGGTATTGTGCATGGGAATTGGAGGGAAAGGAACCCTGGGCGACCAGGCGGTTTCCAGTGTGGCTGTTGGCTATTTGCAAAACAGGGACCGATCCAAGCCGTTTTATCTTACGGTAAACTTCTTACAGCCTCACGACATCTGTAATTGGATCAAGAGACACAACAAAAATCGCAACGACAGGCATTTGGATTCTGTACTGAATGAATTGCCTCCCTTGCCTGATAATTTCAATGCACTCTTGGAGGAACCTCAAAAAATGGTTGTTCCCAGAAAGACGGAGTGGACCGAGACCGACTGGCGTTACTACCTGTGGGCATACTACAGGATGGTAGAGGAAGTGGATGCTGAGATTGGACGTGTTCTGCATGCTTTGGAGGAAACAGGGGAAGCCGATAATACGGTTGTGCTATTTAATTCCGATCATGGAGAAGGAAGTGCAAGTCACCAGTCGGTAACCAAAAACTATTTGTACGATGAGGCTTGCCGCGTGCCGATGATCGTGTCTTATCCGAAAGAGTTAAGATCTGGCGTTGTCGACCATGAGAATTTACTGTCCTGTTTGGATATTGTTCCTACCGTTTGTGATTTTGCCGGAGCTAAAGTGCCTGAAAACTGCAGTGGAATCAGTATGCGAAAACTGGCTACTGGCAAGAAGAGAAAGCTTCGCGATTTCGTAGTCTCCGAGGTGAATAATGATAACGGGCGAATGGTAAGAAGCGAGAACTTTAAATTGATCGTCTACCGAAATGATACGAACTATTTGTTTTTCGATATGAAGAATGATCCTGGTGAGACCATCAACCTGGCTCAAGATTCAAAATACAGTCAGCAATTGAAAGAGCATTTTACCATGCTTGAACAATGGGAATCGAAACTAACGAAAGCCCCATTTTGTAAGCCTTTTCATGTGTAATTAGAATAATACTGCTGAGAGTCTCACTTTTTGCGAGGCTCTCAGTGTAAGTTTTAAGGCGAACAGATAAAGTTCAAGTAGAAAACTGTGTAATAAATAGTAGAATGAAAAAATTTAGTGTTGTCCTGTTATGGCTCCTGTTGGCGAAGTTTGGTTTTGCACAGGAGCTTGTAAAATATGATGAGTTACCCGAGGATTTAAAACCCTTTATTTATGCCAGTCAATCAGATGTGAAATGGTTTAAAGAGGCGAAATTTGGTGTGTTTATGCATTGGGGGCCATACTCACTGGCGAAGGTGCCTGCCAGCTGGGGAAGGTTTGGAGATCGTCCGGGAGCGGGTAAAAAAGCAAAGAATGGTGTTCCAAAAGAGGAGTATGACAATCTGTACAAGAGGTTCAATCCAACAGAATTTGATGCCGACAAGTGGATTAAAATGGTAAAGGATGCCGGAGCCAAATATTTCATTTTCACAACCAAGCATCATGATGGCTTTTGTATGTTCGATGCAAAAAATACCGATTATAAAATCACCAATACTCCTTTCAAAAGAGATATTGCTAAAGAATTGGCTGATGCCTGTCACAAATATGGAGTAAAGTTATTCTGGTATTACTCTCAGCCTGATTGGCATCATCCTGATTGTTTAACCAAAAACAATGCAGAGTATCGAGCCTACATGTTTGAGCATTTAAAGCAGTTGTTGTCTGATTATGGCAAAATTGATGGATTGTTTTTCGACGGACTGGGCACAAAGTATTACCATTGGGATACTCCGAAAATGTTGAAAATGATTCGAACCCTACAGCCTGGGATCATTGTAAACCGAAGATGGGGAGCTGGAATGCCAGGATTTCCTGTAAGTGGAGACTATGACAATCCCGAGCAGGAGTTTGGAGCTTTTGAAGTTGACAGACCATGGGAAATGTGTTGTACCATTAGTGAAGCCTGGTCGTGGACAGGTGGTAAAAGGTTTAAAACATACCAAACAAATCAAAGAATTTTAATCAGGGCAGTTTGCTCCGGTGGTAATCTGGCTCTTAATACAGGACCTTCACCAGAAGGATTCATTAATCCTCCCGATGAACAAATCTATTCACAGATTGGGGATTGGATGAATAAATATGGAGAGAGTATCTATCATACCAAGGGTGGCCCCTATAAACCCGGAGCGTGGGGAGGAGCAACTTGTAGGGGAAATACAGTATATCTTCACATACTAACTGATTTCGGGAAAAATGGCTCTCAGGAAATAACACTTCCAACACTACCAGCTAAAATTAAGAGTGCCAGTCTGCTTACCGGAGGGGAAATAGAACTTGATAACAGCAAGAATGGTTTATCGATTCGTTTTAAAGGGGCACAAAATAAGCTTGATCATATCGTAAAGCTGAAGATAGCTGCCAATGCCGAAGAGATAAACCCAATTGAAACTGTTTGTTTGAATAGTGAAATAAAAAGTATTCAAGGCATTGCCTCTAGTTCAGTTTCCCTAAATAAAAGTCCTGATGCCTTATTTGGTAAGGGGAAATCTGTATTTGCAGAAGGGAAGAAGCACAAAATCTGGTGGTCACCAGAAAATAAGGACAAATCCCCATGGCTAACTGCCGAGTTTGAAAGGGCAGAGGAGCTTGATTACCTCATGCTTGCCGAGCAAATCAGAAATTGTTCTGTAAGGAAGTTTGAGATTGAATATCTTACAAATGGAAAATGGAAAACACTGTATGAAGGTGAGCAAATAGGAATGGATTTTAGTTTGAAATTCAGTGAAATAAAAACAAAATCAATCAGGATGAAAATTCTAAAAACAAACAAGGGGAGAGTTCCTGCCATTGGTGTTTTTAGGGTGTTTCGAAAGCAAAAGTAAACTATTACATCTACTTATGAAATCAAAATCACTACTGGCATTGGTGCCACTGTTTGCACTTTCCTGCCAAAGCAAAAATGTAAAAGAAACTCATCAGCAACAACCCAATGTTCTGTTTATTGCCATTGATGATTTAAAACCCATGCTGGGTTGTTATGGCGATAGCCTGATTCAAACGCCAAACATCGATCGCCTGGCACATACTGGGGTAGTTTTCACAAATACTCATTGCCAGCAGGCGGTGTGTGGTCCTTCTCGTGCCAGTTTGCTAACGGGAATGCGACCTGATTTTACGAAAATATACGACCTGAAAACATTCATCCGGGATAAGAATCCTGATATTACCACGCTTCCGCAACATTTCAAAAACAATGGATACAGCACCGCGGCAGTGGGGAAGGTTTTCGATGTTCGCTCGGTTGATCAGCATCATGATTCCCTTTCGTGGAGCGAGCCTTACGAGCTTTTGGAAGGTTCCAACCCAATTGGAGAAGGATGGATCTACTCTAAAAAACGAATTAGTACCGAAGCTCCCGATGTTGCCGACAGCATAACTGTGGATGGGAAGATTTTGTTGAAGGGGAATGAGCTGATGCAGCAATTGTCCCAGCAGTCAAATCCTTTCTTTTTGGCCGTAGGCTTTCATAAGCCACACTTGCCCTTTGTGGCTCCCAAAAAATACTGGGATCTCTATGACCGAAATGATTTTAAAGTGCATCCTTTCCAGAAGAAACCCGAAAATGCACCGGACTTTGCCTATCAGCCAGGTTGGGAAATCAGAAGTTTGTATGAAGATGTACCCAAAAAAGGGAAGATTGCAGACAGCAAACAACTGGAGTTGATTCATGGTTACCATGCCTGTGTTTCCTTTATTGATCAGCAGGTGGGCTTGTTGTTGAAACAGTTGAACGATTTAGGATTGAGAGAGAATACCATTGTGGTATTGTGGGGCGATCATGGATGGCATTTGGGCGACCATGACATGTGGTGCAAACACACCAATTACGAGCAGTCTACACGCTCTCCACTCATCGTTTCCTATGGTTCCAAATATAAGGGGAGCAATGCTTCGCCTACCGAATTCGTTGATATTTTTCCTACCCTTTGTGAGTTAAGCGGTGTGAATACCCCGGCTAAACTTGATGGAACAAGTCTGCTTTCTATCATGAGTGGAGAAAAGGAAAAGGTGAAAGATGTTGCCGTGAGTCAGTTTCATAGAAATGGGAACCTTATGGGATATGCTTTTAGAAATGAGCGTTACCGTTATGTGGTATGGTTCAAAAGCAAATTCAAACAGGATGAGGTTGGTCCCTTTGGTGAGGATTTGATTGTTGCCAAAGAGCTTTACGACTATAAAAAGGATCCTTTGGAAACCCGCAACCTGATCGATGATAGTGCTTACGCTTCGGCCAGAGAAGAAATGGAGCAAGTGAGTAAAGGCTACTTTAAAAAGAGTGTGAAACTTGTTCAGAATTGAAGCAAGACAGAATTTTAAATACAATAACGCAGATATTGCAATGAGCGATGTCTGCGTTTTTTCATTTTTGAGACTTGCGGGTATGTCCCAGAAGATTTTTGTAAGGATTAAATCACCCGAGGTATGCCCAGGAGATTTTTGCATCGATTAAATTTCTGGAAGTATGTCTCAGAAAATTTTTAGTATCGATTAAAAGTTTGGAAGTATACTCATGAAAATTTGAGTGCCAAATTTTCGCTTGGAAGTCACTTTATGGAATTTGAAACTCAAAATACCACCAGGCAATGCTTCTTTCTTTCCCGAAAAATTGTTTGAAAAACTACTGTTTTTGGTTCATCGATTTTCTTTTAAAGGATTCAAATACCATAGTTGGAAAATCGAAAAAGGAGCCTTGGTTTCCCTGTAGTAGGCTGGTAGTTAGATTTTCTAGGTGAGCTTCTTTTTTGCGGTCAATCCCGATAGATCGTAAAACCTACCTTTCCGATTCATGAGTGAACCATCTTTCGTCCCCCTCAATCTATTTTTGCTACTGTTCCTTAAGGTTAAAAACGCGGCCTTCTAAAGTGTGCCATCGTTTGTGCCGATAAGGAACAAAGGATAACGAAACTCAAAGATAATTGATAAATCTTTCAGTTGGCTGAGGTTTTTTTCAAGCAAATAGAATTTGAGAGTAAGCAGGCTGGTTGAAGGAAAAAAATAACAAATACATGAACGAAACTATAAAAACAAGAAGAAGCACAGGTCTTTTTTCAAGATCAGCTAAGAGCTTAAGTTTAGCGATGATGCCATTCTGTTTATTGGCAGGAGAAAACCAGGCTCAGGCTACTGAACCTGTAAGTAAAACCGGTGATTCGGCAGGGAAGCATATTGCCTCGCAGCAGGAAAAACCAAATATCATCTTTTTTATCGCGGATGATATGGAACGTTTTCAATTTAATTGTCTGCCAGAGGGGAAGGGGAAAAACTTAACCCCCAATATCGATCGTTTGGCGAAGGAGGGAACTGTGATGTTCGGACAGCATGTGAGTTCAGCAGTTTGTACACCAAGTCGTTTTTCTTGTTTGACTGGTCAGTATGCAAGTCGCGCTCAAAACGAAGGGTTTTTGAAGGATACCAAGAGAATGGATGGAGAAACTGTGGTGCAATGGAATTCTTTTATGACCCCAAAATCGAATTCAATTGCCAAGCTTTTGAAGAAGCAGGGATATACCACAGGGTTTTTCGGAAAAGATCATGTAATTGAGGCAGAAGGTTGGAGAAAACTTCCTTTGGATACGGATCCAACTTCGCCGGATGCTGTGAAAGTATTGAAACGCAATGCCAAGCTGATTGCCGATGCCATGAACAAGTGTGGTTTTGATTATGCAGGGGCAAATTATTACGATAATCCAAGCTACTTGGGGCCTGAAAAGTTGAGATATCACAATCTGGACTGGATCACAGAGAAGAGTCTGGATTTTATGGATAAAGCAGAGGATCAGCCTTTCTTCCTTTACTATGCAACAACCGTTCCTCACGGACCAACAAATGCAGAACAGGCCTGGGATGCTGATAGAAGAATTACTTCCGAAGGAATTTTGGATAAGGCACCGAATGTGCAACCAGCCAAAGAGACAATTGGTCAGCGTTTAATTGATGCAGGACTGGCAAAACCAGGAAATATTCCTGAAAACAAAGCCAATGTATTGTGGATTGACGATGCTCTTGGAGCATTGATGCAAAGGCTGGAAGATGAAGGAAAGTTAGACAATACCATCATTTTCTTCTTTAGCGATCACGGGCAGTATGCCAAAGGATCGGTTTACGAAGGCGGTGTAAGTAGCCCGTCAATTGTTTGGAAAAAGGGCGGATTCAAGTGTGGCAATAGAAATGAGGCCTTGGTTTCTAACATCGACTTTGCACCAACCATCTACGATATGGCCGGAGGAAAAGTTGAAAAAGTAAAGGCATTCGATGGAAAAAGTTTCTTGCCAATATTGGATGGAAAGAAAGAGAAGATTCACGAGTCACTTTATTTCGAAATGGGATTCTCTCGCGGGGTATTAATGGACAATCACAAATACATTGCTTTGCGTTACCCTGAGTATGCCATGAACTGGAGCATGAAAGAGCGTCAGAAGAAGTTGGATGACTGGAACAATTTCCGTATCGCAAACAAATTGAAATACCATTTCGATGATGCAAGCCTTCCATTTTCACACTTGATGTTGATACCTGGAGGGGGAGATGCTGAATTTCCTTCAACGAAACGTTATAAGCACTATTACGATGCCGATCAGCTTTACGATTTAAATAAAGACCCTAAGGAGCAAGATAACCTGTATGAAAACGAGGCTTACAGTGCCAAGTTAAAGGGATTGAAGAAAGAGTTGAAAAAGTATTTGAACGACTTGCCGGGAATTTTCGGTGAATTTAAGAAGTAGAAATTAGTTGGTTAGAAAAGGGTAGAACTTATTCATTAAGTTCTACTCTTTGTCCCGAAAAAGATCAATCGGCAACAGAAACATTAATGACTAAGAAAATGAAGTACGGATTTTTTGATGATGAAAGAAGAGAGTATGTAATTACTCAGCCCAATACCCCATTTCCATGGATCAATTATTTAGGTAACGAGGATTTTTTCTCGTTGGTTTCTAATACCGCAGGAGGTTACAGTTTTTATAAGGATGCCAAGTTTCGTCGCTTGAACAGGTACCGTTACAATAACGTGCCAATGGATAACGGTGGTCGTTATTTCTATATCAAGGACAACGACACTATTTGGTCGCCAGGATGGAAACCTGTAAAGACAGAATTGGACAAGTATGAGTGTCGCCATGGTTTGAGCTATACCAAGATTACAGGTGAGAAAAATGGACTGGAGTCGGAAGTTACTCTTTTCATTCCACTTGGGAATTGGTGCGAGATTCAGAAAATGAAATTGACCAACAAGAGTGAAGAAGTTAAAAAGTTTAAGCTTTTCTCTTACAATGAGTGGTGTTTGTGGAATGCCGAGGATGATCAAAACAATCTTCAGCGTAACCTTTCTACCGGAGAAGTAGAGATTGATGGCTCAACATTGTACCACAAAACAGAATACAAGGAACGTAGAAATCACTTTGCGTTTTATCATGTAAATGCCGATATCGATGGTTATGATACTGACCGTGAATCATTCATGGGATTGTATAATGAAGCTTCAGGGCCACAGGCTGTTTTAGATGGAGCTCCTCGCAATTCAGAAGCCCACGGATGGTCTCCAATTGCATCTCACTATTTCGAGATTGAGTTGCAGCCAGGCGAAAGTAAAGATTTGATTTTTGTTTTGGGATACGTTGAGAATGCTGAAGACGACAAGTGGGAGAGCAAAGGCGTTATCAATAAGACAAAAGCAAAGGCACAGATTGCCAAATTTGATACTGTTGAAAAAGTAGATGCTGCCTTGGCAGAACTAGCTGCATATTGGGAGAACTTATTGAGTATTATTACTCTTGATCACGAGGATGATAAGTTGAACCGAATGGTAAACATCTGGAACCAATACCAGTGTATGGTTACCTTTAACATGTCTCGTTCAGCATCTTTCTTCGAGGTAGGTATCGGACGTGGTATGGGATTCCGTGATTCCAACCAGGATTTAATCGGATTTGTACACCAGGTTCCTGAACGTGCCCGTGAGAGAATCATCGATATTGCTTCTACTCAGTTTCCTGATGGAGGATGTTACCACCAGTACCAGCCACTTACTAAAAGAGGTAACGATGCTATTGGTGGAGGATTTAACGATGATCCAATGTGGTTGATTTTAGGAACTGTTAGCTATATCAAAGAAAGTGGTGATTTTTCTATCCTTGATGAAATGGTACCATTTGATAATGATGAAAGCTTAGCTCAGCCTTTGTTTAATCACCTAACGGTTTCTTTCGATCATGTTATTAACAATTTAGGACCAAATGGCTTGCCATTGATCGGACGAGCTGACTGGAACGACTGTTTGAACTTAAACTGTTTCTCAACCAATCCGAATGAATCTTTCCAAACAACTGAGAACAATACTGAAGGTTCAAAAGCTGAATCATTGATGATTGCAGGTTTGTTTGTTGTTTATGGAAACGACTATATCGATCTATGTAAGCAACTGGGCAAAACAGAAGAAGCTGAGCGTGCACAGAAAGCTGTGGATGCAATGAAAGAAGCTGTTAAAGCCAAAGGTTGGGATGGAGAATGGTTCCTTCGTGCTTACGATTTCCATGGAAACAAAGTGGGATCTGATGAAAATGAGGAAGGAAAGATCTTTATTGAATCTCAAGGATGGTGCTCTATGGCTGAAATCGGAATAGAAGAAGGCATGGTTGAGAAATCATTAAATAGTGTAAAAGAGAGATTGAATACCCCTTACGGTATTGTATTGAATAATCCTGCTTTCACCAAGTATATGATTGAATATGGTGAAATCTCAACTTATCCTGCCGGATACAAGGAGAATGCCGGAATTTTCTGTCACAACAACCCATGGATTATTATTGGGGAAACCAAGATTGGTCGCGGTAAGGAAGCCTGGAATTACTTTAAGCAAATCTGTCCTTCTTACTTAGAGGAGGTTCAGGAACTTCATAAGGTAGAGCCTTATGTGTATTGCCAGATGATTGCAGGGAAGGATGCCTACAAGCCTGGTGAAGGTAAAAACAGCTGGTTGTCAGGTACAGCAGCCTGGAATTTCTATGCCGTTGTTCAGTATATCCTGGGAATTCAGCCAGACTATAATGGAATAAAAATAGATCCTTGTATCCCTGAAGAATGGAAATCATATACCGTGAATCGTAAGTTCAGAGGAGCAAATTACCAGATTGAAGTAGTGAATCCTGAAGGTGTTTCTAAAGGAGTTAAAGAGGTTTGGTTGAATGATCAAAAATTGGATACCAATATAATTCCTGTAATGGATAAAGGAACCTGTAATAAGGTGAAAGTTGTTATGGGATAAAAGCAAGAACAAAATCAATGCTTAGTAATAATTAACTATACAGTGGATAGCCCGGCTTGGGACAGACAATTTGTCTGCCTCAGGTTCGGGCTATTGAAATACAATATAGACAAGACTTTTTAACCAAACGAAATTCTATGAATAACGAAAAAATACATATCAAAGAAAAGATTGGATACGGTTTAGGGGATACGGCCTCAAACCTGTTCTTTCAATCCTTCATGCTGTTTCTTCTGTATTTTTATACAGATGTATTCGGTATTCCTGCTGCAGCTGCCGGAACCATGTTTCTGATGACCAGAATTTGGGATTCAGTAAACGACCCTTTAATGGGGATTTTATCGGACAGAACCAATACCAAGTGGGGAAAGTTTCGACCATATATTCTGTGGTTGGCCATTCCATTTGGAATTATCGGAGTGTTAACATTTACTACTCCTGATTGGTCTGTAGCCAGTAAAATTGTATATGCATACATTACCTATACACTTATGATGATGGTGTATACGGCTATCAATATTCCTTACTCTGCCTTGATGGGTGTGGTTTCTTCCAATCCTATTCAGCGTACGAGCTTTTCTCAGTATCGATTTATTTTTGCTTTTGCCGGGGCTTTTATTGTGCAGGGGATTACTCTTCCATTGGTTCAACAATTTGGAGGAAACGATGATTCTGTTGTGATAGCAGAGCAGATTCAGAATGAAATTGTGATTACTGAAAAGGGAACGGGAACATCTAAAATTGAATTGGAAGCTATTGTCCCGGGTGAAGAGCCAGTTGAAGGTAAAATATCAGTTTGTGTGCTTACTCCTGAAATGTTTGCCGAAGCAGATACTGCAGGCGGATTGCTTGCCTTGCAAAAGGGGTTTGAAAAGAGAACGGTACCTGTTGCCGATTATATTGAAGGTGTTGACTTAAGCAAGGCCCAACTAAAGGTAAGTGTGGTGAACGAACGCAAAGGTTTTATGTGGGCCATGATTGTTTTGGCCACTCTGGCTGTTATCATGTTCCTGATCACTTTTGCTACTACCAAGGAGAGGGTTCAACCTGCAAAAGAGCAAAAAACATCACTTAAAGATGACATCAAAGATTTGGCAGCCAACAAGCCTTGGTGGATTTTGTTTGTGCTGGGAATCTTTACCTTATCCTATGTTTCCGTTCGAAATGGTGCCATCATGTATTACTTTAAATACTATGTGGGGAATGATGCCTTGGCCTCAGGCTTTATGATTGCAGGTACCATTGCAACCATTGCATCTATCACCTTAACAGAGTGGTTGTCGAAAACTTTCGGAAAAAAGAGAGCCTACATCTATAGCATGATACTTACCAGTGTCTTAACCGTAGCCTTCTATTTTGTTGGCAAGGACGACATCATTGCCATGTTTGTATTACAGGTATTGATCAGTTTCGTATTTGGGCCAACGGCACCTTTGGTGTTTGCCATGTATACCGATGCGGCAGACTATTCAGAATGGAAAACCGGGCGAAGAGCTACAGGACTGGTAATGTCGGCATCAACCATGGCACAAAAGTTTGGATGGACCATTGGTGGTGCATTGGCAGGATGGTTATTGGCTGCATTTGGTTTCAAGGCCAATGTTGAGCAGGCAGAAGGTGCTTTAACAGGAATTCAGCTAATGATGAGTTTGATACCTGCTGCAGGAAGTGTGTTGGCAGCCATCTTTATGCTGTTTTACAAGCTGGATGAGAAATTTTTAGGCGAGGTAGAAGAGGAGTTGAAATTAAGAAGAGTAAAGGCCTAAGTTTTAATTGTAAATTGAATAGGGGCTGCAAGGCGTAGAGGTTTTGTTATTTGGTAGAGCACAGTCGGTATTGACGTACTCGATTTAGCAGCCCCTCATTCACTTGAATTAGTTCGAACTTGAAAAGTTGAATTGCATGAGTAAGAGATTAATTATTTCGATTGGAATTTTCCTGCTGGCAGCTTTGTCTGTCATGAGCCAGACAATTGAACCTTTACAATCTGTTAAGACAAAGCAGAAATTGGTCGCTTTCACATTTGATGATGGGCCGAATCCACAGACTACTGCTGAAATCATGAATTTGTTTGAGAAAGCAGATGGAAAAGCCACCTTCTTTGCTATTGGGAAAAGCTTATCGAAGCATACAGCCTTAGCCAAAGAAGTATTACAAAGAGGGCATGAAATAGGCAACCACAGCATGACTCATAAGCGTCCGTCGGGAACTACTACGGCCGATGAATCAATGCAGGAGATTAAAGGGGTTCAGGATATGATACAAAAAGAATTGGGATACTCGCCGAGCTTGTATCGTGCTCCTTTTCTAAAGTATGATATGCTGAATAGTGGTAGCTTGGAATCTCTTGGCTTGAAAGCCGTAAATGCTTCCGTTTATGCCAGGGATGCAAAGAAAGATGTACCTGTTGAAGGAATCGTAAAACGAATCATGGATGATGTTCATTCCGGAGCGATCATTCTTTGTCACGAGAGACAACATACTATCAAAGCATTGAAACAGGTACTTCCTCAGTTAAAGTCGGAAGGATATCAGTTTGTAACGGTATCGCAATTACTGTCTTTGGCCAAAGGTAATGTTGTTGCAGCCAATAATCCCTTGGTTAAAATTAAAGGAAGTAAATACCATTACATGAAGAATGGAGTGATGGTGTTTCCTCGTCATTCAGCCAACCTATTGGCGATGGCGAAATCCAAAAGCAAGTTTAGTCCTGTAAAAGCGCAAACAACAACAGGTGTTATTGTGTCATTTAAAACAGCCAGTCCAAAGGTAAAAGTCAACTTTAAAGTATTGGAAGGAGACAACAGGGGACTTGTGTTTGGAATTTTTGAAAATAAAGAATTTAGAGAGGGCAAGAGTTTTGGTAAAAAAGAGGGACCCTTATTATCCTTTGATATAGAATCAGCGCATAAAGGTGAAGAGGTCACATATGAAATTAGTCTTCCGAACTGGGCCAATGTAGGTCTGATGAATATTGAATTGGAAGAAGGATACGACTTGAAAGAAATTAAATCGGAAGAGAAGCCCGTTTATGTGGCTTACGGGAATTCCATTACTCATGGTACCGGACAGCAGGCAAGCCATCAAACCTATCCTTTTTTATTGTCCCGGGAAATGAACTGGGACTTGTATAACCTGGCAGTAGGAGGTGGGAAAACTTCTGTGCCTATGGCGGAAATGATCAGGGATGACTTTTCCCAGATCGATTACATGACCATCCTGATAGGATACAATGACTATAACGGAGAAGGCATATCTGCAAAAGAGTACAGAAACAGACTGGAGAAATTTTTGAAAACCATACGAGAAAAGCACAGCCAAACCAAACTGTTTTGTATTACACCAACCTATACAAAGACCTTGCGCAGTAAAAAGAGTGGGGAGAGTATTGCAGAGTTTAGAAAGAGTATGACTCAGGTGGTGAAACTCTTTCAGCAGGAAGGGGATCGGAATATTTTCCTTATCAGGGGAGAAGAGATTTCCAAACTTGCAGACCTGAAAGATGCCGTTCACTTTAATGTGAAAGGTGCCAAAAGCTTTGGCGATAAACTATCAATAGAATTAAAGAAGAAACTAGCTACTAATAACTAGAGATTGAAGAAAATGAAGTACGGATATTTTGACGATAAGAATAAAGAATATGTAGTGGAACGACCGGATACTCCGGCATCATGGACCAACTACCTGGGAGATACAAACTACGGAGCTATTATAACTAATAATGCAGGAGGATACAGCTTTTACAAATCAGCTGCTCAGGGACGATTTACCAGATTGCGTTTCAACTCTGTTCCTATGGATCAGGCAGGGCGTTATCTGTATTTTCATGACAAGGATTCCAACGATTTTTGGTCGGCTTCCTGGCAACCAGTTGGAAAGTCGCTGGAGCAATTTAAAACCGAGTGCCGACACGGGACTGCTTACACAAAAATTAGTTCGGAATACAAAGATATCGCTTCGGAAGTAAGCTACTTTGTTCCCAGGGGAAAGGCTTACGAAGCATGGATGGTGAAGCTTACCAATAAGGGCAAGGAGACAAGAAACTTAAGGGCTTTTCCGTTTGTAGAGTATGCCTGTAACTGGAATGCAGGGGATGATTTGGGCAACCTTCAGTACACGCAGTACATCGCAAACATGTCGGTTGTTGATGGCATTATCGATCATGGATCGAATATCAATATGCCTGAAATGCCTGAGGATTTTCAGCAGAAGGATCAGCAACGTCATACTTTCTTTGCCATGGTAGGAGCAGAGGTTTCAGGTTATGATACTGATAGGGATGTATTTATAGGCAGATACAATGGCTATGGTAATCCTGAGGTTGTTCAAAATGGAGAATGTAAAGGTTCACTGGCTGAAGGAGGAAATCCTTGTGGGGGTTTACAAACAGACATTTGTTTGCAACCAGGAGAATCTGTTGAGTTCGCCATTGTTATGGGAATTGGAAGTGCCCAAAAAGAAGGTGCTGAAGTAAAAGAGAAATATGCGGACCTATCGATTCTGAAAAATGAATTGGAAGAGTTAAAGAATTACTGGCACAGTCGTTTGGAAGTGATGCAAGTTGAAACTCCTGATGCTGATATCAACAGCATGCTTAATGTTTGGAGTCCATATAACTGTCAAATCACTTATGCATGGTCAAGAGCTGCCAGTTTAGTTTATGCTGGAGTTCGTGATGGTTTGGGTTATCGTGATTCAGTACAGGATATGTTGGGAGTGATGCACTCTGTTCCTGAAGAGGCGGGAGAACGTTTAGAACTTTTGATAACAGGTCAGGCTTCAACCGGAGGTGCGATGCCAGTAGTGAAGCCATTTGCTCATAAGCCAGGAGAAGAGAAAGAGCCTGACGCAAATGAATACCGTTCTGATGATTGTTTGTGGTTGTTCAATGCCATTCCTGAGTATGTAAATGAAACCGGGAATTTTGATTTCTACCTAAAAGAACTACCCTATGCTGATAAGGGAAAAGATACTGTACTTGGGCATTTAAGAAGAGCCATTGAGTTTAATCTAGAGCGTTCAGGAGCTCACGGTATTCCTTGTGGATTGGCTGCCGACTGGAATGATTGCCTGGTCTTGGGATATGAAGGTGAATCGGTGTTTGTAGCATTCCAATTGCGTTATGCTTTGGCCAAATACAGTGAGGTTGCCGAAAAACTGGGCTTGACAAAAGAAGTGGAATGGGCAGAGCAGGAGTTAAGAATTCTGGATAAGAGTCTGGAAGAGCATTGCTGGGATGAAGATCGTTACGTTCGTGCCTTCAGCGATAAAGGATTCCGTTTTGGAGCCAAAGAGAATGAAGAAGGTAATATTTTCATGAATCCGCAGGTTTGGGCTGTAATTAGTGGTCATGCCAATAGGGAAAAAGCCGAAAAGGCAATGAATGTCGTTCACGACGATTTGTATACTGATTATGGGATCATGTTGTGTGCACCACCATTCGAAAAATCAGATTTTGATATTGTTCGTGCCGTATTGTTCAACCCTGGTATGAAAGAGAATGCAGGAATTTTCAACCATACCCAAGGTTGGGGAGTGATGGCTGAAAGCATGCTGGGAAATGGAAACAGAGCATACAAGTATTACAAAAGCTACTTACCAGCTGCCTATAACGACAAGGCAGAAATCAGAGAGATTGAACCCTATGTATATGCACAGTCAACACATAGTGTTTACAGCAAGCGATTTGGTTCTTCCCGTCTGCCATGGTTGAGTGGAACGGCAACCTGGGCTTACTATGCTGCAACAAGATACTTACTGGGAATTCGACCAGAAATCGATGGTTTGACAGTAGATCCTTGTATCCCGGATTCATGGGAAGGTTTTAAGGTTGTAAGAAATTTCAGAGGTGCGGTTTATAACATCTCTGTTTCAAACCCTAATCGTGTAATGAAAGGGATTGCCTGCCTAAAAATGAACGGTGAAATTATTGAAGGAAACAAGCTACCTGTTGGCGAAGAAGGCAAAGAATATCAGGTTGAAGTAATAATGGGATAACCCTAGAAATAAATAAGTATGAGACAAAAAATTCTTATTCTAATAGCTGCTCTGTTTGTATGCGGAGCAGCCCTGGCAAAAGCTCCGGTTAAGAAACACGGAAAATTAAAAGTTGTTGGTCGTCAGTTGTGTGATGAAAATGGTAGTGCTGTTCAAATCAAGGGGATGAGTTCCCATGGTTTGTATTGGTTTGCACACTGTATGAACAGAAGTTCTATGGAAGTTTTAGCCAAAGACTGGAAGGTTGATGCAGTGCGATTCGCTTTGTATCCAAAGAACTATAAAGACAATCCGGCCTATTATACCAAGCAAGTTGATGAGTTGGTTGAACTAGCTGAAGAATTGGGTTTGTATTGTATTATCGACTGGCATGCCATGGACTCGGGAAATCCGAATAAAGTGTTGGATGATGCGAAAGTGTTCTGGGAGCATATGTCGAAAACCCATGCAGGGAAGGATCATGTTCTTTATGAGATTTGTAATGAACCCAATAAAACAACCTGGGAAGAGGTGAAGAAATATGCCGATGTGATTATTCCATTGATTCGTAAAAACGATGAGGAAACGGTTATTCTGGTGGGAACACCTGATTGGAGCTCAAATCTGGCAGCAGCGGCTAAGGATCCTTTGAATTTTGAGAATATCATGTATACTTTCCATTTTTATGCCAAGAGTCATAAAAACAGAAAAGCATTTATTGAGGCTATTCAACAAATCCCGGTATTCGTTTCAGAGTGGGGTACCAGTAGCTACAATGGAGATGATGGGAATGATTACGAGAGTGCCAGAATCTGGTTGGATATCCTGGCAGGAAACAATCCGGAGCAGCTTAAAATTAGTTGGATGAACTGGAATTTGAGCGACAAACCAGAAGCTTCATCGGTATTTAAACCAGGAAGTGGTGTGCGTCAGGAATGGGATCAATTGACTGAAACCGGAGAGTGGATTAAAAAGCAGTTTGGGAGATAACAGCAGTCAGCTATCAGCTGACCGCTGGTTGCTATAAAATTTCCATTTTTGACAATAAATTAGACTTACATAGAATACACTATAACTAAAACCATGAATAAGCATATCATAAAAAAAGGAATAGGTCTGGCAATGGCAGTTATGCCATTGCTAGGACAAGCACAGGAAAAGAAAAATGTTCTTTTCATTGCTGTGGATGATTTGAAACCTGTTTTGGGATGCTATGGTGTGGAGCAAATGAAAACTCCCAATATAGATCGACTTGCAAAACAAGGTGTCGTTTTTATGAACAACCACTGTCAGCAAGCGGTTTGTGCTCCATCAAGAGCTAGTTTGCTAACAGGTGTACGCCCTGATAGTACCAAGGTGTGGGATTTAAAAACGAAGATCAGAGATAAAAATCCTGATATTTTGACTTTACCACAGTATTTTAAAAATCAGGGATACACAACTACAGGTGTTGGTAAGATTTACGATCGCCGTAGTGTAGATGCAAAGCATGATAAGGTTTCCTGGAGCGAAAGTTTTGCTTTTAGCGGAGACGATAAGTATAGAGATCAAGAGTTGGGAGAAGAGGTTTTAGGTCATTACCAGTCTAAAGAAACCAAAGAAAAAGTAGCCTTCTATGCCTCGGAAGGCAGAAAGAAGAACAAAAAAGGAGGTGCTTTAAACAAATATGTGATGAAGCGTATCAAGCCTTCCACAGAGTGTGTGGATGTTCCCGATAATGCTTATGTAGATGGAGTATTGGCATTATCTGCCATCGACCGATTAGAGAGATTATCGAAAGAGGAACAGCCTTTCTTTTTAGCGGTTGGTTTTAAGAAACCACACTTGCCATTTGTGGCTCCTAAAAAGTATTGGGATCTGTACGACAGAAATGAGCTTCCATTGGCACCTTATCAGAAGTTTTCTAAAAACGGGCCAAAAATAGCTTATCACAAGTCAGGAGAAATTCAGTCGTATAGCGATATTCCTAAATTGAAGTCTTTCTCAGATATAGGTCCGGATTTGCTTCCTGAAGAGAAACAAAGGGAGTTGATTCATGGTTACTATGCATCGGTTTCTTATATGGATGCACAGGTAGGTAAGGTGTTGGATGCATTGGATTCTCTTGGATTAAGAGAGAATACGGTAATTGTTCTTTGGGGCGATCATGGATGGCATCTGGGAGATCATGGTCTTTGGTGTAAACATTCCAACTTTGAACAGGCAACACGTTCTCCATTAATCTTTTCTGCACCTGAATCACAGAAAGGAACAAAAGTGAATGCTCCATCGGAGTTTGTAGATATTTTTCCAACACTTTGTGAGCTTTCAGGTATCGAAGAGCCGGAAAATTTAGCTGGAACCAGCCTTGTGCCTTTACTTACTGGAGAGAAAAAATCTGTTAAGGAATACTCGGTAAGCCAGTTCCGAAGAGGAAAAGCAATGGGCTATGCATTCCGTACCGATAGATATCGTTATGTGGTTTGGATGGGAGAAAACTTTAGAACGACACAAGCTTTCAATAAAGATTTGATTGTTGCCGAGGAACTTTACGACTATCAGAAAGACGAGTTGGAAACTCGTAATCTGCTTAAGGATAAAAAGTATACCGAGGCGTATGATGAAATGAAGGCCATGAGTGTTGAGTTTTTTCAATCGCAGGTGAGGAACTAATTGTAAAATGTTATGAAGAGAAAAGAAGTGCTGAACAGCTACCTGAAACTACTTTTGTTTCTACTTCCCATGTTTGCTTTTTGTGCATGCTCAGGATCGTCCGGTATTGAAGATGTTGCCGAAGAGGTGGAAGAAAATATCGAAGATGGAAATTCTGATGACCACAAGGATGATACAACGGATAAAGACCGGATAGAAGGAGTGCTTTATCCTGACGAATTGGTTGCTCAAATGGGAAAGGGCTTCGATGTTGCATGGTCCGAATTCAATAAGTACATCCAAAATCATAGTGAGCAGAAGGTGATTGATATTGCCGGGGCAGGTTTTACAATGGTGAGAATTCGTGTAAATAAACCAGCTACTGAAGATCTGTTTTCCCACTTGGATGAGCATATCAATCAGTGTCTGAAACATGGATTAATTCCTGTATTGGCCTTCCATGGTCACGATGCGGAAGAGGGAGAGGATATGGAGCAGGCAAAGCAAGCAACGGTTGATTGGTGGCGTACCGTTGCTGAGCGGTACAAAGACTATTCTGAACTGTTGGTGTTCAACCTATTTGTTGAGTTGAATGGTAATTTGAAAAAAGACCACCAGTTGTTGAATGAATTCTATGCAGATATTATTCCTGCTATTCGCGAATCAAATCCTTATCGAATTATCATTGTACCTCCTATAGGATTGTCGAAGCCTGCTAATTTGCAGTATATTCAGTTGCCCGATGAATCGGATCCCTTTGTAATGATGGAATGGCACTGCTATGCTGCCGGACCTGCTTTGGAAGGGAATAAACGATGGACCACAGGAACTCCTGAAGAGCGACAGTTGGTGTTGGATCACTTTCAATCTGCAGCGGAATACATGGAACAAACTGGCCGTTCCACATGGTTTGGAGCATGGATGGCCGGAAACTACAACAAGGGGAATGAGTATGATATTCCTGCTCAGGTTCAGTTTGCCACGTTCTTTGTTCGCGAATTGGCAAAAATTGGAGTGCCCTGGTGTGTAAATACCGACGATAAGTATTACGATTACCTGAACCTAAAATGGTATCCGGAGGGAGAATATGGTGGAATTCCGGTACGTGATGTCATATTGGATACAGAAAAAGTTGCTCTTTATTCTGGAGAGGGCTACCAAGGTGAAAGTTTACGTTTAAGTCCAGGTGAATATGATCAGGCTGAATTGCAGGCATTGAACTTTGACAATAAAATTTCTTCACTAATGGTCCCTTGGGGATTTAAAGTGATTGCATATACCGGGAAAGGATTTGCTGGAACTGCGAATGAATATACAAGAACAACACGCAGTTTTAGCAGTGAAATGAAGAATACGATTTCTTCATTGAAGGTTATCGATTTGGAAACATACGATTAATCTTTACTTATAGATTGGCTAGTCAGCCCGCTGATTTCTTAAATGAAACAGCGGGCTGTTATTTTTAGGGCAATTGATATTGAGCAAATAATGGAAAGTAGGTTGCCCTTTGATTCAAATCGTTGTAAATTAATGAGAACAAAAATAAATTAAAAGAATCAAAGATGACTGATGAATATGCTAATCCCAATGACCTGGTATTCTATGTGAAATATCATATCAAGCCAGAATTTATAAATGAGTTTCAGGAACGATTAATGAACGTTGTTGAAAACATGACTCAGGAAGATAGTTTTGTGAGTGCTTTTGTGCATCAGTATGCAGAAAGTGAGGGGCGTTTTTCCATGTATGAACGATGGACAGATTCTTCGAAGGATGCTTTTATGACTTACCAAATGGAAGGAAAAGCTTATCGAAAAGAGTATGAGAAGCGATTGCCATTGATAAGTGAAACTCCCAGAAAGATTCACCTGTTAAAACCATTGGCCTATTGGATTAGTGCAAATGTAAAGCCATCAGAAAATGATTTGATCTTCTATGTGAATTTTCACATTAAACCAGATAAGGTTGAGGACTGGAAGAAAGCTGCTTTGCAGGTACTCAATAAAATGGCCGAAGAAGACACCTTTGTAAGTACATTTCTACATCAGGACGCAGAAGATCCTTCCCGATTTACCATTTATGAAAGGTGGAACGAACCAAGTATGGAGGCATTTGAAAAGAACCACCTGAATGCAAAAGAATATAGACAGGTATATGAAAACATGTTGCCAAATTTAATGCAAAGTATGCGAACTTTTCGAATACTGGAGCCTTTGGGAAGTTGGATAGGTAAATAGCAGCGAATTGAACCATTCATACCGCCTGACTGAACGGAAAATCTACTTTTACTATTATTTCTATTGGTAATTTAGTATCAGGTTTATTGGCTGGTATTGTCCGTATTTTTTTACAGCTTGTATTTCGTTTTAAAAATATAGTATGTAGTTTTACGCGACAAACAAACACTTCCCAGGAATAGCCTACACATACATTAAAAAATCATTCTCCTTCGCAAGTGAATGCGTGAGGTGATAAAAATATGAATACATTAGAAGACTCTGTACAATACAGAAGCTTCTGACGATAGAATAGTAGATGAAATGATTAAAAAACAACTAAACTCAGTTTTGATTAAGCCTTCGGGACCAGATTGTAATTTAGGCTGTACCTATTGCTTTTATTTGGAAAAAGCGGGTCTTTATCACCAACAGAAGGTTCACCGTATGGATGAGGAAACCCTGGAGATTTTAATCCGCCAGGTTATGGAACAATCAGGACCGGAAGTGTCATTTGGATGGCAGGGTGGAGAACCTACCTTAATGGGACTGGACTTTTTCAAGAAAGTGATTGAACTTCAACAGAAATATGGAAATGGAAAAACGGTTGGAAATGGTTTGCAAACCAACGGCTTATTGTTGAATGAAGAGTGGGCCGAATTCCTAAAAGAGTACAATTGGCTGGTAGGTTTATCTTTGGATGGACCACAACACATTCACGATCATTATCGTCTTACTCCAAATGGGAAACCAAGTTGGGAGATTGTGTCGAAAAATGCCAAAATGTTATTGGACAAGGGAGTGGCTACAAATGTACTGAGCTGTTTGACCGATCATTCAGCGGATCATATCGAAGAGATCTACAATTATCACAAGGAAATGGGCTTCGATTTTATGCAGTTCATTCCTATTGTTGAGACAGATAAGGAGAACCCCAGGGCGGCTGCATCTTTTTCGCTTTCGCCTGAAAAGTACGGAGAAGTACTTTGTAAGCTTTGGGATCTTTGGATCAATGATTTCCAAAATGGAATCCCTACTACATCGGTTCGTCATTTCGATTCGCTTTTCCACACCTATGTGGGAATACCAGCACCAGAATGTACACTGCAGAAAGAGTGTGGAGTATATACGGTAATCGAGCACAACGGCGATGTATATGCTTGTGATTTCTTTGTGGAACCTCAGTGGAAATTGGGAAACATCAAGCAAGGGAAAATCATCAACATGCTAAACTCCAAAAAGCAGCATCAGTTTGGTTGCATGAAAGCCAAATTGCCGCGTAAATGTAAGAGCTGTAGTTACCTGAAACACTGTTTTGGAGGTTGTACAAAAGACAGAATCAAAGATCCTATGGACAATGGAATGCCGCGTTTCTGTACTTCATACAAAATGTTCTTTGCTCATGCCCACACCCAACTTCAGGAGATGGGAAGAAACTGGATTGCCCAGCAAATGCAGATGCAGAGAGAAATGGAAGCTCAGCAAAGCGGAGGAACCTACAATGCTTTTAATGATTTTGTGAAAAAATCTTAGTATTGATTTGTCATCGGGTGGCCTAAGCCCAATCAAAAGCTTGTTGCAGGAGAGCATCTCCAGAAAATCATATACAAATACAGAGAGTCTAATAAATATAGAAGAATGCCGATTCTGATTTTCAGAATCGGCATTGTTTGTTCTAGGATATTTAACAGAAAAAGCTAGGGTTTTATCTTATATGTAAAATGTTTTAGTAATTTTATCGAGTGTGTATACTGATAAAACAAAGGAATAAAAGAAAAATAAATACAACTTTATTAAGCTAATAAACAAGTTGGCATTCATTTAAAAACCAAAACAGCATTTAATGACATTAAAATACGATCTAGATAAAATTGTAAAGCATTTAGAAAGATATAAATTAGACTTGCCGTCTTTATACACATGGAATGCAAAAATAGACAGACTAATTGAGCTTGAGACGTTAACAGAAAGTGAAGTAAAAGCAATAAACGAGTTAACACCTTATGAAAAAGAGCTTAAACTGAAAAAAATCGTTGGACAGAAACTAAATGAAACATTAAGGTCAAACAAAGATTTATTCAACAAGCTGTGTTTATGGGTAATCAAAGATTGGGGTGGTATTAAGGCTGCAAGTGACAATGACACAATCTCTTTAGTTAAAGATTTTTTAAATCAGGAAAAACCAACTTTTAAAAGAATAGCAAGTTTATCAAAAGTTGGTGCGTATTTATTTCCTGAAAATAATGTAATCTACGACTCTCGAGTAGCATATTCACTCAATTGGATAATTCTTTCAGAAAATGCGGGACAACAATATTTCCCTATTCCTGAAGGGCGTAATTCAAAAATGTCTGCATTTGATCTGAATGTATTAATAAGACTGAAAAATATCGTAAACTATCAACCTGACTCAGTTGAGAAATTAGACAATAGACTTTTTATTAAAAATGCCGATAGAAAATTGTTCATTGACAAAAAGGAAGCCTATTCCGAATTAAACAATCTGATTCGAAAAATCAATGATAGATTGTGGAAAGGGGACTATGAAAAAGAGCAAAATCTTTATTACACAGAAATGCTTTTGTTCTCGATTGCAGACAGAGAAGTCTTTATGGATATAACTAATAAGTTTAAATTGAATTAGAAACGAAATGCCAATCGAGTAGGCAGCCGCTAGGCCATTAGCCTAGCGGAGAACCTCTCACACCACTGTACGTACGGGTCTCGTATACAGCGGTTCGTTAAGTTGTGGGGAAATTCGATTGTAAATATCGAGCATCGAT
>Ga0209379_10000185_pt1 | contig 70222 bp, 75 predicted proteins | sample tdDd001_FD_187124 | JGI IMG/M metagenome (GOLD analysis project Ga0209379, IMG submission 187124) | Marine sediment microbial communities from the Atlantic coast under amendment with organic carbon and nitrate - tdDd00.1 (SPAdes)... | ecosystem: Environmental > Aquatic > Marine > Coastal >... | reverse complement strand
TTTTTCTAAATAGCTAGATGACGCGCCATTTAAGCATTGTTTAGCAATGACACATTTTAGCTCGCGGCTATATTTGGACATAAAAAGACCCCCAATAATTGGTGTCCAACTATTGGGGGTCAGTTCAAACTGCCGGCTTTTTTGTATTTATTTTTGGTCTATATTCTACTCAGCACCAGCGATAGCTGATTCTAGTTCTGTTGTTATAACATAACAATAACTCGCTGGAATTAAACATCTTTTCCGCAGCGTTATCTTATTCTGTTGATTAGTTAATCAAACTCACAATCGTGCGAAAAGCACATGAAAACGTTTGCTTGTGATCACTTATTAGAACAGGTGCAACTTTGATGGTTTGTTACACATTCGATAGCAGATTAAGGTGATCTATCCTACATAAATATGAAATCCCACTGTCAGGTCAATAAGGTTAATTTAAACTAGTTCAAGTTTTACTGCTCTTTCAGCACTTTAATTTCCAAGTCTGTCTATTCATAAAGAGCAGTAATAAAAAGCAGTGGAAACCCTAAAAGTTCAAAAGGTATGACAATGAAGCAAGGCCTGATCGTAAAAAGCGCAATTAGCGCAGCAATTCTGGCAACTCTAGCTGGTTGTGCAACAGCACCACAACATGAGTGGGAAGCAGACAAAACTTACAAGCTGACAGTTCTTCACACTAACGACCACCACGGTCGCTTCTGGCAGAACAAATACGGTGAGTACGGCATGGCTGCTCGTAAGACTCTTATTGACGAACTTCGCGCTGAGATCGCGGCTGAAGGTGGTAGCTCGCTACTTCTTTCTGGTGGTGATATCAACACAGGTGTTCCAGAGTCTGATCTACAAGACGCTGAACCAGATTTCAAAGGTATGAGCAAAATTGGTTACGATGCAATGGCACTAGGTAACCACGAGTTCGATAACCCTCTAGAAGTTCTATTCAAGCAGAAAGAGTGGGCTAACTTCCCAATGCTTTCAGCGAACATCTACGACAAAAAGACTGGCGAACGTATGTTCCAGGCTTACCAGATGTTTGACAAGCAAGGCATCAAGATTGCTGTTATCGGTCTGACTACAGAAGACACTGCAAAAATTGGTAACCCAGAATTCATCGGTGGCGTAGATTTCCGTGACCCTAAAGAAGAAGCGAAGAAACTTATCGCTGAACTTGAGAAGACTGAAAAACCTGACCTAATCTTCGCTGTTACTCACATGGGTCACTACGAAGATGGCAAACGTGGCGTTAACGCACCGGGTGACGTAGCTCTGGCTCGCTACCTGGACGAAGGTTCTCTGGACATGATCGTTGGTGGTCACTCTCAAGAGCCAGTATGTATGGAAGCGCCAAACGTTGTTAAGAAAAACTTCAAGCCTTCTGACGAATGTAAGCCAGACATGCAAAACGGTACTTACATTGTTCAGGCGCACGAATGGGGTAAATACGTAGGCCGTGCTGATTACGAATTCCGTAACGGTGAGCTTGAGATGGTAAGCTACGACCTAATCCCAGTGAACCTGAAGAAGAAAGTTAAGATCGACGGTAAGAAACAGCGCGTTCTTATTGAAGATGAAATCGCACAAGACCAAGAGCTTCTTGAGTTCCTACGCCCATACCAAGAGCAAGGCCAAGCTCAGTTAAACGTTAAGATTGCTGAGACTAACGGCAAGCTTGAAGGTGACCGTAACGTAGTTCGCTTCCAGCAAACTAACCTGGGTCGTCTGATTGCGACATCTCACATGGAGCGTGCGAAAGCAGACTTCGCTGTAATGAACTCAGGTGGTGTCCGTGACTCTATCGAAGCTGGCGACGTAACGTACAAAGACGTACTGACAGTTCAGCCATTCGCTAACATCCTGACTTACACTGATATGTCTGGCCAAGAAGTATTAGACTACCTAAACGTAGTAGCGACTAAGCCAGTCGATTCTGGTGCTTACGCTCAGTTTGCTGGTATCTCTATGACGGTAGCAAACGGTGAAGTTTCTAACGTATTCATCGGTGGCAAACAACTTCGTCTAGACGAAACTTACCGCTTCACTGTACCAAGCTACAACGCTGCTGGTGGTGACGGTTACCCTAAACTAACTGGTCACCCAGGTCACGTTAACACTGGCTTCGTAGACGCTGAAGTACTGAAAGAGTACCTGGAAGCAAACAGCCCAGTTGACGTAAACAAATACGCTCCATCAGGCGAGATGGTATACAAGTAAGTTGACGACAACTTATAAATATCATTAATCTAAAGCGCCACTCTTCGGAGTGGCGCTTTTTGTTTCTATCACAGAACAGGAGGGAGTATGACTCCTGCAATCAATCTCGCTAAAAAGAAAAAGGTTGCTCACACCATTCACCAATATGAGCATGACCCTCGTGCGGAGAGTTACGGACTTGAGGCCGCACAGGTATTGGGTCAGGACCCGGCCAAAGTATTTAAGACGCTACTGTTTAGCCTCAACGGCGAAGCTAAAAACCTAGCTGTGGCAATTATTCCGGTTGATCAGAAGCTAAACCTTAAGCTGGCTGCTAAGGCGGCAAAAGCGAAAAAAGCCGATATGGCCGATCCAGATATTGCCCAAAAAACGACAGGCTATGTGGTTGGGGGGATCAGTCCGTTAGGGCAGAAGAAAGCTTTGCCGACCTTTATTCACATCAGTGCTGAGCAAAAAGAAACCATGTGTGTTAGTGCCGGGAAACGCGGCTTAGAAATTGAACTGGCACCCAAAGATCTGGCAACGCTTACTCGAGCGCAATTTGCTGAGTTGTGTATTTAACACCAACCACCTTGTTGGTGATATCTGACTCATTGAATCAAAAAGAAGAGGGTTGGCACATAGTGCCAACCCTCTCAAATTTTTCTCGACTCTCGACTCTCGACTCTCGACTCTCGACTCTCGATTCTACTTCGCTTCTTCTTCCATCTGTGCATTATCTACCACATGGTTTTCACCAAGGTCTTTCGGTAGCACAAGGTTAAGAAGAATCGCCACGATACCACATAGGCTTACACCCTGTAGGCTGAACTCGCCCACACCGAAAGCCATACCACCGATACCAAATACCAGTGTGATAGCAACGATGACAAGGTTACGTGATTTATGTAGATCGACGTTGTTTTTGATTAGGGTATTCAGACCGACTGTTGCGATAGAACCGAACAGCAGAATCATAATACCGCCCATGACAGGCATTGGGATGGTTTGTAGCACAGCGCCTAGCTTACCAACCAGTGCCAGAACGATTGCAGATACAGCAGCCCACGTCATGATCACAGGGTTAAACGCTTTAGTCAGCATTACTGCACCGGTGACTTCTGAGTAAGTCGTATTTGGCGGCGCGCCGACCATTGAAGCGGCAATTGTTGCTACCCCGTCGCCAGTGATAGTGCGGTGTAGACCCGGCTTCTTAACGTAGTTTTTACCTGTTACGTTAGAGATTGCCAGCATGTCACCTACGTGTTCTACAGCAGGTGCAATCGCTACAGGAATCATAAACAGGATTGCGTTAATGTTGAACTCAGGGAAGGTGAAGTTCGGCAGTGCGAACCATGCTGCTTGTTGTACCGGCGTAAAGTCAACAATACCGTAGCCAAGACTGAGGCAGTAACCAACCACAATACCACCCAGGATCGGGGTGAGTTTCAGGAAACCTTTGGCAAATACGCTCAGAGCAATTGTCGTTAGCAGCGACGCGACTGAGATAACCAGTGAAGCATTAGCGTCAATCACTTGCGCACCATCTACTTTACCCAGCGCCATATTTACTGCAACCGGAGCCAGACCCAGACCGATAACCATGATTACCGGACCAACAACCACAGGCGGTAGCAGGCGATGGATGATTTCGACACCACGAACTTTAATTAGAGCACCCATCGCAACGTAAACAAAGCCAGCCGCCATTAGGCCACCCATAGTTGCAGGCACACCCCATGTCTGAACGCCATAAAGAATTGGTGCAATAAAGGCAAAAGAAGACGCTAAGAAAATAGGAACACTGCGGCGAGTAATTAATTGGAAAAGTAGGGTACCGACACCAGCACCGAATAGTGCGACACTAGGATCTAAGCCCGTCAGCAGGGGTACCAAAACCAGAGCACCAAATGCGACGAATAGCATCTGTGCACCTTGAATGGCATTTCTCATATTGTTATTCCTTTAATTATCGAAGCGGAGAGCAAGGCAAAAATGCCTTACAAAAATAAAATTCGCGGGATTTTATCATTATGCCAAACGTTTGCAATCTGAACTTGATCAAATATTTGGTTATTTATTAATAGTCGCTCCTTATGTGTTGAAGTGAGAAAGTCGCATTCGGTGACGATATCCTAGACCTTTAGTTGCTCAGTTCACGATAGTTGCTTATCATCGACGTTTAACGTGTAAGAAACTGATGTTAGGAAGTGTATGCGCCAATTAGCTTTGCTCGTTCTGGGAATGATAGCGTTACCAGCAATGGCTCTGACCAATGTTGATTTGTACCGTACTGAAATCGTACTAGACCAGACGGTTGATAATGCCGATGCTCAAGCACGTGCAGAAGGTATGAAAGAGGTGATTGTTAAAGCCTCAGGTGATCGCAATGCGGTGACCAATCCGGTCGTTCAAAAAGCACTTAAGCAGAGTGCTCAATACCTTGCCCAGTTAAGTTATGGTCAGGCTAATGGTGAGCAGACCCTACGAATGGGCTTTAGTGCTCCGCATATCCGATCTCTACTGAGTCAGGCGCAACTGCCGGTTTGGCCTGCTGCCCGTGCCAACTTACTTGTATGGTTAGTTGAGGAAGGTCAGGCAGATCGTAACATCGTTTGGGAACACTCAAACTCTGCGGTTCTTACTCAGATGCAAGCTGAAGCTGAAAAGCGTGGTTTGCCTCTGACTGTGCCTGTTGGTGACTTTGACGATATCACAGGTGTGGCGGTTTCAGATCTTTGGGGTGGTTTTATTCAACCGGTAGGTCAGGCGAGTCAACGCTATCCTGTAGATGCTGTATTGGTTGTTAAAGCACAAGGTAATAGCCTTCGCTGGACTCTATATGATCAAAAGCCTGCGACTATCGGCATTACACGTCAGGCGCCGCTTTCTGGCTCTAACAATGGCGCAGATGCGGCTGACAAGATGATTAACCAAATCAGCGACTACTACGCCAAGAAGAGCGCGGTTGTTGTGGCTAGTGAGTCTTCACAGGCGATTAAAGTTCGATTTACCGAGCTAAACGATGCTGTCGGTTTCTTTACGCTTGAGAATCAACTTAAGAAGTTGAGTTCAGTGGCATCGCTGGACATTCTGAAGATTCAGGGCAACCAGATTACTTTCAATGTTCATTTGCTCTCTTCTGAACAGGAGTTTGAACAGGAAGTGAACCGTCTCGGTGATCTGGTGCAGCGTGAAAGCGTGACTGAACAGCCACAGATTGTTGTGCCTGAGGTTACCACTGTAGAATCTGGCAGTGAGTTAGCTGTTGAGCAAAACATTGAGGCTACTACGCAAGGTGAGCAATCAACCGCACTAGAGGTTCAGCCTCAAGCAAGCCAAGTCGCTGCAGAAGTCATCGCCACAGAGATGATTCTGGTCTTCGAATGGCAAGGTAAGCCGTATGTAGCGCCTGAGCCACAAATCAATCCAGAGTCGGAATCACCGAATAGTGACTCGGTGACAGAAACCAGTGAGTCAGCATTGATTACCCAATAACAAAAAAGGGTCTGATTATTCAGACCCTTTTTTATTGATTACTTATCCGCTTCAAATCGCGCTTTTTCTTCCTTCTCTACCTTAGACAGTCGTTTTAGCTTCATGCCTAACTCTTTGCCTCTTGTGCGCGCATAAAGAATATTGCCAAAGAAAGCGATAGTGGTCAGAACAAGTTCCACCACAGCGAGCCAACGTTCACCATCATCGATGTAGAGAATGGTAAATCCATGCAGGAAGTAGAGCATTAGGACGAAGTTAGCCCAGGCATGGGTATAAGGTTTACCTACCAGAATACCGGGCAGCGGCAATAGCAGAGGAATTGCCCAAGCGATTGCTAGCGTTGTGCTGCTGATATGTGGGTGAGGAGAGAGAGAAAGTTGCCACAGTGCAATCCATGCCAACAGGGCAAGGTTACCGAACAACGCTAACAGGCGATATAGCTTTGTTGTTGGTTGCATTTCTTGCATATTTAGTGGTCCTTCATTTTTAAAGCGGTTTGCGCCAGGCGCTTACCAAGTTGTTGTGACAATTCAATTTCGTCTTCACTGAGCGGTGAATGCTCTGTGCTCACCGATGTCGCTCCGTAAGGCGTACCGCCTGACTGAGTGGAATGCAGTTTTGGCTCAGAGTAGGGGATACCTAAAATCATCATTCCATGATGTAACAGTGGTAGCATCATGCTTTGCAAAGTGGTCTCTTGCCCACCATGCATGCTTGAAGAGGAAGTAAAGACACAAGCAGGCTTATCGATTAAATCTCCTGCTACCCATAGCTGAGTAGTCTTATCCCAGAAATGCTTCAGTGGTGCAGCCATATTACCGAACCAAACCGGGCTTCCCATGGCTAAGCCATCACACTGCTTTAGTTCGCTGATGGTGATACTAGGGTCGGCGGCTTGAGTGTGTGCTGGTTCGATTTCATCCACAGTTCTTAATATCGCTTCGCATTGTGGGATGGACTCCACCCCACGTGCAATTTGCCGGGCAATAGCTCTGGTTGAACCGTGGCGGCTGTAATAAAGAATGACTATCTGGCAGCTCATAGAATCTCTAGAACTTGCTCCGGTGGACGGCCGTGCTTCGCCTTGCCATTTGCAACGACAATCGGACGCTCAATTAATTTAGGGTTTTCTACCATTGCTTTAAACAGAGTCTCATCGTCAACTGACTTAAGATCAAGTTCCTTATAAATATCCTCTTTAGTACGCATCATCGCGCGCACGTCAGTTAGCTCTAGCTGAGACATCAGTTGTTTTAGCTGCTCGATACTTGGTGGCGTATCTAGGTACTTGATGATTTCAGGTTGAATGTCGCGCTCTTCCAGTAGGGCAAGAGTTTGACGGCTTTTTGAGCAACGAGGGTTGTGATAAATCACGACTGACATAGAGTAATCTCCATTTAATTATTGTAGTGCTAAGAATCGATCGCGCTGAACCATGAGCTGGTCAATACGCGCATCGTATCTTGCCTGTTTTAAGCTGCCAAGCTCAGCGAGCTGACTAGCCTGTGTATAGTACTGAATGGCTTTATTCCAGTTGGCTTTTAGCGCCAGAATTTCAGCTCGCGCTGCTAAGTCCTCATCACTTAGTCCAAGGTGAATACTGGCTTCGGACAACAGGTGCCAGCCATTTACATCTTCAGGGTTGTCATGGGTGTAGCGTTGCAAAACTTTTACTGCTTCAGAATTTTTATCCTGCTTCACCAGTGAGTTGGCATAGTTGATGGTCAGAACAGCATTGTTAGGCGCTGACTGGAGTGCCTTTTCAAGCATGCTTTGTGCCTTATTCGCCTGATCTTGCGCGATATAAAGATCAGACAGCGCATCAAGATAAAAGCGATTGTTTGGTTGCTGCTTGATGAGGTTATTTAAAATGCTACTCGCCTGATCCAGCTCTTTGTTATCAAGGTGGACTAATGCTTTGCCGTACTGAAATGCCGCTTTAACATTTGGCGCAGCTTTCTTCTCTGTACGATTAAACCAGTCCTGAGCGGCCTTTGCGTCAATGCCTGCGTATCGGGCGACGATACGCGCACGAGCTAAATGGTAATCCAGTGAAGGGTCAACTCTTCTTGCTGGGTAGTTTTGTGCCCTTGCGCGGCTATCAGTAATACGGTCTTCAGGTAAAGGGTGAGTCAGCAGCATTGGCGGTGGCTTACTTGCATAACGATATTCATCGGCTAAGCGCCCAAAGAAGCGTGGCATTGCGTTAACATCGAAGCCTGCTTTAGACAGGGTGTTAATGCCGAAACGGTCGGCTTCTTTTTCATTACTGCGTGTGTAGTTGATCTGTCCTTGCATACTACCTGCGGTTGTCGCGGTAATCGCTGCGATACCTGCTTCTGGGGCCGCTATTGCAAGAAGTAAAGAACCGGCAAGTGCGGCCATAGTAGCAGGCGAGCGTCGTGCCTGCTCTTCCATACTGCGCGCTAAGTGGCGCTGGGTTACGTGAGCAATTTCGTGAGCAACCACGGATGCCAGTTCGCTTTCACTTTGCGCATGCAGGAACAGGCCTGAGTGCAGAGCAACGTAACCGCCAAAAAACGCAAAGGCGTTGATATTACGGTCACGGATCATAAAGAAGGTAAAGGGAGTTTTAACGTCAGAGGCGTTGGCAACTAATCGGTGGCCCAAACTGTCAATATACTCGTTAAGTACAGGGTCATTGACGATAGGCTTACTGCTGCGCAGCATACGCATATAGGCGTCACCATATTGCATCTCTTGCGCTATGGTTAGGGTGCTACTTGCGGTTGTGCCAATGTCTGGTAGATCCAAACTATTTGCCATCGCTGGTGCAGGAGTCGTTAAAGCGGCTGCGACAGATAAGCAGACCAATGAACGCATACGTTTAAACATATATGAAAGATGACACTCCGTTGATTTCTAAACCACTATTCGTAAACACTTCGTTGCTTATATTAGCAAGTTGACTATACGCTTGGACACTCGAAATTTAAGATGGTTTCTTGGTCACGTCACAGAAGAGTGCTAGGGTTCACTACTCGGTATTTGGTTCCAGTGAGCCGACCATCACTATTTGCACTGACGGTTGGAATAAAACACTATACAATATCTGACGGTAATAATAAGCATCGGGCGAGAGAATGGAACCGAATATTTTGGATTTGCGCCAAGAGCGGTGCCCAATGGCACTGTTACTTGCTAAGCGTCACACTAAGTCGCTGACTGGTGGTGAACAAATTCAGATACTCGTCAGTGATGCAAGTTCGATGACCGATATAACCCAATATCTTAATAGACATTTATTTCACCTCAGTTGTGAACAAATAGATGGCTACTACTGTATGCAAGTGACTAAGGAATCTTATTGAATGTTTGAAATGGTGAGTCGTTGGTATAAGCGACGTTTTTCTGATCCACATGCAGTGAGCCTCGTTGCGATTCTTCTGTTTGGTTTCATTACGATTTATTTCTTCGGCAATCTTATCGCTCCTCTGTTGGTGGCGATTGTCCTTGCCTACCTGCTTGAGTGGCCAGTGGTTCAGATGTCTCGTCTGGGGATCCCTCGAACACTAGCGGTTATCTTGGTGATACTGGGCTTCACCAGCTTAATGATTGTCGCTATTTTTGGTCTGGTTCCGACTATCTGGCAACAGGTCGGCAACCTGATTAATGATATTCCGACTATGTACATTGGGTTACAGGGGTTCATTGCGGAGCTTCCACAAAGATTCCCTGAGCTTGAACATTTCCAAATTGTTGAACCACTGGTGACTAACGCTAAGAACCAGGCAATTGGTATGGGCGAAACAGTGGTTAAGGGATCCTTGGCTTCTCTGGTCAGCCTGGCAACGCTTGGTGTTTACCTCATCCTAGTGCCGTTATTGGTATTCTTCTTACTCAAAGATAAAGATGAGATGATCGAGATGGCGAGTGGTGTACTACCACGTAATCGTCGTTTGGCGACTAAAGTCTGGCACGAAATGAATGAGCAAATCTCTAACTACATTCGCGGTAAGGTTATGGAGATCCTTATTGTAGGTGGTGTTAGCTATATTACTTTTGCTCTGCTTGACTTGCGTTACTCGGTATTACTCGCGGTGGCGGTAGGCTTGTCAGTATTGATCCCTTATATCGGTGCTGCGGCAGTGACGGTACCCGTGGCGATTGTTGGCTTGTTCCAGTGGGGGCTAACACCACAGTTCTACTGGTTACTTGTGGCATACGGCATCATTCAGGCACTGGACGGCAATGTTTTGGTCCCTGTGCTGTTTTCTGAAGCGGTTAACCTTCACCCAGTGGCAATCATTGTGGCCGTGCTGGTGTTTGGTGGGTTATGGGGATTCTGGGGGGTATTTTTCGCCATCCCACTGGCTACTCTAGTCAAAGCTGTATGGAATGCTCTACCAAGTCACGAGGAAGAAACCCCTGTGTAAATAACACTTTAATGAAATCGGTTACATAAAAAGCCCCGAAGATTCTGCTCTCGGGGCTTTTTATTTGTGCGATTGGTGGCATTTTCGTCCGCTGTGGAATTTACTTAATAGAGAAAATGTAGGAAATTTCTTAAGTAAACGTTAAGTCGGGCGATAACTATAATCATAACTACAACAAAAAGCTTGCTATCAAATTGAGGGAACCTATGAGATTTAGCCAAAAAATCGTTGCAGCGTCATCTGCACTGTTATTGGTCACCGTTACATTGCTGTCAATTCAACAATTAAATACCGTAAAAAATGAAGTTGAAGCTCTGGTTGATACCAGCCTGACCGAAATGGTCAAGGGCGTTAACAACACAGTGGTATCTGAAATGGAGAGCAAGAAGTCACTTGCTCAGTCAACAACAGAAGTTATCGAACTGGATCCACAGAATCGCCAATTGGTGAAGGATATTCTTGAAAAACCAAATCTTAAAGGGAGTTTCCTAGCGGTAGGTTTTGGCTACGAATCTGACGGTTTTGTAGTGGAAAATGATGACGGCTGGGAAGCTGGCCCTGATTATGACCCACGTGTTCGTCCTTGGTTTAAGGATGCTAAAGCGCAAGGTCGCCTGGTGGTTACTGACCCATATATCGACGTATCCTCTAAGAAAGTAATCATCTCTATTGGTACGCCAGTTAAAGAAAATGGCCAATTTATGGCTGGTATGTTCTACGATATGGAACTAGGTGGATTGGCTGATCTGGTCAACAGCGTCAACCTACTTGATGCGGGCTACCTGTTCATCGTTACAGCAGACGGAACCACCATTGCCCACCCTGATGCGGCAAACAATGGTGAAAATCTGACTAAATATCTTCCTAAAGCAAAAGTACAGGAAGGAACTCAACGCTTTGAGCAGGGTGAGCAAGAGCTGATGGTACGTTTCCAGAAAGTACCTTCAGAGGATTGGTACATCGGCGCTGTTGTTGACGAAGAGATTGCCTTTGCGGCTATTGCCGATATGCGTAACAGCTCGATTCTGTATGTTGTTATTGGTGTGATTCTGAGTGTGGTGGTATTGAGTTTCCTAATTAAGGTACTAATGAAGCCACTAGCAACACTAAACGAAGCGATTAAGGACGTTGCGTCAGGTCAGGGTGATTTGACTAAGCGCCTTGATACCAACACTGACAAAGAGTTTGCTGAACTTGCAACTGGGTTTAATACCTTTACCGAAACGTTGCAGAAGCAGATTCAACAATCAAAAGCGATCGGTGCCGAAATTCTACGCGGTACAGAAATGACGGTTCAGGGTTCACAACAATCAGCCGCCGCTATGCAGAGCCAGCTTCACGAGCTAGAGCAACTTGCTACAGCGATGCATGAAATGGCGGTAACCGCGACTGAAGTTGCTAACAATGCCCAAGGGGCTGCTGGTGCGGCGAAAGAGGCTGATGATGCGACTCAAGAAGGCTCGTCAGTGGTAAGTGATACCACCACGTCAATTGATACCTTGTCTGCGCGCATCGATCAGGCGGTTGAAGAAGTTCAGGGTCTGGAGTCTGCGACGGCGAACATCGAAACCATCCTTAAAGTCATTAACGATATTGCTGACCAAACTAACCTCCTGGCACTTAACGCTGCGATTGAGGCGGCACGTGCTGGTGAGTCAGGCCGAGGCTTTGCCGTGGTTGCTGACGAAGTTCGAACTCTGGCACAACGTACTCAGGAATCGACGACAGAAATTCGTAACATGATCGAGCAGCTTCAAGCTGGCGCAAGTTCAGTCTCTGCTGCGATGAATGAGAGTAAAAACACTGCGGTAGACGCGGTAGAAAAAGCGCAAGCTGCAAACGGTGCGCTGGAGCGTATCCGTGAGGCAATTCAGCGTATCTCTGATATGAACATGCAGATTGCTTCAGCGGCTGAAGAGCAAAGCCTGGTAGCGGAAGAGATCAACACCAATACGGTTAAGATTAAAGATCTGTCTACTCAGGTAGCAGACGCTGCAGACGAAGCCAATATGGCGATGCAGGTTCAGACTGAAAATGTTCGTGAACAAGATGCAATTCTGAACAAGTTTATAGTTTAGACTTGAGTAATAACAAAAAACGCCAGCGAATTCGCTGGCGTTTTTTTATTTAGATTATGATTACTTGTTTTCGTTTAAGTAATCCAGCACCACTTCATGGTGGGTCTTGGTCTTAAACTTATTGAAGACGTGCTCAATCACACCTTCTTCGTTGATTAAGAAGCTAATGCGATGCAAGCCATCGTACACTTTACCCATAAACTTCTTTTCACCCCAAACACCAAACTGCTCAGCAACCGCATGGTCTTCATCAGAAAGTAGAGTGAAGTTAAGCTCATCGCGTTCAATGAACTTACCAAGACGCTTAACAGGGTCAATACTCACGCCCAGTACCGCAACATTGTGTGCATCAAGTTCAGCTTTGATATCACGTAGGCCTTGTGCCTGAACTGTACAGCCTGGAGTCATCGCTTTAGGGTAGAAGTAAAATAAAACTTTCTTACCTTTGAAGTCATTTAGCGTGACAGTTTCACCATTTTGATCAAGTAGAGAAAACGCTGGTGCTGGAGCACCTGCTGTAAGCGTGTTCATGAAAATTCCTTATTGACTGTTTTTTATAAAATTAAGTGAGCCTTGTACATTGAGGCTTTGACATAGAGTGTCGAATTCTTCTTGCAATTGCATCAGGTTACAGTCTGAGCCGACTGTTGCTGTAATTGCAATATGGAACTGATCAGACTCTACATTTATCTTACTTTTGTCGATGGTTTGAGCGCTGAGCGAGGAGAGACCAATATCTTTTTGAGCAAAAAAGTTGGTGAAGTTTTCCGTCAACCCAGGTTTATCTTCCGACTCGACAAACACCTCTAATGTATAGGCATTTTCAAGATAAGCGTGAGTAGAAGTACGTTTCATTATGGTGATCAGATCATGTTCCTGGCCGAGGAGGGGGAGAGTGGTTTCTACCCGAGTAATGGCCGCATTGTTGCCTGAAAGCAGCATAATGAGAGTAAATTCATTGCCAAATAGGGCGATACGACTGTCAACAATATTGCATCCAGACTGAGTGACCAGGTGTACAACTTGGTTGCAGACACCCGGGCGATCTGTTCCTACCGCAGTAATCACCAGATGTTGAGTCATAGGTTCACTTATATCAAAGTTATTTTTATTAATGAGATAGCTTAGCACAGAAGCGATTCAGAAGGGTGTACTGAGCAGTGCTTTTTGCTATCAAATTGAGTGTATTCTGGGCTAATGATAGTCGGGCAAACCATTCTTCACTTGGCACTGACACGGCTGAAAAAAGAAGGAGTATGTTGCCAGAGTTCTAACATCCAATAAATATTCATTCATTTAGGTGATTTAAGCGCCTCTAAGTGCTTGTCTTTATCAATCGCCTTACAGTACCATGCGATAAGTATCTAAATTAGGGAGAAAGACATGTTTTCAGGAAGTATTGTAGCGTTAATTACACCGTTTAATCATGATGGCGAAGTAGATTACGTAAGCCTGAAGAAGCTGGTGGAATACCATATTGCAGCGGGCAGCGATGGCATCGTAGCAGTAGGTACCACGGGTGAATCGGCAACGCTGACTATCGAAGAGCATGTCAAGGTCGTGATGAAATCGGTTGAGTTTGCTGACGGACGTATCCCTATCATTGCTGGTACGGGCGCGAATGCAACTCATGAGTCTGTGACGTTCAGCCGCTTATTAAACAACTCGGGTATTGCCGGTTGTTTAAGTGTTACGCCTTACTACAACAAGCCAACTCAAGAAGGCCTATACCAGCATTACAAAGCAATTGCTGAAGAGAGCGATGTACCACAAATTTTATACAACGTGCCAGGCCGTACTGCGGTAGACTTACTACCAGAAACGGTTGCGCGTTTATCTGAGATTGAAAGCATCGTTGCTCTTAAAGACGCAACAGGCGATTTAAGCAGAATTGCAACTCACCGTGAACTTTGTGGCGAAGATTTTATCTTACTAAGTGGTGATGACTTAACAGGTCTGGATTTTGTTAAGCAGGGCGGCAATGGCGTGATCTCTGTAACCAACAACATTGCAGCTGAAGATATGGCTAAAATGTTCAGACTGGCAAGTGAAGGCAAGTACGAAGAAGCGGAAATTATTAACCAACGCTTGATGCCATTGCATAAAAACTTGTTTGTTGAGTCGAACCCAATTCCAGTGAAGTGGGCAGCGCATAAACTTGGCCTGATTGAACACGGCAGTTTGCGTTTACCGCTGACCGAGTTATCTGAAAATGCACGCCCTATTGTGGCTCAAGCGATGACGGAAGCTTGCATTTACTAAATTTGAATATGGATGGCCGGAGCATTGCTCCGGCATAGATGTATCAGGAGTTTCAATGAAATTGTCTCACCAGCTAGTCGTCAGTTCACTAGCTGTTTTTGTTTTAAGTGCGTGTTCAGGCAGTGCGACTCAGCGTCGTCAGGCCAAGGATGACTTTGAATACTTAAATACGACACCGATGCAAGAGTGGAAGTTGGCTGAAGGGGCGACTCCACAGTTTTACACTAACTACAAAATTCCTCAGGGTGAGTTTACTGGTGGCGTTGGTAAAGAGGTCGACATTCGCCCTCCACAACAAGTATTAGAACTCATTCCGGGTGCACGTGCTGAACGTAAGAACGGTGAAACGACACTTTGGTTACTCCGTGAAGATGAAGTCGACAAAGTATGGCAAACCGCTGAGAAGATGCTTAAAGAGCGCGACATCGCGATCCGTGAGCAGACTTCAACGCGTATTGAAACCGACTGGGTGACTTGGACATCAGAAGACGAAGATGGTGAACTTGGTGCTCGTTACCAGATTGACCGTGTCGCTGCTGAAGGTCGTCATGGTTTCCGTATTTCCCTGATCGACTGGCGTCAGAATGGCAAAGAGATGCCTGTGACTGCGACCAATAAAGAGCGTTACAACGCGCTAATGACTAACCTGGTGACAGCGCGTTACGATCTTGATCTACGTGAAGAAGCCGCACGTAAAGCAGAGCAGTTGGTTAAACAGATCCCAATCTCTATGGGGTCAGACCGCAGTGGCTTCCCGGTAATCATTGCTCGAACTCAGTACAACGTATTGTGGAATCGTCTACCAACTCTGCTGCCAAATATGGGCTTCACTCTGGAAGAGCGTAACCAGTCTCAAGGTACAGTAAAAGCTAAGTACGCTGCACCGGATGACGAGTTCTGGAACGATATTGGTGTTAAGCCGATTGGTCTGGACTCTGGTACTTACACCTTCCTATTTGGTGACTTAGGTAACCGTACATCGATTAACGTTACTGACTCTTCAGGTAAGCCTGTAGAAGAGAAACTACTCGAAGATATGGTGCCAGTGCTGGCCGCGGTTGTTGAAAAACAAGCGAAGTAGAGCCAACAACAGATAATAAAAAAGCTGACCCAAGGTCAGCTTTTTTTCGTTTAATGGTTAGCTTACAGCACCATAGCTGCAATCCAACCGACAACAATCAGCGGGATATTGTAGTGGATAAAGGTTGGTACTACTGTTTCCCAGATATGTTCGTGCTGACCGTCAGCATTCAGACCCGATGTTGGACCTAAGGTCGAGTCAGACGCAGGAGAGCCTGCATCACCCAGCGCCGCAGCTGTACCAACCAGAGCAATCGTCGCCATTGGTGAGAAACCAAATGCCGCAGCAAGTGGTACATAGATAGTTGCCAGAATTGGAATGGTCGAGAAAGACGAACCAATACCCATAGTCACCAACAGACCAACAACGAGCATCAGTAGGGCTGCCATTGGCTTGTTATCGCCAATGCTGGTTGAAAGCGCTTCTACCAGAGACTCAACACCGCCAGTTTGCTTCATTACCGCAGCAAAACCTGCCGCCGCAATCATGATGAAGCCGATCATCGCCATCATGTGCACACCTTTAGTAAACACATCGTGAGTCTCTTTCCACGCAATAACGCCGCCAAAAGTGAACACCATAAAGCCTGCAAGGCCACCGATGATCATAGAGCCGGTAGAAAGCTGGACGCTTAGCGCCGCAACAATACCTACTGCAGCAACCAGAACGTTTTTCTTATTGATTTGTTTTGGATCTTCTTCCACGTGAGTCAGTTCAGTCTCTTTGTACTGACGTGGCTTACGGTAGCTAAAGAAGATTGCTGTTAACAGACCAAAGATCATGCCTGCTGCAGGAAGTAGCATGGCTACTGGAACCTGACTTGCTACAACGTTATCAAGACCATTGTCGTGAAGGTTCTTAAGCAGAATATTGTTAAGGAAGATGCCACCAAAACCAATAGGCAGCACCATGTAAGGTGTTACCAGACCGAATGTCAGCACACAAGCGATCATACGACGGTCAAGGTTCAGTTTGGCAAATACGCCTAATAGAGGTGGGATAAGAATTGGAATGAAGGCGATATGCACTGGAATAACGTTTTGCGATGACATAGTCACTAGAACTAGTGCTACTAATACCGCATATTTCAGGCCAGTAGACGCAGCCGCGTTTTCTTTACCATGAATGCGTTTGATCACGCTATTCGCTAGCAGATCAGTAATACCAGAGCGAGAGATAGCGACAGCAAATGTGCCAAGCATAGCGTAGCTCAGAGCGATGGTTGCACCACCACCTAGGCCACTTTCAAAAGCAGCGACAGCTTGATTCAGTTCCATACCGGAAACTAGACCACCGACGATAGCGCTGAATGTCAGTGCTACCACGACATTGACGCGCATCAGTGCTAGAGCAAGCATGACACATACAGAAATGACAACAGGGTTCATAATTTACTCGTGTGTTGTGTTTACATTTTTATTTTATTGATTCGGCATCTGCTTCAATCAATGGCCAGCCACCAAGAGCTTTCCATTTATTGACGATGCCGCAAAAGAGCTCAGCCGTTTTTTGAGTATCGTATAGAGCTGAGTGGGCTTCTTTATTGTCAAACTCCATCCCTGCAGTTTTACACGCTTTCGCCAGTACAGTCTGACCGTAAGCCAAGCCGCTAAGGGTAGCCGTGTCAAAGGTTGCAAAAGGATGGAATGGGACACGTTTAAGCTTGCAGCGTTCGCTCGCTTCCATCACAAAACTGTGGTCGAAGTTAGCATTATGGGCGACCATAATTGCGCGGCTACAATCTGCAGCTTTCTGTTCCTTGCGCACAAGTTTGTAAATTTCCTTGAGTGCATAGTCCTCTGTCACAGCGCCACGCAGTGGACTAAATGGGTCGCGGATTCCGTTAAAATCGAGCGCTTCTTTTTCAAGATTGGCTCCTTCGAACGGCTCGACATGAAAATGAATGGTTGACGCTGGGACAAGATCGCCATTTTCGTCCATCTTTAGAGTAACGGCGCAGATTTCCAAAAGGGCATCCGTCTTGGCGTTAAATCCTGCGGTTTCCACGTCAATAACAACGGGAAAGTAACCACGGAATCGTTTTTTTAGCGTCAATGCTTCGTTTTCTATAGTCATGTGTGCTTCGTATAATGTGACAGGGCAGGCATTATTGCAGATTCTTTCAGCAAGAAAAACCGTTAATGCTGATTGAAAAAGAAACATTGGCAATTTGTACTATACAAATGTGTTGGCGAGGTTTTTGCATTGTTTTTTTGCGCGGGCAATGAGGCGGCAATTCCGCCCTTGCCAGAGTTCAGTTAATAGAAGAAGTAATGTATGAAGAAGTTGTTTGCAACCAGTCTAGTCTTGTCTCTGACAGCGTTTTCCGCTCAAGCGTATGCGCTGGATAAGCAGTATGTTGCAAAGCCTCAGCAGTCAACATGGCAAATGGTTGCCAATACGCCACTTGAATGCCGGTTGGTTCATCCGATCCCAAATTATGGTGATGCGGTGTTTTCTTCTCATGCCAGCAAGAAAATTAATCTCGACTTTGAATTGAAAATGAAGCGTCCGATGGGGCAGACCCGTGATGTTAGTCTGGTCTCTATGCCGCCAGCGTGGCGACCAGGAGAAGGGGCGGATCGCATTACCAATATTCGCTTCTTTCAACAGTTTGACGGCTATGTTGGTGGCCAAACAGCATGGAACATTCTTGGCGAGCTAGAAAAGGGGCGTTACCCGACCTTTAGTTATCAAGAGTGGCGCAGCCGTGATGAACGCATTGAGGTGGCGCTCTCCTCGGTACTGTTCCAGCGTTCATACAATGTGTTTAGTGACTGTATTGCCAACCTTCTGCCATATAGCTTTGAAGATATTGCCTTTACTATTCTTCATTATGACCGCACCAGTGTTGAGCTTAATAAGCAGTCGCAAAAGCGCTTAGCGCAAATTGCTGAGTACATTAAACACAATCAAGACATTGATTTGGTGTTGGTCTCTACCTACACCGATGCAGAAGACAGTAAAAGTGCTAGCCAGAGCTTGTCTGAAAGACGTGCTGAAGTGCTGCAAGAGTACTTTAAATCTCTGGGTTTGCCAGAAGACAGAATTCGGGTTCAGGGTTACGGTAAACGCCGACCAATTGATGATAACGCATCACCAATCGGTAAAGACAGAAACCGACGTGTAGTGATCTCATTGGGTCGAACCCAGGTCTGAGTTTACTTGATACCAAAAAGCCAGCATCGTGCTGGCTTTTTTGATTCTGGGTTGTTAGTTGAGTTTGAACTTAGCAATCAGGTTACAGTTGGTCGCAGTATCAATGTCCTGAACCAACTGAGCGATAGTGGGGTTAGGGTGCCTTTTCATGAACTCAATCAAGGCTTTCTTACAGCAGCCCATAGAGTCAATGAAGGCATCACAATCGGTATTAGGACACTGTGGAACCAGAGTAAGAACTTTTTCCGAAGCAAGCTGCAGGTACTTCAACTCGTACTTAATATCACCGACATTACGCCAGAACATCGCCATATTATGACAAGAGATCACAGATATCATCAGGCGGTCTTCGACATCAACCTCTTCGGCTTCACCGATACGTTCGCTCAATGTCAGAGCTTGTTGGTAATGGAGGATGCCTCTCAGATGATCGTCATCATTCATTGCCATATCAGCTAATAAGGTGTGCTTCTCCCACTCTTGGATGCCCATTGTTCTAATCTCCTGATCGCGAATAGCTTGAGATTAAATGATAACCATTATCAAGTAAAGTTAAAAAAATAGGACAGTGTGATACTGTCCTATTTTCGATATCAGCCGAAGCTATGATTAGCCTTCTAAACCCGCAGATGCCTGCTTGTTTTGAATCAGCTCAATCATGTAGCCATCCGGGTCTTTAACAAAAGCGATATGAGTCGTCCCACCTTTTACCGGACCTGGCTCGCGCGTAACATTTCCGCCTGCCGCTTTAATCGCATCACAAGTTGAATAAATGTCGTCAACACCGATAGCGATATGACCAAACGCACTGCCGAGGTCATATTCTGTGGTACCCCAGTTGTATGTAAGCTCGATCACTGCGCCCTGAGATTCATCGCCAAAACCAAGAAATGCCAGAGTGTATTTGTACTCTTTGTTCTCGTTGGTACGTAGCAACTGCATGCCCATAACTTCGGTATAAAACTGAATTGACTTATCTAAGTCACCGACACGAAGCATAGTGTGTAAGATGCGTCCATTTGACATTGTTATGCTCTCCTAATTTTCTGGATAAACTTTTTCTTTAAACTCGCAAAGATCTTCGATGATACAGCTACCACAACGAGGTTTACGCGCCACGCAGGTGTAACGTCCATGCAGGATCAACCAGTGGTGAACATCGAGTTTGAACTCTTTTGGCACAACTTTAAGTAGCTTTTCTTCTACCTGATCGACGTTTTTGCCCATCGCAAGCTTAGTGCGGTTTGATACGCGATAGATATGGGTATCGACGGCAATGGTTGGCCAGCCAAACGCTGTGTTGAGAACCACGTTGGCGGTTTTGCGTCCTACACCCGGTAGTGCTTCTAGCGCTTCACGGTTTTCTGGTACTTCACCGCCATGCTGTTCAAGCAGGATCTTACAGGTCTTGATGACGTTCTCAGCTTTAGAGTTAAACAGACCTATGGTTTTGATGTAATCCTTAACGCCATCTACCCCAAGGTCTAGTAAACCCTGCGGAGTGTTAGCGACAGGGTAGAGCTTATCGGTCGCCTTGTTAACGCTAACATCTGTTGCCTGTGCAGAGAGAAGCACCGCAATCAAAAGCTCGAAAGGTGTACTCCAGTTCAGCTCGGTTTGAGGATTGGGATTATCCTCCCTGAGGCGTTCCAGTATTAATCTACGTTTCTCTTTATTCATTTGAGGCTGCTTTCCAGTATTTTTATCCCAGCCTACTGAGGTTCAGTGGCAGGTGTTGTTATTAATTGGTGACGCGAGCTCGTTCAATAGTCTGTTTTTGTTGTTTTGGCTGACGAGCTTGTAGTTGTTTGTCGATGACGTTCTTAGCTGCGATGAGTAATCCGACGCCAATAAACGCGCCTGGTGGCAGTAGTGCCAGTAGGAAGCTGTTATCGAAGTGGAATACTTCAATTCGCAGTGCGGTGGCCCACTCACCAAGTAGCAGGTCGGCACCATCAAACAGAGTGCCGTTACCGATCACTTCACGCATTGCGCCAAGCACAACCAATACGCTGGTCATGCCCAGTCCCATCCAGAAGCCGTCCTGAGCAGAAGGAAGAACATCGTTTTTCGACGCAAAAGCTTCAGCTCGACCAATGATGATACAGTTGGTCACAATGAGTGGGATAAAAATACCTAGCGAAAGGTACAACCCATAGGCGTAAGCGTTCATCAACAGCTGAACACAGGTTACGAGTGCCGCAATGATCATGACAAATACCGGAATACGCACCTCTTTTGGCACATAATCGCGGACGAGTGAAACTGTTACGTTTGAGCCAACCAAAACCAGCAAAGTGGCTATACCAAGTCCAAGAGCATTGGTCACCGTTGAAGAGACTGCCAATAATGGACATAGGCCAAGAAGCTGTACCAGAGCTGGGTTGTTATCCCACATGCCATTTTTAATCAGGGTTTTATGATCACTCATTGTTGCCTCCACATGTTAGTGGCTGAGCCAGAATTTGCTCACGGTTAGCATTGACAAACTCAACGGTGTTTTTCACCGCTTTAACGACAGCTCGTGGGGTAATGGTTGCACCAGTAAACTGGTCAAACTGACCGCCGTCTTTGCGCACTTTCCACTGCGCCTGATTACTGTCAGTAACGGATTTACCCGTAAACCCCAGAATCCAATCACTGATACGTAGATCTATTTTATCGCCCAGACCAGGAGTTTCCTGATGGCTGAGTACACGGGTTCCGGAAATGGTTCCGTCCTGTTTAATACCGACAATTATCTTAATCACGCCGTTGTAGCCGTCAGGTGCAATCGCTTCAATCGCCATTGCTGAAGGCTGCCCATTGAGACTCGCCATATAGACTGGCATATCAGTGTCAGTACCCAGCAGCGGGTTATTGACTAGCGTACAGGCCTGATACAGCTCATTATCGTGCAGGTCATGAGGAATCACCTGATTGAGTACTGACAAGAGTTGCTTTTGCTGCTGAAGACTAATCTGATCTTTAGTCAGATAATTTGTTAATGCGACAACACCAGTAGACGCACAGGCGAAGATTGCCAAGATGGCACCATTTTTTCGAATAGCATTTAGCATGACGTCACCTTAATGCCCGTAAGTTCTTGGTTTGGTGTAGTAATCAATCAGTGGGACACACATGTTGCCTAACAGTACCGCAAATGCCACGCCGTCTGGGAAACCACCCCAACTACGAATAATAAACACCATAGCACCAATAAATGCACCAAAGATGAGACGACCTTTTACGGTTGTCGAAGCCGATACCGGGTCAGTGGCAATAAAGAATGCACCAAGCATGGTTGCACCTGACAACAAGTGAACCATCGGCGATGCTGTTGTGCCAGGCATAAGCAGCATAAACAGACCGCTAAACACTATCAGACTAACGAGGAATCCAACCGGGATATGCCAGTTAATCACTCTGACCTTGATCAGGACCAAACCACCAATCAGGTAAGCAAGGTTAACCCATTCCCAGCCAATACCAGCAAGGCCACTAAACTGAGGCTGGCTCAACGCTTCGCTGGTGGTACTTCCGGTCAACAGAGATGTTTTAAAGGCATCTAATGGCGTAGCCATAGTAATACCATCGATACCACTGCGAATTTGCTGTAATGACAGACCTTCTAAGTTCAATCCTGTGAAAATGAGAGACAAGGCGTCACCACCGGAAATTGGCGTCGCTTGCAGCTCGTTTGGCGCGATCCAGCTTGTCATCTGTACAGGGAAGGAGATCAGTAGCACCACATAGGCAACCATTGCTGGGTTAAACAGGTTCTGGCCAATGCCACCATAGAGGTGTTTGGCAATCACAATGGCAAAGATAAGACCAATGGTAATTACCCACCATGGAGAGAGTGGCGGAATCGCAATCGCTAATAACCAGGCGGTGACAAGCGCACTGTTGTCTCTCAATGCCGACATAGGTGGACGCTTTCTTGCGATCATCACTAAGGCTTCAAGCGACAGACCAATTACAATCGCTAGCAGCAATTGAATGATGGTTCCCCAGCCGAAAAAGTAGGTTTGGGCTGCCAAACCTGGCAGGGCACAAAGCGCGACCCATTTCATTAGATCAGGAGTGCTTCTACGACTATGCGCATGGGGTGAGCTGGCAATAAAGAAGGCCACTACTCTTTCTCCTCAAATTGTTTTTGTTGTTCTTTTGCTGCTTTACGAGCTTTAGCTCTTGCGATAGCAGCGGCAACTGCAGCTTTCTTCGGATCTTCCGATTCAGTGCTGTCTTGCGCAGCGTCAGGCTGTGCTTTTGCCTGCTCAGCCTTACGAGCTTTAGCCCTTGCGACAGCAGCGGCAACGGCAGCTTTCTTCGGATCGTCCGGTTCAGTGCTGTCTTGTGCAGTGTCAGCTTCAGGCTCTGTTTTTGCCTGCTCAGCCTTACGAGCTTTAGCCCTTGCGACAGCAGCGGCAACAGCAGCTTTCTTCGGATCGTCCGGTTCAGTGCTGTCTTGTGCAGTGTCAGCTTCAGGCTCTGTTTTTGCCTGCTCAGCCTTACGAGCTTTAGCCCTTGCGATAGCAGCGGCAACAGCAGCTTTCTTCGGATCGTCCGGTTCAGTGCTGTCTTGTGCAGTGTCAGCTTCAGGCTCTGTTTTCGCCTGTTCAGCCTTACGAGCTTTAGCTCTTGCGACAGCAGCGGCAACGGCAGCTTTCTTCGGATCGTCCGATTCAGTGCTGTCTTGCTCAGTGTCAGCTTCAGGGGCTGTTTCTGCCTGCTCAGCTTTACGAGCTTTAGCTCTTGCGATAGCAGCGGCAACTGCAGCTTTCTTCGGATCGTCCGATTCAGTGCTGTCTTGCTCAGTGTCAGCTTCAGGGGCTGTTTTTGCCTGCTCAGCCTTACGAGCTTTAGCCCTTGCGACAGCAGCGGCAACAGCAGCTTTCTTCGGATCGTCCGATTCAGTGCTGTTTTGTGCTGTGTCAGCTTCAGGCTCTGTTTTCGTCTGCTCAGCCTTACGAGCTTTAGCTCTTGCGATAGCAGCGGCAACAGCGTCTTTCTTATCGCTGACAGGTGTATCATCAGATGGCGATTCAGCTTGCTCTGCTTTACGTGCTTTAGCTCGCGCAATGGCTGCAGCCACGGCATCTTTCTTATCGTCTGATGATGAGGCTTCAGGTTGCTGCGATTTCTCGGCTTTACGCTCGCGAGCCTGGCGTTTACGCTCTTCACGTAGCTTAGCCATTTCGCTGTTATCTGGTTCTGACTGACCTTGTTCTTGAGCAGCTGCCTGCTTGGCTTTTGCTTTGGCGATAGCAGCTGCGACAGCAGGTTTCACTTCTTTCTCTTCGCTAGCCTGTGCTGACTTCTGAGCTTTGACACGAGCAATCGCTGCGGCAATTGCATCATCTTCACCACTGGTCTTCATCTCTTTGCGGCGATCTTCAGCGGCTTTCTTGAAGCGATTTTCACGTTGGGCCTTGTCTCGCTCCAGACGTGCTTTCTTCTCTTCGAAACGAATTCTCGCCCGCTCGGCAGCTTCAGCTTCTTCCTTACGAGTACGGATTTCAGCTTTTGCCTGACGGTAGTACTGTACTAGTGGGATTTCACTTGGGCAGACAAAAGCACAAGCGCCACACTCAATACAATCTTTAATATTCAGCTCTTCGCACTTGTCGAACTCTTCAGCTTTGGCATGCCATACCAACTGCTGAGGGAGCAGAGACGCAGGACAAGCTTCTGCACACTGACCACAACGAATACAGGCCATCTCATACTGGTTAGGCGAAATCTCTTTGCGAGTTGGCGCCAGAATACAGTTGGACGTTTTGGTGATAGGCACTTGTGAATGAGGCAGGGTAAAGCCCATCATTGGACCACCCATGATCAGGCGTGGCAGTTTCTTATCTGCCTGATAGCCGAACTCATCTAACAGCGCCTGCACCTGAGTGCCAATGAGCGTCCAGACGTTGCGTGGTTGTTGGAAGGTATCCCCTGTAAGCGTCACTATACGCTCGACCAGAGCTTCACCATCACACACCGCGCGTTTAATCGCCTGCAAAGAACCAACGTTCTGCACTAAAATACCGATATCAGCGGGAATACCGCCGTTAGGGACTTCTTTGTCGGTCAGAATTTTAATCAGTTGCTTCTCACCACCAGAAGGGTACTTAGTCGGAATCACGCGGATGATAATGTCTTTATCTTCAGCGGCTTGTTGCAGAGCTTTAACCGCTTCAGGTTTGTTATCCTCAATACCGATAACGGTCAGCTTTGGCTTAAGGATATGCTCGACGATCTCAATACCTTTGATGATCTCATCAGCGTGCTCACGCATCAGTACGTCATCGGCTGTGATGTAAGGCTCACACTCTGCAGCGTTGATTATCAGAATTTCTGTTCGCGCCAAACCCGATTGAATTTTTTTCGCTGTAGGGAAGCCAGCGCCGCCCATGCCTGATACGCCAGCCTGGCGAATCTTTTCTATCAGCTCATCCGGAGTACGTTGCTCGAAGTCTGGCCATGTTTCTCGCTCTAGCCAGGTATCAGCAAAGTCTGGCTCGATAACGATACAGGTTTCGCTTAAGCCTGAAGGGTGAGCCGTCGTGCGTGGTTCAATCGCAACGACAGTACCAGACGTTGGTGCATGAACGGGCAACATAAAGCTGGTGTCGTACTTAGTCAGCGCTTGCCCTTTAAGTACTTTTTTACCGACTTCTACCGTGATGGTACCCGGCTTACCAATATGCTGTTTAACCGGCAGGATGATTTGCTGGGGAATGGATGCACGTGATAAAGGCTCAGAGACAGACTGAGCTTTGTTTTCAGCTGGATGCACACCACCAGGGAAGCTCCATAATGCACCAGATTTGATTTTTTCGATTAGTGACAACATGCCAGTCCTTAATTCACACTTTTCTGCTCTGGGGCAGAATCGGTAATATCAACAACAGGAATGGCGTCCATCTGCCACTTCCAGCTCGCTGTAGTTGTTTCTACAGGAATCATTTCTATACAGTCCGTTGGACAAGGTGCGACACAGAGGTCACAGCCGGTACATTCATCCTTAATGACGGTATGTAGTGCTTTGGTGCCACCAACAATGGCGTCAACCGGACAGGCCTGAATACACTTGGTACAACCGATACACATATCTTCATGGATAAATGCCACGGTTTTTACGGCGTTTTCCAGATCGTGAGCTGAGTCCGTTGCTTCAACGCCCATAAGGTCAGCAAGTTTTTCAATCGTAGCCTGACCGCCCGGAGGACATTTGTTGATCTCATCACCATTGGCAATCGCTTCTGCGTATGGGCGACAACCAGGATAGCCACACTGACCACACTGGGTCTGGGGTAGAATACTGTCAATCTGGTCGACGATAGGGTCGGCTTCAACTTTGAAGCGAATCGAAGCAAAACCCAGCACGGCACCAAACACTGCTGCAAGAACAGCAATGGCGATAATCGCGATTAATATTGAGCTCATTACAACTTCACCAAACCTGTAAAGCCCATGAAGGCAAGGGACATCAGCCCTGCGGTGATCATGGCAATCGACGCCCCTTTGAAGGGCATTGGCACATCGGCTGCGGCGATTCGTTCACGCATTGAAGCGAACAGAATCAATACCAGCGAGAAACCGACTGCGGCACCGAAACCATAGATGATGGATTCGATGAAATTGTGGTTTTCGTTGATATTAAGCAGGGCAACACCTAACACCGCGCAGTTGGTGGTGATAAGTGGTAAAAAGATACCGAGCAGTCGATATAGTGTTGGGCTGGTTTTGTGTACAACCATTTCAGTGAACTGTACAACGACCGCGATCACCAGAATAAAACTCATGGTTCTCAGGTATTGTAGATTGAGCGGATCCAGGATGTAGCTTTCAACAAGATACGCGCACACTGACGCTAAGGTTAAAACGAACGTAGTCGCTAACCCCATTCCAATTGCCGTTTCTAGCTTTTTCGACACGCCCATAAATGGACATAAACCCAGAAACTTCACCAGTACAAAGTTGTTGACCAGCACTGTGCCGACCAACAACAAAAGATATTCGGTCATAGTTATATAATTTTGAAATTCCGATCCCGACATTATCCTGCTTTGCTAGTCCAATAACAACCAAGGAAATATAAGGTTTTCTATTGTTGAGTAAAAATTATACGGGATATTGAGTCGTTTGGGAGTAAATTGCCGCATAGATGGCAAAAAATAGACATTACAACGTGATTAGTGGGGGGAGAGGAGTTAAATCGATGAGGGGCTGAGTGGTGCTTTGACCGAATAAAAACAGTGTGTTCGGTTGTGGTTGAGTCAGGTGCTGCCATTCGACCAGTTCGAGCAACGCATAAAAACGGCTGACATATTGACGGGTTTCTTTTGGTAGCTTGAGTGCTGAAAAGTGAGTGCTACCCGCTTGTTTAATCGCCCGTGAGACTCGGCCTTCCCCTGCGTTGTAGGCTGCCAGCGCTAATGCCAGATCATCAAACTTATTGTGCAGAAAACTGAGGTACTGAATGGCGGCCTGAGTACTCGCTTGTGTATCAAATCTCTGATCTTGGTTTTGACTTACTTCCAGACCAAAACGTTGCGCGGTAGCAGGAATAAGCTGCCATAGTCCAGCGGCGTTGGCATGAGAAACTGCTTTTGGGTTAAATGAGGATTCTAACATTGGCAGCAAAGCCAACAGGGTGGGCAACTTTTGTATCTCTAACTGCTGCGAGATGTTGCGGATCAGAGAGTGGTTAGCGTCAAGTCGTGCTTGAATCTGTGCCTGATAGGGAGCCAGATGCTGTTTTTGACCCATAACCTGGTCGGGCAATGGAGCGGCATGTGCCACAAATGTGCACAGGGCGAGTGCCAAGGCGACGGTGCGAACTAGTATTGCCCGGTAAATCGACACTGCGATGTCCAGATCATAACTGTTCTGCATAGGTGTGTGAGGCAGGCTGCTTCAACTGGCTCACTAGCTCATGAAATGTCGCTGAGCTGACACCATTATCATGATTGAGCTGTTGACACTCGGCAACCAGTGACTGAAGCAACTGCCATTGCTGAGAAACTTTAGCGCCAAGCGGCTTTGGCAGCGCCTGAAACAGTTTCTCGACGCCGCTTACATCGGCTGTCAGTCCAAGTCGTTTGATCGTTTGACTGCGCAGTTCTGCGTTACGTTCGAGTTGGTCAAGCAGTGGCTGCTGCTGGTCAATATTCTGTTGCAGTCTGGTCGCGTCAAAAGTCAGATAAAGCGATTTTTGCACTTTGAGTAGTTCAGTCAGCTTGCGGTAAAGGCGCACATCTTCGCTAATGGTACGGAGAAAGGCCTGAATAACTCGTGAAGTCTCTGTCGCCATCATGATTCCTTAATTTGCTCGCGCTACGGCGGCTCTATTCGTGACCTGTGTGAAACTGAAGTACTGCTTGAGACAGCGCTTTAGTATCCAGAGTCAACTCACCTTTGGCTAACGCATTACGTACTTGCTCAACTTTAGCCATATCGACATCAGGCAACGCTTCGAGCTGAGCCTGTGCCTTGTCTAGCGCCGCAGTGTTGATGTTGATGACTGCGTCTTGAGCAGGTTGGGCTGCTGTGGTTTGAGGTGATTTTTTAGAGGCTTGATTCAAGCTGGTTTGCGGGACATGACCGCCCGCAACTTTATCGATTTTCATGCTGTAAGTCCTAAATCATCTTGGTTACAGGTTTAATGCGACCAGCACGCGGAAAAATTAAATTCAAATAGAAACTTTTTATAACTACCTGAATTTGTGCCCGAATTACGAGAGGCAAATGACCAAAATGATAACTTCAGTCCAAAAATCAGAATTGAGTCGCGACCTGATTCAGCCCGGTGACCACCGCTTTTACGACTTTGCCCGACGAGATATTGCGTACTTCGATCTGCTGACCGTGAGCACCTTGCTCTAAGGCGACCCCTTTGGTGGTTGCACTAAAGCCATCCTTACCTGCACTAATGATTACTTGATTACCTTTGGCGACCAGGGCTGGTGTTTGTAGCTTGCGTCCGTCGATTATTTGTCCGGAACGAATACGTCTGGTGGCGAGTTTGTAGCGAACCTGATCGAACTGAGTATAAAAGTCCTGTTCGCGATTTAAGGTGCGCTGCTCAATGGTGACTAAATCACGTGTGATCGAATCATCGCGATTGATCGGAGATTTGGCGACCAGCACGTTTAGGGTCAGCGTTGATTTGATCGAGACATTGAGTCGCCAGTCTACATCGGCTGACTGGCAACTCACCGAACGCTTCAAATTGCCAATTGGCAGGGCTTTATTGTCACCATCGGAGATAATCAGTGGGTTTGGGCATTCAGGAAGGTGATTAGCTGAGGCGGGAACCCTGATCTCAGCGTTGAGTTGATAGTTTTGCCAATGACGTTGGCCTGCCAGCCTCGCGACTTGGTGAGAAAACTGTTCGCGAACCTGGCTTTCTATCCCTTCTGTGGTCATTAAACCCTCCGTGCCGTAGACCCTGGTTGTGGTCAACAGCAGTGCGGTAATGATCGCTAAGCTTAAAGAGGAAATAGATCGGTTCCTCGTCGAATTAAGCACTTCCGTAGAGCGGAAGTTTGCTTTCCTTTCTTTTTTGTAAGTCATTGATTTTGTGTTGTTATTTTTGTGGCATGCATCTTGTTTTAATACTCCCTGTTCGAGCCGACTGTAAGGAAAAATGCATGGCTATATCGTTTGAAAATGCGTTGGGAGTTCACCCTGACGCGCTGAATTTTCGGGTTCAGCGTACCAAAGTCCTCGCTAGTAACCTAGCAAATGTTGATACCCCCGGGTATCTGGCAAAGGACCTCAGTTTTACCACGGTAATGAATCAAATGGCGCCGCAAAGCGTGCACAAGCCTGTGCCTCAATTGCAGATTTCTTCCCAGTATTCGATTCCTTATCAGAACAGCAAGGATGGCAATACCGTCGAGCTGAGTGTCGAGCAAGGAAAATTCACCCAAAACAACATGGACTTTCAGACTAGCCTGACGTTTCTCAACATGAAATTCAAAGGCTTAGCGAAAGTTATTGAGGGACGTTAATCATGTCATTTACCGATATTTATTCCATTGCCGGTTCGGCGATGAATGCACAGACCGTTCGGCTCAATACTGTAGCCAGTAACTTAGCGAATGCGGATGCGGTTTCGGCTAACCCTGATGATGCCTACAAAGCGCTAAAACCTGTATTCGCAACTGTCTACAACAAGACCCAGCTTACCGCCAGCGAAGGTGCTTATCCCAATGCGGAAGTGCGAATTGTCGATGTTGTGCAGAGTGCGGGCAAAGCAGAAAAGCGTTTCGAGCCTAGTAACCCTCTGGCAAATGACGAAGGTTATGTTTACTACCCGGATGTAGATGTGGTTTCAGAAATGGCTGACATGATGTCGGCGACTCGTAGCTTTGAAACCAATGTTGAAGTGCTGACTAACGTCAAGAGCATGCAGCAGGGTCTGCTTAAACTAGGGCAGGGTGGCTAATGAGTATCGCATCGTATAACGCACTAAGTTCTGACACTCCGTTGGATACATCCGGAGCTCAGCAGGGCATCTCTGGTAATCCACTCGACATGAATAGTGCTTCTTCGCTGGAAAACGAGTTTATCAGTCTGATGGTGGCTCAGATCCAGAATCAGGATCCACTCAACCCACTTGATGGCACTGAGTACGTCAGTCAGCTAGCGCAATTTTCTCAGGTTCAAAGTACCGAAAACATGTCGACCATGATGCAGAACAGCATGGTATTGCTCGACAACATGCAGGTGCTCTCGACTGCTGGCTTAGTGGGACAGACGGTTTATGTCTCAAGCAATGAATTTGAACTTGGAGAACAGGTTCAGAACGGCAAGCTGGAGCTTACTCACTCATCCAGTCAGGTGACCTTAGTGGTTAAAGACCAGTTTGGTCAGTCAACCAAAGTGCCGCTAGGTGCGCATCCTGCCGGGGATGTCGACTTTTCAATCGACCCTGAAAAGCTCGGCCTGAAACCAGGTAACTACACCGTTTCAGTTGAAGTTCAGGAAGGCCAGTCTGCGCCTAACATCCTGATGGCCGGAACTGTCGAACAAGTAAGAATCCCAAGCTCGGGCGGTGCAGCTTTCGTCAATATCGAAGGTGTCGGCAGCGTTCCCTTCTATCAGATCACTCAGTTTGGTGCTTAACCAATAAGGAATAAAGAGGTTAATTATGAGTTTTAATATCGCCCTTAGCGGCCTGGATGCGACTAATACTGAGCTGAACACCATCAGCCACAACATAGCCAATGCATCGACTTACGGATTTAAAGGTGCACGTACAGAATTTGCTGCGGTTTATAACGGAATGCAGCCAGGTGGGGTGGAAGTTGCGTCGATTTCTCAGAACTTTGATAAGAATGGTTCGGTAAGTGGTACTGGTCGAGCGATGGATTTGGCTATCAACGGTAGTGGCTTCTTTATCACCAAAGATACCTCTGGCCAGCTTCTTTACACTCGTTCTGGTGTATTTGGTACCGATAAAGATAACTATGTAACAGGTAATACAGGCGCCAAGCTGCAGGGTTACAGCGTTGATGGCAATAATAACTTGCTTACCGGTGCATCCGGTGACATCAAGATCTCAACTTCATCGTTGGCGGCCAAAGCGACCGACAGCATGGAGTTTGTTGCCAACCTTGATGCCAGTGCTAGCGTTGTTGACCAGACGGTGAATCCATTTGACCCGAACAACACCGACTCTTTTAACTCATCTTATACCACTAAGGTGTTTGATTCGTTGGGTAACTCACACACGGTGACCCAGTACTTCACCAAAACTGCGGCCAATAGCTGGGAAGTCAATGTTCAGGTTGATGGTGGCAGCACGCCAGCTTCGACAGTGGCAATGACATTTAATGCCGACGGCACTCTAGCGACACCAACGGGTAGCTATAACGTTGCCTTCCCGGCTGCTGGTGCAAATGCAATGAGCATCGATATCAATCTTGCAGGTAGCACTCAGTTTGGTGCCTCATTTGGTGTTAGCACTAATAACCCGAATGGCTACACATCAGGCGAACTTGCGGGTGTTCGCGTTGAAGATAATGGCATGGTTTACGCGACTTACACTAATGGACAGTCGCAGCTGCAAGGTCAGGTCGTTCTGGCTGATTTCGCTAACCCGCAAGGCTTAGCAAAAGTGAGTGGAACAGCGTGGACGCAAAGTTTCAGTTCAGGAGCGCCAATTATGGGTGTTCCGGGCTCCGGCACTCTGGGCGACTTAACGCCTGGTGCATTGGAAGGTTCGAATGTCGATTTAACGAGCGAGCTGGTTAACCTGATGACTGCACAGCGTAACTATCAGGCCAACGCTAAGACTATCTCAACCAATGACAAGCTGACTCAGGCTCTGTTTAACGCAGTTTAACGGAGTTTGCTATGGACAGTTTGCTATTTACCGCAACTTCTGGCGCTAGCCGGGTTCTTCAGGCTCAGCATGTACGCTCCAACAACTTATCGAATGCTGATACGGCAGGCTTTCGCGCTGATATGGAACGAGTATCGAGCATTGCTCTTCAGGGCTCTGGCTTTGATGGTCGCACCATGGTGGTCACTAACTCTGCATCAACTCGTTTTGATGAAGGGGACATAGTTAAAACGGGGCGCCCTCTTGATGTGGCAGTCATGGGGGACGGTTACTTAACGGTACAGACTGCCGACGGTCAGGAAGCTTACACCCGTGCCGGTAACATCAAAGTCGATCCATTTGGTGCTCTGAGCATTAACGGCTTTGCCGTTCTCGGTGATGGCGGACCATTGATTCTGCCTGACTATCAGAAAGTGGAAATCAGTGAACGCGGTCGTATCTCGGTGGTACCTCCAGGTGGTGGTGCTGAACTTGAAGTTGGCACGTTAAAACTGGTTAAACCGGAAACCAATCAACTGGAAAAGCACAGCGACAGTCTACTGCATAGCGTCGATGGTAATCCGTTTGTTGCTGACGAAACTGTCCAGCTTGCGCCTGAACATATCGAGGGCAGTAACGTGTCTGCTATCGACGAGCTACTTAACGTGATGTCGCTGACGCGTAATTTCGAGATGCAGGTAAGGATGATGAAAACAGCCGAAACCTTAGCTCAGGCTGGTAACAAATTAATGTCGTCGCGCTAAGCGGCGTCTAAAGGAGTAGAAAATGCATTCAGCATTATGGGTCAGTAAAACTGGCATGGCGGCTCAAGATACTAAGATGACCGCAATTTCCAACAACCTGGCCAACGTTAACACGGTCGGCTTTAAGCGTGATCGAGTGGTATTTGAAGATCTGTTCTACAGCATTCAGCGTCAGCCGGGGGCTCAGGTCGATCAGGTTAATGAGCTGCCTTCAGGTGTTCAACTGGGTAGTGGTGTTCGTGTAGTGGGGACACAAAAAGTATTTACTCAGGGCAATACCCAAAACACCAGTCAACAATACGATCTGGCGGTAATGGGACAAGGCTTCTTTCAGATTGAAAACTCAGATGGCCAGATCATGTATACCCGCAATGGCCAGTTCCACGTCAACTCTGAAGGGCTAATGGTGAATAGTCAGGGGCTCCCTCTTGAGCCACAAATTCAGATCCCGGATAACGCCTTGTCACTGTCTGTTGGTGTCGACGGAACCGTTACTGCGACCACAGTCGACAGCAGTACGCCAGAGCAGTTGGGCCAGATTACCTTAGCTAAGTTTATTAATCCGGCAGGTCTGGAAGCGGTTGGTGGCAACCTGTTCCGTGAAACTGAAGCCAGTGGACAGGCTGATGAACTGACTGCCGGAGAGGATGGTGTCGGCATTATTAAGCAGGGTGCGCTGGAAGGCTCCAATGTTCAGGTCGTGGAAGAGATGGTTGATATGATCACCACTCAGCGCGCCTACGAAATGAACGCCAAAGTGGTCTCTGCCGCTGACGACATGCTTAAGTTTGTCGCCCAATCTGTCTAGTAACTGAGTGATGATAAAGGAACGATAAATGAAGGCATTGTCGAAAACCTGGCCGCTGGTGGCGGTATTACTGGTTGGTTGTGCTGGCCGACAAGAGTTTACGCCACCGGAACCTGACGAAGAAAAATATGCTCCGCCAGCGTTAGATTACTCCTTACCAGCACCTCAGCATGGCAGCCTTTATCGTCACCAGTACACCATGACTCTGTTTCAGGACCGACGAGCCTATCGGGTCGGCGACATGTTGACGGTGGTTTTGTCTGAAGAAACAGAGTCGAGCAAAAAGGCTGATACTCAATATGGCAAATCAGCCAGTGTCGGTTTTGCTGCACCAAGCATCGCCGGAAAAACAATCGATGAGTTGGCGGCCAGTATTGATGCCGACCGCAGCTTTGATGGCAGTGCCTCCAGTTCTCAGGGCAATAAGCTTGAAGGTGCAATAACAGTGACTGTACATGATGTGCTGCCGAACGGTGTTCTGCGCATCAGCGGTGAAAAGTGGATTCGTCTCAACCAGGGCGATGAGTTTATTCGCCTGACTGGCATTGTGCGTGTCGATGACATCAGCCGCAATAACCAGATTCCGTCATCACGTATTGGTGATGCTCGCATTACTTATTCAGGACGTGGCGCATTAGCTGACAGCAATGCCTCAGGTTGGCTGACGCAATTTTTCAACAGTCCTTGGGTACCGTTTTAATGAAACAACAATTTTCTTTCATGACCACGATATTACTAATGTTCTCTATCGGAGCGACCTCTTCTTCTCATGCAGGAGAACATGGTCTTGCCAAACAGCGCCGTTCATTGCTGACAGGTATGTTGCTAATGCTCTCTTTAGGGGCAAGCGCCTCGGCGCAGGCTGAAGTAACCATTCCCGTGATGGATCTGGTTGATGTGCAGGGTATCCGAGAAAACCAATTGGTTGGCTATGGCTTAGTGGTTGGTCTGGATGGTCAGGGTGACCGTAATCAGGTTAAGTTTACTTCCCAGTCTGTGACCAACATGCTGCGCCAGTTCGGGGTGCAAATCGACGATACGACAGATCCGAAATTACGTAACGTTGCTTCGGTTAGTGTCACTGCAACGGTTGAGCCGATGGCAGGGCCGGGGCAGAAGCTCAATGTTGTGGTCTCATCTATTGGTGATGCCAAAAGTTTGCGTGGCGGTACGCTGCTACTGACGCCCTTACGCGGTATTGACGGTGAAGTCTACGCTATTGCGCAAGGTAACGTAGTGGTTGGCGGCGTGTCTGCTGAGGGTAAAAGTGGCTCGAAGATCGTGATTAACACTCCAACGTCAGGTCGAATTCCGGGGGGCGCAACTCTGGAACGCGAAGTGGCAAGTGACTTCTCTGAGCAACAGCACATCGTACTTAACCTGCGTAAACCGAGTTTTACTACCGCTAAGAACATTGCCCGTGAAGTGAACAATATCTTCGGCCCTGAAGTCGCGGTAGCGAAAAACAATGTGCGTATCAATATTCGTGCCCCGAAGGATAGCCAACAGCGGGTGGTAATGATGTCGATGCTGGAAGAGATCAGTGTGGTTGAAGGCCGCAAGCCTGCGCGTATCGTTTTCAACTCTCGTACCGGTACGGTAGTGATTGGCAAGAGCGTCAAAGTCAGTGAAGCGGCGGTCAGCCACGGCAATCTGACGGTGACCATTGCTGAGTCCCAGCAAGTCAGTCAGCCAAATGCGTTTGCGGATGGAGAAACCACAGTCGTTGACCAGTCACAACTTGATGTCAGTGAAGAGCGAGCTCAGATGGCGATCTGGCCTCCGGGTACTGAACTCAACACCATAGTTAATGCGGTGAATAGCTTAGGTGCAACGCCTACTGATCTGATGTCAATTCTTCAGGCACTGCATGAAGCCGGTGCGCTTAACGCAGAGCTAGTGGTCATTTAAGGAGTCGTAATGAAATTTGATTCGGTAAATGAACAGGCGCAAATGAATACGATGCTGTACCACGATAACAGTGCGCTGATGAAGATTAAGAACAACCAGCAAGATGGTCAGGCATTGCAAGCAGTGGCGGGGCAGTTTGAGGCGATGTTTTTACAGTTGGTATTACGTCAGATGCGCAGCAGCAGTGATGTGCTCGCAGATGAAGATAGCCCCTTTTCCAGCCAGCAACATGGCATGTTCCGCGATATGTACGACGGGCAGTTGGCTATTGAGATGGCCAAGAAGCAGAGTTCAGGTATTGCCGATATGTTGGTTAAACAACTTAGCCCATCTGTCTCTGAAGTGGCGTTTTCCCCTGCAGCACTTAAGGCTTCCGCTAACGAAAACCTGACTGAGTTGGAACAAGTGTCTCAAGTTGACTCTGCCGAGTTAGCAAAAAGTGACCAGCCACTTCATTCCACTCAAGAGACGGTCGCCTCTGTTAGGCAAATGTTGGGTGAAGCAGGTGTCACTACTGCCTTTGCTCAACCTCTGATTCGAAAAATGGAGCTGTAAATGAATTTGGTTAATATTGCCTTATCGGGCCTTAATGCAAATCGCGTCGCACTGGATGTAACAGCGCAGAACGTCTCCAATATTAACACTCCGGGATACAGTCGCCAGCAGGCGATGATGACCTCGGTGGGTGCAGGGAAATATGACAAGTTAAGTGCTGGCATGGGTGTTGAAGTGGCGAGTATTCGCCGTGTCACTGACCAGTTTCTGATCCAACAAACCTGGTCGACCAATAGCCTTTCTGCTTATGCGACCCGTTATACCACCAACATGAGCCAGTTAGAGAACACGCTTGGCGCTGATGGTTTCAGTTTGTCGGCGGGTCTGGATACGCTATTTTCTGCCCTCAATGATGCGACGCTAAAGCCTGAATCGATTCCTTATCGTCAACAAATCATTAATGAAGCAGAGGCGTTATCACGTCGTTTTAATACCTTGACTGAGTCGCTGCATAACCAGCACAAAGACATGAGTGATCAGCGCAGTGCTGCGGTGTCCCATGCAAATAGTCTGATGACAAACATTGCTGATGTGAACAAACAGATTGTCGAAATGCAGGGAACGGGTGGCAATCCAGCGCAGTTAATGGATGAACGTGACGCCTTGATCGGCGAACTGTCCAAAGTCGTTGAAGTAAAAACCACGGCACAGGCTGATGGGAGCCTTCAGGTAACCTTAGCGTCAGGTCAGCCTCTGGTCATGGGGAGCGATGCTGGCCAGCTTAAAGCCGTGCCAGACCCTAGTGATGCGTATCTGGCTGATATGCAGGTCGAATTTGGCAACCAAAGCTTTGCGATTACAGGTTCAACAGGTGGACAAATCGGCGCCATCAATGATTACCAAACAGAGGTGTTAAAGCCTTATCAGGTTGCTATCAATGATATGGCGAAGGCGCTTGCTGATGAGTTCAACAGTGTACTGGCAACAGGTACCGACCTTAATGGTAATGCGGGCAGCGCGCTGTTTAGTTACGATCCTGCCAACCCTGCTTCAAGCCTTACCGTGACAGGCATTGACCCGGATGAGCTCGCCCTGTCTTATGATGGTAACCCCGGCAACGCTGATACCTTAGACGCGCTTATCGCCATCAGTAACAAGGCGGTTACGGTAACGGGTTTTGGCTCGCTGAGCCTCAATGATGCCTTTACCGCTATGGTGGGTGAAACCGCAATTAAAGCGCGTCAGGCCGATGCAGATTACCAAGCCAAGTTAGCGATTAATCAGCAGGCGATTGCGGCGCGTGACAATGTTAGTGCTGTGAACAGCGACGAAGAAGCGGCTAACCTGATGACCTTTGCCAATGCGCACAACGCCAATATGAAAGTGATCAGTACAGCCAATCAGCTGTTTGATTCTGTACTCAAGCTATTTTAGAGATAGGGAACATTTATGCGAATTAGTGATACTCAATTTAGCCAAATGATGCTGCAAAGCCTGCAACTGAATAACGCAGGCCTGGGGCAAGTGATGCAACAGATGGCAACCGGCGATCGCTTAACTAAGTTATCTGATGATCCTATGGCCTCTATCCAGTTGTTGAACCTTGATCGTGAAGGGTCGGCAATCAATCAGTATCAATCTAACATCGCTAACGTCAAGACAGCGTTATCGAGTCAGGAAGTCCACTTAGACTCAGTAAATGAAAGCCTGAAAAGCATCAATGATCTCGTTCTGTGGGGCGCAAACGGCACTTTGACCGACGATGACCGTGTAGGCATCATCACGGAACTGGAGAGCTTGCGCTCTTCAATTGTTTCTTCGTTCAACGCTCAGGATGAAGAGGGACGTTACCTGTTTTCAGGCACCAAAACCGACACTGCAGCACTATCCAACGCCAGTGGCAGTTATGTTATCGAAGGTAACAACGACAAACGTGTAGTAACCGTAGCTAAAGGCGTTAGCATGGAAGCAAACATGACCGCCGAAGAGATTCTCGATCTGGGTGGTAACAATGTTCTTAATCAGCTAGATGACTTGATTGCTGAGTTTAAAGCACCCACTGCAGCATTTCGTACTACGGTAGAGTCCAGTTTAAATGCTATTGAGTCAACTTCAGGTAATGTCCTGAGTGCTCTGACTGAGCTAGGTGGTCGTCATAACAACCTTGATCTGATGGATAGCGCTCACGGTGAGAATAAACTGTTTGTTGATAAAGTGACCAGTGACCTGTCCGCACTTGATTATGGTGAGGCTTCAGTGCGCTTAAGTAATTATATGGCAGCGCTCCAGGCGACTCAGGCCAGCTACATGAAAATCAATGATTTGAGTCTGTTTAATCGAATCTAGCTGACAGGAATTTCGCTATGGTAATGAGTACCGTTGAGGTTCGTCCTCATAATGTTCGACTGACAAACTCGGAGCAGGCACCAATATCACCGCCTCGCTCTTCATCGGAGTCAGCAAGTCAGACTATACCTCGCTCAGTTACGGCCCAACCACAGGCACCAGCATCGTTTTCGGTGTCTGGTGTTTTGCTTACTCAAGGGCAACGGAACGCAACTTCAGTTCAGATCGCTTACAAGTCGCTTCACGCCATCGGTGGTGAGCTTACGGCAATCAAGAAGGGCCTGACTCAGGCAATGAATGCTGGTGCATCAAATAACACTGACTTGCAACAAGGTCTGGTTCGCGCCAAAGACAATATCGAACAAATCCTCGATGCAGCGCGGTTTGAAGGCAGTAAAGTTATTGATAACCAATTGAAGCTCAACTTAGACCGAGCCGATACGCGCCGTTTTTCTATACCCGGGCTTAATGTTCATCGCTTAAGTGATAAAGCGGAACAGATCCGGCTAGATTTCCCTAATGGCAAATCAGTGATGATTCAGTTCGACGGTCGCTCAGACGGGAAACAGACAGTGAAAATGTTAGATCGCAGTCTGGTGCCGCTAGGTCTTCGAGCGTCGCTGAGTGATGATGGCACGGTACTATTTGAATCTTCTGAGAAGCAGTTTCAGCAGATGCAGAGTAAAGTTATGGTGACAGGGCAGGGGCACCGCTTTCCTGCCGGACAGTCAAATATGATGACGATAAAGCCGGAGCCTGAAGGGATCGCTGAATTGAATTTTGACCTCGCGTCGCGCGATGGCATTAAGCAGACCATTGTTAAAGTGAATCAGTATCTGCGTCAGATTCAAGTTGGACTGAGTGAGAGCAAAAGCATAGGTTCAGAGCTTAGTGCACAAATGGCGCAAATTTCACGTCAGTCAAACGTGCTTAGTCCAGACGAGGTAAACAGTAAGCTGGAGCAATTCACCTCGAGCGAGGCAACTTTTTCCAGTGCCTTTTCAGCCCTCAATGCTCAGGCCAACGTAAAGCGCCATTCTGTGGTCGCATTGTTGCGCAGTTAGTACTTACCTGATACTTGGTATGTGTGAAGAGTTAATCATGACCAATCAGGCATACCTCCTTTCTCAATTAAGAAAAAACGCCTTTCCAGGATCTATTTCCCAATTGATACATTTCCAGCCCGTTTAGTTCTTATATTAATCACCTTAATCGTGTAACTTAGGTTGCATATTGTCGTTCTGTATAAATTATGGCTCTTTGCTTAAGAGAGGCGTTTATGTCAGCACAAGTAGGTGGACGAGGTTTAATTCATAAAGGAGACAGCACCACGACCGGAGGTGTTGTTACTCAAGGGGGTAGTAACGTTACGCTTGTCGGAAGAATATAGAAAAAGGCGAGAATTCCTTGTAAGTACAAAAACGGTAGTAGAACAATTCTTTTCGTCGCTTTGATTGTATAACATTCTGGTTGATGAGCAGTGGAGTTTCAACAATTCTGAGTGTAATGGATACGACGTGTGTACATCAGGCGGCGGCCGGAGCAGCGGATACCAACTTCCTAGATAAGAAAAAAATAATAGAGAAAACAGACAAAGGCCAGCAAGGTTGCCGATAGGGTCGGGTAAATGATGTGGGCTTCCTGGTTACTGGTTCTCTGAAAACAGAGAAAGGTCAGTAGCACATTGTAGAGCAGCAAGAGTGTGCTGATGCCCGTTCCCGCATCGAGAGTCATGTTATACAACTGACTCAGAAACAGCGTGAGCAACATATAGTCGATGATAATGAGCCATAAGAAGGCTTTCTTTAAACCGTCTTTTTTAGCTTTTTTGACTGAATGTTGAGGCATGAGTATCTATTTAATCTGCTTGGCCAGAGGCTACTAGGGTCAGCCAGCCGTCTGGCACAGTGTTAAAGGTCTTGGAGTTGCGCTGACTGGCTAGCAACTTCTGAGTTGTGGTGAATCAGCTCCTGTCGGATTACAGGCTGGTTAAAACGCGCTTTCTCGCGAGCTTTCTGTAGCTCACCGTTGTTCTGTTCACCAAACAGGGTCTGCAGTACCTGAGCTGCAGGAGTCGTGAGGACAAACAGCTCGATGCGACGGTTCTCACTCGATTCAGGATCATCATTATTGAGCAGAGCGCGATCGGACATCCCCGTGACTTGCAATACTCGCTCATCAGGCATTCCCCCAGAAACTAACGTTACCCGTGCGACATTAGCTCGTGATGCTGACAGTTCCCAGTTAGAAGCTTGTTTAAAACGATGCTTAAACTGGGTCGAATCGGTATGACCGCTAATAATGATAGGATTAACCACACGTTTGAACACGGGGGCCAGAGCAAGCAGCAGATCCTCGAAAAAAGGTGTTAGTTCCGCACCACCACGACTAAACATATGCTGCTTGTAGTCGTCTTGCAGCACGACACGCAAGCCTTGCGGTGTCACGGTGACGTTGACGTTGCCCTGAGCGCTACTCTGACGAACAGCCTCTTCGATGACCTTGGCTAGCGCAGCCAGTCTCTCCTGAGTATCAAATGTCCCCGGAATCAAGGAGTCAGTTTCCGGACCATCACCATCGCCATCGAAAAATGAGTTAACCGTGTGGGTTGAATCATGACGGCTTGGTACTGAGGAATCAGACGCGAGATCAATTGGAGAAATACTCTGCGATGTATCAAAAGGATTGCCGTAGCTTTTATCAAACACGCTTGAACTGTGCAGGTGAGCAACGATCGCCTTACGCTCTTCTTTATCAACCACTTGCATGACCCATAACACTAAAAACAGTGCCATTAGCGCAATCATAAAGTCGGCAAAGGCCACTTTCCACGCGCCGCCATGGTGCGGCTCATGGTCGTGTTTCTTACTCCGTTTGAACACCACCTGTTCTTGTCTTTGCATTATCCCTCCTGCTCAGCTAACCACTTCTCCATCTGGTTAAAAGTGGGCTTGATATCGAGCTGAATATGTTTACGGCCGGCATCAATCGCCAGTAGTGTTGGTTTTTTCGCCACGTACGCCACCAGGGTTGCTCTGACACATTCGAATGCGGTCATATCCCTTTTGACTCTTTGTGCCATCGCGTTGCTGAGTGGATCTAAACAGCAATAACAACCAAAGATACCGACGAAAGTTCCGACAAGGGCTGCTGCAACATGGTAGCCAATTAACGCGATTGAGCCGTCTATTGCTTGCATCGTGATGATAATTCCGCCCACTGCCGCCAAAATACCAAAGCCGGGTAGGGCTTCAGCGGTACGTTGCATTGAACGGGACGGCAGCAATAGGTCAGTCTGAATAGCATCAATTTCTTGTTCTAGCAGTCCCTCTAATTCATGAGGCGACATTTGTCCCATCGCCATTAAACGCAGATTGTCGGTAATGAAAGAAACCAGGCGATAATCTTTTGCTACCAGAGGGTAACGGCTGAAAATAGGGCTCTGTTCCGGGTTCTCTATGTGTTTGTCGAGAGATTTGAAACCACCACTGCGTACGGTTTCAAGCAGCACTTGCATCAGAGCCATGAGCTCCATACAGTATTCGCGTTCCTCTTTTGGACCAGAGATGGTCAGCCCAATCTGGCGGCGCATCTCCTTAAGAACCTGGGGTGGGTTACCGATGATCAGAGACCCCGCGGCTGCACCTATGATGATCATGTACTCAGCAGGTTGCCAGATGGCGCCGAGGTTACCTCCTGCCCAGACATATCCGCCAAAGACACACAACAAGACGGTGATGGCTCCAAAGAATTTTTGCATTTGTGACTCCTAGCAGGACAGAAATTGGTTGAGTTGTTTTAACGCTTGTTTGTGAAGCTGACAGATCCTTGGTGGCGTCAGGTTCAGAACTAAGGCGATTTCGTGAAGGTTGAGTTCGTGTTGATAAAACAGGGTTAACAGCAGTTGTTCCCGTTGTGGCATTTTGTCGAGTGCAGCCTGGAGGCTACGACGGGTCTGCTCGTGGGCCATACCGTCGTAACTGGCATCAATATGGCTTTCAACGCCACTCTCGATTAGCTGGTCCAGGCTTTGCATTTCACCAGCCAGTGAAGCATTTTGCCGCGCCAGATAGTCCTGTTCATCGGTACCTAAAGCTTTGATGATTTCCGCATCGCTGGGCTGGCGACCAAGTTTTCGCATCAGGTCGCGAGTCACGTCATTAAGCTCATGGGCTTGTTGACGTGTCTTGCGTGAACGCCAGTCGAGACGACGCAATTCATCAAGAATTGCACCGCGAATACGACACACGGCAAAGGCAGGGAAGTTAGGGTCATCGATATTGCCATATCGACGGCCTGCCTCCAGTAGACCTATCAAACCGATTTGCTGCATATCTTCGATGCTGCAGTGAGATGTGGCGTGAGCTCGTAGCTGATTGACTATACGCTTAACCAACACCTGGTGTTGCGCCAGAAGCTTATTTTCATCAATTGCTGTCGAGGGGGAGCTGACCTGAGCGTCCTGGTCATACTCTTGCTCATAGCTGAGATCCAACATAGTCGTACTCCTTACTGCACGACATATTTGGTCAGTAATACGTCATCGATTTCAGCGACAATATCGGTGTTTTCAAGTGCCAGAAGGACAGTCTGCTTAACCTGATTCTGTAGTTGGTTAACCGCACCGTCCTGACGTAGATCGTCATAGGTTTTATCACTAAATAGCTTAAGTAGAGAGTTACGTACGATCGGCATGTAGTCATCAATCGATTCGATTCGCTCAGGACGACGGGTTTCTACTGCGACTTCCAGCATCACGAAATGTGTCTGGCGTTTGCCTTTAACACTGAGAACGATCTTATCCAGTTCATGAAAACTTGGGGTTCGGGATGGGGCTGGTGGCTGAGTGAGAAATGCCAAAGGTGAATCGGCGAACAAATCCTTACTTTCCGTTTCGCTGCCCGATTGTTTGAGAAACCACAGACCACCGACGACAGTAGCCGCAGATACGAGCGCACTGGTAATGATCATGGCGAAAAATATAGCGATCAGTTGTTGTTTAGTCATAACCCTGTTCCTAATTATTATGCTTGGGTACTGAGCCAATGCTCCGATTGGCTGCCTGAACTCTCGACGAAAGAAGAATCACGTGCAGAGAAAATGTGTCCGTCGGATTGATAATGCTGATTTGAGCCATGTTGCTGCGACTCACCAGAGCCGACATTGACATCGACATGAACAAAGTTTTGGTTTTGCAGTTCGGCACGTAGGCGCTCTGAAACCTGAATCAGGGCTTCGCGTGTTGTAGCCGCATTAGCATTGATCTGGACACTGAGACGGTCACCATCAACACGGACTAACAGGTCAAGCTTGCCGAGTTCTGGTGGATCGAGACGTATCTTGGCTTCTTGCATGTTTTGCTGAGCCTGTAATGTCACTCGGTCGTGTAATACCTGCATCATCTGCTCGCCCCACTTGCCAGCACCAGTATCGATTTTGACGGCCGCCCATTCAGCCCCTTGCGCGGCGGTACCAGGAGTGGCGATAAGCGAGTTAGGGGAAGCCACCGGTTGAGCCGGCGCCGGAGTAGCAGCTTGCAGCAGCGATGCCGGGTTGGATTGCGCCAGTATTGAATCAGCTTGCGCTATTGCCAGTGGTGTTTTTACCGTTGCTGCTTCAGCTAATCCGATAGCCGCTGAATGCTGCTGACTGGTTTGGCGAAGCGAGTCTGTCAGATTGTTGGTTATGGCGCCTGACGTCAGCCCCTGCTTTTGCGCCAAACTGGCAGACATTCCCTGAGCCTCAGAGCGATGCTGTTGCACACTCCTCGGATCAACATTGACGATGGCCTCTGCACCGATCAGCAAGGCTTGTGGTTCGGCCCCTTCCGTTGTTGCAAGCTCTTCATCGAGTAACCCGATTGGTTGCTCTGCTGTCTGGATAACTTTCTGACCTGACAGTGCCTGTTTATGAAGCTGAAAAGGTTGTGGCTGGCCCGATTGGCCGAACGATCGCGCCTGATGAATCGCAGTTTCTGTGGCGTTTTGTCCGCTTGCTTTACCTTCGCCTGATGGCAGAGTTGAAATGCTGTTCATTTAATACTCCATAGTCATCGCGAGCTGGTAGGCCTTGGCTCGCTCATGCTTAGCGTCAGCGACATTAATCTCGGCTTCCAGCTCACGAATTGCGGCATCGAGCTGTTCAAATGCGGCTTTGTGGATCGTTTTGACCTCTTTAATCACCGGCGCAAGGCGAGGATCGTGCAAATAAGGTTTATGACTTTCCAACAGTTCACGTAATTGCAGGTCGTAACGTTTCAGCCCGTGCCAGTCCTGAGTCTTGGCTGCTAACTGAATCAAAGTCGCCAGGTGACGAAAGCGTTCCGGTGATACCTTATGCTTGCTGACCAAAACTCATCCACCCTTGTCGAATGTTGTTCATTACATGTTCAACGCTGACCAGCTTTTCCAGGTCGTTATGAACACTGGCTTGGTAGAGTTCGACCTGACAGAAGTCGTACAGTTGGTGCAGGCTCTGAGCGACTTCACCACCGTTGTCAGCATCGAGTGCGCTGTCTAACCCGACTAAGATATTCATGCACTTATTGATGCCTGTCCCTTTTTCTGCCAGACGTCCGGCAGACATATGACCGCGCACGCGTTCGATTTCATTGAGCAGGCCATCGATGAGCATGACGACTAACTGATGCGGATTGGCCGATGCAGCTTGAGCGTCTAAGTCGACCTGTTGATATGAGTCGTAACCTGAATCCATTAACATAAACTGTCTCCTAATAGCCCGTTAACCAAACAACGACATGGTTTGGTTCATCTGGCGCATAATGCTGTTCATTTGAGTAAATTGTTTTAGGTAGCGGTCGTAGGCCATATCGTATTTACGATCGAGAACCACTTGCTTATCGTTGATGCGGTTGATGTTCTCTTGCAGTGCATCTTTGCGAGATTTGAATAAGCCAGAAGAGAACTGAAGGTAAGGCTCAATGAGATCTTCCACTGAGTCGAGTAAGTTACCGTCGCCATTGAACATGGCTTCAAGCCCGGTGCTGTTGTTAAGTTGTGCCTGTTCAAACCGTTCAGAGTCAATCTTCATCTTGCCGTCCCGGTCGATTTCAATGCCGATATCATTGAGACGCAAACCACCAAAATCTCCACGAACCAGTGACTTCATCTGGCCTTCAATGGAACGCAGGGTCGGGTCACTTGCCAGTGCCGGACGTTGTAGGTCCTCACCATTCACTTTCGAATATTGGTCAATCACCGACATCAGGTTGTTATAGGCATCGATAAACTGATTAACCTGTTCTTTGGTCGCTTCTTGATCGCCACCTATGGTCATTGAAAGCGGTGCTTCGCCACTGGATTGAGCCTTAGTGACAGTAATGTCGACACCATCAATCGCGTTGCTAAAGGTGTTACTGCTGCCGGTCAGTTTCAGGCCAGTGTCTTTGGCGCCTAACCAGATAACTGCATCTTGCGGGGTACTGATTTGATTGAGGGTGGCAAAAGCATCTTCAAACCAAGCCTGACCTGTGCCGGAAGCACTGACATTGATGGTATTTGCTACGCCTGTCTCTTCACTGGCGAGCATAAAGTGAGTTTGTCCGTTGGAACGGACCAGAGTGGCGTTAACGCCCGGATTATTAGGGTCGTTGTTAATCGCAGAGGTCAGGTCTGCAATGGTCGCTTTACCGTCTCCGTCACTGTCCAGCGTCGATAGGTCGATGGTCAGTGTATTGCCATCAATAGTGAGGTCTAAGCTGCCTGTGATTGGTACCTCAGTGGTAGAGTCGAGGTCGGCAGGCATATTGGCAGACACCTGATGAGCGGTAGCGACTTGTTCAACAAAGATTTGATAGCTCCCGGTCAACGCGGTAGAGCTTGCGTTGGCAGTGAAAAAGCCATCTTGTGAAATCGTTGCGCTGTTTTTGATGATACCAGCTGTGCTGCTGTTCATTTCAGTAACAGCGGTTCTGAATTCACGAAGAGCAGACTCAACCTTGCCAAGAGCATCAAGCTGAGATTGATATTGTGAGGCTTGAGTTGAATAACGCTGTCTGAATGACTGTACATCGAACGTAGCCAGTTGTGTTGCCATGGTCGCTGGATCTATTGAGCTCATCAGAGTCCTCCCTTTAATTGGTGTCAGCAATGGGATAAGTGCTGACACATCTTCATTCTGAATCGGTAACCAAAATTGCAAAATAAATGCCATTGATTAAGTTGTTTAAATTCAATTGTTTATTTTATTTTCTTTGTTGTTGCGGAAGTGGTTCTTCCCTTATTAGGTTCCGCTGTTTCCGAGTGAAAACTTGGTTTTCCTACTCTGTAGAGGCGACCAAAAGGGAGTGGGAATTAAATGGAATTGGTATTTAGATGAGGGCTGAATCGCAAAAAAAGCCTCCGAATCGGAGGCTTAATTACTGGAGTTAGCAAATAGCAGCTTGTCTTATGCTTAGCGAAGCAGAGACATTGCCATTCCTGGTAGCTGGTTAGTTTGAGAAAGAACCGTTGTGCCTGCTTGCATTAGCATTTGGTTCTTAGTCATGTTTGAAGACTCGATAGCGAAGTCTGCGTCTGTGATACGGCCTTTCGCAGCAGCAGTATTCTCAGAGATGTTTGCCAGGTTGTTGATAGTGTGGTCAAGACGGTTGATGTTTGCACCAAGTGCAGAACGAACCGTGTTGATTTGGTCAAATAGCGCGTCAACTTTAGCAATCTCAGCGTTAGAGTTTGCGTTAGTATCTAGTGTTGCTGTTGTAGTGAAGTCGATATTACCCAGTTCAGTTGATACATCAACAGTCAGTTTTTCAGCGCCAGATGCACCGATTTGGAAGTCAACTGCTGCTGCTAGTTTACCGCCTGTCAGTAGTTTTTGACCTGCACCGTAAGTTGTTTCGCCCATGATACGGATAGCTTCTTGTTCAAGCTCTTGGTATTCCGCGTCAAGTGCTGCTAGCTCAGTTGCACCGTTCGTGCCGTTCGCACCTTGTGTTGCAAGGTCTTTCATGCGGTAAGCAATGTTAGTTAGCTCTTCCAGAGCGCCATCTGCAGTTTGTAGCATCGAGATAGCATCTTGAGAGTTACGCATCGCAACAGACATACCGCGAGTTTGTGCTTCAAGTTTGTTTGCGATTGTCAGGCCAGCAGCATCGTCAGCTGCAGAGTTGATACGTAGACCTGTGCTCAGACGCTCCATCGCAGTCGTTAGTAGATCATTAGTGCTGCTTAGTGTGTTTTGCGTTACTAGTGAAGCGTAGTTAGTGTGCATTGATAAAGCCATCTTAAGTCTCCTTCGTTTCTCTCAATACTCAGATTTCGGCTCCAGGATTTCCCTGGTCACTAACTAGAGGCGGACGCTGATTGTCAGAAATTAATTCAAAAATTTAAATAATGTCTTAAATCAGCGTTTAGTGGTGATTTTAGTGACTTTGATTCCACTAATCAGGCTAATTAAACCCTTTACCACACCTCACTATCGCTTTCGAAGGTTTTAAATGACAGGGCCGTAGGAATATCGCTGAAGTAACCAAAATAGTAGCTGGCACCAAGTAGCTTATATTGGTTGAGCTCTTTTTGGCTGGCGACGCGGCTGGCAACCCACTTTATCTTATTCTTTCTCAACTGCTTAATGACGGGGATAAGAGCCTGACGGTTCTCTTTGTCCTCGAGTGAGATAGATAGTTTCAACATTGCTGGTTTAAGTGCTGCAATTTGTCCGAGCATTTCACAAGGTGGTGAGACTTCGAACCATACTGAGTAAGCAGATTGCTCAATCTTTTCAATTAAGAGCAGGGCTTGTGGATTAAAGCCCTGTGCTGAGTTCAACTGAAGTGATGGAATGACATGAGCGAATGCTTTGCCATGACACTGAACTACCTGCTCAAAAAACGTTTGCCCCTGCGGCCAGTCCAAAGCATCAAGCCGCAGTGGTACAACAACATTACTGATCAGATCCGGATGGAAGGTTTCTAACTGAAACTGGGTCTGTCTGATTGCCAGATAGAGACTGAACAGGTCGAGGCAGTATTGAATGTTCTGTGACAGGTCAAACTGATAAACGCTTTGTTCACCATCTCCGCCAAATCGTAGCGTCAGGTGTTGAAACTCTACCTCTTCAGATCGAATCTCACGTATTGCCTGACAGGCATGCTTAATGTCATTGTGCTGTAACGCTTCAAATAACAGCGCATCATCTGTGGTCTCAGCGTGCTCCTGCATAAGTTTAATGATGTAGCCGTACATGGCCTGATGTGAGTTTAGATTATCCAAGGTTACCTACCACATTGATCTGTTTTGTTTCTGGAATTTCGTTGTAAGAAAGCACGGCCAAACCTTGTGAGAAGGTACGTGCGTAACGGGCTATAAGCGGACGAAGCTGCGGCATAACCAACAGAATCGGAGCGATGCCTTGTTGTTTAAGTTGTTGCTTAACCAAAGGTAAATTCTGTTGGAATTGACTGAGAATATTGGGCTCGATAGGGAAACTATCCAGCATCACCGCACCGCTGGCCTGAGCTTGTTGCAAGGAGGTAAGCAACATCTGCTCTAATTCATCTGAGAGAGCATAAACTTTAAGTTCGCTCTTTTGACCCGCGACCAAGTTGACCAGAGTGCGGCGGAGCGCACAACGCACATCCGCAGCAAGCAGAATCGGATCTTTCGTGTTCTCTGCTGATTCAAGCATGGTGTTAGCTATGGTTCGAATATCTTGCAGCGGTACCTGATCGAGCAGTAGTTGGCGATACACCTTAAGTTGTTGAGCCGGGTTGAGAGCAGCGGTCAATGCTTCTGCAAGTTTTGGCGCTTGCTGAGTCAAGCGCTGGGTCATGGCTTCGACATCATCGTGATTAAACAGCTCTGCCAGATGCGTTTTAATGACTTTGCTGATATGAGTGGCGATAACCGTCGCATCGTCAACAACCTGGTAACCCATATTCAGTGCTTTAGCTTTATCCGGATGTTCAATCCACACCGCAGGAAGCTGGTAGGCAGGGTCGCTACCTAAAATACCGTCAACTTCGCCATAGGTTTCTCCGACCGCGATTGCCATCAGGCGATCCGGTTCAATCAGGCCCTGCTCAATCACTTCACCATTAAGTGAAATCGTGTACTGGTTTGGTTTCAGGCTCAGGTTGTCACGGATACGTACTTCCGGTAGTAAGAAGCCAACCTGCTCAGATAAGTTACGGCGCACACCACGAATTCGTTGGGTCAGAGGGGCGCCTTGTTCTTTATTCACCAAATGAACAAGACGATAACCCAATGCCAGCGATAGGGTATGCACATGAGGAATATCTTCCCAACTTAGCGGTGTCTCTTCCTGTTGCATTGCCTGACCGATATGCTCGATCTGTTCAAGCTGAGTGTCATGAACCGGGTTCTTGTACTGGCGCCAGCCTGCGAAAGCAACCACAGCGGCAAAGGTAAAGAAGGCCAGATGAGGCATGCCTGGCACCAGACCGATGATCAGCATTACCGCTGCAACGGTAAACAGGGTTGCAGGTGACGCAAGTAACTGCTTGTGCATCGTCTCGGACATATCATTGTCACTGTCGTTGATGCGAGTCACTATGATAGCGGCAGCGGTTGCGAGCAATAGCGATGGGATCTGAGCGACCAGACCATCACCAATAGTAAGTAGGGCGTAGGTTTTAAAGGCGTCGGAAGCGGTTAGACCATGTTCGAAAACACCAATGCTAATACCGCCAGTAATGTTGATAAACAGGATCAGCAGGCCGGCAATAGCATCACCACGAACAAACTTGGACGCACCATCCATTGAACCGTGAAAGTCGGCTTCATTGGCGACTTCGCGACGACGCTGACGGGCAGCCTCTTGGTCGATAAGTCCTGCATTGAGATCGGCATCGATCGCCATCTGTTTGCCCGGTAAGGCATCAAGTGTAAAACGTGCTGATACTTCTGAAATACGTTCGCCACCTTTGGTGATAACGACGAAGTTGATGATCATTAAGATAACGAAAATCACCATACCTACGACGTAGTTACCGCCGATCACTACTTCACCGAACGCCTGGATGACTTTACCAGCAGCATCACCACCATTGTGACCTTCCAGCAAGACGACTCGGGTTGAAGCGACGTTAAGGGTTAAACGCAGTAAGGTTGCGACCAGCAATATGGTTGGAAATATAGAGAAATCGAGCGGCCTTTTGGCAGTGGTACTGACCAGTAGAACCAAAATTGCCAACACAATATTGAAGGTAAAAAGGGCGTCTAACAGCAGGGGTGGCAGAGGAAGGATCACCATTGCCAGCACCATGAGTAGTACCAGCGGAATTCCGATAAATCCTTTTGCTGAAGTCTGTAGATGTTTTAACCGATTGAGCATAGCTTGATGTCCTTGGAATAAATCTAGTGATCAGTGTTGCAAGTGTTTCGGAATCACAAAATGAGGCAGAGGCATCGGCTTTTCGCCACTACCAGTTCGAAACGATTTAAGTTGCATGACGTAGGTCAGAATATGGGCGACGGCGATATAAAGCTGACTGGGCACAGCCTGCTCAATGGCGGTCGTGTGGTAGATAGAGCGGGTCAAAGGCGGAGAGTTAACGATCTCGACCTGATTCTCTCGCGCGATACGTTGAATGTGCATTGCGGTTTCATCGACCCCTTTAGCAACGACGAACGGCGCATCCGATAGCGCAGGGTCATATTTGACAGCGACGGCATAGTGAGTCGGGTTGGTAATCACTACGTCGGCAGTAGGCACCATTTTCTCTATCTTCCGTCTTGCAAACTGTTGCTGAATCTGGCGAATACGCTGCTTAACTTCAGGTCGACCTTCGTTGTTCTTGTACTCTTCTTTGATCTCCTGCTTGGTCATACGTAGCTCTTTAAGGTGTTCCCATCGCTGGTAAGGAATATCGATAACCCCGAACAGCAGCAAGGCAAACCCCATCAGCAGTAAACCATCGAACAGAATCATCATTACTTTAACGACCCCCTGCTCAAGGGAGAGCATCTGCATGCCAAGCAGTGGTTGTAAATGGTTGTTAAGGTAGGCATAAAGCAGCGCGAAAATGACCGCGACTTTGAAAGTTGATTTGAGCAGTTCAACGAATGAACGACTAGAAAACATTCGCTTGATACCACTCAATGGGTTGAGTTTGCTGAGTTTAGGCATCACGTTGGCCGGTCGGAACATCCAACCACCAAGAATTAAACTGCTGGCGACAGCAACGACAATGATCACCACAAACAATGGCAGCAATAACTGAATAACCACTCCCAGACTGTGCCCCAATTGCTCAATCATTTGTAACGGATTGGCTAAATCTTGTTTATTCAGCGACATGTTGTAACGGAAGATTCCCGCGATGCTGTCCCAGATGGCTGATATCTGGCTATAGAAATACACCGCCACAGCGACAAAAATAACCGCAGTGGTAAATTCTTTAGCGCGCGGTATCTGCCCCTCGTCGCGGGCTTTCTTTATTTTCTGTGCCGAGGCCTGTTCGGTTTTATCCTGAGAAGATTGCTCGCTCATACCCCACCTAATATGTACTGGCTGAGATACTTAAGAGTGTCGCTGACCAGAATCAGATAACGACTCGGCACTCCTGATATGGAAATCAACACGCTGAACAGGCCAAGCAGCATGGTCATCGGAAAGCCAAGTGCATAGACATTAAGTGATGGCGCAGCCCGGTTCATCACACCAAAGCTGATATTGGCTAACAGCATTGAAACGATAGCGGGTAGTGCAAGGGCGAGTGCTGAAGCGAACATCCAGCTAAACAAATTGACCACACCTTGAAATGAAGCGAATGAAAGCCAAGAGCCTACAGGCCATACTCTGAAGCTCTGAATCAGGATGTCGAGAATGACCAGATGTCCTTCAAGTGACAGAAACAGAAGAGTGCTGAAAATCAGAAAAATGCGGCCGAGGATAGCGACCGACATGCCGTTGACCGGATCGTTCATCATCGCCATACCCAGACCCATCTGCATCGAAATGATTTGGCCAAGGGTAGTAAAAATAGCGAACAACATGTGGAGAATCAGGCCGAAAAACAGCCCCCATATTGCTTGCTCAAAAGCGAGAAATAGCGAGGTGAGTGAAAACAGATCAACCGCAGGCATCGCTGGCATTAACGGCGCGGCAACCACAACGATAGACAGTGCCAGTAAGCTACGAACCCAGACAGGGATCAGTGAGTCGCCAAAAAATGGCATCGAGATAAATACCGCGCCAACACGGAAAAAAGGCCACCATAGCTGTCCAAGTAAACGGGACAGATCGGCAAAGGTGATATCCATTAGCCGATCATTCCGGGAATGTTATGGAACAGATAATCAAATAATTCCATGATTTTTCTGAGCATCCAGTGGCCGGCAAAAATAACCATTAATAGGGTTACGAGCAGGCGTGGTAAGAAGCTCAGTGTCTGTTCATTGATTTGGGTGGCAGCCTGAAAAATGGCGATGCCAAGGCCGACAATCAGTCCGGGCACGACTAATACCGCCACCATAGTGATGATTAACCAAACGGCATTAGAGAACAGCGAAACGGTCATCTCAGGTGTCATAGTCTCTCCTGTTAGCCGAAGCTTGCCGATAGAGTGCCAACGGTCATTGCCCAACCATCAACCAGTACAAATACCACCAGTTTGAATGGCAGAGATATGATCAATGGAGACAGCATCATCATACCCATGGCCATCAAGACACTGGCTACAACTAAGTCGATGATTAAGAAAGGGATAAACAGCATGAAACCGATTTGGAAGGCGGTTTTAAGTTCACTGATCACAAAGGCAGGCAATACCACCGCGAAAGAGATATCTTCGACACTCGTATCGAGAGGTTCGTTGGCAATACGCAACATTTGCTCTAATGACGTTTGCTGCGTTTGAGCCAACATGAAGTTACGCACTGGCTTTTCTGCAACAGAGAAAGCCTGCATTAAGGTGATCTCACCATTGTCGTATGGCTGGAACGCGTTGTGATATATGTCAGTCCAGACGGGGCGCATGATCAGCAGAGACAAGGCGAGAGCAATACCGACTAACACTCGGTTAGGTGGGCTCTGCTGTAGACCCAACGCTTGTCGTAGGATCGCCAGGACCACAATAATTCGGGTAAAGCTTGTCGCCATGAGGATAAAAGCTGGAAGAAAGCTTAATGCGGTCATCAGCAGCAGGATTTGTAGCTTGACGCTGTACTCCTGCTCTGAGGCTCCGTCGCTGACCGACAAAATCGTCAAGCCACTCTCACTGGCGAATGAAGGGAAGGATAGCAGTAGAACAGAAGCGGTGAATAACACCAACCAACCGCGAACAGAACCTAGCTTTGCCATAGTTAAGTCAGCCTTACTGGACAGCAGTCTTAAGCGCTGAATCGACAACGTCAATCAAGCGTAAACCGTACTTTTCGTTGACCACTACCACTTCGGCATGACCCATCAGAGAGCCGTTAACTTTGACATCAAGCGGCTCACCGTTGAGTTTATCAAGCTCAATCACACTCCCTTCACCAGCTTTCATCAGATCACCAAGTGGAATGTCTTTACTGGCGACTTCAAGCGTGACTGTGACAGGAATGTTTTTAAAGAAACTGAGGTCACGTTCGGGCATCGCAACTGAATTTTCAAGCAGGTCAGAATGAGTCCCTTCTAGCTCGAAGTCGTCGAAATTCAGGTCTTCACCGTTGAAAGTGGTGGTATCTACAGACTCACTCATGACAGAGGTTCCTTATCGTGATTAATAATTAAAACAAGTTGTCCCTCTTTCTCGGCAACACTGCCATTAAACAGGTGCTGGTCGCCTATGCTGACAGGGACAGTAGATAAAAGCTCGATCGGCAAAATGTCATTAGCCTGAAGGGAGAGCAGGTCGCTCAATGGCATGCGTTTTTGGCTGAGCAGGACATTTAGTTTGACCGGAGTTGCAGCCAAGGATTGGCAAAACGAATCGTAGAGAGATTCATTGGGCTGCAGGTCGAGTTGTTCGGTCAATGTATTAACCAATTGCTCGTCAAGTTTGATGTGAAGACTGCCACAATGGTCGTCCAGTTGAATGTCGATCTTGACGTACAGGCCAGTGCCAAAGGCCAACTCGAACTCACCGTTTGCCCACATTTCTTGTGGTGCTAACCATTGGGTGACCTGTTGACCGATTCGGTCTTGCAGACGCAGATCGCTATTACTCAGATTCTGCTCAGCTCTGTCGATGCTTGCGCCATAGAAACAGTCGGCTAACTTGATCAGAGTCGCTTTGTCACAATGAACAAACACCTTGCCGCCAGCGTTGTGTTGAAAGGTGCTGGTGGCGTTCTTTTCCATCTCGTTATTGGAGAAAGAGTGGAGTGAAACGGCGTTAACACTCGTTTCGATTCGGCAGCTCTTTAACCAGCTTTGAAGTTGGAAAGTGAGGTTATTACATGAAGAAGAAATCAAGCTTTCTAACTTGTCTCGAATGACATGTATCGGTTTACCCAAAGACTCTACATTGAGTGGTTGGTAATTTGGAATAGACATTTTATCTCTGGCTTCCATTTTATATTTAACCATTCCTTGACAATTGAGGGGGTTATTTCTTACTTCGAACGGCGCCAGTCTACATAGAATTATTAAATATATTTAAGCCAATATATAAATTTTGTGATTTTACTCCATATGTTGATTTAACGGTTGCTTTAGAGCTTCTAATCAAAAATGAAAAAGGTTAGTTTCATTGCATATTCAGTCTGGTGAATGTATCTGCTCACCATTGATTTATTGTTGCATATGTCAATCTATCTGGTTGTTTTTAATGAGCTAAAATTGAGATTTCTAACTGTTGGAGATGGTTTGGAAGTGGGCTGACAATCAGTTGTAAGGCTGATTACATAACTATTAACAATAATTTAAAAATTTATAATATTTAATTTTGATAATTTTTGGGAACTGATGATTAATTGTTCGAAATTGCATCTGTTATTTCTGTTGTTTTATTCGCCGCTTTTGATTGCTAAAAATATTGTCACATTACCTATGGATGAGGTCGATTGGCTATATAAAGGTAATAATCTAAAGTGTGAATTAAAATATATAACTGAAAGAGAGGGGAAGTTTTATTTCCGCTCCGAACAGAAACAACATGCTTATTTAAATATAGAACTGGTGAGTTCAGATAAAGAGCTGGCTGACCGTGAGCTCTATGGTTATCCAGCACCCTGGCAGGATGACGTACCGCCATTACTCATTAGTAGCGTTTCTTCACAGACTGGTAAGCAAGTCATATTCGCCCAGAATATCTCTGACCTTCTTCGCTATATCGAGCGTGGTGGTTGGGTTGGATATTCCGTAGGCGGAAACACAGCTTCCGCCTCACATACTTACCTTGTTCCAACGGTAAGAATTCATCAACCTCTACGCGATTTTGTTAATTGCCAGAAGTCGCTTCCGTTGATGTCTTATTCGCAAGCAAAAGATATATCGCTGCAATTTAATATTGGCCAGAAGAGTTTGAGTAGCGAGCAGTTAACGTCTTTGGCTGCGTTGAACAGTTATCTACAGGCTGACCCGAGTGTCAGCAAAATTCTGGTTGACGGCCATACCGATAGTTCCGGTGCCAGAGCAAGCAACCTTGCCCTGTCCCGCGTGCGTGCAGAATTAGTCAGTAAACAACTTCATCACCTTGGTGTCAGCCAAAGCATGATTGAAGTCCGTGCCCATGGCTCGCGCTATCCGATTGCAACTAACGCTACCACTGCTGGTAAGGCTAAGAACCGCCGGGTAACACTACGATTGGTTCGCAGTAATGAAACGGTGATTCCAGTGTCAACAAATGAAAATAACAACGTCGCTAAGGTTCAATCATGACAGAAACAAATATCTTGTTGGTTGAGCCAAAAGATGAATTAGCTCAACCCGTTATCCGAGTACTTGAAGAGTCTGGTTATCAGATCACCCATTCTCGTACCGGACGTAGTGCCTTGCTTGAGCAGGCCGCTGATATCACATTGGTTAGTTCAAATCTGCCAGATATGTGCGTACGTGAATTTGTTGATTGTCATCAGAAGAAGCCTGGAGATGGTGTAGCGATTGCGATTGTCGAACAAGAGCAAGGTATCTTAGCCGCTGAAACCATGAAAGCGGGGGCTACCGATTACCTATTGCGTCCATTCGAAAAAAGCCAGTTGGTTAATCTGCTCAGTCGTGTAGAAGCGATTGGTAAGCCAATGACCAATATTGTGGCGGAATCGTGGCGCAGTAAGCAGGTGCTCCAACTTGCTCATCGCGCGGCTTGTACTAATGCTAGCGTTTTGATCACCGGAGAGTCGGGGACAGGTAAAGAGGTATTAGCTCGCTATGTTCATCAGCAGTCTGAACGGGTGGATGGGCCTTTCGTTGCGGTCAACTGTGCAGCGATTCCTGAGTCTATGCTCGAAGCTGTGCTGTTTGGTCACGTTAAAGGAGCATTTACTGGGGCAACTAATTCGCAAAGCGGTAAGTTTGAAGAGGCAAATGGTGGAACCATTTTGCTCGATGAAATTGGTGAAATGTCCCCGGCAGTACAAGCCAAACTACTGCGTGTTCTGCAAGAGAGAGAAGTAGAACGAGTAGGCAGTCACAAACCAATTCAGCTCGATATTCGTGTTGTCGCGGCGACGAACAAGGATCTGCGAGAAGAGGTTAAGCAGGGTACATTTCGTGAAGATCTCTACTATCGCCTCGATGTACTGCCTCTTCATTGGCCACCATTACGCGAGCGTCAGGAAGATATTCTGCCTATCAGCCAATTCTTTATTAATAAGTATCACGAGGGTGGTCAGTGTCATTTGTCTCAGGATGCAATGGCAGCTCTTAGCCAATATCACTGGCCGGGAAATATTCGTGAGTTGGAAAACGTTATCCAGAGAGCACTAGTGATGCGTCATGGTGACTACATTACTGCTCAGGATCTGATGCTACCAACCGAGCTACTCAAGCCCGTCGTTGAGCCTCAGCCATCAACCAATATGGGTCACGTTGAAGCGAAAAAACAAGCAGAGTACCAATACATTCTCAACAAGTTACGTCAGTTCGGCGGCAATCGAACCAAGACTGCTAATGCCCTTGGCGTGACTACCCGAGCATTGCGCTACAAGCTAGCAGCAATGCGCGAACAAGGTATCGATCTACAGTCAGTACTTGGCTCAGCAGCATAAAGGAGGATTCGTCATGGCAAGTCAAACTCAAAACAGTGCGATCACAGCGGAGCAGCTGATGCTATCCAAAATGGATGTGATGCGTACTCATGTTCAACCGGATTTTGTTGTATCAGCCAATCCGTTAGATGTGCAGAAAGTGAATTCACCGATGTCGTTCTCGACCGCGATGACTAACGTGCTTAATAGCGTTAACGAACATCAGTCACTAGCCAGTCAGAAAATGACAGCTGTAGAAACAGGTCAAAGTGATGATTTAGTCGGGGCAATGATTGCGAGCCAGAAAGCAAGCCTATCGTTCAATGCCCTAATGCAGGTACGCAACAAGGTTGTGACCTCATTTGAAGATATAATGAAGATGCCGGTGTAACCCATGTCAGAGATAACAACCCAAGTCGCTGGTGGTCCATCCTATGATGCAGGGATTGCTGAGCCGTCAACCAATAATGCAATGCATCAGTTTAGCGCCAAAGTTAAACAGCTATGGTCCAACAGCCAGCGCAACCTGGTCCTGTCAGCGGTACTTGCCGCGATTGTTGCAGCTATCATCGTTGTGGCTCTATGGAGCTCGACACAAAGTTTCCGCCCTCTTTATAGTCAGCAAGAACGTTTCGATACTGGTGAAATTGTTTCGGTACTGGAATCGGAAGGGATCAACTATCGCCTGCAGGAGAAAAATGGTCAGGTGCTGGTTGCTGAAGGCGAAGTGGCTCGTATTCGTATGCTACTTGCGGCCAAAGGGGTCAAAGCCAAGCTGCCGACGGGTCTTGATTCTCTTCAGGAAGACAGTTCGCTAGGTACCAGTCAGTTTATGGAAACCGCTCGTTACCGTCACGGTCTGGAAGGCGAACTGGTTCGAACCATTATCTCACTTAACGCGGTATCCAATGCCCGTGTCCATTTAGCGATCCCACGCCAGACCTTATTTGTACGTCAAAACAGTGAAGCGCCTTCCGCGTCTGTAATGCTTGAGCTTAAACCGGGCGAAGAGCTCAAACCGCCTCAGGTAGAAGCCATCATTAACCTATTGGTTGGCAGCGTTACAGGGATGAAGCCTGAACAAGTTTCGGTCATTGATCAGTATGGCCGCTTACTGAGTGCTGATGTTGCATCGGCTGAGGCAGGTAAGGTTAACGCTAAGTATCTTGATTACCAGAAGAGTGTTGAGAAACAGATAATTCAGCGTGCCGCAGATATGCTGACACCGATTGTTGGCCCAAGTAACTTCCGTGTTCAGGTCGCGGCTGATATGAACTTCAGTCAAGTAGAAGAAACTCAGGAAATCCTGGATAACACGCCAATTGTTCGTAATGAACACACCATCACCAATAACTCAATTGATCAGATTGCACTTGGCGTTCCAGGCACTTTGAGCAATCAACCTCCTGTAACAGGTGAAGTACCAACTCAGGACAGTCAGAACACTAATGCCCGTTCGGAGATCAACCGTCAGTACGCCGTGGGCAGTAGTGTGCGCCGCACTCAATATCAACAGGGTCAGATTGAAAAGCTCAGTGTTTCTGTGCTGCTTAACGAAGCTGCGGCTCCGAACGGCACTGCCTGGACTGAAGATGAGAAAAGCCAGATTTCGACCATGATAACTGACGCTGTCGGTATCGCCGATCAGCGCGGTGACAGCTTCAGTATCATGAGCTTCAACTTTACGCCGTTAGCCATAGAAGCACCGCCAAGTATCCCTTGGTGGCAAGATCCAACGGTACAGCAGCCAATGCGCTACGTGATTGGTGGCATGCTAGGTATGGCGATGATTTTCTTTGTCCTTCGTCCATTAATTATGCATTTGACCGGCGCAGATACTCGTTCTCAAGAGCTGGAATTTGCCGACCCGCAGGATGAGCCTGTTTACGACAACCTACAGACCCGCGAAGAGCGAGAAAGGGAAGAGGATCTCAACCGTAAACTTTCAGAAAAAGGTATCGCGGCTTCCTCTGGTCTCAATGTTGGCAACGATATGCTTCCGCCTCCGGGATCACCGTTGGAAATTCAGTTGAAACACTTACAACTTATTGCGAACGAAGAGCCTGAGCGCGTCGCTGAAGTACTAAAACAATGGGTAAATGTGAATGAACACAGCAGAGTCAAAGCAGAAAGCAACGCTTAGTCACGTAGAACAGACCGCCTTGGTACTTCTGGGCATGGGCGAAGACGCAGCAGCTAAGGTGTTGCGTAACTTCACTCGCGATGAGACCCAGCGCGTTACCAAAGCGATGGCTAAGCTTAACGGGATCAAAAGTGACAGTGCCCATGGGGTGATTAAAAACTTTTTCGAAGATTTTCGTCAACACAGCGGTATTCGTGGGGCGTCAAAAGAGTATCTTTCGAACACCTTACGTAAGGCGCTGGGTAACGATCTGGCTAAGGGGTTGCTGAATAACCTTTATGGCGATGAAGTACGAAACAATATGCAGCGCCTGCAGTGGGTTGATGCAGAAGTTTTGGCACGTTTTATCTCTAACGAACACCCGCAAATGCAGGCGATATTCCTGGCATACTTACCTTCAGAAAGTTCTTCAGCAGTCTTAAAGCATTTGCCAGAGGATTACCATGATGAACTGCTGTATCGCATTGCCCGCCTGCAGGATATCGACCATCAGGTTGCCGGCGATCTCAATGAGCTGATCGAACGTTGCATTGAACATGTCTCCGCCAGTCAGAGCGCTCCGCTATCCGGAGTTAAACAGGTCGCGGACATTATCAACCGTTTCGAAGGCGATCGCGGCTCGTTGATGGAGATGCTTAAACTGCATGATGAGGAAGTGGTGAGTGAAATTGAACAGAACATGTTTGATTTCATGGTACTTGGTCGTCAGCGCGAAGAGACGATGGATCGTCTGGTCCAGCAGGTGCCACTCGAACTGTGGGCATTAGCGTTGAAAGGTGCCGAAATTACCTTGCAACAAGCAATCAAACGATCAATGCCTCAACGTATGGTTAAAGCGCTGGAAGACGATATGCAAGTGCGTGGCGCAGTGCCGCTCAGCCGGGTCGAACGAGCCAGACTGGATATCATGCAGATTGTTCGTGAGCTGGATGAATCTGGCGAGATCGAGCTGATTCTATACGAAGAACCAACGGTGGATTAGAGCTATGTCGCTAGGTAAATCTCAGCTTCTTAACACACCGAGCACCAGCTACCGAGTGCATCGCTTCCCCCCGCTAGCTCAACCTATGGTCAGTGATAGCGAATTTGACGTTGATGATTCCTGGCAGGATTCGCAGCTTGAGTTACAACAAAAGCTTGAGCAAGGCTTTCAGACCGGCCTGGAGCAAGGTCATGCCGAAGGCTTGAGTCAGGGTCTGGTTCAAGGTCAGCAGCAGGGATTAATAGAAGGCCAGAAAGAGGGTTTTCAGCAAGGTTTTGTCACAGGGGAACAGTCGGGTAAACAGGCTTTCCTTGAGGCAACTAAACCCGTTAACGAGCTCTATCAAACGCTGGCGAGATGGCAGCAAGAGCGCGAGCAGCAGCAACGCCATATCATTTGCGAACTGGTACAGAAAGTGGCTCAACAGGTAATTCGTGCGGAGTTAACTCTGATGCCGCAACAGATTTTATCGTTAGTCGATGAAACTCTCGATGCAATGCCGGGCAAAACTGAGCAGGTGACTGTCCACCTTAATCCACAAGACGTTGAGCGCATTAGCCAAATCAACGCTGAACTACCGAAAACATGGAAACTGGTGGCGAACCCTGAATTGCCACCGGGCGGTTGTCATCTGGTGACAGAAGATGCTGAAGCGGATGCCAGTTGTGACTCACGACTCGAAGCTTGTATGGATAACGTTAAACAACATTTACTCGATGAAACTGTGACTAATCAGGCAGAAGGTGAGTAATGAGTAGCACTGCTGCATTTGAGTTACTCTCAGAACGAACCAGTGAGGCAATTGCATCACTGGATTCGATACCTGTTGCAAGGGTCACTGGCCGGCTGGTTAAGGTCAATGGCTTAATGCTGCAGGCGGTCGGCTGTCGTTTTAAGCTTGAACAACGCTGTCTGGTCGAAACCGCTGAAGGTGACATGATTGAGGCGCAAGTGGTTGGCTTTGATCATACCATTGCGTACCTGATGCCTATCCGCCGCCTGGGAGGATTGTTTGCAGGTGCTAAAGTGATCCCTTTAGAAGGCGATAGTACAGTTCAGTTAAGCGAGCAGTGGTTGGGCCGGGTTTTCAACGGGCTTGGTGAAGTAATGGATGACGGGCCTGTTGTGCTGGGCGGAGATAGAGTCTCACTTGAACCAACACCGATTAATCCACTAAAACGTCGACCAGTCGATTCACCGCTTAACGTTGGTGTCAGAGCGATTAACGGTCTCCTCACTGTTGGCAAAGGTCAGCGTATCGGCCTGATGGCGGGGAGCGGCGTTGGTAAAAGCGTCCTGATGGGCATGATAAGCCAAAACACAGAAGCTGACGTGATAGTCGTCGGTCTGATTGGTGAACGTGGACGTGAAGTTCGCGAGTTTATTGAACGTAATTTAACTGAAGAGGCACGCAAAAAAGCGATTATTATTGCTGCTCCTGCTGATGAGTCACCACTTATGCGTTTACGCGCGACCTTACTTTGCCATCGAGTCTCTGAATATTTTCGTGATAAAGGCAAAGATGTTCTGTTGATGATGGATTCATTGACCCGTTATGCCATGGCTCAGCGGGAAATTGCCCTTTCACTGGGCGAGCCACCTGCCAGTCGTGGTTACCCGCCATCTGTATTCAACGTTCTACCCCAGCTACTTGAGCGAGCTGGTAATAGTGCTAATGCAGACGGTAGTTTAACCGCCATTTATACCATTCTTGCGGCAGGAGACGATCAGCAGGACCCGGTGGTTGATTCTGCCCGTGCGATTCTCGACGGTCATGTTGTGTTGTCACGCAAACTGGCGGAGCAGGGACACTATCCTGCTATCGACATTAATGCATCGGTGAGTCGATGTATGACCGCCTGTTCTCAACCAGCACATCTAACGCTAGCGAGTGAGTTCCGAAAGACCTACGCCAGCTATTTACAAGTTAAAGAGCTATTACCACTTGGCGGTTATCAACCAGGACAAGATCCTGAATTAGATCGTTCCGTCGCACTCTATCCGCAGCTAGTCGCTTATCTCCAGCAGTCTCAGCACTGCTCAGTGGATTATCAGCAGAGTCTGACAGAGCTAGCGCAGCTATTTCAACAGTAGGCGAGGGGAAAATGCAGGCGAAGTTACAAGCGATTGAGAAGTTTCAGAAAATTCAGCAACAGCAGCGTGATGCCATGTCTCAACAGCTTGAGACAAAGCGTCAGCAGCAAGCTGCCGCAGCAGAAAAACTTAACCAACTTGCTAACTTGAAACAGCAAACCTCACCTTGGTTGAGCTGCGGCGAGGTTAATCGAGAAGTATTACTTAACTACAGTCGCGTTGATCAGATGTTGAGAAAGTTAATCAATCACCAGCAGCACGAACAAGCGCTAATGCAAGCGGAATGCGCGTCTTTGCAAAACCAATTGCAGAGTAAGCACCTCAAAGTCAAAGGTATCGAGTCGACGCTTGAGCGTTGGCAGAACGAGTACCAGTCACAGCAGCTAAAACGTCAGGAACTGGCATTAGAAGAGCTTATCAATCATAGGTTTTCGGTTAAGAGCAACTAGTCGGTTGTTGCATTGCTTGGTAAAGCTTATCCATGGAGGAAGAGGCGTTGTTATGCCTAAGTTGAAAGACGCGAATGTCTTAATCATCAAAGAGTATCCCAATCGTTACATCAGCATTTCTAGTCTATTGCTTTCTCTGGGTATCAAGCCTTACCGAATGGTCAATCTCAATGATCCAATTGAAGCGGTAAAGCGCACCTTCCACCAAAGATTTGATGTTCTGATTTGTGATCAGAACTATCGCGACAACCAACTTAAAGCGGCGGATATCATTGCTCAACTGCGCGCGGCAAAAGTCATAGATCAGGGGACAGTGATCGTGATGGATTGCCGAGCTGAAGTTTGCAAAGACCATTCATATTATCTGGCCGACATTCCGCTTCATCCGGAATCTAACCAACGTGATGTTACTGATCGACTCCGTACCGAATACGAGCGTAAAAACAAGGTTTGGCCCTTACTCAATCGAACGCCAAGTCAGAGTGAACAGGATACGGAAAAGCGCTATCAGTTTTTCGAACAGCACTACCCTGAATGGCAATACGACTTAACTCTGAGCCGCGGTCATTACTACTTGTTAAACCAACAGACTAAGTACGCAACCGAGTTGTACGGAACGTTAATTAAGCAGAATGCTAAGAAAGACCTCACCTTAGAGATCTGTTACTTCCTTAATGCACTGGCTCTAAATGGTCAGCAAAAAGAGGCATTAGCGCTGCATACTAAGTTTGCCTCTGGTAAGCGCAAGTTGGGGCAGCCACTGACAGAGATGGGAGCCATGTTACAACTAGCCCATGGTCATCTGGTCGATGCGTATCAGCTACTGTCTTTTTCTCAACAGCGCTACGGAATGAACCTGACTCAAAGAACGGGACTCGCTCTGATTGGAATTGCTGTTGGCAAGTATGATCAGGCGTTGGAACTGTTTTCGAACAATCTGATGTGTGCTAAGCAACTCAATCAAGATGTTGTCCAGCACATGCTGAACTATTTGTTTGCACTGGTTATGTCCTGGAGTGTCAATCAGGATGCGTCTGCCTTGTATCAAAAGAAGTTTGCTCAGCTTAGCCAACAGCTATCGAGTAGTCGTCTTTCCGAGTCACAAAGTGTCCAACACGCTCTATTGAATGTGCATGCCGACTGTTTGTTGGCCAAAGGGTATCGAGCCAGTACGGAAAGTTTACTGATTAGTTTTGATAGCCTTAACAGCAATACCAGTCAAAGCTGTCAGCTTCATGCTCTATATATCAGCGCATTATTTGCAAAGGAGTCTACGTTCAATCGTCTCCGCAAAGAGATTAGCCAGCGTAAGATCGTTTACATGTTTGACCCTTTAGCCGCACTTAACGGTGAGCTGGTAAAGCAACTCGGCTGGAAGCACTTTTGTTCTGCGATGGCAGGAGTCATGCCAGTTACATCCCAGTATCCACGCTATGCCTGACACTAAACGACACCACGTTTAGTGATATTAAACCGTTTTTATAACTCTGGAATCCAGTCAACGAAATTGCGCTTCCAAGCTGATCTAGGCCAATTAGATTGTTAGAATCACCAGCCTCGAGATGAATTTATAGTAACGCGTTGTATTTTAATTATTATGAAATCCAGTAATTTGACAGTGGCGGTATCTGGCGTAGCAGGAACGCGCTTTCTTAACCTATCGCCAACGACTATCCGCCGAATCAAGCTAAGCCTGTTGTTTGCTATTCTGGTGTTTGGTGCTCTGGTCACAGTGCTGGTTTTAAAAATAGGTAGTGCGGCTGACTCACAGCGTCAGGTTCAGCAGTTATCTGACAAAGCTCAACAGCTTGAACAGCTATTAGCGGAAAAAGAGCTACAACTTACTCAGCAGCTCAATGATAAAGAGCAGTTAAAGCAAGAGCTGGTGTATGTAGAGCAGAAACTAACGGGTATTGAGTCTGCGATGTCGTTGCCAGATGAGGCGTTAGAGCTACGCGAACGCGCCGATATCGCAGCACTGAGTACCGCGGCTCGTCATCAGATGTTGCAACTGATCCCGAGTGGTAAGCCGGTTAAAGTGGGTTACCTCTCTTCTAAATATGGCCGTCGAACGCATCCAGTAAAGAAAACCTGGAAGATGCATCGTGGTATTGATTACGCGGTGAATATTGGGACTCCGATTTATGCTCCAGCGGATGGCGTTGTTGAGTTAACGCGCAAGAGTAATAAAGGATCTGGTAACTTTCTGAGACTCATACACTCATTTGGATTTACTTCATCGTACTCTCACTTAAAGGCTTTCAAAGTAAAACCTGGTGAGTATGTAAAAAAAGGTGACCTGATTGCCCTGTCCGGAAATACTGGTCTGTCGACGGGTTACCACCTTCATTATGAAGTTCGCTTGGTCGGACGTGCACTTGACCCACTGCCATTTACTCAATGGGAAATGAATAACTTTGCCGCGATTTTTGAATCGAATAAGGACGTAAAATGGGACTATTTAGTAAACAAAATAGAGAACCGAATCGCCACCTCACACAGACTGTCATCGCTGACGGAGCCGACATCAGTGGAGAGCTCAAACTTACTTGTAACATCCAAATAGATGGTCGAGTGACAGGCAGTATTGAGACTGACAGAACGGTAACTATTAGCGCTACGGGTTCAGTAGAAGGTTCAGTTAAAGCGGAACGATTAGTGGTTAACGGCCATTTTCGTGGCAAGGTTTACACCAAGAGTGTTGAAATACTTGAAGATGGTCGCCTAGAAGGTGAAGTCTCTGCTGGTGAGTTTACCATTCAGAAAGGTGGTGTATTCCTGGGCAACTCTAAAAACGTTACCGCAGAAGAGGTTGTGACTATCGACTCAGTGACCAAGATAACTGCAAGTCAGAATAACAGTGATAAAGGTAACGACAAAAAAGGCAAAGTTGAGCAGTGTGCTTAACTGACTTCAGCTAGCGACTATTCATCCAAGTCATAGCCCTAACGAAAAACCGCCTGTTGGCGGTTTTATTGTATCAGTCCTCTCTCATAAGAGGACAGGCACCTCAAAGAATGAAATTAGGATGAGATCTTGATACCTCTACCAAAAGTCACCACATCATGGGTTGCTGTGTTGTCACCACTTCCTTAACTTGGATGAATCCCCCTCCCAGGAGATTTGAGATGACAACGGCAAGAAAGCAACAGGTGTGCGTTGATGCGACTCCCTACTACCACTGCGTCTCTCGTTGTGTCAGGCGCAGCTTTCTATGTGGTGAAGATCCGCTTACCAACAAAAGTTATCAGCACCGACGAGCTTGGGTTGAACGCAAAATTATGACGCTCTCACAAATATACTGCATAGACATTTGTGCCTACGCTATCATGAGTAATCACTACCATCTGGTGGTTCATATCAATCGAGCTAAAGCGCAAAAATTATCGGATTACGACGTTGTTGAGCGTTGGCAGCAAGAGCACAAGATGCCCGCTTTAGTCTCTCGTTGGCTTAATGGTCAGCTCACCAGCAAAGCGGAGATGGAAGCATGCTCAGCAATTGTAGAATCGTGGCGTCAACGTTTGTGGAACCTGAGTTGGTTTATGAAAGAGCTTAACTTTGACATTGCTTGCCAAGCCAATCGGGAAGATGATTGCAAAGGCCATTTTTGGGAAAGCCGTTTTAAAAGCCAGGCGCTGCTTGATGAAAAGGCGCTTCTGGCCGCTATGACCTATGTAGATTTAAATCCATTAAGAGCGGGAGAAGCTAAGACTCCAGAAACCTCTGACTACACATCCATTCAAGCTCGACTAGAAGCATTAAACAGCGAGCAAGAATCTGCCCCATGCCTTCACCCATTTATTGGAGCCGCAACGAATGAGCGAGTTGATGGGATCCCATATCGTCTTATGGACTATATCGAATTAGTCGATTGGAGCGCTCGTTTATATCGGGAAGACAAAGCCTGCTTAGCCGAAGGCACCCCACCCATATTGCAACGCCTTAATGTCAACCAGCTCAAATGGCTTGAGGCTTGTACAAAACTAGAACGACAACGAATTACCGCTGTGGGCTGCAGTCAGAATGTCATTCACGCCAAACGGATGCTGAGCCGAAAGAGACTTAACCTTCTTCGGCTGGATAGCTAGTTCACCACTTTACCCAGTTACTATCTAGTAAAGGGGACGCTGGTAAGCGCCCATCCAACTAACTCATCTTCAGAACTACGAACCCTACAAACAGTTGTAAGAATTTCCAGTATTGAGTAGTGAATCGTCTTCAAGTTCCTCCATTGACAAAAGGTTTCGGCTAAACACAGCGATTCGCTCTAAGTATTTCTGAAGAATGTCTGTCCTTTTAGGTAATGAATACCTGCGATGTGAATGGAAATGGTGCCTGTCCCTGCAAAATTAAGAGCGTCTGTCCTTATAGGGAGAAAACGTTAAGTAAAAATTTACTAAACAAAGATCTCATTTTTACTCACATGGCATAATTCAATTGGTAATTCGGAGCTAAGATGTTTTCCGCTTCTGGTAAACCAAGGATTTAGCTCGTGACTTTACGTAAAACTTTTATCGCTTTAGCCGTTGGCTCTGTTGTTACATTCTCCGGCCATGGTGTTGCCGCTTCTACTCAGGTTGCGTTACACGCTGAGCAGTTCAAAAATGTGATTGACCGTACTGGCTCTCCGGAATACATGCGTGACTATGATTTTGATGACCACCAACGTTTTAACCCATTGTTTGATAACGGTGCCTGGCATGGTCATTTACTGCCAGACTCTACAGAAGGTATGGGAGGCTTCCCTGGCACCGCACTTTTAACCGAAGAATACATCAACTTCATGGCCAACAATTTTGATCGCTTAAGTGTGTTCAAAGACGGTAACAAGGTTGATTTTTCAATGGAAGCTTACAGCCTTCCAGGGGCGTTAGTGCAGAAACTAACCTCAGCTGACGTTAGTGTTGAAATGACTCTACGCTTTGCCACCAATCGTACCTCACTACTCGAAACTAAGATCAATTCAAACGGTCCGCTAGAACTGGTTTGGGATGGTGAGTTGCTTGAGAAATATCATGTGAAAGAAGGCGAGCCTCAATCGGATAAAACCATTGATGAGCAATACCCTGACTACGACCGTGTTCTTAAGACAACGAATAACGGGCTAGCAGTAAGCTTTGGTAAAGTGCGTTCGACGTGGGATTTGCTAACATCGGGAGAATCTGAGTACCAGATCCATAAGTCGATTAAGGCTGATACCAAGATTGACGGTCACCATTTTGTATCTAAAGCCAAGGTTGAAGGTTCAACGACATTCTACACCACTTATACTCATGTCCTGAATGAGCAAGAGAACAAGGCAGAGCAGGGCAAAATCACGGATATCCTCGCCAATCCGCAATCTTATTTAGAAGCATCAGAGCAGCGTTGGGAAAGTTACCTGAACAAAGGCCTGACTAACCCGCATGCAACTCCCGAACAAGAGCGTGTTGCGGTAAAAGCGATGGAGACACTCAATGGCAACTGGCGTGGCGTCGCTGGCGCGATGAAGTTTGACTCCGTCACTCCTTCCGTAACGGCGCGCTGGTTCTCTGGCAACCAGACCTGGCCCTGGGATACGTGGAAACAAGCCTATGCAATGGCTCACTTCAATCCAGATGTCGCCAAAGACAATATTCGCGCAATGTTTGCTTATCAGATCCAAGCTAATGATGCCGTGCGCCCTTGGGACGAAGGTTACGTGCCAGATCTTCTTGCCTATAACTTAAGCCCTGAACGCGGTGGTGACGGTGGTAACTGGAATGAGCGTAATACGAAGCCAAGTCTCGCTGCGTGGGCTGTAATGGAAGTGTATAAAACTACCGGTGACAAAGCATGGATTGAGGAGATGTATCCGAAGCTGGTGGCTTACCATAATTGGTGGTTACGTAACCGCGATAACAACGGTAATGGTGTACCGGAATATGGTGCGGCAGTCGATAAAGCTCACAACACGCCTGAGGGGGAAATGTACTTTACCGTGGTACGCGGTGATAAGCATGAAACCGTCGTTGGTAAAAAAGCGTTAGCGCAAGTTATTGAAGAGGGCAACTACGACTACATTGAAAGCCCTGCTCAGACAGCAGCTTCTTGGGAGTCGGGGCGTGATGATGCGGCAGTGTTTGGTTTTATCGATAAAGATCAGCTTGATGCTTACGTTGCTAAAGGTGGCAAGCGAAGTGATTGGGACGTTGAGTTTGCTCAAAACCGAGCCAAAGATGGCACTTTACTCGGTTACTCGCTACTGCAAGAGTCTGTTGATCAGGCAAGCTATATGTTTAGCGACAACCAGTATCTTGCAGAAATGGCTGACTTGCTCGGTAAACAAGGCGAAGCGAGAGAGTTTCGTGCCAAAGCTGACCACTTGGCGAACTATATCAATACTTGTATGTTTGATGAAGGGACAGGCTTCTTCTACGATATTCGTATCGAAGATAAACCGCTGACCAATGGTTGTTCAGGTAAGCCGATTGTTGAACGTGGTATGGGGCCTGAGGGGTGGTCCCCGCTGTTTAATGGCGCTGCAACACAGGCCCATGCCGATGCTGTAGTCAGAGTGATGAAAGATACTAACCAGTTCAATACTCATGTGCCATTAGGTACGGCTGCACTATCTAACCCTGCTTTTGGCCCGGACATCTACTGGCGCGGGCGCGTATGGGTTGACCAGTTCTACTTCGGCTTAAAAGGAATGGATCGCTACGGCTATCGTGATGATGCTATTGAGATGGCGACAGCTTTCTTCAGCAATGCTGACGGTCTGGTGCAGGATGGTCCTATTCGTGAGAACTACAACCCTCTAACCGGAGCTCAACAAGGTGCACCGAACTTCTCATGGAGTGCAGCTCACCTATACATGCTGTACAACGACTTCTTTACTGACGGTAAATAGGTCATTGCTTTAATTCCTTTATCTAGATAAAGCAAAGGGTATCAAGTTAATGCTTGATACCCTTTTTTGCGTTTCGGCCAGTTGGGACAGTCCGATGCTTCGGTTGAGGCATTGCTTTGGAACAAGGCAGGAGCATTAGATACGAAAAAGCCTCATCGTGAAGTGACCCCGTAAAGTTGGACATTTCTGTTAAGCGGCTTTCAAGGCCTGAGTTCGATATTCTATCGGAGTCAGGCCTTTTAGTTTCACTTTTATACGTTTGGTATTGTAGTACTCGATGTATTC